>JABAOE010003042.1_pt2 | contig 60702 bp, 60 predicted proteins | sample 7062141 | NCBI WGS metagenome assembly JABAOE01 (sample SAMN14538627, study PRJNA623070) | marine sediment metagenome | biome: marine biome [ENVO:00000428]; feature: marine pelagic biome [ENVO:01000023]; material: deep marine sediment [ENVO:00002113] | place: India: Gulf of Khambhat ... | reverse complement strand
TTGGCTCCGGGCCCTCCGGCCTACTGCTTGGCCAATTGCTTTATCTGGCCGGTGTCGACAACGTCATTCTCGAGCGCCGCAGCCGAGACTATGTGTTGAGTCGGGTTCGTGCTGGAATACTGGAGGAAGGCACGGTCAATATGCTGGACCGCGCAGAAGTCAGCGACCGGCTCCACGAGGAAAGCTTGATACACAGTGGATTCGACATCTGCTTTTCTGGAGCGCGCCATCGGATCGATCTGTCGGCACTTACCAATGGCAAGAAGGTTGTCGTCTACGGGCAAACAGAAATCACGCGCGATTTGATGGCGGCGCGCGACATAAACGGCGCTAGCACGATCTATGAAGCTCTCGATGTCGAAATCGTCGACTTCAATACGTCCCGCCCACTAGTCCGATATCGTGAAAATGGCCAAAAACACGAAATCAGCTGTGACTTCATTGCCGGATGTGACGGCTTCCACGGCATCTGCCGTGCCAGCGTGCCACAAGAAGCCATAATGACTTATGAAAAAGTTTACCCTTTTGGCTGGGTGGGATTGCTCTCTGATACGCCCCCGGTTTCGGAAGAGCTGATCTATGTAAACCACGAGCGAGGTTTCGCGCTGTGCAGCATGCGTTCGCCAACACGCACGCGTTGCTATGTGCAGTGTGCACTTTCCGAAACAGTAGAACAGTGGACGGACGAGCGCTTTTGGAATGAACTGAAGGCGCGCCTCGATTCACAAACAGCAAACAATCTGGTTACCGGTGCATCTATTGAAAAAAGCATTGCTCCCTTGCGCAGCTTTGTTGCCGAGCCGATGCGCTTCGGTTCATTATTTCTCGCTGGAGATGCCGCACACATCGTGCCGCCCACCGGCGCCAAGGGACTCAATTTGGCCGCCAGCGACATTCACTATCTTTCGGAAGCACTGATTGCTTTTTACGCATCCGGCAACAACAATACGGCCGAGCTGGATAACTATTCGTCAAGAGCACTGGCGCGAATTTGGAAGGCCGAGCGATTTTCCTGGTGGATGACTACGCTGCTACACAAACTGCCCGAGAAAGGTGACATCGGCGCCAAACTGCAGCAAGCCGAACTCGAGTACCTGTTTGAATCGCGCGCGGCACAAATCTCGCTCGCTGAAAACTATGTCGGACTGCCCTATTGAGAAGGATACTTGACTGCTGCTTCAAAACGAAGAACCGGGACGTTTCAGGAACGCGATTTCTTCTTGTGTCGATTGTCTTCCCAAGATGGCATTACGGTGGGGAAAACGGCCAAACCGTTGCACGATGTCACGGTGCCGTACCGCGTAGTCGACATAACCGTTGAACAGCTTACGCTTTTCCGGCACCACACCCGTCGCCAGTGCTTCAAACAGCGCAACCGATTGATGCTGGTCCTCAATCGCTTCAGAGTGCTCGAAAGGCATGTAAAAGAACACCCGCTCTATCGGTCTTAGCTGCTGGTCAAGCCCAGATGCGATTCCATCCTTGCTCCAGAAAAGCGCTAACGGATCATGTGTAAAGGCTTGCGGCGTCCCGCGATATATGTTGCGTGAAAATTGGTCGGCCAGAATAATCAACGCGAGACGCCCGCAAGCCTCGACAAGCCAGTCGTCATATTGACCTTGCACCGCATTGCCAAGCACACCAGCAAAGCGCTCACGGATTTCGCCATCGATGCGAGGATTCTTTTTCCACCACAGCTTGCCGCGTTCTTCTGCCACTTTCAGATCATCAACTGCGGTTCCAAACCAGAACCGCAGGATCGTTTCCGCACTTTCCCCGGTTGATTCCACGTCAAACCTTTACGCTCCGCGTCGAACCGTGTCAATTCTCTAGTTCGCCCGCTATTTTTTGTTCACATTTTGCCAGTCAATCGCGATCAATGCGCTACGTTTGCTTGCATTGGCTGCGGAGCCCTTCGCTCAAGAGATGACATTTAAACTTCGGGACCCGCGCCAAGCTAACTCCGTGTCCGCGACCAACTTTACGGAGACCCGGGCATGCAGGCTACTACGTATGTCGGACAGAAAAGTGTATCTGCAGATCGTGCCTCACGATAATGTAAAGGCACTCGTCGATCTTTTCGCGATGGTACCAAAGAGTATGGCGGATACAGGTAAAAGCCAGATCGAGTTGTTTTGCGTTTGAACACGTCTGGCCTGCCTCTCAATGGCGCCCCATCTGACGAGTAAAATCTCGCCATGTCAAACGCTGACATTAATGATCGGCACTTCGCGGGTTTAAGAAAATGCACTTACTCATCGGCACCCGTCAGTCTGTACTGACCATACGCCGGATATCAGCTCAGCCTCCTCATCCCCCGGCCATGGCGGCATTGTGACGGCGGCAATGCGCAATGGCTCTTCGCCAGAGCAACGGAACTGAAACGCGGTGTCGACGGGTACCGACACGCACACGCCGGGCTCGAGTTGCACGATGCTTTGCTCCTCGCCTTGTCGTCGCCACATCGAACCACGTCCGGACAGCACCAGCCAGATTTCGGTAACACTGCGATGCCTGATGGCGCGCGATACCTCTCCGGGGTCGAGTTCAAACTGCGCCATTCCGCCGGAATCGACCGATAATAGCGGGCGCACCCGCGACCCATCGGGAGCGTTTTCTTGTCGCGCCCATGCAATGCAGGCCGTATCATACTTTGCCATCTCATGCCCTTAACGAATGGCCACAGGCACCCCTCGGCATGGCATGGTGGTCAGCATGCTGCCTTTGCCTGAACAGCTGCCTCAGCCGCGCCGCAGCAACAATAATTGCACCGGACTTTCCTGTTGGCGCCTTTATTCAGCGATTTGATATCGATTTTATACATCCCAAAAAATGCCGACGTCGACCACCTGATGTTGCGCCGCCGCACCGAGGTGACCGTATTGCAACCTACAGTAAGCTGCATATACTGACATGAAGCTATTACGCATAAAAACACTGCACTGACGGGAGGAAACCAATCATGGGAAGCTTCGATACCCAGCATATTCGCACCATTGCCCTCATTGGCCAGGGGGGCTCTGGCAAAACAACGCTGCTCGAAAGCCTGCTGGCAAGCACCGGGGCGATCGGCGCGGCGGGCTCGATCGAACGTGGCTCGACTGTCTGCGACTACGACCCTCGGGAAAAGGAGCACGGTCACTCAGTCAAGCTAGCCGTGACCAACATCACGCATGACGACACGTTGGTGCATCTTCTCGACACCCCAGGCTATCTGGATTTCGTTGGACAATCCCTGCCAGCACTGTCTGCAGTCGAAACCGCTGCCATTGTGATTAACGCGGCCTCAGGTGTGGAATTGATGACACGCCGCATGATGCAGTGGGCAAAGTCGCGCGACCTGTGCCGCATCATCATCATTAACCGGATCGATGCCGAGGAAGCCGACCTCGGAAAGCTGCTCAAAGACATTCAAGCTGAGTTCGGACCGGAATGCCTTCCCATCAATCTACCGGCAAACAATAGTGAGAAAGTCGTCGACTGCTTTTTCAAGCCTGATGGCGAATCGGACCTGATGCCCGTAGCCGAGGCGCATACGGCATTGGTCGACCAAGTAGTCGAGGTCGACGAGGAACTGATGACCGTGTATCTCGACCAAGGACACATCACGCCCGAGCAACTGCACGAACCTTTTGAACGTGCTTTGCGGGAGGGCCATCTGGTGCCGGTTTGTTTCACATCAGCACGCACCGGGGCCGGGATTGATCTCCTGCTGAATTCTTTTTCCAAACTAATGCCGAATCCCACTGAGGGCAACCCGCCACAATTCCTGCGTGGAGAAGGCAACGCGGCCAAGCCCCTGCTTGCCGAACCCGACCCGTCAAAACACGTTCTGGCACATGTATTCAAAGTGGAAATCGATCCGTTCATCGGCAAGCTGGGAGTATTCCGGGTCCATCAAGGAACGGTTACGCCAAATACCCAGTTGTTCATTGGCGACGCGCGCAAACCGTTCAAGGTGTCCCATTTATATCGTTTGCAAGGCAAAAATCATGTTGAAATTGATCGCGCCGTTCCTGGAGACATCGTAGCCGTAGCCAAGGTGGACGACATTCATTTTGACGCCGTGCTTCACGATTCACAGGAGGATAGCCATATCCATCTCAAGCCCCTTGATTTCCCGCAACCGGTGTTCGGTCTGGCACTCGAGGCAAACCGACGCGGCGACGAACAAAAAATGGCAGACGTGTTACATCGCTTGAGTTCGGAGGATCCGACGCTGAGAATCGAGCACGATACCAACCTTAACGAAACGGTGCTGCGCGGCCTCGGGGATCTGCACCTGCGTCTTACAATGGAGAAGATGGAAAAGACCTTCGGGCTGCAACTCTCTACCCGCCCGCCGCGAATTCCTTACCGTGAAACCATCCGGGCGACTGCAGACGGGCATTGCCGTCACAAAAAACAAACCGGTGGCGCCGGCCAGTTTGGAGAAGTGTATTTGCGCATTGCTCCTTTGGAGCGCGGTAGTGGCTTTCAGTTCGTTGATGAGAGCAAAGGCGGCGTGATTCCGAATCAGTTCATACCCGCAGTGGAAAAAGGCGTCCGCTCGGTACTGGAAGCCGGGCCGCTCTCAGGCCACAAGATGCAAGACGTCAAAGTCACGGTTTACGACGGCAAGCATCACAGCGTCGACTCAAAGGAGGTGGCGTTCGTTGCTGCCGGCCGCAAGGCGTTCATTGATGCGGTAGGAAAGGCCAAGCCGGTTGTTCTGGAACCAATCGTCGACATCGAAGTGATGGCGCCGCAGGAATCGATCGGTGACATCAACGGCGATCTCGCCTCACGGCGCGGCCAGGTTGGCGGCAACGACGCGTTGTCCGGCGGCATGATGAAACTGACAGGCAAGGTGCCACTAGCGGAACTCGACAACTACCAGTCCCGACTGAAATCGATGACCGGTGGCGCAGGATCATACGCGATCGAATTCAGTCACTATGAACAGGTGCCACCCAACGTCCAGCAACAACTCGTTGCCGTACACAAACCAGCGCACCAGGAAGACTGACGCCGAAAACATGCTGGCGGACTGCTTCGATACGAAAGACAATAACGGAGGATTTGCACAATGCGTGCGGTAATTTTTGTGCTCGCTCTCGTGCACTCTGCAAATGGCTGGGCAGGGGGGCCAGGGTTATCCGTCAAGGCGGGCACATTGGGGGCGGGACTCGATGTCGGCTGGGCCTTCAATGAGTCTTTCGATGCGCGCGTGTCGTTGAATCGCTTTAGCTACGACGACACGTTCACCGAAAGCAACATCGAGTACGACGGCGACATCGATCTGGCCACCGCCGGATTATTGCTCGACTGGCACCCGTTCCGCGGCAGTTTTCGGTTGACTGCGGGTGCCTACGCCAACAACAACGAAGTGACTGCTTCAGGCAAACCAACCGGCGGCACATTCGAAATAAACGGGGTCATCTATCCTGCCTCGGACATCGGTTCACTTGGCGGGGTGATTGAATTTGACAACATTTCGCCCTATCTAGGACTTGGCTTCGGTACCTTGTCGAAATCCGTTTTCAAGTTCACGTTTGACCTTGGAGTGCTGTATCAAAAACCCGATAGCACTCTTAACGTAGTTTGCGGCATCACGCTAACGCCAGCAGAATGTTCGCAGTTGCAGTCGGATGTGGCCGCCGAACAGGCGACCCTGAATGAGGAGCTCGACGACTACCGCTATTATCCAGTGCTCGCTATCGGCATCGGTTGGGTCTTCTAGCGGGGTATCAAGGCACCATGCTTCGAGTAATTTGCATGCTATGAACCTGGAACGGATCACGGTCGAATTTGCTGCCGAGGAGGATCGCCTTCTGGTGCATGTGTATTTCTCGGGATCCGCGGAGATCATGTTTTGGATGACGCGCCGCCTGGTCAAGCGCTTTTGGCCGGTGCTGCTGCAAATGGCACAGTCTCGCCCTGAAATACAATCGCAAGCAAATCCCGAAGCGCGTAATGCACTGCTCGGCCTTGAGCACGAAAAAGCACTGAAAAAGGTTCAATTCTCGAAGGCAACGAAAGAGCCTGACCGAGAACACCCCCTTGGCGACACCCCCTTTCTCGTGACGCGAATCAGAGCCCGTCGCAATGAGAATGGTCAGACCATACTATCGATGTTGCCAGGTAAAGGTCACGGTCTGGACCTATCTCTTGGCGAAAATCTGTTGCATGGGTTCATGAAATTGATCAAGGATGCAGCGACCAAAGCCGAGTGGAACCTGAACCTGAAAGTTCCCACCCTGGCCACGACGCGTATTGAAGATACGCCGGCCGAACGCACTTTAAACTAGGGCCGTAGGTAAAGCATCTGCTTCAGCTTCGCGCATGACACCGACGGACCAGGCGCAGGACGAATTTTGGACTCACTCCATCGATGCTGACTTCTCCAGCGCAAACACTGCGTGCCGATGCCGGGGTAATTGGTCTCGTCGGACTGGGCCACGGCACATCGCACTTTTTTCATCTGATTCTTGCGCCGCTGTTTCCCTGGCTCAAGGACGCGTTCGCTCTAAGCTATGCCGAACTGGGTCTGCTGATGACGGTTTTTTTCGTGGTTTCGGGCATTGGTCAGGCGCTTGCGGGCTTTATTGTCGATCGGCTTGGTGCACTTCCAGTGCTGCTGGGTGGCTTGGCTCTGCTCTTTGTTTCCGCGCTCGGCATGGCTGCGAGCAACAGCTATTTGGCCCTGGCTTTGTTCGCCGCGGTCGCCGGTATTGGCAACAGTGTCTTTCACCCGGCCGATTTCACCGTTCTCAACCGCCGAGTCAGCACGACGCGGTTGGGGCACGCTTTTAGCGTACACGGCCTGTCCGGCGCGCTCGGCTGGGCTGTAGCACCGGTGTTTCTCGCTGGTCTGGCAACGTGGTGGCACTGGCGCGTAGCATTTCTGGGCGCAGCGCTGCTCGCGCTTGTGGTGCTGGCCGTTTTGTTCGTCTATAGGGACCTGCTCGACCCGGGCGAATTATCCGAAACAGTTGCACGGTCATCGACGCGGCCCACTGTCAACGGGTCTCTGCAATTGCTGCGGCTGCAAGCAGTATGGATGTGCTTTGCCTTTTTTTTCGTGGCGGCCCTGTCTTTGGGCGCCATCCAGAGTTTTGCGCCAGCTGCCTTGCGTGATTTGTATTTGGTGCCATTCACATTCGCCACTGCGTGCATCACGGCATACATGCTCGCCAGCGCAGGAGGGCTTGTCATCGGTGGGTTTGCCGCCGCGAGAACCCAGCACCACGACCGCGTCATCGCGGTAGCGCTGACCATTGCTGGAGGGGCGGCGATGTTGGTGGCCGCCAGAATCTCGCCAGCTTGGATGATGATGCCGATGCTGGCCGTAATTGGTTTCGGCGCCGGGCTGGCCGGGCCATCGCGCGATTTGCTGGTGCGTGGGGCGGCGCCACGGAATTCGACCGGCCGTGTCTACGGAGTCGTCTATTCCGGAATGGATATCGGATTAGCGATCGCACCGCCAATCTTCGGGGCATTGATGGACCACGACCGTCCCGGCTCGGTATTCGTTTTGATGGGTATGTTCCAGTTCGCCGCCTTGTTAGCGGCCATCGGCGTCGCTGAGCGGACTATCAAAGAAGCGCAGCCGGCGTGATCGAAAGAGCACGCCCGAACCACGGGGCAACGCTGCTGGAAATGAGCATCAGCTGCCCTATAACAGTGACCTTCCAATTGGTCCGGCAACAAGTAACATCAAGATTTTTTAAAGCGCGTTTTAGCGATGGTGCGCGAGAAAGAACACTTATCTAAGCCCGGATGGCGCCCCGAATATCCGCGCTTGACTGTAGCGTTGCTGCTGATCCTAGGGCTCATTTTGGGACCACTGTACTACGCCTACTGCCTGTTGTTCAGTGGCGAGAAAGTGCAGACGATCGAGATGGCGCAGCGGGCGACTACGCGCTGGATAGATGCCGACGGCAGCATCCTTCGCTTTACGAATGGCATGGCTTATAAACCGGTTTTGTTGGCACTGAAGCCGGAGATGAACCGCATCACGCTACGTTTGCATTTCACTTTTGGCAGCGACACTGTAGCAACGCCTGCTGAAAGGTTAAACTACCAGGTATCCTTGGCTGAATTCGATCACACCATTCTTCAACGCACTATTCAGGTTCGCCCTGATCGGTCCAGAACGCAAACCGTTGACATTGGGCCGATAGAGATTCCTTATCCCGCTGAGTATCGGTTCGTTCTCTCGGAAGCTGGCGAGTTGCGACAAGCACCGTCACTGACTCTCGATGTTCTTCAAAAAGTGCAAACACCGGTTCGATCGATCATCTGGGCTGGTATCGGCTTGTTGATTGCCGCCCTCATTTTTAGGCTCGTAGACAAGGCTCGAACCGCAGCAAGACATCACCCGGACTGATTACCCATCTTATGCGACACGGCGCGCGCTCATCGTAATGACAGTTTCGACCCCACAGTGTCTGCTCGATTATGTCGCTGGGTTGCATCAGCACGATGTCGAGGCAGTCGCAGCAACCCTCGCCAACCACTTGATGTTCGTCAGCGCCACGCGCATTCTCGACAAACCGCAGTTCCTGGCAATGCTCACGGCCCTTTACGGCGGATTTCCAGACTGGCACCACGGCCACGACCCAATCGAGAACCGTGGCGAAGGTAACTACGCAATAAAATGGAACCAGGGCGGAACAAACACCGGTGTGTGGTCCATGCCCGGTATGGAACCGATTGCCCCGACCGGAAGGCGCGTGCAAATTCCGCCTCACTATTTCTTCTACCGCGTCGCCAACGACAGACTTGTTTTGATTTTCCCGGAGCCGGTCGCCGGAGGAGCGCCGCGGGGAATATTGGAGCAACTCGGAATAGCGGTGCCACCACTCTAAACCGGTGGCATTGCTAACATTGCAGACCAGACGGATAGAACGAAATAATTGGCAAGACGACGGCTGAAAAACTGCCGTGACGCTATGAACTGCGCGAGGAGATTGAACTTGCGGTCTTGACGGGGAAGCGGGTGATTGTGCCTGTCATGTTTACCATCACCGACCACTTATTCCGTTGGCGACAGCTCGAAATCGGGTTAATTAGATCCGACAGGGCCGCCCCACCCGTACTCAGAATCCAGGTTCAGCCCAAGGACATATCGATCGAAGTGACGCCTGTCTACCCCAAAAGGCCAGGTCTTCGGCATCGCGCGCCCTACCGCACGCTAGGACATTGCATCATCAGGCCTGGCTCTTATGCGCTAGTTCATGGGCGTTCTTCTCCCAGTTCTGGCCGTCAAATTCAGTGACGCTCACGGACACAGGTCGGGTATCAAGGCAGTGAACATTAATGTCGATGCCATCCGGGTTCGAACGGGGGATGTAGAAGGGCTTGATGCCACACACTCGGCAAAAAGTGTGTTTGGCAACACCGGTATTGAACGTATATGTCGACAACCCTGCCTCGCCGCTCAATAGCCTGAATTTGCCGGCAGGGACAATAAGGTGAAGGAAGCCCGACTTCGTGCAGATCGAGCAGTTGCAGGACACCGCCTCTATTTTTTCGGGTGCTTCAACTTCGAACGTGACGGCCTGACAATGACAGCTTCCCTTATAAATCACCAAGTTCTCCTCGAAAGATTATCAGAATGGACGCGACGGATTTGACTATCGACCAGGCTCGAGGGCAAGTGCCGCGCTATGATGCGAATTTAATCTGTCAACAAAAGCGCCACTAATGCAAATTACCGACATCGAAGTATTTATCTTGCGTGCGCCGGACACCGGCAGGCCACATTGGGTAAGCCACTTTATCGTGCCGCGCGCAAACGAAATTCTGGTGCGCCTCAAGACTGATGACGGCGTCGATGGCTTCGGCATCGCCACCAGCTACACACCAATCGAAGCGGCCATTCACTGCTTTAGGAGCGGCATTGCGGAACAAATCATCGGTGCCGACCCGCGTGCCCCAGAGCGATTATTCCAGAAATTGTTCGCTCTGACCTCGCAGCGTATTGGCCACGAAAAAGGCTGGTCGCGCGAAGCGCTGATGCGCATATCGGCGGCGGTGGACATCGGCTGCTGGGATATCGTAGGCAAGATCGCCGGACTACCACTGTATCGCCTGTTTGGCGGTTATCGCGATGAAGTCCCCTGTTACGTAACCTGCGCCTACTACCGTGACGGTAAGGACCTCGCCGAACTGCGCGACGAAATGGAAATGCTCAAGGCGCAAGGGCACCAGGGATTCAAGGCCAAGGCCGGCGGTGTGCCGCTTGCCGACGACATCAAACGGCTCGAGCTCGTACGAGAAGTCATTGGCGATGACAAGGACATGATGGTTGACGTCAACCGCGGTTGGGATCTCACCACAGCAATCGAAGGTGCACGTTTGCTCAAACCGTTGCGGCCACGATGGCTGGAGGAACCCGTGCGCTGGGCTGATGACCGCCGCGAGTTGAAACTACTCTCGAAGCGTACCGACATCCCGCTCTCGGCGGGCGAAAGCGAACTCACGAGTTGGGGGTGCCGCGCCCTTATCGACGAGCAAGCCATCGACATCCTTCAGTTCGATTGCACCATGACCGGAGGCTTCACCGAGGGGCGCAAGCTCTCCGCCTTATGTGAACTCAATCACGTGCAGGTCGCACCGCATCACGATTGCTTCATTCATGCGCATATCGTTGCCGCCACACCGGCTGGCTGCATCGTCGAGTCATTTACCGACCCCGAGCGCGACCCACTGCAAGCCGAACTGTTCGAGAATCCGCCGAAAATTGAAAAGGGCTGGCTGCAATTGAATCCCGATCCGGGTCTCGGCTTAGCGCTGTCTGAGAAAGCCATCAAAAAATTTGGCGAGAAGATCATTTGACACAAAAAACATCTTCAACGACGCTAAGCTGGGCAGTCCGTCAAGGCTTTGATGACTAAACCGGTCCCACAGTTTGTTCTAGCGCTTGTCTGTCTGCTGCCAGGTCATGCGGTGCTCGCACCGGACCTGCCTGCAAAGGCGCTTTCCGGTGGTGCGATGACCACTGCCGACAACTCGTCAACGGCCTACTCGAACCCCGCTGCTGGCATGAGTAATGAACAACTGGAGTTGTTCGCCGTCGGCCATAAAATGTTTCATAACCGCTGGGCATTCTTCTGGTTCGAGAATGCGCTGTTCGGGCGAGGGCCAACTTCCAATGCGCAGGCATGTATAACGTGTCACGATGGCAATGGGCGAGGCATGGCGCCGGGCGATCCATACGTGGTTCAACCCGATGGGGAAGCACTCGATCAGAATATTACTGTGCCGTTCGAACCCGCGCCGAATGTGGTCATTCGTGTCAGTCTGCCGGGAATCGATGAGAAAAACGGGCCGCGCTTCCATCCGCATTACGGTGATCAACTGCAGGTTTTTGGTGTCAAGGGCGTGGTTCCGGCGGAAGCGAACTTCAGTGTTACGTGGAAGGAACACGCCGTAACACTCGCCGACGGCACGCAAGTCAAACTTCGTTCGCCCGAGATTGCGATCTCCGATCTGGCTTTCGGCCCGCTTGGTGACGGTGCCATGATCGGGGCACGCCGATCACCGGCAGTGTTCGGTCTCGGACTGCTCGACGCCATTCCACAAGAGACGATTGACGAACTGGCTGCGCGCGACAAACCCGATGGCATCAAAGGCCATATCAATTACGTGTGGGACACTGAAACGCAGCAGACTGTGCCGGGACGGTTTGGACTGAAAGCCAACCATCCGAGTTTGCGTGAACAAATTGCCGTAGCGTTTTTCAATGATATTGGTTTGAGCAGCCCGCTCTATCCGGAGCAGAACTGCCCGGCAATCCAGAAAGCCTGTGAAGAGCAAATGCTGTTTGCCCGCCCCGAGATCACCAAGCGGCGTCTGGCAGGCACCGAGATGTATCTGCGTGCCCTGTCAGTGCCAGCGAGGCGCAATATCGACGACCCGCAAGTCATGCGTGGTGAAGAGTTATTCGATCAGGCGCGTTGCGCGGTGTGTCACGTGCCCGAATTGAAAACCGGTGATTTCGAGAAGTTCCCGCAGGCTGCCAATCAAGTGATCCGCCCCTACACTGATTTGCTGTTGCATGACATGGGCGACGGGCTTGCCGACAATCGGCCGGATTACATGGCCGGGGGTCGCGACTGGCGCACATCGCCATTGTGGGGCATCGGCTTGTCAAAAACCGTGAACCATGCCCACAACTTCCTGCACGACGGCCGCGCCCGCACGCTTGAAGAGGCCATCCTCTGGCATGCCGGCGAAGCACAAGTGTCACGCGACGCCTATGCCGCGTTCGCAAAAAATGATCGCGACGCCTTGATCGCTTTTCTCGAATCGCTCTGATGCGCAACTGAGCTCTGCGTCGCTATGCATTGCCCGCGGAACATATCACGTTTCGCGGGCTCTGATCATTGCTAGTTTCCGATTATTTCCCCAAACAAAATCCACTTCTCACCGTCGAAGCGGGCCAGCTGCCCGGACTCAATTAGCGCAAAATCTTCGGCACTGGTGTTCCACTTGATGCCCGCCAGCATCATCGGCGCCTCGACGTCCTTGAATGAGGCCATTTGCTTCATCACATTGGCGCGGGTCAGGTCATCACCGCATTTCTTGAGCAGCTCGATCACACCCCATGCCATCACGTAGCCGTGCACATTGAATCCATCTTCAATGTTGCCTTCCGGATAATATTTTTCGAACCAGGCTTTGTATTCCTTCATATCAGGGGAATCCGCCCACTGCGGGTCAGTTGGATCTTTCAGGTAGTCAGCGGTGATGATGTCCACCGATTTGTCTAGCCCGGCCGGCTTGAGCACGGAGCCGACAGAATTCGAGACGTTGTTGAGAATGTGCAGCGGCCGCCAGCCGATGTCGTAGACCTTGCGAATTGCCTGCGCCGCGAATTTTGGCGTAGTCACATTGAAAAACGTGTCAGCACCGGATGCCTGCAGCGACACGATCTGCGAATCGATGGTCGGGTCGGTGACCTCATAGCTTGCCTCAGCGATAATCATCGATTCGGCTTTTTCACCCAACCCCTTTTTCAAACCATGCACGTAGTCTTTGCCGTAGTCGTCGTTCTGGTACAGGATGGCGATCTTTGCGTCCGGCTTGTTCTTCAGCAAATACTGGGCATAGATCTTTGATTCGTTCGGATAGCTCAGGTTGTAGCCCATCGTCCAGGGGAAATTTTTCGGGTCGTCCCACTTGGAAGCGCCGGTATTCACAAAAACATGCGGCACCCGTTGTGCATTGACGTATTTGTGGATCGCGGTGTTGGTCGGCGTACCGAGCGTACCGGCCAGAAACAACACCTGCTCCTCTTCAACCAGCTTGCGAATCTGCTCCACGGTACGCGGCGGGCTGTAGCCATCATCGAGGCTGATGAAGTTGATCTTGCGGCCGTTTACGCCTCCCTGTTCATTAATCATCTGGAAGAAGGCAGATTCCGCGCGACCAATTGTTCCGTAGGCCGATGCCGGCCCGCTGTAAGGATTGGTGCTGCCAATCTTGATCTCGGTATCGGTTACGCCTGGATCGCCTCCGCTTTGCTGCTCACCGCAGCCCGCCACAATTGCGCCAATGAATCCTGCAATAGCCAATGCCGTGTACATGTTCCTAATTGCCATGGTCGCCTCCATTCACGACTGCAACGTTGCTTTTTGCGCTCGCATCCGAGCCCACCGATTCGCCGACTTAGCCCAGGCAAGCTGCACGAAACCGGCAACGCCTTTCGGCGCCAGGAAAACAAATGCAAGCAAGAATACTCCATACACCGCCCACGGGGCAGCTTTCGAAATTTCGTCGGCAATGTTCGGCACGAACTGGATAAAGATCGCGCCGTAGATAACACCGCTGATCGATGCCAGTCCACCGATCACGATACCAATCAGGAAACTGATCGACACCAGCGCCACAAAACTGTCCGGCGCGACAAACTGAACCACGATCGCACCCAGCGCACCACCGACACCGGCATACAAGGCACTGACACCGAAGGTCAGAGTTTTGACTGCCGCCACGTTGATGCCCATTGCCTCGGCCGCGATGGGATGGTCGCGAATCGCCACCATGGCGCGGCCAACCCGCCCGCGCAGAATATTCCACGCCAGCCAGAACATGAACAAAGCGATGAGCAATGTGAACAGGTACAGCCATTGATCCTGACTGATATTGAGCCCGAATGGTGCTCGTGGTTTCAGGATGACAATACCCTGCACGCCGCCGGTCCAGTGTTCCAGGCCCTTGTATTTGAGAATCTGCGGCATGGAAATACCAAGGGCGAATGTCGCCAGCGCCAGATAATGCCCATGTAATCGCAGCGCCGGCAAACCAAACAGAAAACCCGCAACAAAACAAGCCCCCCCGGCGGCCGGCACGGTCACCCAGTACGGCACGCCGAACTTGTCCATCAGGATTGCCGCAACGTAGGCACCAATCGCGTAGAAGGCACCGTGCCCGAGCGAGATCTGACCGTTGAAGCCAGTCAGCATGTTCAAGCCGAGCAAGACGATGGCGTAAACGAGCACCAGGTTGAACTGGAACACGCGGTAGCTGCCGATCACGAATGGCAAAAGAAAAGCAATCAGTACGACAATGCCGATTACGATCAGGCGGGTCTTGTTAATGTGCATGCCGTCCATCAGACCCTCGTCACGAAATGGCGCCCGAACAAACCGGTCGGTTTGAATATCAGCACGCCGATGATCAGCATCAGTGCCACGGTCAGTTTCAGTTCGGTGCCGACCACGTAAGCCCCCATCAAATTCTCTAGGACGCCGACGATCAAGCCGCCGACCACAGCGCCAACGGGGTTATCAATGCCGCCCATCAAAGCCGCGGCAATGCCGTACAAGAGAATGCCCGACATCATGTTGGGATCAAGATAGACCAGCGGCGCAACCATCATCCCGGCAATTGCACCGATCGACGCCGCCAGGCCCCAGCCCAATGCGAGCATCCAGCCCACACGTATTCCGGATAGCCTGCTTGACACTGCGTTCTCGGCCGTCGCGCGCATTGCCAAACCGAGCGTTGTGAAGCGGAAGAACAGGAACAGCAGGAACAATACGATCAGCGAAACACCGACAACGCCGGCCTCATGCGACGAAATGTAAGGTCCGAACAGCGGTTGTTCCGGAAACGGGCTGGGAAACACCTTGATGGTGTAAGTGAAAATCCAGCCAGTAATGCTGTTCAGGATCACCAGCAAAGCAATAAATACGACCACCAGTGTTAACACCGGGGCATCGGCCACACGTCGTAGGATCACGCGCTCTATCGCCATGCCAATGAAGAAGGAAGCAAACACTGTGATCACGAACGCAGCCCAATATGGCACGCCGGCATTGATCATGGCCCAAGCCAGGTAGGTCGAAAACATCGCCATCTCGCCTTGCGCGAAATTGATGTGGTGGGTGGACTGGTAAATCATCACCAACGCCAGTGCTAGGCTGGCGTAGATCGCGCCGTTGGCTAGACCCGAGAAAAGCTGGTGCAGAAAAGCGTCCATAATCAGTCTTTCGCCACTTTTCTAATAGCCAAGGTACGATCGCCGAACCGTTTCGGCCTCTCGTAATTGGTCGGCTGGACCAGACATGACGACCTTTCCTGTCTCCAGCAAGTAAGCGCTATCAGCCAGCTCGAGCGCGAGGCTGGCGTTCTGCTCGACTAGCAAAATGGCGACTTTTTGTTCGCTATTAACGGTGCGCATGATATGGAAGATGTCCTGCACCACAAGCGGCGCCAGCCCAAACGAAGGTTCGTCGAGCAACAGCAGCCGCGGGCGCAGCATCAGCGCGCGCGAGATGGCCAGCATTTGCTGCTCGCCGCCGGACAAAGTTCCGGCTTGTTGATGGCGACGCTCTTTCAAGCGGGGGAAATAACCGTAGACGCGCTCGAAATCCTGCACGACGCCAGTTTTATCGGTGCGCGTCATTGCACCGACACGCAAATTTTCCTCGGTTGTCAGATGCAGAAAAGTGCCCCGGCCATCAGGGACATGACCGATGCCGAGACGCACAATTGATTCCGTCGCCAACCCGTTCAAGGCCTGGCCGGCGAATCGCATCGTTCCATCAGATATGCGAAGCATCCCGCACAAGGCGCGCAGCACACTGGTTTTACCAGCACCGTTGGCTCCCAAGACAGTAGAGATGCCGCCATCTTCAACACAGAACGAGATGCCGTGCAGGACGTCCGCGGCACCATATCCACCGGTCAGCCCTGAAACTTCGAGCAAGGGCATCAGTCAGCCTTCCCCAAGTAAGCACTGATAACATCGACATTCTGCTTAACCTCGTCAGGCGTACCATCCGCAATCTTGCGCCCAAAATCGAGCACCACCACCCGATCGGAGACGCGCATCACCAGATTCATATGATGCTCGACCAGCAAAATGGTGAGAGCGAGTTCCCTGTGTATGCGCTGAATCAGCTCGATGAACGTCTCGACCTCGCCGTGATTCAAACCAGCAGCCGGCTCGTCAAGCAATAACAGCGAAGGCGTCGCAGCAAGGGCGCGCGCCAATTCAACCCTCTTCTGCATACCGAACGGCAGGTTTGCCGCCGGCACCCCCGCAACCGGGCCGAGTTCCAGCAGGTTGATCAGCCCGGCAGCATGACGGGCCACGCGCGGTTCTTCACGTTGCACAATTGGCAGCCGCAGTGAATTCGCCAGAAAACCGCCGCGACTTCGACAATGCGCACCGACCATGATGTTGTCTCGCACACTCATCGTACGGAACAACGCCAGGTTCTGGAAGGTTCGACCGATGCCAAGCTCGGCAATACGGTGCCGCTGCACGTTGGCAAGGTCTGAGCCCTCGAACTCAATCGAACCGTGCTGCCACTGATAAAGTCGCGACAAGCAATTGAACAGGGTGGTTTTACCGGCACCATTAGGGCCAATCAAGCCCGCGATCTCGCCGCGCCGGACATCAAATGACACGTTGTCGAGCGCAATGATGCCGCCGAAACGTACGGTAATATCCGACACACGCAGCAGAACCGAATTGAGTTGCTGCCCAGCGGACTTCGCAGAAGTTGTTACCGTGCCAGCCACGGTCGTCATGACTTACTGTTCGGCTAGCGCGAAGTCTCGATACCGCGCCCGCAGAACCCCTCCCGTTGTTCGATTATTGTTGAACTCCCCGCGACGATACTGACATGGCCAGCTTCGGAGGTAAAGACGGGCACGCCAGTCTCTCGTAGCTCGTGCACAAGCCAATTGGGGGCCTAGAACGCGCCTCCGCGCGCATTGTGCCCACCATCGACATTAATCACAATGCCACTCAGGTAGGCCGCACGTTCAGATGCAGCAAACACAGCAACATTGGCGACCTCCTCAACGCTTGCCGGTCGGCCGTAAGGCAAGCCAGTGACGAACTCACGCCAACGGCCGGCGTCACCGAACTCCTTTTCGGCCTTGGTTTTCATCAATGTAACAAGCCGTTCTGTTTCAACAGGGCCAGGGCTGATCGCCAGCACCCGGATACCGTCCTTGAAGCTGTTGCTGCCCAGAGCGCGACTGAACGCATTGAGCGAGGCGTTACCAGCTGATCCCGCGATATAGTTTGTGTCCAGTCGATCCGCCGCCAAACCGGTGATATTGATGATGACGCCCGCACCTTTCTTTCGCATCGCGGCATAGAACGCCCGGCACAGGTTGATATAGCCAAAAACCTTGAGATCCCAGGCTTCGCGCCAGCGGGCTTCGTCGATTGCCTGCAAGTCGCCACCTGGAATCGCGCCGGCGTTGTTTACCAACAGATCGGCGTTGCCGGCAGCAGCGTGCAGGGGCTCAACACTTTCGCTTTTCGAAAGATCAAGCACGTGCGATCGCGCTGTCACGCCATATTCTTGCTTGATCGCGGCAGCTACTGCCTCAATTGTTTCACGTGTCCGCGAGACAATATGAAGATTGCAGCCTTCCGCAGCAAGGCCCTCGGCTATCGCTCTGCCAATACCTTTTGATGCCCCCGTCACAACTGCTGTTTTTCCGCCAAGCCCGAGTTCCATATCGCTCCCTGTCACAGCTAGACGCAGTTGCACAAGTATAGAGGCATCAGGCCAATGCTGTTACAGTGCCAGGTTGCGAGTCCCAAAAAAACAACCGGTATTGCGCCGGTGCGAGGACGTCGCGGAACGGCCATCAGGATTAAGCATCCCCGGCAGTGTCGGTTACATAAAACACAAACTCAGTATTTAAGGAGGAAATCATGACCATGAAACTGTATCTGGACCCGATTACGGTCAACTGCCGCAAAGTGCTGGCCGGTTTCAAGTTAATGGGCACCAAGTTTGAGCAAGAGAAAGTAGATTACTTTACAGGTCAATTCAAAAGCCCCGAATTCACCGCGATCAACCCCAACCAGTCGCTGCCTGCACTGGTCGATGACGGTTTCATCGTGTGGGAATCCAATGCCATCCTGATGTATGCCGCTGACAAGGACGGCAAAGACGAGTTCTATCCGAAAGACCTGAAAACGCGGACCGACATCAATCGCTGGCTGCTATGGGAAGCGAACCAGTGGTTTCCAAGCTGTTATACATGGTTGGTCGAGTACGTGGTCAAACCGTTTCTTGAGCAACAACCCGATATGCAAATCCTGGAGAACGCGACACCGAAATTCCACCAGCTTGCAGATATCATCGAAACGGCAGTGAAAAAACATCCGTTCCTGTGTGGCGACAAGGCCACCATTGCGGACATCGCGGTGGCCGCGCCGATGCATCTGCACAAGTGGCAGAAGTTGCCGCTCGATCAACATCCCAACCTGGTTGCCTGGATGAATCGCGTCGAAGCCCTTCCGTGCTGGAAAGAAACTGATGCAGCGACGCTTCTGGGATTAAGCTGACCGACCAGGTCGACTAAACAAGAGCGCAGGGAGGGTTTGTGCCCTCCCTGCGTTTTTTATGTCCCTCTGCCTGTAATTTGTTGCATTTCTATTGAATCCTAACGGAGAGCACTACAGCTAATCGCGCTGCATCCCATCCGAAGCCATATACCCCCCTTCAACCGGAATACACACGCCGTTTACGTGATCGGATGCGCTTGAAACCAGATAGATACAGGTCCCGACCAGGTCTTTTGTCTCTCCGAGATGACCGCTTGGAGTGCGGCGAATCATGGCTTGCTCCAACGGTGTACCTTTCAATTCCGCCGTCATCTCGGTGAAGTAGTAACCAGGCGCAATCGCATTGACCTGAATGCCGTGCTGCGCCAGCTCAACAGCGTTGACCTTGGTCAGGCCGATGATTGCGTGCTTGGAAACAGTGTATGGCACCTGCAACCCCTTACTCGGTGCCACCAATCCCCACACAGACGAAACATTCACGATCTTCCCACTGCCTTGCGCTTTCATAATGCGGGCCCCGTGCTTGGTACAAAGAAATGGCCCTGTGATATTGATATTCATCACACGGTCCCAGTCGGACCGTTCCAACTCCATCACCGATTTGCGGTTAACCACACCCGCATTATTAATCAGGATGTCTAACCGGCCGAAGTGATCGGTTATCCCTTGCACGGTCTTCTCAACCGATTTCTCGTCACTGACGTCAAGCTGAAAGGCGGCACAGTCCGACCCGAGTTCCGCAAGCACCTCTGCATTGCGATCAGCTCGGCGGGATCCGATTGCTACCTTTGCGCCGGCATTACGCAACGCCAGAGCCAGTGCACGGCCAATACCACTGTTGCCGCCGGTTACCAGAGCAACGCGGCCCTCGAGTGAAAACAGTGCATTACTCATTGCTTTTTGCTCCTCTCCGTGCACCCTACGCCACTTGCCCTAGAATGAGCGTGGCAATCCAAGCACGTGCTCGGCAACGTAAGACAAAATCAAATTAGTGGAAATGGGTGCGACCTGATACAGGCGTGTCTCGCGAAACTTGCGCTCGATGTCGTACTCGGCAGCAAAGCCGAAACCGCCATGCGATTGCAAGCAGACGTTTGCTGCCTCCCACGACGCTTTTGCTGCCAAATACTTCGCCATGTTGGCCTCTGCGCCGCAGGGCTGACCAGCATCGAACAGCTTGCAAGCTTTCCACCGCATCAAGTTCGCTGCTTCAACTTCAATGTATGCCTCTGCAATGGGAAACTGCACGCCCTGATTCTGGCCGATTGGCCGCCCAAACACGATACGGTCGCCGGCATACCGCCTGGCGCGATCGACGAACCAGTAGCCATCGCCGATACACTCAGCCGCAATCAACACTCGCTCGGCATTGAGACCATCGAGAATGTAACGAAAACCTTTTCCTTCTTCGCCGATCAGATTTTCCGCAGGGATTTCCATATCGTCAAAAAACAGCTCATTTGTTTCGTGGTTGACCATGTTTGCAATAGGCCGGATGGTCAACCCCGATTTCAATGCTTGGCGCAGGTCGACGATAAAAATCGACATTCCCTCGGATTTTTTTCTGACTTCGTCAATGGGAGTGGTACGCGCCAGCAAGATCATCAGATCGGAATGCTGGATGCGTGAAATCCAGACTTTTTGTCCGTTGACGACGTAGTGGTCGCCTTTTTTTACAGCAACGGTTCTGATGTTTGTCGTATCGGTTCCAGTGGTCGGTTCCGTCACGCCCATTGACTGAAGGCGTAATTCACCCCTCGCAATCTTTGGCAGATATTCACGCTTCTGCGCCTCCGAACCATGACGCAGTAGCGTGCTCATGTTGTACATCTGCCCGTGGCAAGCACCCGCATTGCCGCCCGACCGGTTAATTTCCTCCATAATCACGGATGCCTCCGCAAGCCCGAGCCCAGAGCCGCCGAAGTCTTGCGGAATCATCGCCGCTAGCCAACCCGCTTCGGTCAGCGCTTTGACGAATTCGTCCGGATATGCGCGCGCTGTGTCTATGCGACGGTGATATTCGTCGGGAAACTGTGCGCACAGCGCACGGACGCCATCGCGGATGTCGTCGTAGCGATTGGTTGCGTCATCGTGAGTCATGTCTCGGTCCGCCTCGCTGCTGTGCTCACAGAAATATCCGGTTAATAAGGCCGGGGCTCAGGCCAGGTGAGCGCTCGCCTCCATTGCCAACCAGCCCGGATGATCGCGCGCCCACAATACGGCCTTGTCGTTACCATCGAAGCGCCCGCAGACGGAAAATTGGTGCGTATCGAATAACGGTCGAATAGCGCGAAAACTGAACGTGCGCAACTGTGCGTCTGGCCGATTTCTGCGCAGCAGATCGACAAGCAGCGTTGCAATCAGTGGTCCATGCACGATGAGACCAGGATAGCCTTCGACTTCAGTGACGTACGAGCGGTCATAATGAATACGATGGCCATTGAAAGTCAGAGCAGAATAGCGAAACAAAAGGACGGGATCGGGCTTGAGTTCCCGCGAGAACGTCTCATCGGTTGGCGCCGCCTTTGGTGACGGGTGCAGTGCACCTGGTCGTGGTGCCTCACGGTAAACGATGTCATGCTGCTCGGTAATGGCAATGCCGCGTTCATCGCTAATGTCATGCTGCACGGTAACGAATACCATCTGACCGGTTCGTCCTCGCTTGGCGCTGATATCCTTGACAGTTGATAATCGTTGTATCTCGTCGCCGACGCGAAGCGCATGATGGAATACGAACCTGCCGCCTGCGAACATGCGCCGCGGCAGTGGCACCGGAGGAAGAAATCCGCCCAGTTTTGTGTGACCGTCGGCGCCGATGCCGTCTGGTCTCGTCAACGACACAAAAAACATCCAATGCCATAACGCCGGCACCTCGCTACCGAGCACCGGTTCCGGATCATCCCGATCAAGTGTCGCCGCCAACGCCGCGACCGGTTTTGCCGTCACTGTGTCATGACGGATTTCAGCGCGCCCGATCCAGGTGCGCAAATGCTCCAGTTTCAATTCAGCCAGGTTGTTAACGTTTTCCGTCAATTCTGCGGGCCTCCGATCGCTTAGGTCAGCCGTGTAAGTGCACGATGGTTTTAGTTGTGGTCATGTGCTCGAGCGCGAGGAATCCCTTTTCGCGCCCGTGTCCGCTTTTCTTCATGCCTCCAAACGGCAACTCAACACCACCGCCTGCACCAAAGTTATTGATAAACACCTGGCCGCAGTTCATGCGCTTCGCTACGCGCTGCTGGCGGTCGCCGTTGCTGGTCCACACTGCTCCAACCAGGCCGTAGTCCGTCGCATTGGCAACCCGAATAGCATCGTCATCATCCTTGAATGGTATTGCGGACAAAACTGGCCCGAATACCTCCTGACACGCAAGTTTGTGGTCACGCGGTACATTGCCAAACAATGCGGGCTTGACCCAGAAGCCATTGGGGTTCAATCCCTCGGCGAGACTACCCTCTGCGAGCAGCGGAATACCAGTGGCGATGGCGTCTTTGGCAAACCCGATTACCCGATCACGCTGCTTCGCATTCNNCACAATCGAGATCCATCTCTGGCGTACCGACGCGCATTTTCGAAAACGCCTTGGCCACCTGCCCAAGGAATTCCTCGTATATGTCCTGCTGCACCAATAAACGACTACCTGCCGAACAGGTCTGACCAGCATGCTGGATGATCGCTTTGACCACCACCGGCAAAGCTTTGTCTAGATCGGCATCGGCGAACACGACCTGCGGTGACTTGCCACCCAACTCAAGCGTACAGCCAACGTGATTCCGTGCCGCCGCCTGCTGCACAAGCGTGCCGACCTCGGGCGAACCGGTGAAGCTGATGAAGTTGACACCCGGATGCGCCGATAGCGCAGCCCCGGCGGTTTCGCCAAGCCCGGTCACCATATTGAGTGCGCCAGCGGGCAAACCCGCTTCCATTCCTAGCTCGGAAATCCTAATCGTGGAAAGACAAGCGTCTTCCGATGGCTTGACCACTGCAGCGTTTCCAACGGCAAGGGCAGCGGCCACGGTACGGGCATACTGCTGCGCCGGGTAATTCCAAGGAATGATGTGGCCGGTAACGCCATGCGGCACACGCAGTACATTGACACTGTAACCGTCGAGATAAGGAATCACCTGGCCGTGCAACTTGTCAGCGGCACCAGCGTAGAATTCGAAATAACGTGCAGTAGCAGTGATATCGGCTCGGCCGGCGTTTAGGGGCTTGCCCGTGTCGCGCGATTCCAGCGCGGCAAGCTCTTCAAAGTGATCGACAATCAGCCTCGCCCATCTCTGCATGATGCGGCTGCGCTCTACCGGCGGCGTCTTCCCCCATTCGCCGTCAAGTGCACCTTGCGCAGCGTGCACCGCACGGTTGATATCTTCGGAACCGCCAGCCGGGATTCGGGCAAATGGTTCGCCATTGCAAGGATCGATCATCGGCAGGCTTTTACCGCTCGCGGCCTGTACCTGATCGCCGCCAATTAACTGCGCGTACGACTCGATTTCTGCTGCTGTCATCTTTTTACTCCCTCGGACTTCGTGATCTATACAACCAAGCACCTACTGTCCACTCAGTAAGTGCCAAATCTACCTGCATCAGACCACACCGGTTTCTCTCAGCCGAGCAATCTGTTCTTCTGCAAAGCCCAGTTCCGCAAGTATTGCGTCGGTGTGTTCACCGACTCCTGGAATCGGATCCATGCGCGGGTCGAAATTCTCCGGCATGCCTGGCGGCATCAACGCCTTCACCTTGCCCACCGTGGTTCCTACCTCAGCCCAGCGGCCACGTGCTGCGAGTTGCTTATGATTCCAGACATGGACCATATCGTTCATCGACGAGTTACCTATTTTTGCCTCATCAAGACGTGTTACTACTTGCTCGCCAGTCATGCCGGAAAAGGCATCCAGGATGATTTTGCTTAATGCCTCTCTTGCATTGGAACGGCTTGTGCTCGATGAAAACCGTTTATCAGTTTTCAATTCCGGCCTTGCCAGCACCTTGTCACAAAACACAGCCCATTCACGTTCATTCTGCAAGCCAACCATGATGACGCTGCCATCACCCGCCTCGAACGGCCCGTAGGGATAGATGGTCGCATGCGAAGCCCCGGTTCGCGACGGTGGCGGCGCCCCATCGTACGCGTAATAAAGCGGGAAGCTCATCCATTCGCACATGCTCTCTAGCATAGAGATGTCGATATTGCAGCCTGTCCCGGTTTTTCCGCGCTGGATCAACGCCGCAAGAATGTTGCTGTAGGCATACATGCCCGCGGAAATGTCAACAATGGAGCAACCCGCCTTTGCCGGCGATTCAGGCGTGCCGGTAATCGAGAGCAGCCCGGATTCGGCCTGAACTAGCAAGTCGTAAGCTTTCTTGTCACGATAAGGACCGTCAGCACCGTAACCAGAAATGTCACACACGATCAATCGCGGAAAGCGTTCTTTAAGCGCGTCGTAAGAAAACCCCATGCGTGCGGCTGCACCAGGTGCAAGGTTTTGCAAAAGTACATCCGCCTTCGCGAGTAGCTTCAAAACGATTTGCTTGGCCTCATCCCGCTTCAGATCAAGTGTAATGCTCTCCTTCGAGCGATTGGTCCAAACAAAATGCGATGCCAAGCCATTGACGCGGTCATCATAGGCACGCGTCGGATCACCAACACCGGGACGTTCAATCTTGATGACCCGCGCTCCGAGATCGGCAAGCTGACGCGTGCAAAACGGTCCGGCAATCACATGCTCCAGAGCGACTACGGTTACGTCTTCCAACGGTCGCATGGTATTAAAACTCTCCTTTGTGCTGAATGAGCGGGGGTCGGCTGATTGCCACCAAGTCCCTACAGAATATCGTTAATTCGCCAAGTGAGCGTCAACACCAAGCAATGCTTCGCGAAACCGGTTCTTCAGATGCGAACCATCACGCGGCGGCAACACTGGCGGCACTTGCTCGGCTGACACTTTCACTTGGGCGAACAAAGGGCCAGCCCCTGCATGAACAGCTGCGCGCAAAGGCGCAACTGCGTCCTGCTGCGTGATCATGGATGTCGAGGCAAAACCACAGGCGCGCGCCACCGCCGCAAGGTCGACCCCGTAAGCAGTATGCGTTTTTTGCTGACCGGTTTCACCATAGACTTCATTATCGAGCACGACAACGGAAAGATTGCTCGGCCGCACCGTGCCGACCGTAGCGAGCGCACCCAAGCCCATCAACATTTCCCCGTCACCGGTGATCACAAGCACGTCGCGTTCAGGCTGGGCCAGTGCCAGACCAAGCCCGATCATCACCGCTCCACCCATGCCACCCCAAAGTGGAAATGTCAAGGGGTGATCGCCCGCCTCGGTTGCGTCCCAGGCAGGTGCGCCAAGGCCCGCCACCACCAGCAAATCTCCACGATCTGCAAGCAGAGTCTTTACGAAGTCTCGCCGCTTCAGAACATTTTCTAAAGCATCGCTCGGTTCAGCCATCTTTTTAATCCTTCAAACAATGCGTTTTCGTATTCTGGATGCGATTTTTTTTCAGACGGCGCGTCCTGGACATCATGGCAAACACCTAGTTGCCGAAGGTCTTAGCGCCAATCAACCGCTGACCAATCAATAGTGCGGCCGGCCGTAACGTGCTGAACGCGATACGCAACGTTCCTTCAGCTAGCGGCGCTAAATCCTCCACGCGATCGGCACGACTAACCAGTGTCCCCATCTGTTCGAGCACGCCCTGCGTGGCCCGGCCCATCGGCACTTGCCACGGGTTGAACTCCGCCCAATCGCCGCGCATCGTGATCAGCATTGGCAACGGCACTTGGCAAACATTCAACATTGAAAGCATGTTGACGCAGTTACCGACACCGCTCGATTGCATCAATAGGACGCTTCTCTCGCCCCCGAGCCATGCCCCCACAGCCAACGCCACGCCTTCCTCCTCGCTGGTCAAACGAACCAGCGTCATGTTGCGATCGGCCTCACAGAATCTGATCAGACGGGCATGCCCGGCATCGGGCACCACGCTGACCTGTTTGACACCCTGCCTGTTCAAGGCCTCATATAGTTGCTGGCTCCAGTCACCATCTGCCGTATCCATGTTTTCTACACATTCCTACGGGCACAATTCCAGCGCACCCGGGTCATTCCCGCGTCGGGCATGCTATGAATCATATGTTGATCACAATCTTCCCGAAGTGCTGGCCATGTTCGAGACGCCTAAAGGCATCGGCAACATGCACTAACTCGAACGTTGAATCCACAACCGGTTTGAGATTGTGGCTGACGATGGCCCGGTTCATGGCTTCGAAGCGGGCGCGTGACCCCACGGCAATTCCCTGGACCCGGATCATTGGGCCAATGAGTGAACGTACCGCGATTTCGGCCTGTTGTCCGGCGACAAAACCGATGACACCGATAAATCCGCCGAACGCCACCGATGACAACGACTTCGACAGAGTCGATCCAGCAGTCTCGACGATGATATCGGCACCTCTGCCGCCGGTCGAATCCTTCACTGCGGCCTCCCAGCCGGGGGTTGCCCGGTAGTTGATACCCACATCGGCGCCGAGTTTCTTCACCTTCGCAAGCTTCTCGTCGCTAGAGGACAAAACGATCACTTGTGCGCCCGCGAGCTTGGCAAACTGCAGCGCAAACAGGGCAACGCCACCGGTGCCTTGGACCAACACCACGTCCCCACTCTTTATGGCGCCTTCCTGCAGCGTCGACCAGGCGGTCAGAGCAGCGATTGGCAGCGTCGCGGCTTCGCCATCGCTGAGATGGCCCGGTGCGGCAACCGCCTCTTCTTCCGGCACGGCAATGTATTCCTGCAATACACCCGACAGGGGCGCACCGAGCGTGCGTGTGGTGCGCTGCTGCGGAGTCGGCTTGCCATCGTGCCAGCCCTGCGTGTACAGCGGCAGCACCCGGTCGCCCTCCCGGAAACGCGTCACTCCGCCGCCAATCTCTACTACCTCGCCGCAACAATCAGACGCTGGCACATAGGGCAGTTTCAGGTTCGGCATGTACCTCTGGGCCAAAATGGCCAGATCCCGGTAGTTCAGGCTGGCGGCGCCAATCCTGACAAGGATCTCTCCACGACGCACTTCCGGGACAGGGCGCTCGGCGATAGCGAGCGCATCAATCGAAAAATCCGTTGCCTCGACGGCTCGCATTTTTGTTCCTGGTAGCACTTTATCTTCTCCTATGGCGTGCCCGTCACCGCTTTTGGCATCCCGCCAGGGTCAACGCGGTCACGAAGACCGCTATGGTACTCAAACAACACGATCGATGACGGATACCGGACCTCGCGCGTGTCTGGACACAGTGCGACAGGTGCTCGGTTACAATGCGCCTTCCCTGCGCTGGGTAAATCAGCCTGCCGCGCAATAATCTCAGGAATACAGGATGAGTTCTTACAACATCGCAGTAATCGCCGGTGACGGTATCGGCCGGGAGGTGATGCCAGAGGGCATTCGCGTGCTGGATGCCGTCGGCCGCAAATTCGATATCCAATTCACTTTCGATGAATTCGACTGGGGTTGCCATAACTACGAGAAAAATGGTTGGTGGATGCCACCCGATTGGCGCGACAAGATCGCCGGACATGACTGCATCTTCTTCGGCGCCACCGGCTGGCCAGCAACCGTTCCAGACCACAAATCGCTTTGGGATTCGCTGATAAATTTTCGCCGCGACTTTGACCAATACGTCAACCTCCGCCCGGTGCGGCTGATGCCTGGCATCGCCTGCCCGCTGGCTGGACGTACTATCGGCGACATCGATTATTTGGTGGTGCGCGAAAATACGGAAGGCGAATATTCGTCGGTTGGTGGACGCGTATTTACCGGCACCGAACGCGAAACCGTGACGCAACAGTCGATATTCACCCGCATCGGTGTCGATCGCATCATGAAGTATGCCTTCGAACTTGCCGCAAAGCGGCCTGAGAAACATGTCACCTCAGTGACCAAGTCTAATGGGATTTCGATCACCATGCCGTTTTGGGACGAGCGCTTCAAGGCAATATCGGCGATCTATCCCGACATCAAAACCGATCAGTACCACATCGACGGGCTGACCATACAACTCGTGCTCAACCCACAACGATTCGATGTCATCGTCGCATCGAACCTATTCGGCGACATCATCTCCGACTTGGGCCCAGCAACCGCCGGCACGATCGGCATTGCGCCATCAGCCAACATCAATCCCGAACGGACTTTTCCCTCGCTGTTCGAACCGGTCCATGGCTCGGCGCCGGATATCTTTGGCAAGCGAATAGCCAATCCAGTCGCGCAGATATGGTCCGGCGCGATGATGCTGGAACATCTTGGTCACGCTGACGCAGCGGCAGCGATGATCAAGGCGATCGAAGACTGTCTGACAGATGGCCCGCGCACGCCGGATGCCGGTGGCAAGGCCTACACCGGTGACATGGGCAAAGCTATCGCGGCAGCAATCTAAGCTCATGTCTGTCAACGCGCGTTAATTATGCGCCTGCGTAGACGCGCTGACTGACATTACCGGAAAAAAAGAACAGCAGATCCAAGGCATGTTTGATTGGTTCAAGGAACTATCGGGGACAGAGCAAAAGACACTCGGTGCCGCATTTGGTGGATGGGCAGTAGACGCGTTCGATTTCATGGTCTACACATTCGTCATACCAACCTTGATGGCGGCGTGGATGATGACCAAAGCCGAAGCTGGTTTTATCGCGACCGCAACCTTGATTATTTCGGCGATCGGTGGTTGGCTTGCCGGCATACTGTCCGATCGGTTCGGGCGCGTAAGAATCCTACAGGTCACCATTCTTTGGTTCTCGATCGCGACTTTTCTTTGCGGCTTTACCAACTCGTACGAACAGCTGCTGGTCCTGCGCGCACTTCAGGGCCTCGGGTTTGGCGGCGAATGGGCGGTCGGTTCGGTTCTGATTGCCGAAATGGTTCGCGCAAAGCACCGCGGCAAGGCGGTTGGCACAATGCAAAGCGGCTGGGCCGTTGGCTGGGGTATGGCTGCTGTTCTCTTTGCGACGGTTTTTTCCGTATTTCCTGAAGAGTACGCCTGGCGCATGATGTTTTGGGCCGGCGTTCTGCCGGCATTGCTGGTGCTGTACATCCGGCGCAACGTGCCGGAGACCGAAATCTTTTACAAGACGCGCGAGCGCGCCAGCAAGGCCGGCACCAGCCACTTCCTGGAAATCTTTTCAACCTCACAGATTGGCATCACCATCCTTGCGTGCCTACTGACGACGGGGATGATGGCCGCTTACTACGCGATCGTCACCTGGGTCCCCACATTTCTGAAAACAGTGCGGGGCCTGACGGCATTGAACACCGGCACCTACAGTGTCGTCATCATCATTGGTTCATGGTTTGGCTTCATGACAGCGGCCTACCTTACCGATTACATCGGTCGGCGCAAGACTTTTTTGGTGTTTGCGGCAGGCACGGCAGTCGTCGCGCTCGCCTACACGACACTGCCAATCAGCAACACGGCGATGCTGTTCCTCGGTTTTCCTTTGGGATTCTTCGTATCAGGCAATTTCAGTGGCTTCGGGTCGTATCTGTCGGAATTGTTTCCGAGTCGCATGCGCGGCTCCGGTCAGGGATTTGTCTATAACACCGGCCGCGGGCTTGGTGCTTTTGCGCCACCGCTAGTAGGCTACCTGGGTGATCACCCACCAGCATGGTTTGACAACCTGTCGTGGCTGGGAATGGAACCACTGGCGCTATCGATCATGGTGGTCGGAGTGGCATCTTGTGCCCTTGCCATGGTCACTCTTATCTTCCTTCCCGAGACCAAGGGCAAGGAGCTACAGGTATTTCATTAGTGATGAGTGTAGGCTGGGCATGACCACGGAACCTGAGCATGTCACGCCAAACTTTGTGCAGGTCGTTTTAACCGAGGTGGCAAGGCTCCCGAGACGGGCGTAGCATTACCCGTACTGCAATTAGCAAAACGAGCCAACCTGCCTCTCGGTGGCCAACGCGTCGTCGCCAAATGCCATCTGGCACCAACTCCGCAGTGAGGTCACGTTTGCCTAAGGCATAACTTTTGCAAGTTTTTTGTCAGTACCGCCATCGCGAAGGGAGCACGGGTGTCGTTCGTCGAAACTGAGACTGGAAACCTCTATTACGAAATCTGCGACTTGACACCTCCGTGGGTCGAGGAACCACAAACAATCGTCTTTCATCATGGTGTCGCCGCCCACCCCGCAATTTGGACATCATGGCTCGGCGCACTGACGGCAAAGTATCGGTTAGTACGTTTTGACATGCGTGGGCATGGTCGGTCAATAGTGCCGCCAGCAGGATTCCTCTGGACGTTTGAAGGTCTGGTCGATGACCTATTGTGTGTTGCAGAGGCAGCCGGCGCTAAGCGCTTTCACCTGGTAGGCGAATCCATAGGCGGTACGGTTGGCATCGCTTGTGCACTTTCCAATAACAAGCGTCTGCGTTCTCTGACACTATCCAACACCTCGCCCCGCGGACGTCTGATAGGCAATGTCAATATTTGGAGAGAAATGATCAAGACCGCCAGTCAACAAAAATGGGCGAAGCAGATGATGGAATGGCGCTTCCATCACAACGCGATCGATCAGAACACCTACGACTGGTATCTAGCCCTGCATGAAAAATGTTCAATAGATGCGTGCCTGGAACTCGCCGATCTGCTCCTCGAGGCGGATTTCACCAACGATCTTTCTCGCATCGAGACGCCAACGCTACTACTTTCACCTGACGATAGCCCTTTTATCCCCACCAAGGTAATGCATGATATGCATGACCTAATTCCAGTATCTGAGATGCAGGTATTCGCTCACTCGCGTCATGGATTACCACTTTCCCACGGCGAGGCATGCGCCAGAGTCCTGGCAGACTTCCTGGCGCGGCGCACCTGAGGGCGGCAGGGCGCCTTACCTGATCAGCAAAGGCAGCAGGTCACGCTCAAATGCAAATCAGCGCAGCGCCTGCTACCTGACCCGTCTCGATGCGCTGGTGCGCCTGCGCCGCCTCGGTCAATGCAACCTGCAGGCCGACACGATGTTCAATGCCCGGCTGCTCGGTCAACCGGCAGACTTGTTCGAGCGCCGCCTCCTGTGCTGCACGATGCAGTGCAAAGATGCCAATGAATCGGCACACCGCATTGTTCATCACCAGCGGTAGCGCCGGCATCACCGGCGATGGATTGTCGTCGAAACCATACGCGGCGATCACGCCACCACGCGACAGAACACGCGCATCCAGTGCGATGTTGGTGCCGAAACGGGGCTCGATGATCAGGTCGTAGCCTCGCTTGCCGCTATCGTCTCGCAAGTTCCTAACCAGTTCCGGGTCGGTGTAGTCGAAACACCGGCTCGCGCCCATCTGTTCGACGCTTGCGCAGTCTCGCGCAGATGCCGTCGCCGTCACGTGCGCGCCGCAAGCACGCGCAAACTGTACAGCGTAGGCACCAACACGTCCGGCGCCCCCCGCCACCAGCACGCGTTTATTTGCCACTGACCCGCCGGCATTTAAGGCCTCCACCGCAGTGACCGCGGGTACACCGAGGCAGGCACCGTGTTCCAGCGAAACCCCATCCGGCAACCTGATCGCCTTCCACGCTGGGACGACACAAAATTCAGCGCACGTGCCATGCGCCTGGCTAACCTGCGCGCCGAACAGCCAGACTTTCTCGCCAATGCGCTGCGCCGGGACACCGGCTCCCACCGCATCGATTTCACCGCTGCCATCGGCGTGCGGAATGATGCGGCCCCATTTTTCGGCTTCGCGTGCGTCGATGCGTTTCTTCGTATCGTAGGGGTTCACCGCGGAGAAAGCGACCCGCACACGCACAGCGCCTTGGCACGGCTCGGGAATGTCGAACTCGCCAAGTTGCAGTACATCTTCTGCGGCACCACCACACTCGTACCATATTGCTCTCATTATCAAACCCGCTTGTCACTTGCTCGTAGCCGCGGCGTGTCGACATTGTTCAATTCACAGGCATATTCCAGCAATGCCGAAAAATCCTTGTCGGCATATTTGCCGGCGCGTGCCGCACCGTAGACCGCGTGCACCGAAGCGCCGACCGGCATGCCCAGCCGGAAATCGGATGCGGCTTCCAGCGCAAGGCCCATGTCCTTGTAAGCCAGGTCAATGGCAAATCCCGGCGTGGTGTCGCCCTGCAGCACCTTGTTAGCAAAGTTGAACTGGAACTGGCCGTTATTGCCGGTGGTGCCAGCGTTGACCTGTTTCAGGCTGGCAATGTCGACACCCATCTTCGCGGCAAGCGCCAGGCCCTCGGCGGTGATCTGCACAATGCTGATGATCATGAAGTTGTTGACCACCTTGGTGCGGATACCGGCGCCCACGCCGCCACAGCGATGGATGGTCGTGCCCATCGCCTCGAGCAGGGGCCGCACTCGTTCATACACGGCGTCGTCATCGCAACCGATCATAAACAGAGATTCGCCGCGCTGCGCGTGATAGGCCAGCCGCCCAACCGGTGCGTCGACAAAGGCAATGCCCGCACTGGCGCATGCCTGCGCGATGCGGTCGGTGCCACTAGGTGCGATGGTGCTCATGTCCATCAGCACGCCGCCCTGATTCATGTGTGCCAGCACCCCATCGACGCCCAGCACTACCTCCTCGACGTGCTGGGTCGCCGGCAACATGGTAATCACGATATCGGCATCGCTGGCGGCCTCGACAACCGACCCCGCTGCAGCCGCACCCCCCAGCGCGAGCACCGGTTGCATACGTACCGCATCGATGTCGTACACCATGAGCGGCGTGCCCTTTTTTAAGATGTTCGATGCCATCGGCTGCCCCATGGCACCGAGGCCAATAAAACCGATTTTCTCTTCTACCATCCTTCTCCTCCTACCTTAGCCACAATACGACTGCAACGGCGCCACAGCGAAACCCCGAGGCGAGGCCGTCGAATGCACAGGCGACTGCGAACTGTGTAAAAATCGGGGCGTCAAGCCCCTGTCACATCTTAGAATGGATTGTCTGGAGATGTGTATTGCAGAGGAGCGCGAGTTCGTGCTGATGAAACACGCCATGTCACTAATGGCGCAAATCTCCCAGGTCGCGCTGGCAATGAAGCCCTTTGGCAGCGCGGAACGTCAATCACCGTTTAATCAAGTCGTCATTCCGGAGTTCATTGAGCAATGCCTGATTCGCCGCTCCAAGGAGCCTTGTCACACATTCGTGTCCTCGATCTGTCGCGAATTCTGGCTGGGCCATGGGCCGCGCAAATGCTCGGTGACTTAGGTGCGGAGATCATCAAGGTCGAACGTCCCGGTGTCGGTGACGATACCCGCGGCTGGGGGCCGCCGTACGTCAAGGACGTCAACGGCAACGATACAACTGACTCGACCTACTGCCTGAGTGCGAACCGCAACAAGAAATCGGTCACTATTGATTTCACTACGCCGGAAGGTCAGAACCTGGTCCGAGAACTGGCCGCCCGATCCGATGTCGTAATTGAGAATTTCAAAGTCGGCAGTCTGAAAAAATACGGGCTTGACTATGCGTCTCTGGAGAAAATCAACCCGGCATTGATTTACTGTTCAATTACCGGCTTTGGCCAGACCGGACCTTATGCCTCGCGCGCTGGTTATGACTTCCTGATTCAGGGATTGGGCGGACTGATGAGTTTCACCGGTCGCCCGGATGACGAACCAGGCGGCGGTCCGATGAAGGTCGGTGTGGCGCTGACCGATATCATCACCGGCATGTATTCAGTCACAGCAATTCTAGCCGCCCTCAATTACCGCGCCAAAACCGGAATTGGACAATACATTGATATGGCATTACTCGACGTGCAAGTCGGCGTGCTGTCAAATCAGGCAATGAACTATCTGCATACCGGTCGCCTGCCCGGACGTCTGGGCAATGCCCATCCCAACGTGGTCCCCTATCAGGATTTTCCGACCAGCGATGGCTACGTGATCATTGCGGTTGGCAACGACACACAATTCGCGCGTCTTGCAACAGCCATGGGCCAACCCAAGTGGGCGAGCGATGCGAAATTTGCGACAAATGCACAACGGGTGAAGAACCGCAAAAGCCTGATCGAGCAAATGAACGAAATCACCCGTCATCGCACAACCGAAGAGTGGGTCGCCGCATTCGAGAGCATTGGTGTTCCGTGTGGGCCAATCAATGATCTCGCGCATGTTTTTAAAGATCCGCAAGTGTTAGCGCGCAACATGCAGATCTCAATGTGGCATCCGAAATACGGCGACATGCCACTGGTCGCAAATCCCATCCGTTTGTCGGAAACACCAGTCCAGTATCGTAGCGCTCCACCGGCATTGGGAGAACACACAGACGAAGTTCTTATCAACTTGCTGGACATTGATTCCGAACGACTTTCGGAGTTACGTCGCGACAACATCGTCTGACAACATTCCTATCATGCTCGGACCGTTGAAACTGAAATCAATACCGCAACAGGCTGAGTCTCTGCGTCCGGCCATTCGCGAATTCGTCAAAAGCTATACGAAAAATGTCCCTCTCGACCAGCGCGTCCGTTCATGGATGGGTTTCGACGCGGACTTCAGCCGCGAATTGGCACAACGAGGCTGGGTCGGCGTAACGCTGCCCAAGGAGTACGGTGGTGCCGGCCTCGACGCTTTCGCCCGCTTCGTGCTGATAGAGGAATTGCTGGGAAACAGCGCGCCGGTGGCAGCACACTGGATCGCTGACCGCCAAAGCGGGCCATTGATACTGAATTACGGGACGGACGAGCAGAAGAATTTTTATCTGCCGCGTATTTGCAGTGCCGAAGCGTTCTTTTGCATTGGCATGAGTGAGCCACAGTCGGGGTCGGACCTCGCCAGCGTGCGCACCCGCGCCACCAAAACCGCAATCGGCTGGAAGCTCAACGGCCAAAAAATATGGACTACCAATGCTCACAGGTCACATTACATGATCGCGCTGGTGCGCACGTCTGGATCTGCTCAGGACCGCCATACAGGTTTGTCGCAATTCATCGTTGACCTGTCCAAGCCAGGGGTGACGATTCGCCAAATCGAGGATCTAACTGGCGACGCACATTTCAATGAGGTGTTCTTCGAGGATGTCGAACTCGACGACGATGCACTTATCGGCACTGAGGGGAGCGGTTGGGAACAGGTGACCGCAGAACTAGCATTCGAACGCAGCGGACCGGAACGTTTTTATTCTGCCATCGCGTTGTTCGATCTGTGGCTCGATTATTTGCGGCAACACCACTCGGCCGACGCGTGGGCGCGCGAACTGGCTGGACGCATTGTGTCGCATCTGGCCGTGCTGCGAGCGATGTCTGTCTCAGTCACGCGACGCCTAGCGGAGGGTGAAAGTCCGGCAATCGAGGCTGCACTGGTGAAAGACCTGGGAACAGAGCTGGAGCAATGCATCCCAGTCGCGATTTCCGAAGAACTTGGGCGTCACTTGGGGCACGCTGTTCCCGACGGGCTCTGGCGCGCACTGGCTTACGTAAACCAAATCTGCCCAACTTACTCGCTGCGCGGTGGCACGCGCGAAATTCTGCGCGGGATGATTGCGCGCGGACTCGGGCTGAGATGATAGGCCGGATTGATGGATCGCATACTGTACGACTCACTTGAACGCTTCCTGGTGGAGGTGTCTACTCGACGAGTAATCCGGAACATCGAAGCCGGTGACTCCGCGGAACCGCTATGGGAACAATTGACCCGGTCGGGCTTTGCCGACGCGATGGTGAGCGAAGACTCTGGTGGGGGCGGCCTCACGCTCGCCGAAGCGTTTGAGTTGTTTTTCCTTTGCGGTTGCCATGCGGTGCCGTTACCGTTGGCACAAACCATTGCGGTACGCGGATATCTCACAAGGCAGGGTATCAATACACCTGAGGGCAGTATTGTCATTTCAGCGCTGCCGGTCATTCATGATGACGAACTGATTGACTGCCGCGCTGTTCCGTTCGGCAAAATAGCACAATGGGTCGTTGTACCACATGCCAGGCCCGCCGAGCGGCCTCAGGATTTGTTGTTGCCAACTTCAGCTGCGCGTTGCAATTCAACCGGCGTGCACGGCAGCCTGCAAGCACATCTAAGCTGGAAAATGCCACACGGTTCGGCGATCGTTCTGGAACAGGGCTTTCCGTGGCTTGAGTTCGCCGCGGCAGTGACTGCTGCGGAAATGGCCGGTGCCATGCAAACCGTACTAAACATGACAGTACAATATGCAAGCGAGCGATCGCAGTTTGGCCGGCCAATCGGAAAATTCCAGGCGGTGCAGCAACAAATTAGTGTGCTTGCTGAACTCGCTGCAGCGTCGCGTATCGGTGCCGAGCTTGGCTGCCTCGACAGCGAGACCGACAAGCCAAATTTGCTCGCCGCGGCTGTCGCCAAGGCACGCGTCAGCGAAGCAGCCTCGACAGCGGTGCCAATTGCACACGCCGTGCATGCCGCAATGGGCGTTACTAAGGAGTACGATTTACAGTTGTTTACACGCCGTCTCATCGAATGGCGTACTGCTTACGGTTCCGCCGGTTACTGGAACCGCCGCGTCGGTGACACGCTATTGTCTTCAGATGCAGGCTCGACGCTGCAGTTCATGCTTTCAGCATTGTTTTCTTCAACTGCCTCTGAGTAAACCGGCCACATTTTCATCGCCCCTCAGGAGACTTTCCATGAGTCAGTTTTTGTTGTACGAGCAAGATGGAGCCGTCGTCACCCTGACCATGAACCAGCCGGATATTCGCAACGTACTCACCGGCAATACTGCGGTTGCGGAATTCGTCGATGCCTTCGCTCGCATCACTGCGGATACAGGTGTCAAGGTCGTGATCATTACCGGCGCCGGGCCGGCATTTTCCTCGGGCGGTAATGTAAAGGACATGCGTCGTTTTTTCGAGGACCATGTTGCGCCCAACAGCATCAAGGACGAATACCGTCAAGGCATCCAACGCATTCCGCTGGCACTGTGTAACCTCGATGTTCCAACCATTGCGGCGGTCAATGGCCCAGCCATCGGCGCAGGCTGCGATTTGGCGTGCATGTGCGATATTCGCATTGCCTCAGAGCAAGCGACGTTCGCCGAGAGCTTTATCAAGGTCGGTATTATTCCAGGTGACGGCGGCGCCTGGCTATTGCCAAGAGTCGTTGGCATGTCGAAAGCGGCAGAGATGAGCTTTACCGGCGACGCGATCAACGCCGCCGACGCTTTGGCCTGCGGGCTGGTGTCGCGCGTTGTTGCACACGAGAAACTAATGGATGAGGCGCACGCACTGGCGGCACGCATAGCACGAAACCCAGGGCCAACGTTGCGCATGACCAAGCGTCTGCTGCGTGAAGGCCAGCACACGAAACTCGATTCACTGCTTGAGTTGTCAGCTAGTTACCAGGCGATCGCCCACAAAACGCCGCAACACAAGGAAGCGGTAACGGCGTTCATCGAAAAAAGAAAACCGATTTTCAACGACGGCTAGCCGTCCCGTTAAGTGCTGCGTTGACCAACTACACTACAGCCCCACGCAAAGCAAATCCGTCAAGGTCGCAATGCCTGTTTGAATTTGTCAGCTAGATGCGGCCCAGTGTTGCGATTCCAGGTTTCATTTACCTGGAGCCAGAACACCGCTTTATCATTTCCTGACACCGGACTTGGGAGTATCACACCCTGCTCGGCCAGCCTTGCTCGCAACCTCTTACCCTTGTCACCGGGAACTACCACTTTGAAGACGTTCGTACCATTAGGAATACGTTCAATGCGCACACCGTCACCATCTACTTCACGAATAAACGCCTCGGAAACCGCAATCGCACTTCGCATATGATCAAGATATCCGCTCGCGTAATGGCGGGCTAGCAAGGCGAATGGCCAAGCGTTGAACAAAGCGCCGCCGAACATCCGGCGCGTATGAAACATGCCATCAAGGATGTCTTTCGGCCCAGCCAGAATCGCACCATTGAGCGAATTAAAATACTTCCACAATGACACGTAGACAGTATCGAACGGCTCGGCATACTCGGCCGGCGTCATACCGGTGTAGGCCGACGCGATATACAAACGCGCGCCATCAAGATGCGTGCGCACACCCTGCTCGCGCGCGCGTTTGCACACATCCAGCATGTGTGTCCGGTCAAACAACTCTCCCGACAAGCGGCGCACTGGTGATTCAATCGATATTACGCCAACGCCTGTCGCCACCCTGCCCGAAGCAGTACCCTGTAAGACCCGTTCCACTTGTTGCCAAGTAAATGTCGCNNCGTCAGGTTGCTTAGTGTCTGACTGGCATCGCCGGTATCGTTGTAGACGTGGCTGATTTCCTGCACGATAACGCGTCGCCGCTGGCCAGCAAGCGCGCGGATTGCAAGCTGATTGGCCAACGTGCCAGTTGGCATGAAAAGCGCTCGCTCTTTACCAAGTTGCAACGCGAAAAACTGTTCCATCTCTTCGACCACGCCACCCAGGCCGTACACATCGACGCTTGGTGTCTGTTCTGCGCAAAGACGTGCCAACTGGGCTGTGACGTCGGCAGGAGACAGATGCAAATGATCGCCGTAAAGATAAGTCGTGCTCGAGGAATTCATGGACACCGACAGAGACTACAAAGCGCTATTATCTGCTACTCGGTAAAGACTGGTATCGCTTGTGGTCGTTGCTGGCATTCAGAGCCGCAAAAAATAACTATCAACGAGCGTCGATCTGTTCACAGCCACGACTTCGCCGCTGCAAGCCAATGACTAGAGCGCTATCATTATGGCTCGGCACGAACCGCTTCGAGATTTTTTTCCGCCTGGTCTACCGCCTGCTGATTGGCACGCTGGCGCTCAAAATAGGCTTCTGTCAAACGACTCGCACCACCAGCGGTGCCAATACGCTCGCCAGGTAGAGGCTCCTCACCGTTGGTCAGTGTCGCCCGGGCTTCCGCGAGGCGCTGTTCAGCCGCTCGGATTCTTTCTCGCCGTTCATTAGCCTGCGCCGCACGCTGACTAAACTCCTGAGCCTGCTCTTTATCAATGCGGGCCGATTCGTCGGCTTGCCGATACGACTCCGAATCGACTTGCGGTGGAACGGCGACCTGCCCGACCTCGCGCGCACCCGGTACCGGCACGTCCGAGTAAATCGTTCTTCCATCGGGAGTAATGTATTTCTTGATCGCCTGCGCTTGGGCTGGCCCTGCCGCAGCGAGCAACAACGCAGCTACCAAGATAGCTTGCCGCGACAATACTTTAATTGGGTGCACTCTTCGTACCGATCTCATTTATCACTCGTAGTCGAGCAAAATAGTAATTACTAGTCCGGCTTACGGCAACAGGAGAAGCCAATGCAAGTTGCTTACCAGGCGTTGCCCGACGAGCGCATGGGTCAATGACGCCATCACTATTGCCCCGTATGAACATGCCTGACCTCACGCAAGCCATGCCGTTGAACACCATCACTCAAACCCACAACGACAAATTGCCCGAAAACGTTGACAAGCGATGCGCTTTAGCCGGGTTTATCAGCGGGCGTCCGAGCAATTCATGTTTGCAGTGACCACGGTACCTAGACTTAACAGCGGCTACATTTTACGATTTATTGCACTGTAACCGTTGTCTGGTATAGCGAAGTGCCGGCAGAGTCAGTCACGGTAATTGTCCACAAGCCGGTCAGGTGCAATATCTTGCTGGACCATGTCCGCCACGAGTCGCTACCGATAGACAAAGCAACATCGAAATACTGGTCGCCGTTGGCCCAGGTAACCGTAATTGTTTCACCACTGCCGCCCGCCACGCGCATCCACAGATAGGCCGTCTCGTTTAACACAAAAGTGCCGACCTCTTCAGTGATCTCGCGGTCGACAATCCCTTTACCCGTTTTCGCGTCCGAAATCGAGGCAGCAAAGACCGCAGATGACGCAACGAAAAGAAACAGGGAAATAAGCGCTGCAAGAATTTTTCTCATCGCGAACCTCCTTTAACATGAACATTGTCGCCAAACCACGACGGTCGCGGCAATCACGGCACGCAACTGCGATTAGCATACTACACAGCCGACGCTTATTCCCTGAAATTGATGAGGGGCTCTGCAATCATGTGCACGCATCAACAATGCCCGGAGGAATCTGCAATCGTTCTGAATACGCCAAACTGGATTTGTCGACTTGACTTACAAACAACCGCCAGTTTTGGGCACAGAAATACCCTCAGCATAACGTGTCAGGGAGCAAGACATACTGCTCATAGTGACGCGAGCCTGCCAGCCACAGTACTTAGGCCAAGGCTGGCGGAATGGGTGGCAAGTACAGCGCACTTCCCGGTAGGGGTCGGCAGCAATTCGCATAAGCGGTTAATGCCAAGGCACTTTCCAGGGATGCGAAAAACCCGCAGCGAGCCGAATCCATAGCGCAGGCGTTTCTCGTATCATTAGCCTCGATACCACTTAAACACATTGAACCAATGTCATCGCTAGCGGCAAACACCCGAACTGCATACCGACACACTACGTCCCGTCTCGCACTATTCGACGGTCTTGCTCCACTATTGCTACGTCTTTACCTGGCGCCGATCATGATTCAGGCCGGTTGGACCAAACTCAACAGTTTTGAAGACACAGCGCAATGGTTCGGCAATCCTGACTGGGGTCTCGGCCTGCCATTTCCATATGTGATGACAGCCTTGGCCGCCGGTGCCGAATTCTTTGGTGGAATTGCCCTGGTGTTCGGTGTGGCGACACGACTAGTTGCGATCCCGCTCGCCGTCGCCATGCTGGTTGCGATGTTGACGGTACATTGGGACAACGGCTGGCTCGCCATCTCCGACTCATCTAGCTGGCTTGCCAATGAACGTGTTAACGAGGCTGCGCCGCGCAAAGCCAAAGCAATCGAAATACTCAAGGAACACGGCAATTACCGCTGGCTTACCGAGCGCGGATCAGTCACGATCCTCAACAATGGCATCGAGTTCGCTGCCACCTACCTGATCATGCTGGTGTCGCTGCTGTTTACCGGCGGGGGGCGCTACGTCAGTATCGATTACTGGATTGACCGCTGGTTCCGGCGCCGCGAGCCCCCTCAATAGGTGCGGAGCCGTCGCCAAAATGAACCTGGCGATAGCGCCACGGGATCAACCTGAGCCAAGGCTGCGGTGACATCCTGCGCACAATCGCCTCAACGCAACCCGAGGAAAACGGAGCGGTTTGCCTTAATAGGGACCGGCTGTGTCACGATGCCTTACAAGGGACCTGTTTACTGCACAATGTTAGTTTATGATAAGCACCTTCCTGTGGATAGCTACTCTGGTAACGGGCGATGAAAAACGGTGAATTACGAGCTGAGCTGCGGGCCGAAGTCACGAAAAGAGGCGAACTGAACGCGGGCGTGGAGAATTTTCCCTGTGTCGTACAGGACATGAGTGACAGCGGGCTTCTGATCATGTGCACCAGGCCTCTTAATATCGGACAAACGCTTCATTTCAAAAGTGAGCTTTTCCGGGACAAATTCCTTGAATGCATGATCGAAGTCGTACACATCGGCGAGAACGGTATCGGCACCAAGATTGTCGAGCTCGATGAGCAAGGCAGAAAGCTCATTCAGTTGTTTCTACAAGAGCATTTTACCGACCAGGTAAAGCGGTGGGTGTAATGTCGTTGCGGTGACGATTTTGATTCGTTTTAAAAACCTGTAGCAAATCGCCAAACTGGGATTGGCTTGTTTTCTTGAGACGTGCAATCCGCCGAAGGCTGGCAGGGGGCGCCGCTGTTAGAAGCCTGTTGCCAAATTTGAAAATCCCGGCGGCTGCCTAACCGGTTACCCGAACCAGTTTTTGCAGTGAGCACAATTCATGATCAGGCTCACTTTCAAACGTAGCCTTCCAAAATGTCGCCGACACTTCCGCCACATAAATATCACCGCGCGAATCGAGTGCGACACCGTGCGGCGCGATGAACTGGCCTGGTTCCTGTCCAAGCGGCTGCGTGCCCACATAGGCAAGGACCTCTCCTTTTCTTGCATCAACCACGGTCACGCGCGGACCCAGATTTGGCACGTCACGTGAGAATGTGGCCACGTTATCTGGCGCCAGTTCGCCGATGATCCCCAGCGGATTCGCGCCACGAGTCACAAAAAGGCCGCACGGCCTACCCAGATTGTTCCACTGATCATGATACTTGCCGTTGCCATCAAAGACCTGGACGCGGTGATTCTCGCGATCGGCTACGTAGACCCACCCTTCATCGTCGCAAGCGATGTTATGCACGAGGCTAAACTGGCCCGGCGCAGTTCCCGGTTCACCCCAGGAGAACAGCAACTTTCCCTCCGGCGAAAACTTGTGGACCCGCGCGTTCTGATAGCCGTCAGAAACGTAAATATCGCCTCGCGGAGACAAGGCGGTGTGGGTACACAGATTGAACGGCTCACCGCCAAAGCGTGGCGCGGGGTGGTTCGGCACGCCGATCGTCATCAGCACATTGCCATCAGGACTGCACTTGCGCACCGCGTGGCCGTGGTCATCGGTGAGATAAAGAAGATCATCGGGGCCAATCGCAGCACCATGAGCACGCGTAAAACCAATATCTTCACCCCACGAGCGCAAGAAATTGCCAGCGCGGTCGAACACGATGACTGGATGTTTGCCACGATTAAAAACATAAACGTTATCGTTGCTGTCGACGCAAACCGCTGTGCCCTCGGCTAACGAGATGCCTGCTGGCAGCTTGCCCCAATCATGTATAACGCGATAGCGATACTGACCAGAGCCAATGATGACCGATTCGGAATCAGTTGCAGCCGATTCGGACAGATCGCTGTCACGCAATGACCTAGACGGTACTCTAGCGTTCCATTGCCTCGCTGCTCGGGCAATATTTGCTCCGAAGCGCCGACCTTGGTCAATTGCACAAAGATGGCACATGCTTCTCTCCTCACGCTGTGTATCGTTCACGTGCGATAGCTCACCAAACCGATGAGCAAATCGAAGTAACACAATGCGTCTTTCAAACTGACTATAAGGTAACTAGTCGCCGTCACCACGCAACCCACACGAATACGCCCACCGCCCACGTTCGTCAAACAATTGAGTAGGCGGTGGCGTCGGTTGTGCACGTTGTGCCACGTCCTCGCGCCGCGCCGCGATTGTCTCGCCGACATAGCGAGTCGACATGACATGCGCCTCCTCGATCGATCGCAAGGCACAATGCGTCATCGACAAAAACGGTTGGTTGGTCCCGACAAACAGCACGGCCTCACCGTCCGGCGCCTCATCGACGGTAGCCTTGCCAGCAGGAAACAGAAAAGCATCGCTGGCCTTCGACTCGATGACTTGGTCTTGTTGAAATGAGCGTCCGCTGCCCTTGATCACATAACAAGGCACACTGGTTACCAGCGCCACCAGTTCGCCTATTCACCATGACGACTTGCCAACTAACGCGCCAGCAAGTTGGAGGGCGGCGCCGGGTCGCCGCAGCCAAGCGTCGATGACAAATCGGGATCTACCAAGCCGTCCGCTGCAGCAGTATCGAACACTTTGCGGGTTTCTTCTGTAAAAAATGCCCGCCGACGAATGCGCCACCTTTAGTTCCGGGGGCTGATGGCTCGTGAAAAATTGTGCACGGCCAGCCGGGATCTTCTCTGGGGCCATGCTCGTAAATCGGCGATAACGTTCTGATGAGATGACCACTTTGCCGCCCCCCGATCGCCATCGGACGCGCTTCGTTATCTCGTTATGCAAAATCTGTGATGAATTCCAGTCAATCCGCTTGGACACCGGCAGGTACAAAAGTGTAGCATTGCGATCCGCTGTTTTCGGTATCGGTCGGCCCGGCGGCGTCCTCCACGAGAGGACCAGACCGTGAGCCTCGGTAGTCCTCCACCAATATCAACAGGAAACAAACGTGTCTGAATTGCAGCTTGAACACTTCAACATTCCCGCCAAAGACCCAATTGGTCTCGCCCAATGGTATGCCGAGACGTTCGGCCTCACCGCCCAAAAACATCTTGCCCGCGGTCCCGGCGTACTCATCGCGTTTCAGCAGGGTGAACCACTGAATCGGGCCGCTGATGTGCATATCGGCTTTCGCGTGCCTTCGATCGATGCGCTTAATGATTGGGCCGGGAAGTTTGATGCCGAACCTAAAGCGGGCCCTGAATTCACCGCTTTCAGGGTGCTGGACCCAGAGGGCAACTGCGTCGAGTTGTACACCCCCAACGCGTAACTCGGCCTCGCTTTACCTTTGTGTTTGGCCTGAAATTGCGTCTGCGGCCAGCGCGGATGCAGTGCGCTGAGTTCCGTAAACTAGCGACCTCCGGCGCCAGACCGGGACAACAAGGGAGAAACTCTACAAAATGAAAGTAGCCATCGTAGGATGCGGTGCAATGGGCAGCGTCTATGCAGCCCTGCTCGCCGATGCCGGTCACGACGTCTGGGCTATCGATTCCTGGAAAGAGCATGTCGAGGCGATGCGCAGCAAGGGACTGCGTCTGGAAGGTGCGTCAGGGGACCGCACTGTCAAATTGCACGCGGCCACCGATGCCGCCGAGGCAGGCCCGTGCGNNTGAACAAGCCGCCACGGCTTCAAAACCGCTGGTTGGTGACCACACACTGATCTTGTCGATTCAAAACGGTCTGGGAGGCCCTGACACAACGGCACGCATTCTTGGCAAGGAACGTGTGATGGTCGGCGTCGTAGGCGGCTTCGGTGCCTCCATGCGCGGGCCCGGGCACGCGCATCACAATGGTTGGGAACTGGTGCGGCTCGGTGAATTCTCCGGCCCGGTCACTACTCGGCTGGAACAGGTCGCGGAAGTGTGGCGATCGGGAGGCTTTAGAGTGAAGTGTTTCGACGACATTGACCAGCTGATTTGGGAGAAACTGATCTGCAACGTATGCTTCTCGGGCACTTGCACGATCACCGGGCTGACCATCGGCGAGGTGATGAGCGATACGGACGCCTGGCAGGTCGCCTCCGGTTGTGCGGTGGAGGCGTACCACGTGGCTCGAGGGCGAAAAATCAAGGTGGACATCGACGATCCCGTTGACTACGTGCGAAAGTTTGGATCAACGATTCCTAAAGCACGGCCGTCGATGCTGCTCGACCACATGGCCAAACGCATGTCAGAGATCGACGCTATTAACGGCGCCATTCCGCCGGCCGCACAGGCGGTCAATGTGGCGGCGCCATTCAACACGGTGATCAGCGCTCTGGTGCGCAACAAGGAAAGGCAAATGGGTGTTCGCGACTAGGCGCGTGCACTACCCGATCAAGCAAAGTGAAGGAGACGGTAATGGAAAAATTCAAGATGTACATCGACGGCGAGTTCGTCGAGGCGGCGAGCGGCAAATGGTTCGATAGCTACAATCCTTTCACCGGCAAGGTCTGGACACAAATCGCCGAAGGCGGTGCTGAAGACGTCGATCGAGCGGTGAAAGCGGCGCACCGGGCTTTTAGCGAAGGCGCGTGGCCAGAGATGACGGCAAGCCAACGCGGCATGCTGGTGCATCGGCTCGGCGACCTGGTGGCGCGCGATGCCAAGAAGCTAGCCCAGTTCGAGGTCATGGACAATGGCAAGCTGATCGCGGAGATGCAGGGCCAACTCAATTACGTGCCGCAGTGGTACTACTACTACGGCGGGCTGGCCGACAAAATCGAAGGTGCAGTCATCCCGCTCGACAAGAAGGGCTATTTCAACTTCACTCGTCACGAGCCACTCGGGGTTGTGGCGGCCATCACCGCCTGGAACTCGCCGCTGCTGCTGTTGGCCTGGAAGTTGGCGCCAGCGCTGGCAGCCGGTTGTACCGTGGTGGTGAAACCGTCGGAATTCACCTCGGCCTCAACCCTGGAATTTGTGAAACTGATCAAGGAGGCCGGCTTCCCGGATGGGGTAGTTAATGTTGTCACCGGTTTTGGCAAGGATGTAGGGGCGCCGCTGACGACACATCCACTCGTGAAAAAAATCGCCTTTACCGGCTCTGACGGCACTGGCCGCGCCATCAACGAGACAGCAGCGAAGTCTTTCAAGCGCGTGACGCTGGAACTCGGCGGCAAATCGCCGAATATTGTGTTCGACGACGCCAACCTCGAAGATGCAGTCAATGGCGCGGTGTCCGGTATTTTCGCGGCGACCGGGCAAACGTGCATTGCTGGCTCGCGGCTGTTACTTCAGGAAAACATCCACGACAGGTTCATGGATAAGCTGCTGGCGCTGGCGAAGACTGCGCGCATGGGCGATCCGATGAGCATGGAAACCCAGGTCGGCCCAATCACGACACGGCCACAGTATGAGAAAGTGCTGAGCTACATCGACATCGCCAAGACGGAAGGTGCCAAGCTCGCCTTGGGTGGCGGACCCGCCACACGGCCCGAATGTGGCGAGGGCTGGTTCGTCGAGCCAACAGTGTTCACCGACGTCACCAACCAAATGCGCATCGCCCAGGAGGAAGTATTCGGTCCAGTGCTTTCCGTCATTAGATTCAAGGATGAAGAAGAGGCTGCCGCCACAGCCAACGACGTACGCTTTGGCCTCGGGTCGGGAGTATGGACTCACGACATTGGCCGCGCCATACGCATGTCGGAGCGCATTCAGGCTGGCACCGTATGGGTCAATACTTATCGCGCGGTAAGCTATATGTCACCGTTCGGCGGATACAAGGATTCCGGTCTCGGCCGCGAGAGCGGCATTGAGTCGATCTATGAGTACCTTCAGACCAAAAGCGTGTGGATCAACACCGGCGCAAAAACCGGTAACCCGTTTGTGCTGCGCTGACCGGCCAGCCTGCGCATCGCATTAGTCATTCAGCCAAACGCGTAACGAAAGGAACAGACCATGAAAGGCGTCGTTTTCCCCGGTAATCGTCAATTGGAAATCCTTGACTTCCCGGACCCGACACCAGGTGCGGGGGAAGTCGTGCTCGAAATCAAGGCGTCAGGCATGTGTGGCAGCGACCTTAAGTTCTACCGCCCCGTCGGCGGTGCCTCTTCTCTCGGCCTCGGTGATTTGAAAGGACCGATTATTGCCGGACACGAGCCATGCGGCGTGGTAGCCGCAGTCGGCCCAAACGTGCCGGAGAACCAGGCGAAGGTCGGTATGCGCGTGATGCAGCATCACTACCGCGGCTGCGGCGCGTGCGAGCACTGTTCCACCGGTTGGATGCAGCTGTGCGTCGAGGGCGTGAAGGAAGTCTACGGTGCCACCGGGCATGGTGCGCATGCAAAGTACATGAAGTGCCCGGCACGCACCTTGGTGCAGCTGCCCGACGCGTTGTCGTTCGAAGCAGGAGCAGCCATTTCCTGCGGCACTGGCACCGCTTGGGGTGCGCTGCACCGCCTCGACCTGCAGGGAGACCAGACCATAGCCGTGTTTGGCCAGGGGCCGGTCGGGCTGTCGGCAACGCTGCTCGCCTCAGAAATGGGCGCTCGCGTGATCGCGCTCGATACCGAAGAACACCGTCTGCAGCGCGCTAAGGAATTTGGCGCTGATGAATTGATCAACCCACAAAAGACCGAAGACGTTGTGCAAGCCATTCGCGACCTGACACATGGCCGTGGTGCGCATGCGTCGATGGACTGCTCCTCGTCTCCAACCGCACGCTTGCAATCGGTGCAATGCGTGCGCACCTGGGGCAAGGCTTGCTTCGTCGGCGAGGGCGACATCGTAACGCTGAACGTGAGTAACGACATGTTGCGCCGGCAGGTGACCGTAATCGCTTCATGGACGTTCTCGACTGTCGGTCAGGCCAAATGCGCGGAATACGTAGCCGACCGTGAGATTGTCCTCGATCGACTATTCACGCACCGCTGGAAGCTGGAGCAGGCAAAAGAGGCGTATGAGCTGTTCGACAAACAGACCTCGGGCAAGGGCGTAATCCTGCCTTCGTGAGAGTAGTGCAGAGTTGACGATCAGGTTTTGTCGCCAGCTTGTTGAAGCCGCGTTGCGGATGACCTTACGCCAGTTGCATCAATCTCGGGCACGCCGCGAACATGTTTGACGGCTTTACCCTTAAAACGCTCGACACCGGTGCGGCTAAAATTCGCTTGCGCACGGGCGGTAATGGCCCACCCCTGTTACTGTTGCACGGCAACCCGCAAACACATGTGATGTGGCATGCCGTCGCACCTGCCCTAGCGAAGTACTTCAGCGTCGTCGCTACCGACCTGACCGGCTATGGCATGAGCAGCAAACCAGCATCCTCGGCTCGCCATTCCGCGTATTCGAAACGTGCCATGGCAAATGATCAGGTTGAAGTGATGCGCCAGCTCGGGTACGACCGGTTCATGGTTGCAGGACACGATCGCGGCGCACGTGTCGCCTATCGTATGGCACTCGACCATCCCGAGGTCGTGCAGAAGATTGTCGTGCTCGACATCATTCCGACCTTGGACGCGTTTGAACGTGGCGGCAAGGATTTCGGTCTCGGTTACTATCATTGGTTTTTTCTCGCTCAACCCGCTCCGCTGCCCGAGACGCTGATCAATGCCGATCCAGAGTGGTACTGGCGCTGGCACACTGATCGCGTCCCGCGCAAATTTTTCGCGCGACAGGCTGTCGAGGATTACCTGAGGTGCTTCCGCAATCCCGAAACAATCCGCGCCATCTGCGAGGACTATCGTGCGGCCATCACGATTGATTGCGAACTCGATGCTCAGGATCGCGACGCTGGCCGCCGGATTACTTGCCCGTTGCTGGCACTGTGGGGCAAACAAGCGCGCCTTGAGCAGTGGTACGACACGCTTGCAATCTGGCGCGAGTGGGCCGACGACGTCAGCGGCGGTGCACTGGACTGCGGCCATTATCTCGCCGAAGAACTGCCGGACGAGACCGCCGCCGCGCTGATTTCGTTTTTCAGGTGATGCTGGTTGCGGGCTTCAGTCTAGGCAGCGAGGACCCAATCGATCACACTGCACCGGCAGGGAAATCAAGGAATTAACAACAAACCGCGAGCGAAGGGTTTGCACCCGAGAGTAAAAAATGAAACTGTCACATCATTATTTCGACACTGGCGAGGTCAAACTGCACTATGTGCGCGCCGGCAGCGGTGAGCCGGTCGTATTGCTTCACGGCTGGCCGCAAAGCTGGCATTGCTGGCACAAGGTCATGCCGAACCTGGCTGAGCGCTATTCGCTGATCGCCCCCGACTTGCGAGGACTTGGCGATTCGTCCCGTCCGCTCGACGGCTATGACAAGGCCACCGTAGCCGAGGATATTCGCGCGTTGATCCATGACCACCTTGGCATCGACAGCTACTATCTTTGTGGGCACGACTGGGGCGGGCCCGTCGCGTTCGTNNATACCGCCGTGCCGGGAGATGGCAGCGGCACATTCTCGCAGCATGGCCGCCGTTGGCACCATGCTTTTCATCAAACCGCAGAACTTCCCGAAGCACTTGTGGCAGGACGTGAGGACATTTACCTGGGCTGGTTTTATCGTAACTATGGTTATCAGCCCGGTGCCATTTCACCCTCTGACGAGCAAGAGTATCTACGCACCTACCGCCAACCGGGAGCATTGAGAGCAGGGTTCTCCTATTACAGGTCATTAGACAAAGATGTCGCGCACAATGAGTCCCTGCTCAAACAAAACGGAAAACTGAAAATGCCAGTGCTCGCATTAGGAGGAGGCGAGGCATTCGGACGCGGGATTGAGACGCTTGAGTCACTGCGGCGTGTGGCAAACAATGTACGCGGCGGCGTCATCGACGACTGTGGGCACTGGATACAAGAAGAAAAGCCGGACGAAGTGACGAAAGCGGTAATCAATTTCCTATCAGAAACTTGATCTCGCTTTTTTGGCAAAAAGCTTCCGGCATGAGCACCGTCAGCGTTTGCGCCTGGCACAAACTAGTCTTGGCTAACCAAGTCATTTACCGCGCCACGTCGGCAACAGCAGTCGCCTTGAGCGGACAGATCCCAGCGCGCACCCTCTACTGCGCTGTCCAACCACCATCAACAATCAAATGTGTTCCGGTAATCATCGCACTGGCGGGTGACGCGAGATAAACGGCGGCTGCGGCAATGTCACCGAGCGTTGCCAGTCGGCCCATTGGTATGCGCGACATGATGAAATCGCGTTTTTCAGCCGTATCGACAATACGTCGCACCAATGGTGTATCGGTAAACGTTGGGCCAATGCTGTTGACGCGAATATTCTGGGCAGCAAGTTCAACCGCCATCGCCTTGGTCAGCCCCTCAAGCGCGTGCTTGGTCATGCAATAGACGGTGCGGTTGGGCGAGCCAACATGACCCATTTGCGACGACATGTTGATGATGCACCCCCCTTTTTCGACACGCGCGTCGTCTTCAAGCATTTTTTTTACTGCCGCTTGCGCAACGACAAAGCAGGCACGCACGTTTAGATCCAGCATGGCATCGAGGTGTTCGTCGGAGACATCGACAAAGGGTTCGGGAAAGTTGGTGCCGGCGTTGTTGACGAGGATATCAAGCGACGGCAGCGTTGCAATCGTGCTTCGCAGCTCGGCGTCGCTGGTGACATCACAACAAAGGACGAGCGCACTGCCCCCCGCATCAGCAATACGCCCCGACACCTCCTGCAGATGCGACGCGGTGCGTCCGAGCAGAACGATATCGGCCCCTGCCGCAGCATAGGCTTCGGCGATCGCGGCGCCTAGCCCGCTGCCGGCACCGGTGACTAACGCCGTGCGGCCCTCAAGCCGGAAACTTGGCATGTTCAAACCCGTTGTCATAACAAAGGCCTCTCATCTCGTTGGTCAACGATGCATACTTGGGAGTAAAGAAAACCACGCAACGCGAGTGCGATGCGTGGTTGCGGCTGCGATTCGGCACCAGCTCACGGCGGGTGCCTGCAGTATGCTACTCGCCAGTTCAGGTGGTGGCGTTGCTGGACCTGAACACCGTATCAAGATGCTTCTGCGGTAACGGCTTGGTCAGCAGACTGACGACCACCATGACCACCGCTGCGACTATGACACAGGTCCCAGCGACGCTGAACGGACTTCTCAAGATTTCCGCTGCGCCTTGAACAGCGCCTCCGAATATGGCCTCAAGTGCATCTCGAATGGCGAGGCCAAAGCTGTTCTCTTTTGCGGCGAAAACCAGATACAAAAATGCATACAGGAACACACCCGACAGGAAGGAGGCGATTGCCCCGGCCTTGGTGGCCCGTTTCCACAGCGATCCAATCAACNNGATCCCGCCAATGCCGATCCACAGCAAGACCGCCAGGAATTTCGGACGATCCGACGCCAACCAAACCGCGGCAATGCCAACCAGGACAATCGCCACACGCGAGATGTTCAGCGCGATACGGTCGATTTGCTGCTCCGATTTTTCCCTGTGGATAATCGGCGCCAGCGTACGCTTGTACAAGTCATTACTGAAAATCACCGCAATGGCGATGAACAGGCCATCCGAGGTCGACATGATCGCAGAGAGCACGCCGACGCCCAGCATGCCGGCAACAAACGGCGGGAACAACTGGGTAAACAGGACCGGGATGGCCTGGTCGGGAGGCAGGCCGGGCCCAACCAATGCACGCGCGTGCAGACCACCAAGCACTGTGAAGCCAAGAATCGAGCCCATTGGAATGGCGATCAACAGGAAGGTGCGAATCTGTTTGGGGTCCTTCAGTGCGAAAGCCAGCTTCCCAATGTGCGGATTCATGGCAAACGGCACGTGGGCAATGAACAACAGCACCAACAAGAGCAAACTGCCGAAGATCGGATCACCCTCAAGAAAATAGTTATCCCAGCCCATGTTCGGATCTTGCTCCACCAATTTCTGATTAATTGCCGCCGGACCCGTGCCGTCGATGCCGATTGAAAAAACAAACATTGCGGCGATGATGAGTCCGATGAGCACCATCATGATCCCCTGAATACCGTCGGTCATGATGTCAGCATGCGACCCGCCCATGCCGATATACAAGGCGATTACCGCTACGCTCACAAAAATACCGGTCATGTACTTGAGATCGAGCAGCACTTCAAACATGGTCGCCGCTGCCACGATCTGCGCTGCAATGTAGAACACCAGCAGCAAGGAAAGGATTGCAAAAGCGATACGCAGGAAATCACTGTCGTAGCGCTGGCCCATGAACTCGGGCAAGGAATTGGAACGGAAACGGTCGCCGGCACGCTTGATTAGCTTGATGGCGAGAAACATTCCCATGTAAATGGCGATCGGGTAAGTCGCCGGGTACCAGATCGCGGCAAAACCCTTGGAGTAAGCCATCCCTGGCAGACTCATGAACGTCGCGCCACTGGCAATGGTGGCGGCAAAGGCAAACGCAAGCAAGAACGGGCCATAGGCACCGCGCGCAACGGCAAAGTCTTCTTCCGTTCTGGTCTTGCGCATGCCATACGCACCCATGCCGATGAAAATGAGCAGGAACACAACAACCCAAATCCACCCCCACGCGCCGATGTTGGTGTCATATGTCATTTTCTGTCTCCCCCGAACTTATTTTTTTATGAACTTAGTCCCAATCTTTCACGCGCGACACCAGCGTCATACCGATGATCCAGTACGCAACAATAATGATCACCATCAGTAGCAACATATTCATAATTATTTTCTCCTCATTATCGGCGACTCGGCGAATGCTGCAAATTTAGTTTAGCCGACTCGACATCTCCGCATCCTACCACTTGCGCACCCTAGGTCAACGACAAACCCTCAGTGACTGCGCCACCTACGGGGTTCGATAGCCGGACCACCAACCCGGCTGATCTTTCACCGAGCGACCATGGCTGGGCGGAGCTCAGGCGACCCCCATGGCGCGCGCGTTGCCGCGCAGGCTCTGCTTTCAGCAATAACCCGCCGACGCGGCTGCCAACCACCATAACGGTCACTGCGTAAACAGCACTGATACCTGGTGCTTTTGATTGACTAACGCAGGCCCTCAGCGACGATCCACCGTTCGCCGAGATCAAATGTCCATTGAACGAGCAGTGCCAGCGCCGCGGCCGGGATCGCACCAGCCAGCAACAAGCCGTGGTCATTCAACGCCAGGCCCGTCACTAACCGCTCGCCATAACCGCCAGCACCAATGAAGGCGGCAATCGTCGCCGTGCCGACGTTGATGACCGCCGAGGTCTTGACCCCCGTAAGTATCGAGCGTGCTGCCAGTGGAAGTTCAATCAATCGCAATCGTGCTGCGGCCGGTAACCCCAGTGCTAGTGCCGATTCCCGCAATGAGCGGTCGATGTCGGTCAGTCCGCTGTGTGTATTGCGCACGATCGGCAGCAGAGAATACAAAAACAGCGCCACCAGAGCAGGAACCATTCCGATACGCCCCAGCAAGGGTATCAGGAAAACGAGCAAGGCCANNAAGGCCAACGCCGGGATGGTCTGCACGACACCAACAACTGCCAGGATCACCGGCCCCGCTACGGGGTCACGTGCAGCCCACACGCCGAGCGGAATGGCAACTACCGCCGCGGCGCCGAGCGAAGCGAATACCAGGAGCAGGTGTTGGCCAGTCAGCCGCCAAAAGTCGTCGCCGAAAAGCTTTTCGACAAAGCTAGCGGCCCCGGATTTCAGGTCCCGCTCGCTGCCAACAAACTCGCTGGCAATATTGGCAAAGCTTTCATCGTCGAGTTCGGCGCGCGCATTCAACGAAATCATGCGCCGTTCATCAATTTTTGACTGTAGCAATATAATTGCGCGCCACGCCTGCGGAAATCGTTGCGGCACATCAAGCCGATAAACCAGTACCGCGTCGTACTTTGGGAAATAGCGAAAATCGTCATCGAGAACACGCAAGCCATAGCGCTTGATCTTGGCGTCGGTGGAATAGACGTCCATTACATCGATTTGTTCTGCGGCAATCGCCTCATAAGCAAGGCCATGATCAAGGCCTCGCGCTGTTTGGGGCAGTTCATAGCGTTTTTTCAAACCTGTCCAGCCGTCGTTCCGTTCCAAAAACTCATGTCCCAGCCCGAAACGTAAATCGTGCTGGGAAGCAAGGTCACTGACATTTGAGACGTCAAGTCGCTCGGCATGCGCCTCACGCATAGCCAATGCGTAGGTATTGTTGAATCCGAACTCAACCGCCACACCCAGACCGTACTGACGCAGTCCAAGATTCAAACTTTTAACATCAGTCGCCTCTGAGCCGAGCAACTGGCGCGCTATCGTGCCGGTGTAGTCGGGATAAACGTCAATACCGCCTGCCTTGATCGCCTCGAACAAAATAGCGGTATTACCCATGCCTTGCCGATGCACGACATCTGCACCAGCGCGTGCTCCGGTTTGCGCGACAATTTCTCCCAAAATATATGATTCGGTAAAGCGTTTCGAGCCGATTGCAAGCTGCTCGCCGTTACAGGTCATACTGCTACCCGCAGTGGCCGTGAAAAACGCTGCGCTGGTCGCGATGATTCGGATCGTTTCGCCTAGCTTGAAAGTTGAGCCGTTAAACCGGTCAACAAAACGGTGACAAAAATGAAAGCCGCTGATCACGACGTAGTAAGACGTGCATCAGCACGCTGCGCACGGATAAATTCAGTGACAAATGGTTGTCTTGGCGCCGACAGCAATTCATCGAATGAACCTGTTTGAACAATATTGCCCTCGTGCATCAAGACGATCTGGTCGGCGAAATGTGCTGCTTCGTGCATATCATGCGTCACCAGCACCACAGTTTTGTTAAGACGGGCAAAAATATCCTTGAGTTCGTTCTGCAAATCGAAGCGAATCATGGGATCAAGAGCACCAAGCGGCTCATCCATCAGCAACATCGGCGGATCGAGCATGAGCGAACGCATCAGCGCGATGCGCTGGCGCTGTCCGCCAGACAGCGCCTTCGGGAAACGCGCCAGCATATCCGGTGATATGTGCATTAGATTGGCGAGCTCTATGACACGTGAGGCAACATCCTTCCTGCGATGGCCCAGATAATCCGCCATCAAGGTGATGTTATCGCGCGCACATAAATGAGGAAAAAGCCCGCCCTCCTGTATGACGTAGCCGACCCGAAGACGCATCTGTGCGGCGTTACCGGGCGTGAGTTCCACCCCATCGTATAGCACCGCGCCAGTGTCAGGCTGTAGCAAACCAAGTAGCAACCGCAGCAGTGTAGTTTTGCCACAACCGCTCGGCCCTACCACGGCTGTGGTGCATCCGGGCAGGAAACGGTGCGTCACTGGCTGCAACACCTGCCGCCCGTCGAGCCTTTTGCTGATATCGTGAACTGACAACATACAAACGAATCAGGCTGGCTGAAAAGGTTTTCCGTTCGGCGCGAGCCGAATACCCGGTGCCAGCCGCCGCCACGGAAATTCCGTGAGGTCGGCCAGCATCGGTCCGGGCGCCTTGGCAACAAGGATCTCTTCAGCGATCGGCGCGAAATCGGCACGGAAGTGTACCGAGCTCTTGTTGACCAGTATCTTTTGCTCCGTCGGCTCGATACCAATGAAACGATACATTTCCTGATCAGCCAGTTGCGGTTTGTCAGAGGCCACCACGACGCGGACATCGCCAATACGCAGACTCGCACATGGTCCGATATTCATGCGGACACCCCGATAAAATGGGCCACTGCAGCGAAATCGCCCCTCTGATAAGCGCTCGACGACAAAACGCGCATACAATGGTTCGTCGCCGGCAATATGCGATTGCCCTCCCAGCCCAATGTAAATTTCCTCGCCCTCACCCGCTGCATGGGCCGCCCGTGCCGCAATAGGGTCAAAAATCAGCCCCAACGCAGCGCGTTGCGCCCGATTGGCCACCAATGCGCGCAGCATACCGGTAGTGTTCGAATCCCCGCCAGCGCCCGGATTGTCCTGCGTGTCGGCAATCACCACCGGGCGCGAGGCGTTGGCGGCAATCGCCATCGCTCTACGTACAGCTTGATCCGGCTCGAGGACCGGACAATCGTAGTCAGCCTCGGCTTCATTGACCAGATGCCACAGCGCCTCTGTCGCCTTGCGTGCTACGGCTGCGTCATCAGAATAGGAGAACACGGCTGGACCACATTCAGAAAAATCAGCGGCCGGGAATCCCAATGTATACGACAGCACCGCGCCGTCTACCTCGAGCCGAGCGAGCTCGCTGTAGATGCCTTTGTTCGGTTCCATCATGGTCGATTGCGCTTGAAGCGGAATCAGAAACGGCAAGCGCATGCTGCTCAAATGCGGTCGCGGCGTCCCATCCAGGAGGCGCTCCAAAAAACGGGCGGCCCGCGCACCGGTGTCCGCCATGTCGACGTGTGGGTAGGTACGATAGGCAATGAGCGCATCGGCATGTTGCTGCATGCGCCGCGTGACGTTGGCATGCAAATCGAGGCTGGCAACGACCGGTGTCCGCTTGCCGACGATTTTGCGAACGCGTGCGAGCAACTCGCCTTCCCCATCGTCGAAATGCTCAGTGACCATGGCCCCGTGTAGATCGAAATACACGGCATCGACCGGCATGGTAGATTTCAGATCCTCAATGATCATGCCAACGATGCGCTCGAATGCGTCCTCGGTGACGTGGGCCGACGGACTCGCCGCTGCCCAAACCAATGGCACTATTGTGTGGCGCGAATTTTTTATTGCCGAGAGGAAGCCTGAAACAGGAATATTGATGCCGGCGACGGCTTCGAGCAGGCTGCTGCCGCGCGACAGCGGTGGCCACCCTACACCCTTTTCGAACTGCTCAAATGTGGCTCTGCTCGGTGCAAAGGTGTTTGTCTCGTGCTGGAACCCGGCTACTGCGATACGCATGTGAACCCGCCTTTGAACTTCCGCGAGCGCTTCTTGCCTGAATCAAGCATGAAAGCAGTTACGGGACCGTCGCGTTGCCGCAGCAACACCGAGACCGTGATTGCCGACCTGATCCTCGCGGATAATACGGCTAAGATGTTTGTTTGTGCCACCTGCTGCAAGATATAAGGGCCCAGACGATGGCGCCCATCGCGAATATTGCAAAATTAACAAAAAACAGAAAACTCCTGATCCCGTGATACGCATCTTATTCTTTATTCTCTGTTTGCTTAGCGCAAGTAGCACTTATGCTCAGTCGGTGCAGGTTACAACCAAAGCTTTTGGAGATGTTGCCATATATCCGCAACGCGAAGCCTTCGCGACAGTGATCTCACTCAATGACAGCCGGATCGCGGCCGAAGTCACGGCGCGCATCGTCGAGATTCCGGTCGAAGTCGGACAGGTTGTACCCAAGGACGCAATACTGGCACGGCTCGATTCCAGAGATTACGTCCTTGCCGTCGAGCGTGCTGCAGCGACACTGGAATCTGCCCGTTCCGCCAATGAGCTTGCAAAGCAACAACTGGAGCGTGCACAAAAATTAGTCGAAGAGGGGTTCCTTTCCCCCGAATCGCTTGACCAACGTGAGAGCAATGCTCGAACCGCGGCAGCTCAACTCAAGGCGGCACAGGCAGAACTGGCTACTGCGCGTCGCAACGTCCGCAAATGCTTGGTGCGGGCACCTTTCAAGGCGATCATCAAGGAGCGCATTGGTCAGGTCGGAGAAATAGCAACACCTGGTACAGCGTTAGTTCGTGCCCTCGATGCCGGCCGCATCGAAGTCAGCGCAAGAGTTCAACCCGATTACGTCGCTGCTTTGAAAGCGAGCGAGCGCATCACGCTCGAGTCACGCGCCGGATCGCTGAACCTGAAATTGCACCGCGTTGTACCGGCTCTCAACCCACGCGAACGCAATCAGGAAGTGCGATTTCGGTTTACCGGAAAGAGCGCCATGCCCGGTACGGCAGGACGCGTGGTCTGGCAATCGGCCCAGGGATATTTTCCACCTGACCTGGTGCTGCGTCGTGGTGGACAACTCGGCGTTTTCGTCGCCGACGGCAACACGGCGACATTCGTGCCATTGCCATTGGCTCAGGAAGGACGCCCGGCACCAGCCGACTTTGACGCAAGTACCAACATCATCCTTGTCGGGCGCCACCAACTGCAGCACGGCGATCGTATTTCGCTGTTGCCCCAGCAGTAATTCTTTTTAACGCATGCGGCTGCTTCGCTCATTTCTTGGCAATCACGTATTCGCGAATCTGACATTTGCCGTCGTCTTGGTTATGGGCATTGGCGGATACATGCAAATGCCACGTGAGCAGGATCCAGAAATAAATTTCAACTGGATCAATGTAACCACTTCGCTTCGCGGCGCCTCTTCTGAAGACGTCGAAAAACTGGTTACCCAACCGCTCGAAGATGCGATTCGCAAGGTCTCCGACGTGCGCTTCGTCTCTTCGAGTAGCCGCGAAGGCATCTCGACTATCCTGGTGCGTTTCGAGGACATCAGCCCAGCCGTGTTCGACAAACGAATAAACGATCTGCGCCGCGAGATCCAGAATAAGACTAATCAAGAACTGCCTCCAGAAGTTGACGACCCTACAGTGCTGGAGATTACTACCTCGAACGGTTTTCCAACGGTAATGGTTTTGGTACTGGGCCAGGCCGACGACGAAATTCTTCGCGCATCGGCACGCCAGATACGTGATGACATGGAACGCATCAGCGGGGTTGACGACGTATTCGCTGCCGGTCTGCATGACCCGGAACTGGTTGTCGACTTCGATCCAGCTGCACTAGAGGCACACAATCTGACTGCGACACAACTTTCAGACGCGATAACAAGCTGGTTTCGCGACGTATTTGGTGGACGCATTCGTATCGGTGAAAAGGAGTGGTTGGTACGCATGATCGGCAAGGAGGCCGATCCCAACACTCTCGCCGCTATTCCAGTGACCGCCGGCACCGAACGTGGACCCATTCCGCTATCGTCGCTTGCCAAGGTTTCCCGGCTACGCGAGAAACCTGCGCAGCTTGCGAGCCAGCAGGGCCGCCACGGTGTGTTGCTATCGATCACCAAGAAAGGCTATACCAACACCATCGAACTGGTAGAACGTATCAGTGCTTATGTCGAGCGCCGCAATGAAGTGCTTGCCGCTCGCGGCGTCGAACTAGTCGTGGTTGACGATCAGACCGTGCCCACACGAGAGGCCATCGGCATTATGCAAGCCAACGCTGCGCTCGGCCTGTTGCTGGTGCTGGCAACCACTTGGGTTTTTTTGGGTAGCCGTATCGCCGTTTTGCTCAGTCTCGGCATTCCTTTCTCCCTTGCGGGGGCATTTGCTGTCATCTACGCCGTTGGCTGGACAATCAACGTCTCGATTCTCCTCGGCGTGGTCATTGTGTTGGGGATGCTGGTGGACGACGCAGTGGTCGTCGTTGAAGCAATTTATTACCGCATCACCCGCGGCATGGATGCGATAAGCGCGAGCCTGGCCGCGCTGCGCGAAGTATTTTCGCCGGTAACGGCGTCTGTGCTCACGACGATGGCCGCGTTTCTTCCGCTTATGCTACTGCCCGGCATTGTCGGCAAGTTCATGATGGTCGTACCCGCTGTGGTGACACTGGCCCTCGCATTCAGTCTAATTGAAGCGTACTGGATGTTGCCTGCGCACATCATGGGACTGAAGCTAAGCTTCGACAAACCTTCACGGGCACACAAGTATCGGGTACGTTTTACTCATCTCTTGCGGGTAAAGTATTCGCGTGCACTGTTATATGTCATGCGCCGCCCGAAGCGGTTCCTGCTGGTGGCGTTCGGTGCATTTCTGCTGGCTCTGAGCGCCATGGCTACCGGCCTCGTGAGAATTCAGTTTTTCGCTTTCGACCCGATCCGTCTTTTCTACGTTAATGTTGACATGCCAGCCGGGACCGCGCTCGAAGAATCGCTAGCTCAGGCGGTAAAGGTAGAAGCCAAAGTCCGCAAATACGTCACTGCCGAAGAGCAACGCGCGATCACGTCGGTCGCTGGCGTCAAGTACACAGACACCGAACCCCTATATGCAAATCGCTACGCGCAGATCATTGTCAGCCTGAATCCGCGCCGGGGCAAGTCGCGCGGTGTCGATGAAGTAATTGCCGCTATGCGCGACGAAGTAACTTCCAACTCCGGCGATGCGGTGGTGACATTTACCCGCATATCCGGCGGCCCGCCTTTGACCAAGCCAGTCAGCGTCAAGGTTCGTGGCGATGATTTCGCAGAATTGCGCAGGGCAACTGATCACCTCGCCCGCTATCTGTCGACGATCAAGGGGGTCAGCGACATCACCGATGATGACAACCCTGGAAAGGATCAACTCACTTTGCGTCTCAATCTCGAGGCCTTGCAGCAAAGCGGCCTGAACGCAGTAACGGTGGCACGCACCATCCGTTTGTACGTTGACGGCGAAGTCGTCACTTTCATGCAAGATCAGGGCGAAAAGGTCGAGGTGCGGGTACGTGCCGAGCCGCACACCATGACCGGTATCGATCAGTTGCTTGATGAACCCGTGCCGCTGCCCGACGGCGGCCAGGTTGCGCTCAGGGAACTGGTGAACGTGCAGACTGGCCCAAGCAAGGGGAGCATTCGCCACTACAATTTCCGCCGCGCCATCACTCTTGAAGCCGACATCGATCGTGAACAGCTCAACGAAGTGAAGGTCAACAAGATGATTGCAAACGAGTGGGAAAAAGTGCGGCTACAGTTTTCAAACGTGACTCTGGATTTTTCGGGGGCACTGGACGACATTCAAGAGAGCCTCGATGCAATGTTACTACTGTTTATTTTCGGCATAGGGCTTATTTACCTGATTATCGGTACGCAGTTTAGGAGCTACATACAACCGCTGATGATTTTGGTCACTGTACCACTCGCATTTACCGGTGTTGTTGTCGGCTTGTTCATCACCGGCAATCCGCTGAGTTTGTATACGATGTACGGTGTCGTAGCACTGACCGGCATTGCCGTTAACAGTGCAATCGTCCTGATTGATGCGGCCAACCGCCGTTTGCGAGCCGGCATGAGCGTTCTGCACGCAATCGTTTATGCGGCGAGACGGCGGGTCGTGCCGATTCTCATTACTTCATTTACCACGATTGCCGGATTGTTCTCGTTGGCCACAGGTCTCGGCGGCAAATCGCTGCTGTGGGGCCCGGTTGCATCCTCCATCATGTGGGGACTTGGCGTCGGCACTATCATGACATTGTTCGTCATTCCGCTGGTTTAC
>JABAOE010002426.1_pt2 | contig 61015 bp, 57 predicted proteins | sample 7062141 | NCBI WGS metagenome assembly JABAOE01 (sample SAMN14538627, study PRJNA623070) | marine sediment metagenome | biome: marine biome [ENVO:00000428]; feature: marine pelagic biome [ENVO:01000023]; material: deep marine sediment [ENVO:00002113] | place: India: Gulf of Khambhat ... | reverse complement strand
CTGCGCGTTCGACGAGTTCTGCGACAACGGGGTCTGTGCGGACATCTGTCCCGGAGCGACCTCGGAGTTCTGCGACGGCATGTCCTGTGCCGACCTGCTGACCGACCCGCTGAACTGCGGCGCCTGCGGCAACGTCTGCGATGCGAACTCGATCTGCACCGGGGGAGAATGCGTCGAGTGTCGCCCGCCGTTGCAGACCAACTGCAACAACGAATGCGTCAACATCCACACCGATCCGTTCAACTGCGGGGAGTGCGGCTTCGTCTGTGACTTCTCCGACTGCCCGTCGACCGGCACCGGAACCTGCTCCATGGGCTCGTCGTGTGTGTGCGATCCGGCCGAGCCCAGTGCTGTCGAGTATTCCTTTTCGCCTGTATTCGAGCCGTACGAGGAGATCATCCCGATGCCCGCCGAGCGGCTGTCCAAGCGCAAATTCGCCCGCAGCCTGCCCACCTTCCCCGATCCGGTGCCGCAGCTTTCGGCCCCCGTGGCATCCGCGCACCCGAGAGGGGCGGGCCGCGAGCGACCGGGCCTTTCGCGCACGGAGGAGTTGAGCGAGAAGCCCCGGTACGAGCGAACCCTCGATGCGGCGGAGTCCGCGGCCCGTGGTTCCCAGCTCGTCGTCGCTCCCGTTTGCGGTGTCCCGCCGATCTCGGTGGAGATCGCCGACGGCGAGTCGTTCACGCTGTGCCAGGAGGGCTCGAGGATCGGGCGCGAGATCTTCACGACCGCCACCGTGATGATGGGCGACGAGACGATCGGGCAGGGTCCCTGCGCGCTCATCGTCCCGGCGACGGAGGACACGATCGGCGAGTTCGAGGCCTCACCGGTGTCGGTCGTCATCATCGACGAAAGCGGCGACAGTCTGTTGCAGTCCGGGGAGACTGCGGAGGCCCGCATCGAGGTGCTGAACCTGGGTACGGGGGCCCTTCTCAACCCCGTGGCGACGATGAGCTGCGACCCCGACGGGTTCAACCCGGAGGCGATGACGTTTCTCGAGGACACCAGGACGTTCGACGACTTTCCGGCGCTCGACGAGCCGGCGGACTGCACGACGACACCGGTCTTCGAGCCCAAGACGAGCAACGGCACCTTCATGTTCACGGTGCCGGAGGCGCAGGAGGGCGATGTCGGCCGCGTCTGCAACCTCAACATCCAAGGCGACGGGCCCAGCGGGTTGATCAGCGCCGACATGCCGTTCGTGCTCGGAATCGCCGATAACTGCGATATCAACAACCTCTCCGAAACGCCCCACGACGGCATCGAGGGCTGGTTCGCCCCGCTCTCGGTCGACCTGCTGCCCACCAGCTATGCGTTCAATACGGCGGCCAGTCCGCAATCCCAGAGCAGCAATGCGCCGCTGAAACTCCGGCTGAAGTGCGGTGGGGTCACGTTGAGCGCGGATCAGATCCCCGTCCCTCCACAGATCGTTGCGATCCGCCATGTCAACTTCGGCGATCAACCGCTGGTCAACATCAAGGACAGCCCGTCGAACCCGGACGACCCGAACTACGATTGCAAGGAAAACCTCTGCGAGTTCGGGTTGAAACTCTCCGGGTTTCCGCTCGGAACGATCGTCGTTACCACCCAGATGGGAGACTCGCGCAGATTCCACGCGGCGCTGACGATCGTCGAGTAGAACACCTTCACGAGGGAACTGATGCACCAACAGAAGAACACTCAACGCATCGTGATGACGGGACTGGCGGCTCTCCTGACGTTCACCATGCTTCCCGCGGCGACGGTGCAGATGGCGGGCGACGGCTGCGATGAGACCCGGAAACTGGAGGGCATCCGCTCTTACGGGCCCGGCGGCGTCCGCCAGGAGCCGGACACGCGGCCGGCGGGTGCTACGCGGGAAGAATCGAACGCTACGCGGGCGGCGACCCCGGCCAAGATCTCCGGAGCGTCGATGCTGGGGGACGTCAACGTCTTCGCGTTGACGCCTGACGGGCAGACCGCGGTTTACATCGCCGACCAGGAAACGCTGGGTCTATTCGAGCTCTACAGCGTGCCGGTCGACGGATCGGCCGTCCCGACAAAGATCAGTGACGGGCTCGCGTTCGATCCGGGGGAGCTCGGCGTCGAGTTGTTCCAGATCTCCTCTACCGGGGCCCACGTCGTGTTCCTGGCCGACCCGAATACCGGCGGCGGATCGAACGACGTGTTCAGCGCGCCGATCGGCGGGGGAGTCACGCCGGTCCAGCTCAACGCCGCGGCCGAGGGGCCGGTCATCGCGGTCGGGATCGCTCCGGACGGATCGACCGTCGCCTTCTTCGGCAATGACACGTCGTTCGGCGGCGGAGCGACCGAGGTCTACAAGGCGACGATCGGTGTCGCCGACTCCGGCATCCAGCTGAGCGACGCGTCCGCGGTTGTCGCGGGCCACGTCGTCGCAGCGGACTTCAGCCCCGACAGCTCGAGGCTGGCCTACGCGGCGGACTCCGCCGGCGTGGGCGTGCTGCAGTGGCACAGCGTTCCGTTTTCGGCGACGGGTCCGGGCTCGGACATCGTGCTCAGCGACGCGATGGGTTCGGTCAGTCTCGGTGCGATTTCCCCGGACGGCACGACGCTGGTCTACGCGGCGGACGAGACCGACCTCGGCGTCGCCGAGCTGTTTTCGGTGCCGCTGACGGGCGGCAGCTCGACGCAGCTCAACCCGGTCATGAACGGCTTCGGTGTCGTGTCGCTGCGCATCAGCGCGGACAGCACGCATGTGGCGTACCTTGCCGATCAGGTCAACTCGGGGATCGTCGAGGTGTTCGGCGCCCAGATCGGCCTCGGCGGATCGGGGATGCGACTCAACCAACTGTTCGTCGGCTCGCAGTCCGCCGACGTGGTGACCTTCGCGCCGGACAGCAGGACGGTCATCTACGAGGCGGACGAGACCACGGCCGGTACGTTCGATCTGATGTCCGCACAGGTCGACGTGCCGGGCTCCTCGATGACCCTCGACGCGATGACCCCGCCGAACAACGCCGGGTTCTTTTCCGGCCAGGGCACCCCGGTCATCGGCAACCGTGTGGTCTATCCCGTCGTGGGGGCGGTGATCGAGCTCTACAGCGTCCCGTTCGCCGGCTTTCAGCCGGCAACTCGAATCAACCACACGCTCGCGGTCGACGACACGGTTTCGGGCATTTTCATCCCCGACACAGCGACGCGTCTGACGGCCTACGGCGTCGGACTCAACGGGGGCATCACCGACGAGCTCTTCGTGCGCCCGATCCGGGCGGATTTTCCCGAGGAGCAGGTGAATCTGACCGCGGGGGCGGGGGATCTCGGGGTGCTCGACTACGGGATCACGTCCGACGAGGTCTACGTCGTCTGGGCGCAGGATCAGGAGACCAGCGGCAGGGTCGAGCTGTTCAGTGCCGAACTCGACTCTGACGGGGACGGTGCCGGTAACGGGAGCGATAACTGCGTCTTCGTGAACAACCCGGCGCAGACCGCGGTGGTTTTCGGCCAAACGGTACGGGCGACCACCGCGTCGACATTCGTCTGGGACACGGCCGTCGACGCGAGGTACGCCCGCGGACCTCTGGCCTCCGTGTCGACGCTGACGACCGACGCGACGGGGACGTTGATCGACGCTTCCTTCCTGGACGACACGGAGACGCCCGGTTCGGGGGCCGGGTTCTTCTACCTGTTCGCGGTGGATTGCCCGGGTCGCAGCTACCAAACAGGTCTCGGCGCCGAGCCCGGGCGGGATACCGCCGGGCTGCCCTAAGAGGCCGTGTCAGAGCGGGAGCTCGAGTCCTTCACGAGAGATGATCGTGTCCGGGAATTCCTCGCGGGCGATCTCGAGCACCCGGTCGAGCTCGTCGTCGGTGTGATCGGGGTGATGGTGGGACAACACCAGATTCTTGATGCCCGCCGTGAGCGCGGTCTGCACGGCGGCGTACCAGGTGCTGTGCCCCCAGCCTTTTCGAAGCTCCTCGTATTCACCGGGTTGGTAGGTCGCGTCGTAGATCAAGTAGTCCGCGCCACGTGCGAACTCGATCAGCGCTTCGTCGGTCGGCGGATCCCCGTGTTCGTGGTCGGTCGCGTAGACGATGCAGCGCTCACCGCGCCTCAAACGGTAGGCCAGGCAGCCGTCCGGATGGTTGAGCGGCAACGATTCAATCGTGATGTCCCGGATCGTGAAAGGACCGTCGTGCCCGCTGCGGTACTCGACCGTCGAGGGAACCATGGCCAGCGTGACGGGGAAGTAGGGCGGTCGGACGAGTCCCTCGAGAATCTGCCGGACGTCCATCCCGCAGGTGATCAGACCGTAGATGGTAAAGGTATTGTTTTCTTCGTAAAGCGGCGTGAACAGCGGGAGCCCCTCGACATGGTCGAAGTGGTAGTGCGAGAGAAAGACGTGAAACCGCGTCGACGACCTGGCCGGAAGAGCGGCGCCGAACAGACGCAGGCCGGAGCCGCAGTCCAGGACGACGTGCTCGCCGTCGTCCAGGCTCAGCGAGAGGCAACTCGTGTTGCCGCCGAAGCGCAGCTTCTCGGCCGCCGGCGACGGCACGGTGCCTCTTGCTCCCCAGAATCGAAGCCTGTACTCCGGCGCCTTCATGGCTCCCCCGCTGGACGATCACGACCCTTCGCGCGCCGTGGGATTCTAGCAGGGGAGGGGAGATTGGAAAGCCTTTGGCTTTCCGGCGCTTTTTTCGGATAGGATGAAGCCAGTCGCAAGAGCCTTTCGGGTGGCTTCGCGCGAGGTGAAAGCAAGGATGAAAATGATTCGTACGTACTCCGTTCTCTTCGTCCTCGCGTTCTTGTCGTTCGCGGGCGGCGGCGCCGCCGCCGAGGAGTGCGGCAAGCTGGCCTCGGTCCAGAATCGGGTGGAGAGCCGCACGGCAAGTGAGACGGAATGGACACCGTCCGTTCGGAACCAGGTCCTTGCCGCCCGCGATCGTGTGCGCACCGGAGCCGCGAGCCGCGCCGCGATCCTCTACTCGGATCAGACGCTGCACCGGATCAACGAGAAGAGCGAGGTCGAGGTGCTGCCGTCGGATGCGGGCAACCCCGGTGTGCTCAAGGTCATCTCCGGCCAGCACTACTTTTCGAGCCGCCGACCCAAGGATTACGGGCGTGTCCAGACGCCGACGGTGACCGCGGCCATCCGCGGCACCGAGTTCGTCGTCGATGTCGCGGAGGGCGGCACGACGACGATCACCATGATCGAGGGCGTGGTCGACGCCTCCAACGAGTTCGGCAGCCTCCAGGTGCACGCCGGTGAGGCGGCCTACGTGGAGCCCGGCAGCGCACCGGTCAAGCGCATCGTCGTGCGCCCGCGCGACGCGGTGAGCTGGTCGCTTTACTACCCTCGCGTGCTGGGCGGATCGGACGGCGAAAGCTTGCGTTCGATGGGCGCCACGGGCGACGACCTCTCTCGCGCTTCCGAGTTGCTCTACAGCGGCCAGGTGGCCTCGGCGATGCCGCTGATCGACGCGGCCCGCAAGGCGCAACCCGACAACGCCATCGCGATGGCCCTCGCCGCGGTGATCGACGTGGCCGCGGATCGCAAGGAGGAGGCCCGCGAGTTGGCCACCCGGGCGTGGGAGTCCGATTCCGAGTCGGCTGCCGCCGCGCTCGCCTTGAGCTTCGTGCACCAGGCTGATTTCGACATCGCCGCCGCGCGCGAGATGGCGGAGCAGGCCGTTCGGCTCGACCCGGACAACGCCGAGGCGCAGGCCCGCGTGGCGGAGCTGAGGATGGCGGAGGGAGACATCGAGGGCGCCCGCCGAGCGGCGGAGGCCGCCGTGCGCCGCGATCCCGATTCGGTCCGCGCGGTCACGGTGCTCGGTTTCGTCCAGCTTGCGGAGATGCGCACGGCAGACGCGCGGGCGACGTTCGCCAAGGCGGTGAACATCGATCCCGGATTCCCGCTCGCCCGGCTCGGCAACGGCATCGCGATGTTCCGCAGCGATCTCGCGGCGGGGCGCGAGGAGATGCAGACCGCCGTCCTGCTCGACCCGGACAACTCGCTGATGCGCTCCTACCTGGCCAAGGCCTACTTCGAAGAAAACCGGCCGGATGCCGCAGGCAAGGAGCTCGAGGCAGCCAAGCAGCTCGACCCGTCGGATCCGACGCCGTACCTCTACGACGCGATCCTCCGCCAGACCTACAACCGTCCGGTCGAAGCGCTGAAGGAGCTGCAGCAGTCGATCGAGCTCAACGATCAACGCGCCGTCTACCGCTCGCGTCTGCTGCTCGACGAGGACCTCGCGGTGCGCTCCGCCGATCTCGCCGGGATCTACAACGATCTGGGCTTCGATCAGCTCGGCATGGTGACCGCGCGGCAGAGCGCGGATCTCGATCAATCGAGCTACTCCTCGCACCTGTTCCTGGCCGGGACGTACCGCAACCTTCCCGGATTCGCGTCGGCGTTTCTGAGCGAGACGCTGCAGGCGCGGATCTACCAGCCGGTCAACGTCAACGCGGTGCGGCCCGACGTGGTCAACGAGACCGTCTCCTTCAACGAGTACACCGCTCTGTTCGATCGCCCGCGCATGCGCGCCTTCGCCGGCGCGCGCTACGGCTCGGTCGAGGACAACGTCGATGAACTGGTGCCCTCGGGGCTGCAGTGCTTCGATCCGGTGACCAGTTCCCTCGTGCTCTGCACCGATCTGCTGCGCGTCGACGACAGCCGCATCGAGGGCGGCGACTTGACGCTGACCTTGAACCGCGACCGCTTCGCCGGCGCGATCTCCTACCGGACCGACGAGAGCGACGGCTTCCGCCTCAACAACGATGAGGACACCGACGTGTTGCGCGCCTTCTTCATCTACGCGCCGACCCGCCGCGACCAGTTCCAGCTCAACGTCATCGACGGCAGCCGCACCAGCGGCGACTTGCCGCTGCGCGGCTTCCCGGCGTTGATCAACCGCGAGCGCTTGACGACCGACCTGACCAACGTCGGTCTCGGCTACCGCCGTGTGCTGACGCCGGCCTCCGACCTCGCCGTCTCCGTGATCTACAGCGAGACCGAGCAGCTGTCGGCGAACCCGCTGTTCTCCACCAACGCGCGCGGCGTGCTCGAGGGCGGGCAGGTCGAAGTGCAGTACGTACGCCGCTCGCGCGCCGTCAACTGGACCGCCGGTCTCGGCCATTACGAGGGAACGCAGGATGTCACGAGCGTCAACCTCGTCGGGTCGACGACGGTCGAAGCCGACGACCAGTTCTCCAACGCCTACGTTTACGCCAAGCTGGCGAATCTCGGTGGGCGTTTCGACCTCACCGCCGGTTTTTCCTACGAGGACGTCAACGCGCCGGTCGGTGTGCTGGTGCCGCGCGATAGCTTGCTCGGCATCGCCGACCTCGCCTACGAGGAATCGGCGGTCAGCCCCAAGGTCGGCGTCTCGATGCAGGCCGGGCCGAAGACGGTGCTGCGCGCCGCGGCCTACCGCCGGCTTACGCCGGCGATCGGGCGTTTGCAGACGTTGGAGCCGACCCAGGTCGGGGGCTTCAACCAGTTCTTCCGCGACCGCGCCGGCACCGAGTCGACCAACTTCGGCTTCGGGTGCGACCATACGATCACCGACCGCGTCTTTGCCGGCATCTCGGTGTTGCGACGCGACCTCGAGATTCCCGAGGCCACCTGCTCGTCGCCGAGCTTCGGGAACTGCGCCTTCCAAACGGCGGACACGATCGCCGATCGCGTCAGCGATGACTGGCTCGGTAACCTCTACGTCAACGCCACGGTCGGCAAGCGCGTTGCGCTGAGCGCAGAGTACGCCATCGAAGAACGTGACTTCGACTTTACGCAGGTGAGCAACAACAGCCTCTGGGAGAACTTCGTCGAGACCAAGCGGCTCCGTCCGCAGGTGCGGTTCTTCCTGCCCAACGGGCTCTATGCGTCGATGCGCGGTTCGCACTTCGACCAGCAGGTCGACCAGTTCGATCCATCGGCGCCGGGGACGATCCTGCCGCTGGAGAACGACTTCTGGATCGTCGACGCCGAGGTCGGCTTCCGACTGCCGGGTCGCTGGGGCACGGTCTCGCTGCAGGTGTTCAACCTCGACAACAAGGCGTTCGACTACTACCTCAGCGCGCTCGAGGAAGACGTGATTCCGGCACGCACCGCATTGCTGTCCGTCAACTTCACCTCGCGGTAGTGGCGGACGCTCGCCGGCCGCGCAGCTGGAGGCGGCTACGCGCCGGACTCCTGCTAGCTTTGGTCCCGGCGGCTCTGGGTCTGCTCTTCGTCCACTGGCCGCTGACCGCGTCCGTCGAGCGCTCCTACGGCCGGGACCTGTTGTTCAAGCTGCGCGGCCCCGTGGTGCCCCCGCCGCAAGTCTGTGTCGTGGCGCTGGACGATGCCTCGTTCACCGAGCGCGACCTCGATCCGCTGCTTCGCTGGCCCCGGGGTCTGTACGGCGAGCTGGTCGAGACGCTGCGCGACGAGGGTGCGCTCGTCACCGCCTTCGACATGATCTTCGACCTGCCGAGCGAGCCCGACCAGGATCTGCGCTTCGAAATCGGCCTGTTCGATGCCGGCAACGTCGTCCTGGCCTCGTCGGTGGAACGTATCGAGGGTACGAAGTTCACCCAGTGGACGTTGCAGGAGCCGCTGGACGCGTTCGTCCAGTCCGCCGCCGCGGTTGCCGGCGTCGAGCTTCCGATCGATCACGACGGCGTGATCCGGGAGGCCGATCTGTACCCGCGAGGGAAACCGGGCCTGGCGCTGGCCGCCTACGAGATCGCCACCGGGGACCAATCCTACTCCGGTGCCGAAGAGCCTCACGTCATCGATTACTACGGACCGCCGGGCACGATCGAGACGGTGTCGCTTTACCAAGCGATGGAGCCGCGGACGTACCTGCGCGAGGGGTTCTTCCGCGACCGAATCGTCTTCGTCGGCGCTTCTCAGGGGGTGGCCGCCGCGTTCTCCGACGTGAAGGACTCGTTCCCGACGCCGTTCAGCGGAGGGGTCGTCGGTCACACCTACGGGGTCGAGATCCACGCGTCGATCGCGGCCAACCTGATCGAGGGACGGAGAGTCAATGGGCTCGGTGCGGGGGCCGAGGCACTCCTCCTGATCCTGCTGGCGATCGGCGGAACGCTCCTGTTCTTGGCGCTGCGTCCCGTGGCCGGAGTCGCCGCGATGGTCGCCCTCCAGCTTATCGTGTGGTTGGCGGGGTACCAGGCTTTCGCCCGTTCGGGGGTGTGGGTTCCGTTGGTCATCCCGACGTTGTTCCAGCTTCCTGCGGCATACGCGACGAGCGTGGTCTGGTACTACCTGACGACCGTTCGCGAGAGGGAGAAGATTCGTCGGGCCTTTTCTTTCTACCTCTCCCCGGAGATGATCAAGAAGATTTCCGAGAACTCGGAGTCGCTCAGCCTCGGCGGTGAGGAGGTCATCGGAACAGCGGTCTTCACGGACATCCAGGGGTTCACGTCCATCGCCGAGAAGATGACCGCGGCGGAGACCGCCGCGATGCTCAACGCGTACTTCTCGGAGATCACCGGGAAGCTGTTCGACACCGGCGGGACGCTGATCAAGTACATCGGCGACGCGGTGTTCGCGATCTGGGGCGCCCCGGTCAGGATGGAGGATCATGCCGCACAGGCCTGTCGCGCCGCCGTGTCGATGGCGCGCGAGCAGCATGTGGAGGCGGCCGCCGAGAGCCAATCGCTGATCACCCGCGTGGGTGTCCACACCGGTCCGATGCTGGTCGGCAACCTCGGCTCGAGTCAGCGTTTCGACTACACGGCGATTGGAGACACGATCAATCTCGCCGCCCGGCTGGAATCCCTCAACAAGACGTTGGGAACGCGCGCCCTGGTCAGCGGCGAGACGCTCGCACAAGCAGGCGACGACCTGCAGGTGCGCCGTCTCGGCCGGGTGCGCGTCGTCGGACGCGACGAACCGATCGAGCTCCACGAGCTTCTGGGCCTCGAGGGCGAGGAGGTGGGCTGGGACCACGCCGCGATCGCCCGCTTCGAGGAGGCCGTCGATGCCTACGCGGCGGGGCGTCTGGAGGAGGCCGGCGGGGGATTCCGCGAGGTGCTCGCGGGCCGCGGCGAGGACGGGCCCTCGCGGCTCTACGTCGAGCGGATCGCCGCCGCCGGTCGCGGCCCCGTCGGGGAGGGCTGGGACGGCGTGCTCAATTTCACCGAGAAGTAAGGCCTCTCGGGCGTCCGGTCGAGACCCTATACTGGAGGGGAAATTGCCGGGGACGGGAGTATCTTGAGACGACCCGGTACTTCGAGGCGGAGTCTTCTTGGACGCAACGCGACAACCCCTCGCACACGGTATATCGGCCGTCGTGCCCGTGTACGACAGCGCGGAGACGGTCGAGCGGATGGTCGACGCGGTGACCGCCGCCCTCGGCGCCGCAGGGGAGCCTTACGAACTGATCCTGGTCAACGACGGAAGCCCCGATCGGAGCTGGGAGACGATCGCGCGGTTGGCGCGGAACCGGCCGCAGCTGCGCGGGATCAACCTGATGCGCAACTACGGCCAGCACAACGCCATCCTGTGCGGCGTTCGCGCGGCGCGCTACGACAAGGTTCTGACACTCGACGACGACCTGCAATACGACCCGGCCGAGCTTCCTCGTCTACTCGCCAAGCTGGACGAGGGGTATGACGTCGTCTACGGGAAGGAGCGGCAACGTCACCACACCTTGGGGCACAATTTCGGATCGTGGTTGTTGCGTCTCGGCCTCTCCGTCGCCTTGGGTACGGAAATCGCAAAAATCGTGAGCCCGTTCCGCGTGTTCCGAACGAAGTTGAGGGAGACGTTCCGTGACAATCGGAACCCGCGCGTCAGCCTCGACGTCTTCCTGTGCTGGGGGACGACACGGTTCGGGGTCGTCGACGTCGGACATCACGAGCGTAGCGACGGGGGAAAGACGCGCTACACGTCGGCCAAGCGGATCTCCCACGCGTTCGACCTGATCACCGGATTCAGCACGGTACCGCTCAAGATCGCCTCGCTGATCGGGTTCTTCTTCACGCTGTTCGGGATCGTCCTGCTGGCCTACGTGCTCAGCGTGTACTTCCTCTACGGCGGGATCGTCCCCGGATGGGTCTTCCTGGCCTCGACGATCTCCATCTTCTCCGGGGCCCAGCTCTTCGCCCTCGGCATCATCGGCGAGTACCTGGCGCGGATGTACACGCGGATCATGGGCCGGCCGCCGTACGCCGTTGCCGAAGAGATCGGCAGCGCCGAGACCGTGGTGGCGACGGCCGGCCGCGACGCCGCGCCGTCACCGTCTGCCCGAACCGTTCCCCCGACCCGTTGAATCAGGGGTTGGACAAAAAGAGCGGTAGGCACAAGATTGTGCTTCGATGATTCGTGCCGGGAATGAGAAGCGTCCCTTGGGTTGACGAATTGACGTTACGGGTTCCTGGCGCCACCCCATTATGCGGGGGATTGTGCCTCTGGAGGCACAGAATGTCGTGGCCGGTGCGATAATGTGACGGATCCGGGTGGGGTCGATGAACGAAGACTCGGGAACAGACGCCTTCGAGACGGGACGGGGGGAACGCTCCCGGGCCTGGTCGCTTCGGTTGTTGACCCTCGCGGGTCTGCTCGCCAGCGTCTACTACTTCAGCTGGTGGGGTGAGGGCGGCCGGATCCTGTCGCCTCTTCTCGCGCTGGGGTTGATGCTCGCGGCGGTGTACCACTGGAGCCAGCTCTTCAGCAGCTGGTTGATCTACCTCGCCGCCCGACGTCGCAAGCCGGTGGCGCCGCCGCTCGGCAAGGGTCCGACGGTGGACGTCTTCCTGACCGCCAGCGGCGAGGATCCCCGACTCGTCGAACGGGCGCTGCGGGCCGTCGTGGAGATGCGCGGCGCCCACAACAGCTGGCTGCTCGATGACGGTGCGGATCCCTGCCTGGCCCGATTGGCCCGGCGGCTCGGTGCGGGCTACCTGACCCGTGGCGGCTCGCATGATGCGAAGGCCGGGAACATCAACGCGGCATTGCCGCGCACCGATGCCGAGATCATCGCCATCTTCGACGTCGATCACGTGCCCGAGCCGGAGTTTCTCGAACGCTCGCTGGGCTACTTCCGGGATCCGAAGATCGGATTCGTCCAGGTCATGTTGAGCTTCAGAAACGAGCGCAAGAGCTGGTTCGCCCGCGCCGCGGCGGAGAGCTGCTTCGATTTCTTCAACCCGACCGGCATGGGCATGGATCGACTGGGTTCGGCCACGTTGATCGGCTCGAACGCTCTGATCCGGCGCGAGGCGCTGGAGTCGATCGGCGGCTATCGAGCGGGCCTGGCCGAGGATCTCGCGACCTCGATCGCCCTTCACGCCGCGGGGTGGAAGTCGGCCTACGTCGCGGAACCGCTCGCCCCGGGCCTCGCGCCGGCGGACGTCTCGGCCTGGTTCACCCAGCAGCTGAAGTGGGCCCGTGGCGTGTTCGAGATCCTGCTCGTCGACTACCCGCGCTATTTTCGTCGTCTCCGCTGGGGTCAACGCGTGTCCTATGCGGTGCGCATGACGTACTACTGGGCCGGTCTCGTCAGCGCGCTACACATGATCTTCACCGCCGGAATCCTGATCGGAGGTGAGCGGGTCGCCGTCGTCGACCTGCAACAGTACCTCTGGCATCTGCTGCCGTTGATCGCCGTCGCACTCGTGATTCGTATCGTCGCGTTGCGTCTGTGGCGTCACGCGAGCGTGCCGAGCGCGCTCCAGTGGCGAGCGGTCCTGCTGGTTCACGCGACGTGGCCGGTCTACACGCTCGCCTGGTTCATGGCGGTGCTTCGCCTGCCGCTGCGGTTCCGGGCGACGCCCAAGCGCCTCTCGCTCGAACGCCGGTGGCAATGGCTCGCGCCGCAAATCGCCGCGAGCATGGTCCTGCTGAGCGCGGTCGTCGTCGGCATGAGCTACCCCGACACGGCCTACCCGGGACTCCTCATGGCCTCCATGGGCCTGCAGCTGATGCCGCAGCTGATTCTGATCTGGCAGGCCACGCGGACGCGGCCCACCTGACCCAACGTGGTTCGAAGAATGCGGCGGGGAGAGCGCGGAATCGGTTGCAACGGATCAGTGATTGGTCAAGGTTGGTATGCGAACCGATTTGGCAAGCGAGGATCGCCTGTCTTCGAACGATATTCAACGCAGCTTATCGGCGAAGCGACCCTCAGTCGCTGCCTGTACAGACTCGTCCCCCAAATACTCTCTCAGCCAGAACGTCGTGCCAGTTCCAGGGTCTCGAGGTCAGTCCGACCCGCATCGCCGGTGTGATTGGCTGCGGACGTCTTTCCGAGACACGTTTGATGAAGTTGCGCCACAGCGCGAATAGTGCGGTTCGCCCGATCACGTTGTCGGTCTTGCGACCGAACGCGATCGTCTCGCGACGTTGATGCGACTGACTGTGACGCAACAGTTTGTGCAGCAGATCGACGGCAAACATCGCCCGATCTCGCTCCCGCGCAAGTGATCTGTCTCCACGCGACAAGCGGTCGGGATTGGGGAACACGTGATGCAGGATCCTTGTCCCTTGCTGTCGGTCGATGCGACGAATGACGGCCGAGTACGTGGGGTTATCGTCGCTGATCAGCTCGAGTTGGTCCTGTGTGTTGGTTAGCAAGAAACAGAGTGTTTTCCGGGTTGATTCGGTGATTTCCCCGGGCGGTGTCGGTTTTGGGGGAGACTTGAGCGCCGGTTTGCGCGGGCTACGTCGAGACGCAGCTCGATAGCGTGCGCCCTCGACCCCGTACACGAACCAGGAACGCTGCCCGACCGGCGTCGCAATCCCCAGTCTCTCTTGCTGTGAGCGGACGAACGTCTCGAAATGGTCGACGACGACAGGCTCGTCGATGTCCTGTAGTTGCGAGATGGCCAGTTCATGGAACCGTTGCGCATGCCTACCGAGCCGAACGCTGATCTGCGTCACCGTCGAGGGTGCGCAGTCGAGGTGTCTGGCGATCTGGCGGTGCGCCGCACAGGCGACCAGCATGCCCGCCACAGGGGCCAGCAGCTCGGGCCGCTTCATGTAATAAGTCGTGGCGAATGCCTGACGCGAGAATCCCCGTCCGCAGGTCCGACAGAGGAATCGCGGGACGCGTCGCTTGGGATCGCATTTGCGCTTGTAGTAGCCGTCACGCTTGGCTCGATATCCGCGGCCCCGAAAGTGATGATCGGGGCAATCCTCCCGGGGACAGAAAGGGGGCTTGAAACGGTCGGGACGTCGGCCCTCGATCGGCTGGCTTGGTTCCCACATCGATACGAAAGGAGAGCCAGGATCATGCCGGCTCGAAATACTCCGGTTCTGGGAACTTCCCGTGGGCTTTTGACGTCTACTCCATCCGCCCGCGGACCCGACGGTCCGTATCCGGACAACACCGGCCGCATCCTTCGAACCACGTTGCGTTGATCCCGATCCGCTCCCCGTGATAACTGTGTCCGAGGACCGACACGGTGGCCTTCGCGGAGGGGAACATGAGAAGACTCTTGGGAATTTTCGGATGTCCAGCCGATAACTGGGGGTTATTAGCCCTCGGTGTCCGGGGCGGCTCTGAAGGGCGGAAAAGTCCTTATTCCATCCGTACCTTCTTACGACCGGAACGACCGGATCCACCGGTGATCGGGCCCGTGCGCCGCCCGAGCCGAAGGGAACGACGATGACCGACGGACAACGCATTCTCGTGGTCGACGATCAGCAGGACATCCGCGACATGACGGCCCTCGTGCTGAGCGGCGCGGGGTATCGCGTCGAGACGGCCGAGTCCGGCGAGTCCGCGCTCTCGACGCTCGTCCGGGATCGATTCGATCTCGTGCTGCTGGATATCAACATGCCGGGCATGGACGGTTGGGAGACGCTACGCCTGATCCGCTGCGACGAAGAGTTGGGCGATGTGCCCGTCGTGATGTTCTCGGTCAAGGGCGAGATCCGCGACAAGGTGGAGAGTCTGCAAGAAGGTGCGACCGACTACGTGACGAAGCCGTTCATCGTGGACGACCTCATCGACCGCATCGGCAAGGTGCTGGCCGAGGATTCGGGCTCCGTGACGGGTGCACCATGAGCGCCGCCCAGACCCGTCCGGAAACCACGCGGTATCGCTCGCGTTACCTCAAGCTGAAGAGCGTTCTCCATGACCGGGCGACGGGGTACCCCGCCATCCCGGTCCTCCTGGAGCAGCTGCGCGCGCAGCTGGACGGCCGACGGTCTATCGGCGTGCTTCACGTGAGTCTCGACAACCTCGCGCTGGTCGAGTCGCTCTACGGCTGGCAGGTTCTTGACGGCGTCCTCTGCAGGATCGGTCTGGAGATCCGCGAGGCCTGTGGGGAAGAGCTGCCGAAGGAGACACTGCTCGCGATCAACGCCGTCGCCGGCGACAGCTTCGCCGTATTCGTCATCGAGCGCACGGATGGTCGCGAGGTGGACGCCGGCTCGATGCGGTCGAGTGGAGACGCTCTCCGGGGCCGGTTACAGGCGGCGCTCGCCGACGACGAGTTCAGCGGGCTCGGCCCGCAGCTGAACGTGCGGGTCGGTCACGCGTTGCTGTCACGCAACCCGTTCTATCGTTTCGAGCGCCGCGTGTACGGTGCGCTCGAAGAGGCGGCCGCGTGGGAGGCCCAACGCGACGAGCGGCGCGAGCGCAACCTGACGCACGAGCTGCAGCGCATCATCCAGGACGGCAAGATCGAGACCGTGTTTCAACCGGTCGTCGACCTTCGGACCCACGACCTGCTGGGGCACGAGGCGTTGTCGCGCGGCCCGGCCGGATCGCCGCTCGAGCTCCCGCGGGCAATGTTCCGCGCCTCGGCGGAAGCGGGCATCTCGCCCGATCTCGACCGCGCGTGCCGGGAGAACGCCCTGGGTGCGATTCGAAGCCTGGCAACACCCGGCAAGGTCTTCGTCAACGTCCTGCCTCACGGGCTGGCGGATGACGAGGCCCAGCAGATGGAGCTGCTGGAGGCGTTGCACGATGTCGCCCTGGCCCCCGAGGACCTCGTGCTGGAGTTTTCGGAGCGCGGCGCTCAGCGTGACCCCGACGATTTCGCGGCCTGCCTGGGACGCCTGAAGGCGCGCGGATTCGGCATTGCGCTGGACGACATCGGGACCGGCTACGTGAGCCAACCGGTCATCGAGGAGGTGCGCCCGGACTATCTCAAGCTCGACGCATCCCTCGTGCGTGGCATCGAGGACAACATGATCAAGCAGGAGCTGATCGCGTCGTTGATCCGCATCTCTGCACGGATCGGTTCTTCGGTCATCGGCGAGGGTATCGAGACACTTCTCGAGGCGCAGACCCTGATCGACGCCGGCGCACAGTTCGGCCAGGGGCATCTCTTCTCCGCTCCCGCGCCTGCGGGAACGATCGTGGTCGCGCCGCATCCCGGACAGGAGCACTGATCTTGCTGACGAACGCACCGGCATGGTGGCTCGATCCCGCGGTCTGGGGGATCGGTGTGGCCGGCTTGGTGGCGATCGTCGTTCTGTTGTTTACGGTACTGCTGCTTTCCAGACGGCGTTACTCGATGGATGCACGCGAGGTCGTGCGGGCGATGGAGGAGCTTCGCGCCGGCGAGTTGCCCGGACCGGGTGGTTCGGATCCCGGGTCTCCGCTGGCGCTGGTGTTCGATGCCATGCAACGCCTCGGCCAGGACGTGGGCGCCCGCGTTCGTGCGCTCGAGGAGGCCGACGAGCGGACCCGCCGGGTGCTCGATGTGCTCGAGGACGTCGCCGTCATCACCACCGACCTGGACGGGGACATCCGGAGCTTCAGCCCGGGTGCGGTCGCGCTGTTCGGTTGGGACGAGTCCGAGCTGGTCGGGCAGGGCGCGAGTCTTCTGTTCGATGAGGACGAGTACAAGAGGTTCCTGCCCAAGCTCGCGCGGCGCGAGCTGCGGGAACAGGGGATCGAATCGCGCGTGCGGCTGCAACGTCGCGACAACCGTACTTTCCCCGCCGACCTCACGGTGCGCCAGCTCACCGACAAGCGCAGGAACCCGGCGGGCTTCGTGATGCGTATCCGGGACATCAGCGAGCGCATCGACCTGGAGCGCCGGCTCGAAGCCGCACAGCGACGGTACGAAGCGGTCCTCGGCGGGCTGTCGGCGGGCATCGCGATCGTCCGTGGCGGACGCATCACGTACGCGAATGAGCAAGTCGGGGAGCTGCTCGCCGCACGAACCGAGACATTGAGGGACCGGCCGCTGCGCGACAGCATCGCGACTCGCGATCTGCTGGCTGTCGAAGAAATGCTCTCCGCCGTCGAAGCCGAAGGAGGTTCTGCGACCCTGAAGTGCCGGCTGGCCGACCAGGATGGCACCGCGGTCGCCGACGTGCGGCTCGACGCGACGTCGATCGACCAGGACGACGGACGCGCGGTGCTCGTGGTCTTCCACGACTGCACCGAGCAATCCCGCGTCGAGGACGAATTGCGGCGCAACGAGCGTCGGCTGGACTCCGTCATCGAGGCCGCGTCGGACGGCATCCTGCTGCTGATCGAGAATCCCGCGGACGCACGGGTCCATATGGTCAACGGATCGTTCGGCAAGCTCTTCGGGGTGAGCAGCGAGACACTCCTCGGCGCCGCGGAGAAGGAACTCCTCGCTGCTCTGAGCAAGGCCGGGCAAGCGGGCGACGACGTGGCCGCGCTTCTGAAAGGAGCGGGTCACGCCTGGCGCAAGGAGACGTTCACGCGGAGCGGCCGGCGCGGATACGATCTCGAGGTCACGCTGGTGCCGCTGATCGGGCGCGATCGGCAACCGCAGGGACGCGTGCTTGTCTGCCGCGATCTGACGACCCAACGCAAGACCGAACGCAAGCTGCAGCTCCACGCCGAGCAGTTGCAGCTCAGCAAGGTCATGCTGGAACAGGCGTATGGACGCCTCGAGGACGCCAATCGCGACTTGCAGGCACGCAGCGACCAGTTGCGTACGGTCAACGAGGAGTTGCGCAAGCTCGATGAGATGAAGTCCAACCTTCTCGGTAACGTCAGTCACGAGTTGCAGACCCCGCTGGTNNGATGATCATGCGAGAGCGGCTGGGGCCGATCACCGAGGAGCAGCGCAAGGGGCTGGAGCTGTGCCTGAAGAACATCGACCGGCTGATCTCGATGATCGACAACTTGCTCGTGCTGGCCGATACGGAGTCCGAGACGTCACGGCTCAAGCTCAGCCACTTCGACCTGCGCCCGCTGATTACCGAGGCGGCCGAGTTGCTACGCGAGAAGATCGTCGAACGCCGGATTCGTTTCTCCGTTCAGATCGAGGGCAACGACCTGCGCGTCCATGCCGATCGGGACAAGATTCTCCAGGTGTTGATCAACCTGCTCTCCAACGCGATCAAATTCAACGTGGAGAATGGCCGGGTGCGGGTCTACGCGCGCATGGGGAAACCGGGCTACGCGGAGATTCGTGTCGAGGACAGCGGTCGAGGCATCCCGGCCGAGGCGCGGGAGCGCATCTTCGAGCGCAACTACCAGGTCGAGCAAGTCGGGCAGGGAGCGGAGGGCAGCGGGATCGGGCTCGCGATCGTCAAGGAGATCCTCGAATCACACGGTTGCCGGATCGGCGTGACCAGCGTGCCGGGCGAAGGCTCGCGCTTCCGCTTCGCTTTGCCGCTGAGTCCGCAGCAGCCAGGAGCGGACACCGGGACATCGTCGAGTCGCGAAAACGAGCCGGTCGACCCGGATGAGAGGTTCGAGATCGATACGCCGCCAGGGCCGAAGGAGGCCCCGCACCCACGATTTCGGATCATCCGCCCCGAGCCCCCGAAGAGCTAGCGGCGTTGGCGGCGGGCCTCGAACAGGACCGCCGCGACGGCCGCTCCGATCGAGAGGCTCTCGACGCCATCCTCGAGCGGGATCGTCACCGTCCGATCCAACGTTCCGAGGAAAGCGTCGTCGAGGCCGGCCCCCTCGTTGCCGAAGAACAGGGCGCACGGCCCGTCCATCGGAACATCCCGATAGTCCTCGCCGCCCGCGACCCGTGTCCCGATCAATGTCAGGGCCTCGTCGCGGAGCCGGCGTGTCGCTGCGGCCGAGTCCATGCGAGCCAGCGGGAGGCGGAAGATCGACCCCATGCTTCCGCGGACGCTCCGCGGATGGTACGCGTCGACGCCGCAGCCGGTGAGGATCAGCCCGGCGGCGCCGGCTGCATCCGCGGTTCGCACGATCGCACCGAGGTTCCCCGGATCCTGGATGCCGTCACAAACGAGGATCAACGGATCCCGCTTGCTCCTCCACGGTCGTCCGCTGAACGGCCGGGTGCGCACCAGCAGGAGAATCGGCTGCGGAGAGCGCGCGTCCTGCAGCCCGTCCATCACGCTGGCGGCGACCTCGTAGCAGGGCACCGAACTGTCGGCGAGCACCGCGAGCAGGCCGGCACCTTCTTCCGATGCGCTCAGCCGGACGTCGTACACGGCACCCTCGATCTCGCAACCGGCGTGCAGGGCCTCACGAGCAACGTGGAGCCCCTCCGCGATCAACAACCCCTGTTCGCGCCGTGCCGCCGAGGATCGACGCATCTGACGGAGCCGTCTGAGCAGCGGATGGTTGCGGCCGAGGTTCATCAGGGGGGCATGTTAGACTCGCGCCCGTCCCGAAGGCCAACGATGCAGGTCGTCTCCGTCAATCCCCGCGAACCCAAGCCGGCGCGTATCGAAGCAGCGGTCGAGGTGCTGCGCTCCGGAGGCGTCGTCGGGCTCCCCACCGAAACCCTGTACGGGCTCGCCGCCGACGGATCGCAGCCGAACGCGGTCGCGCGGCTGAACCGGCTCAAAGTCAAGGACGAGCAATCACCGGTGTTGCTGCTCGCCGCCGATATCGAGCAGGTCGTGTTGGTCAGCGTCGCACCACCACCGAGCTTCACGCTGCTGTCCAGGAGCTTCTGGCCCGGTCCGCTCACCCTGGTACTGCCGGCGGCACCGGGAGTGAGCGCGCAGGTCACCGGGGGCCTGGGAACCGTGGCGGTTCGCGTACCGGGGATCGCGCTGCCGAGAATCCTCGCGGCGGAGCTCGGACACCCGATCACCGGCGTCTCGGCGAATCTCCACGGGCGGCGGCCGCCACGCTCAGCGCGAGAAGTGGCCGACGCGTTCCCGACCGGGCTCGACCTGCTGCTGGATGGCGGAGAGACTCCCGCGGGGGCGCCGTCCACGCTGCTGGACCTGACCACGCCCCGACCGCGTATCCTGCGGCAGGGTGTGGTCCAGGAAACTGCGTTGCGGCGCTTCCTTCCCGACCTCGAGGCGTCGTCATCGGGGTCCGCTCTATAATGGACTGTCGTCGAAGTCGGACAGGTGGCCGCTGCCGCGCTTGCGCGGGAGAGGAAAGTCCGAACTCCGCAGGGCAGCGTGCTGGGTAACGCCCAGGCCCGGTGACGGGACGGAAAGTGCAGCAGAGAGCAGACCGCCGCAGCCTGGCCGCGTCGACCGCCACCGGTCGGCGCCTCGCGTGCCTCGCAGCGGTAAGGGTGAAACGGTGCGGTAAGAGCGCACCAGCGCCGCCGGCGACGGCGGCGGCTCGGCAAACCCCACGCGGAGCAAGACCAAATAGGGAAGCGCTACGAGGCCGGCCCGGCCGAGGCTTCCGGGTAGGTTGCTGGAGGTCGGGAGCAATCCCGTTCCTAGATGAATGGTCACCGGCCCGGCGACGGGTCGACAGGATCCGGCTTATGAGCGGCTTCGGCGGCCGCCGGTTCGTGGCGCCCCGGGTGGATTCGGGGTGTCACGCGCCGGGAATTTTTTCCTGAGGGCCCCGGACCTTGGAACCTATTCTCACTCGCGATCAGATCGTCGGCGTCGTGGCCACGGGCTATGCCGTCCGCCCGCTGTTGCTGCGGCGAGGGATCGCTCGACTCGAGGCCATGGGGTTTCATCCTTTGCTCGGCCGCTCGGTGAGGGCGACGGACGGGTACCTGGCGGGCAACGACGACGCCCGATTCGAGGATCTCTCCGAGATGATGACGCGCGAGGATGTCGCGGCGATCTGGTTTGCCCGTGGTGGATTCGGGACCGCGCGGCTGTTGCGACGGCTGCGCCCCGCAATGTTGCGCGGACGACGGCCGGCCCTGATCGGCTACAGCGATCTGAGCGCTTTGTTCGCCCAGTTCACGCGCGCGCGCTCACGCCGCTGCCTGTATGGCCCCGTCGTGACGGAGCTCGGAGACGGGTCCAACTATCACTCGGGTTCGCTGAAGGCCGCCCTGGCCGGGCGAGAGCAGGTCATCAAGCTACGACCCTCGCAGGTCTGGTGCGCGGGCCGGGCGTCCGGCGTGCTCGTCGGCGGGAATCTTTCCGTCCTGACCTCGCTCTGCGGAACGCGCTTCGCTCCGACGTTGCGCGGGCGCATCCTGTTCCTGGAGGACGTCGGCGAACCGACCTACCGGCTCGACCGGATGCTCACCCAATGGCGCGACGCGGGCTGGCTGCGCGGCCTGGCCGGGGTGTTGTTGGGTTCGTTCATCGTTCCACCGCGCCGCCATTTCCCGCCCGACCGGGATCCGGAGGAGGTGTTGAAGGAGTTCTTCCGACCCCTGGGCGTGCCGGTGGTCGCGGGGTTGCGCGCGGGCCACTCGCGCGGCAAGCGGACGCTGGTGTTCGGAGCTCCTGCGGAAATCGACACCGTCCGGCGTCGGGTGATCCTGGGACCGTGAGCCGGCGTATCCGTTTCGATCTGGCCTACGACGGCACGGATTTCGCAGGCTGGCAGGTACAGCGCGGGAAGACCACCATCCAGTCGGTGCTCGAGGAGGCGTTGGCGCGGCTGAACGGGAACCGCCGCGTTTCCGTCCGCGCCGCCGGGAGGACCGACTCGGGGGTCCACGCACGTCTCCAGGTATGCGATTTCCTGTTCGACGGCGCGGCGAGCGACGACGAGCTGGCGCACGCGCTGGGCGGGATGCTCCCGCCGGCCATCCGACCGCTCGCGCTGCGGACCGTCTCCGCGGAGTTCCATGCGCGGAAGGCGGCGCGGATCAAACACTACCGCTACCGCCTGGACCGTTCGCGATACGGCAACCCGATCCATGCGCGATACGCGCTGCACATGCCACGGGAGCTGGATCTTCCCGCCCTCGAGGACGCGCTCTCGAGGATTCCGGGTCGGCGTGACTGGTCGGGCTTCACGAGCTCGCGCTGCGATATCGACGATCGCGTCCGTGAGGTGACTGTCGCGGAGTACCACGAGCGCGGCGGCAACGGCCGGTTCGAGTTTCAGGGGAACGGCTTCCTGACCCACATGGTCCGTAACCTGGTCGGCACGCTGCTGCACATCGGCGAGGGCAAGCTCCGTCCGGTCGTGATCGACAGGATCTTATCCGCGGGCGATCGCCGCCTCGCCGGTCCCACGGCACCGGCGCACGGCCTGCATCTCTGGAATGTGATCTACGATGACGATGAAGCTGCTAGTGTTCCCGAGCACTAGCAGGCTCGAGCGGTCTTGACCGATAAGGGGAGACGATGGGAGCGATTCTGGTCACGGGCGGTGCCGGATACGTCGGCAGCCATATCGTTCGCGTGCTGACCGAACGGGGGCAGGATGTCGCCGTCGTCGACGACCTCTCGGAGGGGTATCGGGCGGCGATCGGCGAGGTCCGCCTGATCGAATCGGACTTCTCGAACGAGACGATGCTGGATGAGGAGCTCGGGAGCGGGGACGTCGAGTTCCTCGTGCACATGGCGGCTTCCTGTGAGGTCGGTGAGTCGATGGAGAACCCCGCGAAGTATTACGCGAACAACCTCACCGCAAGCCTGCGCCTGCTCGAGGCGGCTCGCCGTCACGGAGTCCGCGGGATCGTGTTCTCGTCCACCGCGGCCGTCTACGGAGAGCCTCTGAAGACGCCGATCACCGAGGAGCATCCGCAACTGCCGACGAACGCCTACGGCGAGACAAAACTGGCGTTCGAGCGCGCGCTGGCCTGGTACCACCAGGCGTACGGCGTTCGCTACGTGGCGCTGCGCTACTTCAACGCTGCCGGCGCGCATCCGGACGCGTCGATCGGCGAGGACCATCGTCCCGAGAGCCACATCGTTCCTCGACTGCTGCGCGGCGTGATCGAAGGGCAGGAGCCGATCCCGATCTTCGGGAACGACTGGCCGACGCCCGATGGGACCTGCGTTCGCGACTATGTGCACGTTGTCGATCTGGCCCAGGCCCACGTGCTGGCGATCGAGGCGATGCGTTCCGGCGACGCCGAGGCCGAGGCGTTCAACCTCGGCAACGGAGAGGGCTTCTCCGTCCTGGAGGTGATCGACGCGGTGGGGAAGGTGACGGGTCAACGCCCGGCGACGGTCGACGCTCCGCGGCGCGCCGGGGATCCGGCGACGCTGGTCGCGTCCTCCGACCGGATCCGGCAGCGGTTGGGGTGGAATCCCGAGTTCCCCGCACTCGAAGAGATCGTCTCGACGGCATGGGAATGGCACCGCACGCACCCGGACGGCTACGCGTCCGGTAGTTGAAGCCTGTCTCCAACCGGATTACTATGCCACCGCGTTGGATTTGGGGCCCTCCCAGTTCCGGGGAGCGCTGGATGACCGACTTTTCTCAGTTCGCCGAGCCGCACTCCGAGGAAGATCGCCTCGTCCGGGGAATCGACCTCGCCCGGCTGCCGCGTCACATCGCCGTGATCATGGACGGCAATGGGCGTTGGGCCCGCGAGCGCAGTCTTCCGCGCGTCGCCGGGCATCGTTCGGGCATCAACGCGGTTCGCGAAACGGTGGAGATGTGTGCCCGACTCGGCGTCGAGGTCCTCACGCTGTACGCCTTTTCCCAGGAGAACTGGAAGCGTCCGCGCGCCGAGGTCACGACGCTGATGTCCCTGCTGCGCGAGTACGTTCGCAAGGAGCTCGGGACCCTGCTCGAGAACAACATCCGGTTCAGGGTGATCGGTCATTTAGGGGACCTGCCCGAAGCGGCGCAGCGGGAGCTGGGCCGGGCCATGAAGCAGACCGCCGACAAAGACGGGTTGCAGTTCAATATCGCACTGTCCTACGGCGGGCGCACGGAGATCGTCGATGCATGCCGGGCCTTGCTCGCCGAGGGGGCCGACCCGGACCGCCTGACCACGGAGCTCTTCGCGGAGAAGCTCTACACGGCAGGGCAGCCCGACCCGGATCTGTTGATCCGCACGAGCGGCGAGCTGCGGGTCTCCAACTTCCTGCTGTGGCAGATCGCCTACGCCGAGATCTGGGTCACCGACACGCTGTGGCCCGATTTTCGCCGCCTTCACCTGTTCCAGGCCATCCTCGACTACCAGAGCCGTGAACGCCGCTACGGTGGCCTGAATCGCGGTGAACAACAAGACCCGGTCGTGGTCCGCAACTAGCGACGTGATGCCATCCGAACACGGTCCCCGCGCCCGGGGTCTGCGCGGAGCGGGCCGATGAAGCGCGTGCTGACCGCACTCGTCCTCGCGCTGCCGCTCTGGGCCCTCGTGCAGTACGGTCCGGCGTGGACGTTCTCGCTCCTCGTAGGGGTCGTGGTCGCCGGCGGCACGATCGAGGCCTGCGGCATCCTCGGCAGACTCGGGACGCGCCCGGTGATGCCGCTGTGTGTCGCCTTCGCGTTGGCCATCGCCGCGGCTTTCGACAGCGGCCTTCCGTTCGACCTGCCGGTGTCCTTGCCGCTGACACTGGGGATCGTCACGATCGTTGCCGCGGCGATGCGCAGACGCGACGACGCGCGCGGGATGCTGGACACCATCCAGGCGTCCCTGCTGCCGCCGTTGCTCGTCGGCCTGATGCTGGCGCACCTGATCGGCCTGAGGGGCCTCGGTGACGAGATCGGGCGCGATCTTCTCTTCCTGCTGTTCCTGTGTGTGATGCTCGGTGACACCGCGGCCTATTACGTCGGCAGCGCCATCGGTCGGAGCAAGATGACACCCGTCCTGTCGCCCAACAAGAGCTGGGAAGGCGCGATCGCCGCGATCTTCGCCAGTGTCGCGGCGTCCTGGCTGGCTACCGTCTGGTTCTTTCCCGACCTCCCGCTGAAGCACGCGCTGATCATCGGAGCGCTGCTCGGACCGGCGGGCATCCTCGGGGATCTCGCGGAGAGCACGCTCAAGCGCGCAGGAGGTGTGAAGGACTCGGGCCGCCTGCTGCCCGGCCACGGCGGGTTGCTCGACCGCATCGACAGTTTGCTCTTTGCGGCGCCCGTCCTTTATTACTACTGCATGGCTTTCCTGGGCGCGGCACCTTGAAGCGACTGGCGATCCTCGGTTCGACGGGCTCCATCGGCGTGAGCACGTTGGATGTCGTGGCGGCTCACCCGGGCCGCTTCGAGGTCGTCGCGCTCGGCGCCGGCGGCAACGTCGAGCTGCTGGCGGAGCAGATCGATCGATTCGGCCCGCGGCTCGTGGCGGTCCGCGACACGGACGCGGTCGAGCGGCTGCGCACGCTGGTCGGCGACCGCTGCGCGATCGCGGAGGGCATCGACGGTCAGATCGAAGTGGCGACGGTCGACGGCGCCGACATGACGGTCAGCGCGCTCGTCGGCGCGGTCGGCCTCCGGCCCACCTACGCCGCGATCCGCGCGGGACGCGACGTGGCGCTGGCCAACAAGGAAACGCTGGTCGTGGCCGGGAGGGCGATGACGGCGGCGGCTCGTGAGAGCGGCGCGGGGCTGCTGCCGGTCGACAGCGAGCACAACGCGATCCACCAGTGCCTGCGCGGGGAGGAAGCGGCCGAGGTCCGGCGGCTCTGGTTGACGGCGTCGGGCGGTCCGTTTCGGAAGGTCTCCGCGGAGCGGCTGCGCGACGTCGGCCCGAAAGAGGCGCTGAGGCACCCGACCTGGAAAATGGGCCCGAAAATCACGATCGATTCGGCCACGCTCATGAACAAGGGGCTCGAGGTCATCGAGGCCCGCTGGCTCTTCGGGCTAGCGGCGGACCGGATCCGGGTGGTCGTCCACCCGCAGAGCGTCGTACACTCGATGGTCGAGTTCGTCGACGGCTCGTTCAAGGCCCAGCTCGGGATCACCGACATGCGCCACCCGATCCAGTACGCCCTGACCTGGCCCGAGCGCTGGCCGGCGCAGTTGCCGGACTTCGATCCGCTGGGAGCGGGCACGTTGGAATTCGAGGAGCCGGACAGGGATCGCTTCCCGTGCCTGGCGCTGGCCTTTCGGGCCCTCGAGGCCGGGGGGACCGCGCCGGCGGTGCTCAACGCCGCCAACGAGATCGCGGTCGAGTCGTTCCTGGCGGGACGGATCGGCTTCATGCAGATTGCGGAGATGATCGAGGCGGCGCTCGAGGCGACCGCCGGGGGGCCGGACGAGACGGTGGAGCAGGTGCTCGAGGCGGATCGACACGGACGCGCGGCAGCGCGGGCCTGGCTCGAGCAGGGAGTGGGTTCGTGATCGGCAACTTTTTGCAAACGGTTTTTGCCTTCATCCTGGTTCTCGCGCCCCTCGTGTTCATTCACGAGCTGGGGCATTTCCTCGCAGCCAAGGCGTTCCGCATCGGCGTTCCCGTGTTCTCCCTGGGGTTCGGCCCGCGCCTCTGGGGCTTCAAGCGCGCGGAGACCGACTACCGCCTGTCGCTCGTACCCCTGGGCGGCTACGTGCGTCTGGCCGGCGACGAGGCCGACGAGAATCGCACCGGGGCCCCCGAAGAGTTCCTTTCGAGGCCCAAGTACCAGCGATTCATCGTGTTCGTGGCCGGGGCGGCCTTCAACGTCATCCTCGCCTTCCTCGCGTTCTGGCTGTTCTTCGGGCTGTACGGGAAGGAGGCCGTCGCCTACCCGGTCGTGCAGGCGATCGCGGAAGACTCGGCGGCCTCGCGTTCGGGGGTGCAGGTCGGCGACACGATCCTCTCGATAAACGGGAAGGACCTGGTCGAGAACGACTCCAACCAGGTGCTGAGCCTCGATCTCCTGCTGTCGCCGAACCAAGAGCGCGAGATCGTCCTCGAACGGGCCGGACAACGCGTGGTGACCACGATGTTCACCGGCGAGGATCCGAAATTCAAGATGGGCATCCCCGGCTGGCGGCTGGGCGGTGCGGACGAAGTCCCGACGTTACTGGAGGTGCTTCCGGGCTCGCCGGCCGAGGCGGCGGGTTTGCAGGCCGACGATGTCATCGTGGCCGCCGGCGGTCAGGACGAGATCGGACAGCTCGAGCTTCGTCAGATGATCCAGCAGGCCCCCGGAATGGCGATCGATCTTCAGGTCGACCGAGCGGGGGAACGGATCGCGTTGACGGTCACGCCGCGTGCCGGTGACGACGGCAAGGGGGTCATCGGGGTCCACTTCGTGCCGTTCGAGGCGCCGCGTGTTTCCCTCTCCGTGGGTCAGGCCGCCGCCGAGTCGTTGCGCCAAAACATCGTGCTTTCCAAGACGCTGTTCGTGGTGCTCAAACGGCTCGTGACCCGGGAAGTCTCGGTCCGCAGCATGAGCGGTCCGATCGGGATCGCCCAGGTGGCCAACAGCGCCCTCGAGCAGGGGCCCCGAGTCTTCCTTTACCTGCTCGCGTTCTTCAGCCTGCAGCTCGGCATCCTCAACTTGTTGCCGATCCCCGTGCTCGACGGCGGTCACATCTTGATCCTGTTCGTCGAAGGCATCCTGCGCCGCGACCTTCCCGAGATCGTCAAGGAGCGGGTCATGCAGGCCGGATTCGTCTTTCTCCTGGCGTTCATGGGTCTGATCGTCGTCCTCGACATCGTCAAGTCCGTCTAGGCCGTCCGCGCGTAACTTTGTCCGCTCTCGGACACGGTTGTCCGTCGGCGGCCGCAGGCCGCACGAGCAGGCCGACGATTGCCCGGAACGCGCTGGCATCCCCGTTGCAAAGGTGACTCCGCGTCGTCCGCATGCCGCGGCGACGCAACAAAGAAGGAGGCACCATGAAGCCACTCGTATCCACGCTCGGCGTGGCGCTGCTCGCGCTGTTGGTTTTGGCCGGTACGGTACCGGCATCGGCTGCCGAGGAGACCCTCGACCTGAACCGGGCAAGCGCGAAGGAACTGACTCGACTTCCAGGCGTCGGTGAAGCGATCGCCCAGCGGATCGTCGACTTTCGTGACGAGCACGGACCGTTCAAGCGCGTCGAGGACCTGATGAAGGTCAAGGGCATCGGCGAGAAGTCGTTCCAGAAGATCCGTCCGTACGTCCGAGTCGGCAAGGCGAAGTAGTTGGCTCGCAACGGGTGGAGCCTGCTGGAGGCTCTCGTTGCTCTGGTCCTCACCGGCATCCTCGTCTCGTGGTCGGCCGCACTCGCCGGACGGGTCGTCGCCGACGCCCACACCGCTGCGGCCGCCCGCGAGTTTGCCGTTCTGTTTCAGGCGCTGCGCTGGAGGAGCGTGAGCGAGAACAGACATGTCGGCTTGTTCTTCGAGCCCGCGGGCGAGACGTGGCGATGGTGGGAGGTCGCCGACGGAAACGGCAACGGGTTACGCACTGCCGAGGTGCGTGACGGCGTGGACTTCAAGACGTCCGGGCCGCATCGTGTCTCGACGGCGCACCGGGGCGTTCGGCTCGGGTTCCCTCCGGGGGGCGCGATCCCACCGATTCCCCCGGATCGCGGCGTCTTGGGCGGTGTCGATCCGGTTCGGTTCGGTCGCGCGGATCTGATCTCGTTCAGCCCACGGGGCCGCGCCTCCAGTGGGACGCTCTACCTGACGGACGGGCAGCACCGCTTGTATGGCGTGCGACTGTTCGGGGTCGGGATGCGGGTCCGGGTCTGGCGTTGGGACGAGCGGGAGATGCAATGGCGGCGCTGAGCCAATCAGGACGCCGGGTCGGCGGAGCGGGTGGATGGCTGGAGACGTTTCGCGCCGGGGACGCGTGGGTCGTCGCCTCCTGGGAGGCTGCCGCCGCGTTGGCGCCCGGCACGGGCGAACTGGCCCGGCGGATGCGCCGCGGAGCGCTCGATTGTGGCTGCGCGCTGGTTGCGGCTGCCCAGTGCAGCGCGGGTGAGGATCGACGCGGGTACATCGAGCGAGCGCACGGCTCCCTGATGGAGGCGCGCTACCTGCTGTACCTGGCAAAACGCGTCGGATCGCTGGATTCCAAGCGCTACAAGGCGCTCACGACCCGGCTCGACCGCGCGCTTCGAGAGATTACGGCACGACGCCTGTCGTGAAATCCCGGATTGCCGTCTCGGACCTGCGTTGGTAGCCTTTTCTGCCATGATTCAAGCTTTGCTACCTTTGGCGCTCGCGGGGTACGTGTTGGGCGTGGTCCTGGCCACGATCGGCACGGTCCAGAGTTCCCGTTTGGCCGCGCGCGGGGCCTCGATCGTCTTCACCTGCACCTGGGCGGTGCACACGGTCGCGATCCTGCTGATCGGGATCGACGCCGGCAGGGTGCCGCTGACGAACCGTTTCGAATACCTCGTGGCGTTCGGCTGGGCCATTGCCGGCCTGTACCTCTACGTCATGGCCCGCCATCATTTCCGGGTGGCCGGCCTCGTGCTTCCTCCGCTCGCCGCCCTGTCGGTCGGCGGAGCGCTGGCGGTATCGCACCCGACCGTCGCGAACGAAGACGTCCCCGGGGTGGGCTTCCTGTTCCACACCAGCATCTCGACGCTCGGGATGGCGTTCCTCGGCGTCGCCTTCGGCATGGCGATCATCTATCTCGCGCAGGATCACGCCCTCAAGTCACGCTCCACCCCCGGTCTGTTGCAACGTCTTCCTGCACTGGAGGAATGCGACCACGTCGGTTTCCAGGCGTTGATCGTCGGTTTCATCTTGCTGACCGTGGGGATCGGCACCGGCGTTGCGATGAACACGGGGCTTCACAGCAAACTGCTCAGCGGGGGAGCCAAGCAGATCTTCCCGCTGTTGGCCTGGGGCGTGTTCCTGGTCGTGCTGCTCGCGCGCAGGTGGCTCGGCTATCGCGGCCGCAAGTCGGCGCTGTTGACCATCGCCGGTTTCTTGCTCGGGCTGGCGACCGTCGTGGGGATGACGCTGTGAGCGCGGTCCCATGCTGACGCTCGTCGGGATGAATCACCGAAGTGCGCCTCTCGACTTGCGGGAACGGTTGGCGCTGTCCGGAAGCGAGGTCGGCTCGGTGGTCTCGCAGCTTCGCGCCGATCCCGCGGTCGCTGAAGCGTTTTGCCTTTCCACCTGTAATCGGGTCGAGTTCCTCGTGCGTGGGTCCAACTCCGAGGCGGGCCATGCGATCGATCGTTACCTCAAGACGGAGTACGACCTCGATCGCGCCATCCTGGACCGGCACGCCTACCGGAGGCAGGGCCGCGAGGCCATCCGGCACCTGTTCCGTGTCACCGCGGGTCTCGATTCGATGATCCTCGGCGAGCCGCAGATCCAGGGTCAGGTCAAGGACGCCTTCGCCGCTTCGCGCGATGCCGGGACCACCGGAGTCGTCGTCGATCGTCTTCTCCAGCATGCGTTGTCGGCGGCCAAGCGGGCGCGCTCGGAGACCGGGATCTCACGGCATGCGGTCTCGGTCGCTTCGGCAGCGGTCAAGTTGGCGCACAAGATTTTCGGCAAGCTCGACGACCGACGCGTGCTGATGCTGGGGGCTGGCAAGATGGGGGAACTCGTCGCCCGCCACTTGAAGGCGAACGGGGTTCCCGAGCTGATCGTGTGTGGTCGCCGTTTCAACAACGCGGATCGGGCGGCCCGCCGGTTCGGCGCTCGTGCGGTTCACTGGGACGACGGGTTGGAGCAGTTGCACAGCGTGGATATCGTGATCGGATGCACCGGGGCGCCCCGGCCGGTGGTCACGCGAAAGCAGGTGGCGCGGGCACTCCGAAAGCGACGTGCGGGGGCGCTCTTCCTGATCGACATCGCGGTGCCTCGCGACATCGAATCCAGCGTTCACTCGCTGGACAACGTCTATCTCTACGACATCGACGCCCTCGAGGGGGTCGTCGACGACAACCTCGAGGAGCGTCGCCGCGCCGCGCAACAGGCCGAGAAACTGATCGACGGCGAGGTCAAGGCATTCGAACGGTGGAGAGAGGCGCACGATATCGGGCCGATGATCGCGGCACTCCGTAAGGAGTTTCTGGAGACCGGCGAGCGCGAGCTGCAACGTTTCCGGGGCCGTCTGGAGCCGTTGACGGAGAGCCAGGCGAAGGTGCTTCAAGAGTTGACCCGCTCGCTGACGCGAAAGTTTCTCGATCGACCGACGCGGTTCCTTCGGGAGTCCGCGACGCGTGGCGAGTCGGGGCAGATTGCCCCGCTGCTCCTCCGCGCGTTCGAGCTGGAGATCGAATCCGGTGACGGTTCTTCGGAGGCGCAGGGAGACGGCGAGCGTGGCGACGACGGCGTCACCGGCGGCGGCCCGCAGCGTCTGGTCAGGGGCGGACGGGACGACGGATGAGCCGTTCCTCCAAGGAGATGATCGTCGGGACGCGCGGCAGCGGTCTGGCAACGGCCCAGACCAAGCTCGTGGCGTCCGCCGTCGGCCAGCAGCATCCCGGTGTCCACGTCGACCTGCGCATTCTCAAGACCGAGGGCGACGTGCGCGGCGGTGCATTCGGTCCCGGTGATCGCGGTGTCTTCGTGCACGCCATCGAACAGGCGCTCCTGGACGGCGAGATCGACTTTGCGGTCCACAGCCTCAAGGACCTTCCCTCGGGAGAGACGGCCGGCCTGGTGATTGCCGCGGTGCCCCGGCGGGAGGATCCCCGTGATGCGCTGATCAGCCGCTGGGACGACGGGTTCGAGGGGCTCGGCGAGCAGGCTTCGGTCGGCACCGGGAGCCCGCGTCGACGTGGGCAGCTCCTGCTGGCGCGTCCCGACCTGCGAATCCAGCCGCTGAGGGGCAACATCGACACGCGTGCGGGGCGCGTTGCGGACGGCGATCTCGACGCCGTGGTCCTCGCCGTCGCCGGCTTGGTCCGGCTCGGATTGCCCTACGCCTGGCACGCGATCGACCCCAAGGTCTGCCTCCCCGCCGTGGGGCAAGGGGCCTTGGCGCTCCAGGCGCGTGCCGACGACCGGACGACGATCGAGCGGCTCTCCGTGCTCGAGGATCCGTCGACACGCTTTCAGGTGCGTGCCGAAAGGGCCTTCCTCGAAGAGCTCGGAGGCGGTTGTATGGCACCCGCGACGGCCTGGGCTCGCGAGGATTCGGGCAAGTTGCGCATTGATGCCATGGTGGCCGCGATCGACGGCGAGCATCGGTTCCTCGAATCCTGCGTGTGCGATCCGCAGGAAGGCCCTGACGAGGCACGACGGCTGGCACAGCGATTGAACGACCGCGGGGCGCAGCACTGGATCGAGCTCGCGCGGCAGAGCCCGCAGCCGGACGCGGGGTCGTCCTGAGGTGACCGAGGATCCCCGTCCGCTCGAGGGCCGCCGGGTGCTGGTGACTCGTGCACCTTCGGCTGCCGGGTCCTGGGTCGGGGCACTGCAGTCCCGCGGGGCCGACGTTACGGCGCGCGAGGTTTTCACCCTGGAATCGCTCGTCCCCTCGGTGCCCGTCCAACGTTCGCTCGATCGAATCGACGACTGGGATTGGATCTTGCTGACAAGCCAGAACGGCCTGCGCCATCTGACGAACGGGCTCGAGGCTCGCGGGATCGCACTGGCCGACGTGCGGGCCAGGATCGGCGTCGTCGGACCGCGTACGGCGAAGGCCCTCGAAGAGCACGGGCGTTTGCCCGACGCGGTCGCGGTTCCCCCCGACGGTCTGGGCCTGGCCGCCACGCTCGAGGGGCGTGTCCAACGGGGTCAACGGGTCCTGATTGTCCGGCCGGAGAAGGCGCGCGAAGGGCTCGCCGAGCGACTCGGCGAGCTGGGTGCGGAGGTGCATGCGGTCTCGTACTACCGCAACCGCGCCGCCGAGGACGTCGGCGCAGTGGCGAGAGAAGTCGCCGCCGGCAGCTACGAGGCGATCGTCTTCGGCTCGCCGTCGGCGTTTGTCCGGTTGTCGGAAGCGTGCGGCGCTCGCGCCTCGGAAAACTTGGGATGTATCGCGCTCGTCGCCATCGGGGGGACCACCGCGGAGGCCATCCGCGCCGGCGACTGCAAGGTCGCGGCCATCGCTTCCGCGCCGACTCCGAAGGGGATTGCCGACGCCGTCGAGGTCGCTCTCAGGCGCTAGCCGGGTGTGTTACCATCGCTCCCTTTTTTCGCGGGATCCAGGACGACGATGAACGCAACCCCGGCGAAACGCACGCCGCTCTACGACCGCCACGTCGCCCATGGCGGCCGTCTCGTGCCGTTTGCGGGTTGGGAATTGCCGGTCCAGTACAGCGGCCTGATCGACGAGCACATGGCGGTGCGCAAACGAGCGGGCCTGTTCGACGTCAGTCACATGGGCGAAGCTCGGGTGGGCGGCCCGCAGGCATGTGACTTCCTGCAGCACCTGACCTGCAACAACGTCGCGAGGCTCAAGACCGGTCGGGCACACTACAACGGCCTGATGACGCCGAGCGGTTGTTTCCACGACGACCTGCTGATCTACCGGTTGGACGGGCAACAGTTCTTGTTGGTGCTCAACGCGGCCAACGTAGACAAAGACCTGGCCTGGATGCGCGACCACCTCTCCGGGTTCGACGTCGAGTTGACCGACGAGTCCGAGCGCTGGGCGCTCCTGGCCCTGCAGGGCCCGCGGGCCCTGGCGATCCTCGAGCCGCTGACGCGCGATCCCGTGGCCGGGCTCCCGTACTACGGCTTCGCACGGACCCCGGTCGCGGGCGTGGAGACGCTGGTCTCGCGCACGGGGTACACCGGTGAAGACGGGTTCGAGCTCTACGTACCCTCCGAGGGCGCCGGACGCGTCTGGGACGCGCTGATCGAGGGCGGCGGGGAGCATGGCCTCAAGCCGGCGGGGCTCGGGGCGCGCGATACCTTGCGGCTCGAAGCCAAGATGGCGTTGTACGGGAACGACATCGACGATACGACCACGGCCCTGGAGGCCGACCTCGGTTGGATCGTCAAGTTCAAGAAGGGCGACTTCATTGGGCGCGAGGCGCTGGCGCGCCAGAAGGCCGAAGGGCTGACCCGGCGGCTCGTGGGGTTCGAGATGGAAGGGCGGGCCATCGCTCGGCACGGCTACGAGGCGCGCATCGACGGGCGTATCGTCGGGCGGGTGACGAGCGGGACGCTCGCACCTTACCTCGACAAACGCATCGGCCTGGCCTACCTCCCGCTCGAGCATTGCGACGTCGGCACTTCGTTCGAGGTGCAGGTGCGCGGCACCGGCCAGCCGGCCCGTGTTTGCGAAACCCCGTTTTACAAGAGAGATCGTCCCTAAGGAGAGTCAACCATGGTGCCGACCGATCGTCGCTATTCGAAACAACACGAATGGGTCCTCGTCTCGGACGACGTGGCCACCATCGGGATCACCCATTTCGCCCAGGACCAGCTGGGGGACATCGTCTTCGTCGAGTTGCCGGAGGTCCATGCCGAGCTCTCGCGCGACGAGGTCATGGGTACGATCGAATCCGTCAAGGCTGTTTCCGAGATTTTCGCCCCCATCTCCGGCACGGTCCTGGAGGTCAACACGGAACTGGAGGCCACTCCCGAGACCGTCAACTCCGATCCCAACGGTGCCGGTTGGTACTGCAAGATGTCCATCGCCGATCCGGAGGATATCGAACGGCTGATGGACGCCGCCGCGTACGAGCAGCTGACGAAGGAGGGGTAGCGGCTACGGATCGAGCGACGCGACCCAGCCGCCGATTCGTTCGATCGGTAGTCCGATGACGTTGCTTTTCGATCCGTCGATCGCGGCGATCCAACTCGAATCGAGATCCTGGATCCCGTAGGCCCCGGCCTTGTCGAGCGGGGACCCTCCGGCGACGTAGCTCTCGATCGTTTGCGCGTCGACCTCGTGAAATCGAACGTGTGTCGTCTCCACGCCGCCGGCCTCCCGACGGTCGTCGGTGCGGACGAGCGCAACGCCGGTCACGACGCGATGCCGCCGACCGCTCAACCGTGCCAGCATGCTTCGCGCGATCTGCGGCGAGGCCGGCTTGCCGAGCACGTCATCGTCGAGGATCACCGCGGTGTCCGCACCGAGAACGATGCCCGGCGGTCGAGCGGTACCCAGCAACTCGATCGCCGAAAACGCCTTTTCGCGAGCGACCCGCTGCACCATGCGCTCGGCGGGCTCACCGGGCAGGCGCAACTCGGCCGCCTCCTGGGCCACGCGCTCGGGTTCGTAACCGGCTTCGCGCAGCAGGGCGAGACGTCGGGGCGAGGCGCTGGCCAGGTACAGTCGCATAGCGCCCATGATCGCAAAAAAGTCCGATTACACCACTTTTACTTGCGCCCGGCGTGCGCAGGCGGAACCATGAACCAGGGCGTTCCGGGGTGGCGTCTAGTATCCTCCCGTCGCGCGAAATGGAGTTGGAAACGATGCGAGTTCGGCAGCGGACGCGCCTGGCGGTCCTCGGCCTCCTGGCGCTGAGTTGGACGACGGTCCATGCGGCCGCACTGGTCCCGCCGAGCGATCCGCCCGCCGTCGCGCTGATGTACACCGGCGACGTGATCGGCTACCTCGACCCCTGCGGCTGAAAGAAGTTCCCCGCAGGGGGCCTGGCCCGGAGGGCCTGGGTCGTTCAGGAATTCCAGCGTAAGTTCCCGACCTCGCCGACGTTGCTCCTCGACTCGGGGAACTTCTCGGATAACCCGTCCCCGCAGGGGGAAATCCGCACGCGCGCGCTCCTCGAGGGCATGCAGCGCATCGGCTACTCCGTGGTCAACGTCGGTGAGCGTGACATTCGGCTCGGGTGGGAGAAGTTCGCGACGCGAACTCGCGACTCGGGACTGACCTTCATCTCGAGCAACATCGTCGACAAGCAGACGCAGAAGCCCGTGCTTCCGACGCACCAGGTCGTCGACGTGACGTCCCCGGACGGCTTGTTGAAGAAACGCGTCGGTGTCGTCGGCGTCGTTCGGTTCAACCCGATTTTCTCCAAACCGGGTCCGACGGGCGCCCCGCTGGCCATCGCCCATCCGGCCGAGCCGGTGCGCCAGGCTGTCGCCGAGGTTCGGGCGGCTGGTGTCGATCTGGTCGTGCTTCTCGCGGCGATGCACCGCGCCGACGCGGCGCGGCTGGCGAACGATATCCCGGGGATCGATTTCATCCTCGGCTCCTACGGCGGGCTCTACACGCAACAACCCGAGGAGTTGGACGACACCGTCCTGATCTACGCCGGCAACCAGGGCAAACGGCTCGGTGTCGCGCGCGTCTTCATGGCCGATGACGGCCGGATCACGGATTACCAGAACCGGCTCCATCTGATGGGCAACCGCTATCCCGACGCTCCCGAGATGCTGCAGTTCGTCGAAGAAGCCCTCGCTCGAGCGAACGCCGCCGGTCGGGATCTGAAGACCGAGATGTCGCTGCAGGAATCGGTTGCCCTGGCGGCCGGCCGCTATACGGGCAACCAGGTTTGCGCGAGTTGTCACGCCGAGGCGTACACGCACTGGGCCGGAACGGCCCACGCCCACGCACTCGAAACACTCGAGAAGGACCCCCAAGGAGGCGGCGCGGAGTGTCGTTCGTGCCACGTGACCGCGCTCGGTGAGCGAGGCGGTTTCACCGGTAAGCAAACATCCCCGCAGTTCGCGTCGGTCGGCTGCGAGACCTGCCACGGTCCCGGCACCTCGCACGCGACCACTCCCGCGCGCGGCTACGGCCGCGTCACGGTAGCCAGTTGCGCCGGCTGCCACACGCGCGAGCACTCGCCCGAGTTCGACTACTACACCTACCTGGGCAAGGTGAAGCACCAGGAGCCGATCCAAGGATCGCGGTGAACGGTCGCGCGCTCGGGGTCGATCCAGGTACGAAACGAATCGGCCTGGCGCTCTCGGATCCCCTGGGCGTTACGGCGCAACCGATCGGCCACCTGGACTGTGTCGGATCCAGGCGCGACCTCGACAACATCGCCGATCGGGCCCGCGAGCACGACGTGCGAACCGTCGTCATCGGCTTGCCGCTCACGCTGGCAGGGGAGGAGGGCCCGGCCTCGGCGGCCGCGCGCCGCATCGCCGAGGGGCTCGAACGCCGGCTACCGGGCGTTCGTATCGAGTTATGGGACGAACGCTTGACCACGGCGCAGGCGGAACGCACCATGATCGATGGGATGCAGCGACGCGCCAAGCGCCGGAAGAAAATCGACTCGCTGGCGGCCACGTTGATCCTGCAGAGTTGGCTCGATGCCCGGGCTTACGAACGCACGGAATCGGATTGACCGGAATCTTGAAACATCGCCTGATTCGCTTGGCCGTTGGGGCGGCGCTCGTGGTGGTCCTGATCGCGGCTGCCGGAGCGGGCTGGTTTTTCCAGCAACTGCGGCGGCCGTATGCCGCATGGCCCGGCGAATACGTCGACGTGATCCTCGAGCCCGGGATCAGCGCGAGCGCCATGCTCAAGCGGCTCGGCGATGCCGGCGTCCTCGAGCGGCCGCGCATCGCGCGCGCCTACCTGTCCTGGACGCGTGGAGGGGCTCTGCTCCAGGCCGGCGAGTACCGCTTCGACGAACCGGCGGGCCCGTTCGAGATTCTCGCCAGGCTGCGCGCGGGCGATGTGCTGCTGCACGAGGTCACCGTTCCCGAAGGGCTCGATCTCACACAGGTCGCGACGACCTTTGCCGCGGCCGGTTTCGCCGACGAAGAATCGCTTCTCGCCGCCTTCGCGAACCCTGAGGGGGTCGCCGAACAAGATGCCGATGCGACCGACCTCGAGGGTTACCTCTTCCCGGACACCTACCGCTTCAGCCGTGACGCGACGGCCGATGCGATCGCCGCGCGGATGCTCGAGCAGTTCAGGGCGGCCGTCGGCGAGGACTACGCCGAGCGGGCTGAGGCCGTCGGTCTGACGCTGCGTCAGGCCGTAACGCTGGCCTCCTTGATCGAGGAGGAAACCTCCGTGCCCGACGAGCGCAAGAGAATCTCCGCAGTCTTCCACAACCGATTGAAGCGCCGGATACCGTTACAGTGCGACCCCACGGTGCTCTACGCGCTGAAGCGAGAAGGGCAGCCCGTGGCACGCCTCTACTCCAAGCACCTCAAATTCGACTCGCCCTACAATACCTACCGCTATGGCGGGCTGCCGCCGGGTCCGATTGCCAACCCCGGACAGGCCAGCCTCGACGCGGCGGTGGATCCGATCGAGAGCCGAGAACTGTACTTCGTCGCGCTACCCGGAAGAGGCGGTCATGCGTTCAGCGAGACCCTCGAACAGCACAACCGCGCGGTCGCGCGATGGCGCGCCTACGAGCGATCTTCGAGGTAAATGTCGTCGCCTCGATCAATGCCGTGGAGATTGATCTCGCGCCGGCGGATCTGATCGGAGATCTGCTCGTTGATCACACCGTTCTCGTTGATCTCGCCGGCCTGCAAAGCGCGGTAGTGAAACTTGCACAGGCCTTCGAGGTAAACCTTGTCCTGGCAGAACAGGACCCCGCCCAGACTGGTTCGGAAGCGACAGTGATCCATGGCAGACTCCTCGTTTGCGGACGCGCTCATTCTTGCACAATCACACTTCCGTTACCGGATGCCCGGCGCGGTCTGTTTCGATACGGTGATCCGGAGTTACGCAAGACGTGACAGCTGCGCGTCTCGATGGTCGAAAATCCGCCCAAACACGGTTGGCAAGCCTCTTGCGACAAGGAGCGGCGAGCCCCAAACCCGGGAGTACGGCCCGGGACGCGGCGACCCTCCCTGACCCCGGGGGTCGTCGCGCGTCGGATCGGAGCGAGAGTCAGAGGTGGTTCCCCCTCCCTCCAAACTCGAGACCTCCAGCCCCTCGCGGCGGTCTTTCTCGCTCCGATCCGGCGCCCTCTTTTTCGGCGGCCGCCGGCGACCGGGTTACAATGCGCCGCGTGACGCGGCGGTTCCCCAAAAAATCCTTCGTTGCCCTCGGCGCGCTTCCGGTCGAACGGTTGGGCTTGTCCGCGGGACGCGNNCCGGCGCCCTCTTTTTTAGCTACAATCACCACGATGATCCGGCGCTTTCGAAAACGGGCGTTCGTGCCGCTCGGGAATCTCTCAGCAGCACGGCTGGGTTTGTCGCCCAGCCGCTCCGTGGAGTTGCAGCTGAGCCAGGCCTGGACGCGCGCCGCGGGACGCCGGTTGGCCGAGTACGCGATCGCGATCGGGATCCGTCGCGGTGTTCTCGAGATCCGGATGACCGAGCCGGACGAGAGCTGGAGCCGCACGATCGACGACCTGTTGCCCGGTTTGGGGGCTGCCGTCGCCGCCGAGCACCCGGGGTGGGGGATCCGCGCCGTGCGCCTGACGGATCCCGCCGGAGAACCGCTCGGCGAGATTCAATCGATCGACAGCGTGGTTCCCGTTCGACCTCGGACGGCTTCGCGGGAAGGCAAGCGCAAACGGGATCCCGTGCGGCTGGACCGTCTGATGCGCGCCTACTTGTCCCGTTCCGACGACTCCTCGACCGACTGAGCCTCGGCCGTCAGCTCGAAGGGAACGTCGGTCGAGATCAGCTTGCCGGAAGCGTCCGAGACCTCGACCCGGACGCGGTACTCTCCCAGGGGCCATTTCTCCGTCGTGGGCAGCGACCATGCCTGCGAGTGGTGTTCCTGCGGGGCCCGGGCGGCGAGCCCGAGATCGACCCAGCGGCCGTCCTCCTCTCGACCCTGGACCTGATAGGAGACCTCCAGCGGCAACGCCGCCTGGTACACCTCGTAGAACAGTTGGATCGTGTCGCCGGGCCGGTAATGCGACGAGAACCGGGGAACGACCCGGAACGGTCCGATGGTGTAGGGCTCGTCATACGAGCTCAGGGCCCGGTAGCGCAGGCTCTCGAGATCTTCGGCGAGCACGACGTCACTGAAACGGAACCGGTCGGTCAGCGGCCCGAGCTTGAGCTCGCGACGCAGCAACCCCGTCTTTGCCGTGTCGGGATCGGCAACGAGGATCGTCAGCTCGTAGTCGCCGGGGGGCAGCACGATGCGCGCCTGGGCGAATCGCCGTCCGTCCTCTTCGTTCATCTTGAACACGTTCTCGTCGAGCACGCGCTGCGAACGACTCGAGCCGTCGTTGAGCTCGACCTCGCTGAGTGGTCGAAAGCGTGCGATCACCGCGGGGTTGTCCCGCCCTGCGGTGTAGGAGACATCGACTGTCAACGAGACCAACCAATCGCTGCCGTGCTCCGGGTGCCCGAAACGGTCGACGCGCGCCTGGACTTCGTGGGTCACGTAGGCCTCGCGGGTCTCGACGCGCTCGAGCAGCAGCTGAGCCTGCGGCGGGACTTCCTGCATCCTGCCGAGATCGAGCATCACGGACATCTCGGTGCGGCCGGGCATGCCGACGACGTCCATCCAGCGCTCGACCGGATCGGAGCCCTCGTCCTGCATCGCTCGTGGGTTGAAGAACACGCTGGTGAGTTTCGGATCATAGGAGACCTTGTACTCTCCCCCACGCCGGCGTTCGAAAGCCACGACGGTGATCGGGTTGACGTCCTGGCGCCCACCCGGCCGGCCCTCGTAGATCCAGCGGATGATGCCCCCGGTGCTGCGGGGGTCGTCCGCACGGTACTCCATCTCGTCCTGGATTTCGGTCGGTGGGCCGTAGAGGATGTGGATCTTGCCGCGGTCGGTGTGCCAGCCCTCGCTGGCGCTGTCGAGGAACAGCTCGTTGGCCTCGCGAACACGCTCCCAGAACAGCTGCCGGTACTCGTTGGTCATCGTCTCGGGGTGCGGGTCGCGGCGGGCCCAGAACTTCTCGACGTAAAGGATCCGCTCGTCGTCGGTCTTGAGCGCACGGAACGCCTCCGCCTCATCCTTCTTCGCGATGTAGCGGATCGGGCCATCGATCCAACGCTTCAGCTCGGGGAGCTTGGGAGCCTTCTTCTTCTTCGCGTCGGCCGGGAACAGAGCCAGGGCCACGGCGAGCCCCAAGACAAAAGCCAGCTTCGGTCGGCGCATCGACTCAATCCGTACGCAACATTTGTGTTGCATAAAAGGGATCCATCATGAGTATAGACCGGCGGCCCACAGATCGCCGCGGCCACACCCGTTTTCTTGCATGTTCGTTCTGAAGCATTAGATANNTTTTCTTGCATGTTTGTTCTGGAGCATTAGATATAGAATATCCGGCGTGGCAGAACGCTGCTGCGTGCACGGGTCGACACGACTGGGAATCGACGCAACCCCACGATGTCGGGACGGCACGCACGATGATCTTGCCGGCGCTGGGGGCTACAAACTTGGGAACCCGCTGACGGGTGCCCGGCAACCAGAAGGAGGCCGCTCATGGCCTGGATGCGACAGAAGTCGGAAGCGGAGAACCCGGCGAGCGAACAGCCGGCCGCGACCACACCGCCAACCACGCCGGCCACTAGGTCCGGACGGGAGACCAGAATGGAGAAGCTTGTGAATATCGGACAATCGGTGCAGATCAAAGGTGAGTTGACCGGCAACGAAGACTTGACCATCGAAGGCATGGTCGACGGCAAGATCCTCGTCAAGGATCACAGCCTGACGATCGGCGCCAACGGCCGGATCACCGCGGAAGTGCACGCCAAGACGGTCGTCATCGTCGGGACGATCACGGGCAACATCACCGCGGACGACAAAGTCGAGATCGCTCCCTCCGGAACGGTGAACGGAGACATCCGAGCGCCGCGCGTCGCGATCTCGGATGGGGCCAAGTTCAAGGGTTCGATCGACATGGATCGGAAGGGCGCTTCTGCGCAACCCTCGGCTTCTTCATCGGCCCCGAAGGCTTCCGGGATGTCGACGCCTCGCACGGAGATGCCGCGTAGCGCGAGCCCGAGCGAATCCTAAGGCGTGCTCTTCCGTCGGAAGAGCCACGATCGGGTAGGCACGGTCGCACGTCCGCACGCTGCGTCGGGCGCTGCGGACGTACGGTCGTGCCCCACGCTTGCCAAAGCGCTCAAGCGCATCTCCTCACGGCACAAGCCACAGATCCTCGACCTCGGCCCGTTATGCGGAACGACGGCCGTGTTCCTGGCCAACCGCGGAGCGCGCGTCTGTGTCGAAGACTTCGAACCGCCGCCACCGCGACCGAAGCCGAGCAAGGACGAGCTCGACCCACCCGTGGTGGAACCGTTTCGGATCGACCAGCCCAGCGGCGAGTTCGACCTGATCCTCGGCTGGGAGGCGATCGACTTCACGCCCCCCGATCGGCTCGAGGAAGTGGTCGGCGAGATGAAGCGGTTGGTGCGTGAAAATGGCCTGATTCTCATGCTTTCTCGCAATACGACCGGGGCGCGCAAGGCCGTCCAGGACGTCCCGGGTCGGTTCCGCGTCGAATCCGAAGACCGCCTCGCGCGCGAACCGGGGGGCACCCAAGCGCGCACGCGCTGGGTCCACCTGACGCGCGAGATCGAACGCGTGCTGAAGCCGTTCTCGGTCCAGGGGATTCACCTGCAGCGCGACCAGACGCGCGAGATCCTCGCGCTACGTAAACCGAAGAAGTCCTAGCAGCCATACAGGAGGCTTCATGATCGCCGACCGCGTCAAGCAGATCGGGATGTCGCCGACCCTTCGTGTTGCCGCGCTCGCGGGCGAGCTGAAGCGGCAAGGTCACGACGTTCTCGACCTCAGCGCCGGTCAACCCGACTTCCCGACACCGGAGAGTGTCAAGCAGGCCGGCGTGCAGGCGATCGAAGACAACCAGACGCGCTACACGGCGAACAGCGGGATGCAGGAGTTGCGCGAAGCGATCACGCAGCGCATTCGACGCGACCATGACCTGCACTACGAAGCCTCGCAGATCCTCGTCTCGCCGGGCGCCAAGGCGAGTCTCTATTTCGCCTGCATGACGTTGATCGACCCCGGTGACGAGGTGATCGTTCCCTCGCCTTACTGGGTGACCTATCCGGAACAGGTCCGGCTCGCCGGCGGGAAGCCGGTTTTCGTACCGTGCCGCGGCGAGGACGGGTTCCGGTTGGACCCGGATCGACTCCAAGCGGCGATCACCGGCAAGACCCGGGTGTTGATCCTCAACGACCCGTCGAACCCGACCGGGGCGAGCTACTCGGAAGAGCAGCTGCGACCGTTGGCCGAGCTGTGCGAGCGCCACGATCTGTGGATCGTGGCGGACGAGATCTACTCGCGCCTCCTCTACGACGGCCGCCGGTTCGTCAGCGTCGCGACGCTCGGTGAGGCGATCCGTGAGCGGACGGTCATGATCAACGGGATGAGCAAGGCGTGGTCCATGACGGGGTGGCGCGTGGGCTGGACGGCCGCCGCCCAGGCGGTGATCGACGGGATGGCCAAACTGCAAAGTCACTCGACGAGCAATGTGACCACGATCTCGCAGTTCGCCAGCGTCGAAGCGCTCAACAACTGCGACGCAGAGATCGCTCGCCGCGTGGACGCCTTCCAGCAGCGGCGGAACTGCATCGTGGAGCGCTTGCGCGGCATCGACGGGGTGCGCTGTACCTCGCCGGAGGGGGCTTTCTACGTGCTGCCCGATTGCAGCGAGCGGCTCGTGGGACTCAAGGGGGTCCGGGACGGCATCGAGCTATCGGAATTCCTGCTCGAGCGCGCCGGTGTCGCGGTCGTACCCGGTGAGGCGTTCGGCGCGGCCGACCACCTGCGGCTCTCCTACGCCGTGTCCGTCGATCGAATCGATGAAGGGCTGGACAGGATCGAGCGGGCGCTCGATCAGGGCTGAAGAAATTCGGCTACTGTTCTTCCTTGGGGCCCGGCACCATCGGGAACTTGTCGGACTGCGCCGGTGTGACGAACGAACGATGGTTGCCACCGGGGATCTGGACTTCGCTCGACCCGGCCGCACCCTTTTTCTTCTGCGCTCCACCGCGGAGCTTGTTCAATTCCGCGAGCTGCTTGACGTAGGCTTCGCCGATGCGATTGAAGTTGTTCTGCAGCCGCTTGATGTTGTCCCGCGCGCGCTCGGTCGTGCAGCGGATCGACTCCTCGCGTTTGAACGCCTCTTCCAGCGCCTTGAGGTACGGGCCGGCATCGGAGTCCAGCGGGATTCCCTTGCGCGAAAACAGCTCCTTGACCTGCAGTACGAACGTCTGCGGGGCGCCGGTCAGTTGGGCCAGAACACTGATTTGCTCGGCCAGGGTCTTGGGTTCGCGCATGGCTTGTCGTCTCCCGGTTCTTTGTGTTCTTGGGTGTACGGACAAAAAAAAGCGTTTCAACCCACGGATCCGTAACCGCCGAACCGGAAAACCCCGACAATCCGGGCAACCCCTTTCCTCGCGTGCGCCGAGTGTTACGATGACATCGTTTCCGACCCGCGAGGACCATGCGAGTGAACCGACATCCCTTCAAAAAACCCCGCCACCCGCGAAAGCAAAACCTCCCCGTTTACGACCCCGGCCAGCGGGTCCACGACCTCCACGGGGATCGCGGAGGGCTCATCGTCGACGTGGCGCGGCAATACTCTCATCCGAACGCCGATCCGGTGCACAATTACCTCGTGCGCTGGGAGGACGGTCACGTGGAAGCGCTCAACGAGCGCGCGATGACACCGAGCTGGGGCCTGGAAATCGAGGATTAGCCGCGCCCGGTCACGTGCCTTAGATTGGCCTGCATGAACCGGTTGCTGCTGGCGCTGTTGATCCTGTGCGGGGCGCTCCCCAACGTGGCGCAGTCGCGCTACGCCACGGCCCTCGAGGCCTACCGCGACGGCCGATTCGACGCGGCGATCGCCGCGCTCGACGGTCCCGGGTTGAGCGCGGGCGAGGAGAACCTGCTCGGCTGGGCGCTCCTGCAATCCGGCCGACGCCAACGGGCGATCGGTGCCTTCGAGCGCTCTCTCGAGATCGAACCCGCGCTGCACGATTCCTTCTGCGGCCTCGGCTTCGCCTACCTGCGCGGGGCCGAGTACGCCACGTCGCTCGAGTACTTCGACCGCGCAGCGCAGGGCGACCCCGGGCCCGAGTGCATCCAGGGTCGCGACAGAGCGCACGCGGCCGCTGCGGCGCACACCGTCAGCATAAAGTCGGAGCCGCAACCGGCCGTGGACTACGTGGCGCGAGGGAATTACTTCTGGCGTCGCGCCGGCGATGCGCCGTTCGAGATCGTCTACGTGAAGGGCGTGAACCTGTCCTTCGCACGGCCCGGGAAGCACATCACGGAGTTTCCCCGCGAGACAGTGGTGTACCTCGATTGGTTCCGGCAGGTCCGCGAGATGCACGCCAACGTCATCCGGGTCTACACGATCCTGCCGCCGGAGTTCTATCAGGCGCTGCTCGAGTTCAATCTCGAACGGGACATGCGCGACCGCTTGCTGCTCGTCCAGGGGATCTGGGCCGAGCTTCCCGAGGGCTCGCGATTCCGTGACGCGGCGTACGTATCGGAGGTTCGAGCGGAGATCCGCTCCGCCGTGGACGTCGTGCACGGTCGGGCCAGCATCGAGCATCGCTACGGTCACGCCCACGGGGAGTACCAAGCAAACGTCGCGAATCACGTGCTGGCGTTCATCTTCGGACGCGAGTGGGAACCGTCGGCGGTGAGCCGCTTCCACGACATCGACTCCACTGATCGGTTCCGCGGCGAGTATCTGGGAATCGATACGGCCAACCCGATGGAAGCGTGGCTGACCGAAATGCTCGATGGCCTGGTCGCCTACGAACAGAAGGCGTACGGCACGCAGCGCCCCGTGGCGTGGATGAGCTGGCCCACCCTGGACGCTCTACACCACCCGTCCGAAGCGACGTTCGCGGAATCGATCGCGTTTCGGAAGGCGATGGGGGAGATCGACATCGGTGTGCCGCCTGAGGACGAGATCTACGACGACGATGCGTTCACCCTCGACGAGACGAAGCTCACCCCGACACGCGCGTTCCGAGCCGGCGTCTTCGCCTCGCATCACGTCTACCCGTACTACCCGGACTTCATGCGGCACGAAGCGCGTTACGCCGAGGCGGTCGGCGGGCGTTATCGTGGCTACCTCGACCATCTCAAGGGCCACTACCGGGAAATCCCGCTGCTGGTTTCCGAGTACGGCGTGCCGACGAGTCGGGCGGTGGGCCGTTACCACCCCGAGGGGCTCGATCACGGCGGGCACAGCGAGCAACGTCAGGCCGCCGCGCTCGAACGCATGACGACCGACATCCGTGCCGCAGGGTGCGCCGGCGGGATCGTCTTCTCGTGGATCGACGAGTGGGTCAAACGCAACTGGATGGTCGCCGGCGCCGAGGGCCGGGATCATCGCTGGTACAACGCGATGGACCCCGAGGAGAGCTACGGCCTGCTGGCGATGCTCCCGTCCGAACGTCGCAAGGTCCGCGGAGACCCGGCGGCATGGGATGCCGCGACGTTGCTCGAGACGCGAGAGGGAACCGCTGCGCCCGCGGACGCGCAGCGCCTCCAACGTCTCTTCGTCGACTCGGATGCCGGGTACGTGTACGTCCGCCTCGATGTCGGCGGCCCGATCGACTGGACGGAGACCGCCTATCTTCTGGCGATCGATACCTACGGTGACGAGGAGGGAGACCACACGCTGCCGCTCGGTCTCGGGGTCTCCAGCGACGTCGGGATCGAGTTCGCGGTGGTCCTCCACGGCGACGAAAGCAGGGTCTTGATCGACGACCGCTACAACCGGACGCGGTTTGCGGAGATCCTTCGGCGGCAGGAGGGTCGCTCGGGGTGGGAGTTCCACGACGACTACCGCCTCGTGTCCAACGACGACGGCCGGTTCACCGAGATGATCCTACCGCACGGACGGAAGTTCGGCCGTGACGGGACGGTCTACCCCGAACGAACCTACGACGCGAGCGTGCTCAGACACGGAGACCTGGACGAGGACACGGCGGCGGACTGGCTCCACACGCCCGCCAGCAACATGATCGAGCTGCGGCTCCCGTGGGGTCTGCTGTCCGTCTCCGACCCCTCCCGCCACCGGGTGCTCGTCGCGCCTGGAGAACACGCGGTGACGCCGGGGTTGCGGCTCAGGGCGTTCTCCTACCGCCCGGGACATGCGGGTGACGGTCCAGGCATTCTCGATGCCCTACCCGCGGAGTCCCAAGAGATGGCCGCCTACCGCTGGTCCGGCTGGGATCAGCCGCGGCACGCGTCGCATCTCAAGGCGGCCTACTTCACGCTACAGCAGACGTTCGGATCGCTGGAAACTCCGAGTGGGGCGTGGAGCGCCATGCCCCGGCTCGATTTCACCGGGGTCATCAAGAACCACTACGCATCGCTCGAGGAGTTCTTCGCGCTCCCCGCGGTTCGCGCGGCCGCATCGGTCACGGGCGACGACCTCTACGGCTCGGCGATGGCCAACCTGACGGTCGGTCTGGTGCGCGGCGAGCGTTTCCGTCTACTCGAGGCGATTCATCTGTTGAAGACGCTACTGGGCGAAAGCGATGATCCGCGAGTGCTGGAGGCCTCGAGGGCCGGTTTGGACTACATTCGCGGACTGCTCGAGGGGAGGATTACCGCGAGTGCCGCCTCGACCGACGACGTTCGCCGGGTCCAGATCAAGGTCGGCAAGGGTCCGCGCAAGCGATTCGACACGATCACGCTCGGCCGCTCGGCGATCCGTCTTCGGGACGGTGCTCGCGTGCGGACCCAGGTCGATCGTGTGACCCGCGACTGGCTCTCGGGGATGAACTTCAACGACGCGCCGGCGAGCTTCTCGGTGGATCGTGTTGTCCCATGGCACGAGGGTTCCCGGACGAAGGACCTGATCGCCTACGCGGCGGTCGACGCGGAACCGGTCTGGGGCACGCGCGCGCGGAGATTCGGCGATCGCTGGTTCACCCCCGATGCCGACGGCGAGTTCCGTTTCGAGGTCACCGCGGACAAGGTCTACGGCTACCCGACGAACCTGTTCATCGACGAGTCCAACGTCTGGATCAACGACACGCACGGGATCAGCGCCCTGGCCTGGGATGCGACGGATGCGGATCTGGTGATTGGTTGCGGCGATCACGTCGGCAAGGCCGACGCCGCGTACGATCTGGCCTCACGCGGGGTCCACGTTTACATGCCGACGGACCGTTTCCTCTACACCCTGATCGGGGCGAAGACAAAGGGCACCATGCTGGGCTCGGCGCCGATCCGCGACACCCCGGAGGGGGCCGTGCTGGGCGACCAAGCCGTGACCTTCCGCGTCGACGAGGCGATCGTGGTTTCAAACACCACGGGGCGCTACCCGCTGCAGTACTACGACACGCCGTACCGCTACTTCACCGCGCTGGAGAAGTTCGCAGGGGTCGATTTGGACCTCACTCCGGTGGACATTCCAGAGTACGGCAAGGCCGTTGCGGTCGTGGAGCGCGCGCGCGAGCTCGGCGCGAAGCTGATCGGTATCCGCGTCGCGACCCTCGAGGAGCACGACGCCGTGGCGGCATGGCTCGCCGAGGATCGGGGGCACCGGGCGATCCTGTTTCATTCGGCAGTCTATCCCGACGGCTACCGGTTATTCGCGGAGTTCCCCGACCAGACGTCGTTCGGGGACGTACGGCCGGAGTTCGGGGGGTAGGCCGAGGGTCGCGACGCTGCCGCCGAACTGCCTTTAGCTACGTGACCTGCAACTTGGTGCCGAAGGGGAGACTCGAACTCCCACCGGGTTGCCCCGACTAGATCCTGAATCTAGCGCGTCTACCAATTCCGCCACTTCGGCTCGGGTGGGGGCGTTAAACTAGCACCGGCCCGATCAAAGGGTCAAGCGAACCGCAACCGCGCAGATGCGCGGATTGACGGGAGGAAAGTGAGAAGAAAGAAGTCCGAAGGCCGTTGGACCCCCGCGGTGGTCCTGGCCCGCTTCGAGGACCCCGAATACCGACCGCGAACCCAATCCCGGATTCTCCATGAGTGGAATGTCGACGGCGACGAACGCCGGGCCGTGCGGCAGATCCTCGCCGATCTGCTCGATACCGGCCGGCTCGTCCGCGGGAGGGGAGGGCGACTCGGCCCCGCCCGGCGGCCTGACGGGCCGATCGTCGGCCTGCTGCGCCAGCGCGGCGGCCGGGCCCAGGTCGTGCCGGACGACGGGGCCCCCACGGTCGAGATCCCACCTCGCGGCCTCAACGGCGCCCGCCCGGGCGACCGCGTCGAGGTCCGTCTGCGGCCCCGGCGCGACGGGCGACGCTTCGGCGAGGTCGAGCACATCGTGGAACGCCCGCGCCGGCGGCTGCTCGCGGTGCACCTCGGCAACAATCGGGTGCAGCCGTTCGATGCCGCATTCCGTGAGCCGTTGCCCGTGTTGCCGCGCCTCGGGAAGGGCGCCAAGCGACGCGACGTGGTCGAGGTCGAGATCGTCCCGCCGCAGCGCCGCGGCGACTCCGAGGGCGTTCGCGTGCTCGACGTGCTCGGCGGTCTCGACGACAAGGGCATGGACGTGCGCGTGGTCTCGCGCAAGTACGAGCTGGTCGAGAAGTTTCCCCGTGAGGTGCTTGCCGCTTCCAGGCAGCTGCCTCACCGCGTCCCGCTGACCGAGGCCAGGAGCCGCACGCGGTTCGACGATCCGGCGCCGGTGACGATCGACGGCGAGACGGCCAAGGACTTCGACGACGCGATCGCCGTGATCGAGAAGCCGCGCGGCGGGTTCCGTCTGTGGGTCCACATCGCCGACGTGGCCTATTTCGTCGAGGAGGACGGCCTGATCGACCGCGAGGCCCGACGGCGCGGTACGAGCGTCTACTTTCCGGGGACGGTATTCCCGATGTTGCCGCCGAGCCTGTCGGACGATCTCTGTTCGTTGCGTCCGGGGGTCGACAGGCTCGTGCAGACCGTGATCCTGGATATCGACGCGGACGGGGAGCCGACGAAGGTGCGCTTCGCGGACGGCGTCATTCGCTCCGCAGCCCGTCTGACCTATACCCAGGTTGCCGACGCGATCGCCGGGGACCCACGCCCCAAAGGCATTCCCAAGAAGGTCCTTCCGATGATCGGCGCCGCGGATCGACTGCGGATGGCGCTCGAGGAACGACGACGGAAGCGCGGCAGCGTCGACTTCGATCTGCCGATGCCGCAGATCCTTCTCGACGTCGAGGGGATGGTGACCGGAATCACGGTGGAGCTGCGCAACGCGGCCCACCGGTTGATCGAGGAGTGCATGCTGATCGCCAACGAGGCGGTCGCCGCGCACCTCGAGGATCGCGAGTGGCCGACCCTCTACCGCGTCCACGAAGCACCCGCCGACGACAAGGTCGAGCTGCTCGAGACGTTCGTCTCCGGCTTCGGCGTGCGGTTGCGCAAGGGACAGCACAGGCTGACCCCTGGCGATGTGCGCGACCTGATCGAAGCCGTGGAGGGGCGTCCCGAACAGCCGCTCATCGCCCAGATGACCTTGCGTTCGATGAAGCAGGCGGTCTATACGCCCGAGAACACGGGCCACTTCGGGCTCGCGGCACCGACCTACTGCCATTTCACCTCGCCGATCCGGCGCTACCCCGATCTCGTCGTGCACCGCATGTTGCGTGCGTGCCGCCACCGCCGCCGGCCGGATTCGACGTGGGTCGATCGGCTCGACGAGCTCGGCCGGGAGACTTCCACCCTGGAACGCAACGCGGAGGCGGCCGAGCGCGAGCTGCTCACCTGGAAGAAGGTCGCGCTGATCCGCGACCGCGTCGGGGACATGTTCTACGGGGTCGTGACCGGCGTGCAGCCCTTCGGCCTGTTCGTTCAGTTGACCGAGAACCTGGTCGAGGGGCTGGTCAACGTGGAACGGCTCGGCGACGAGCGGTTCGTCTTCGATCCCGGCGGGCAGACCCTGACCGGACGGCGTACGCGAACCGTGTGGCGTCTGGGGCAGCAGGTCCGGGTCCAGGTCGAGCGGGTCGACCGCATTCGTCAGCGCGTCGACTTCGATCTGGTCACCGAGCGTGTGCGGCGTGAGCCGCGGGGGGGGCGTTCGGCTCGCCGACGCAAGAAAGTAAAACGGCGGTAAAACGAAAAAAGACGGACTTGAAAGGGTCGAGCCGGCCACGGATACTTTTGTCATGAGATCGGGTTCTGTGGTCACCGACATCGCTCTACTGGCCGGCGTCGGGATGCTGCTCGGACTGGGCTACAACGCCCTCGGTCTGCGTGGCGGCAACGATTGGGGCCTGGCCTGGAAGGCGGTCCCGTTGATCGAAACGCTCGGCGGCGAGGTGAAGGCGGTTGCGGCGGGAGCCGGCGACTTCGCGACGCCCCCGGCCCCGGTCTCCGACGATCCGTTGGCGCCCCCGCCCACGGCCCGGCGCGACCTCCCGGTCATCGAGGACTTCGGCCGCCCGATGGAGATCGGGCTGGAAGCCGTGAAACAGCTCCACGAGGCGGACGCCGCACTGTTCATCGACGCACGCGAGGACTGGGAATATGCCGAGGGGCACATCGCCGGGGCGATCAACCTGCCCTACGAGCAGGCGATCACCGATCCGGCGATGCTGGAGCAGGTCGACCAGGGCGGCAGGCCGATCATCGTTTACTGCGGCGGTGGCAGCTGCGAGATCTCGATCCAAGTCGCCTGGGAGTTGCTCGGGGTCGGCAAGACGCACATCGCCGTCTACATGGGCGGCTTCCCCGAGTGGCAACAGGCCGGCTATCCGGTCGACAAGAAGGCCGGCGAAGCATGAAGACGCTGATCGAGAAGCTGTCGCACCCACTGCTCGTTCGGCTGGCCGGGATCGCGATCGGCCTCGTCTTCGTCGTCGCGGGACTGGCCAAGATCGGCGACATGTCCACGTTCGCCACCCAGGTGCACAACTTCCGGTTGACCCCGGTGGCGCTGGAGAACCTGGTCGCCATGACCTTGCCCTGGATCGAGGTGGTCGCCGGGACGGCGCTGATCCTCGGGGTGCGACGCCGCGGCGCGGCCTGGATCTGCGCCGGGCTGATGGTCGTGTTCACCCTGGCCGTCGGCCAGGCCGCCGCCCGGGGCCTGGATTTCGAATGCGGTTGCTTCGGGAAGGGCGACGCCTCGACCGTCGGCGTCAAGAAGCTGATCGAGAACGTCGGTCTGACGGTTGTCGCGCTGATCGCGACGCTCCGACGCCGCAGCTAGTCCGGATTACTTCGACGCCAGCTTGTTGTAGGCGCGCTGAAGCCGCGACTTGGTCCGCCCGACGGTGTTGTCGTGCAGCGCGCTGGTCTTGGAGGCGCGGTCGAGCAGGGAAATCGTCGGCCCCATCAGGCCGGCCGCTTTCTCGGCGTCACCGGCGGCGATCGCGGCGCGGGTGGCCCGGACGGCCGTACGGACCCGGGTCTTGTGTCGGCGGTTTGCCAGGCGCCGCTTCGTGTCCTGCCGGTTCTGTTTGATCGCGCTCTTGTGCGTTGCCATCGGGCGTCCTCAATCCCTCATGAAATGGGCCGAATCAGCGGCCCATGGTAGAGAAGGCCCGAAAACCCGTCAAGAGGCGGACCCGCGGGCTCAAACAGGGGCCCCCAGACTCGCCAGTTTGTCCCGTGCGATCCGCGCCTCGTCCGTCCCCGAATAGCTGCCGTGGACGTAGCGGAGCTGCAGGATGGCGCGCTGGATATCGTTCTGCTCCAGGTAGGCCAGGGCCTTTTTCAGGTTGGCCGAGGCGGCTTTGTCGCTGTCGGGGTAGCGCGAGAGCATGTCGTCGAAGCCGCGAATCGCCCCGCCGAAGTCGCCCTGGCTGAAGCGGCACTCGGCGACCCAGTAGAGCGCGTTGTCCGCGTTGGGCTTGTCCGAGAACTTCTCCTGGTATTCCTGGAACCCCGAGATCGCCAGCTCGTAGTTGCCCTTCGAGTAGTCGGCGTAGGCCGCGTTGTACAGCGCCTGGGGATCCGGCTGGGCCTCGGGGTAGTCCATCTCACCCCCGGCGATCGCCATCGGATCGGTCCGGTTTCCGGCGTCGCCCTCGATCCCGGGCTCGGCCGGCGTGGTTCGCGCGTACTCCCGTGCTTGGGAGGCGTCCTCGGCGACATCCGCCAGCCGCCCGTTGAGATCCGAGACGCGCTGGTCGACGTTCGACAGGTCGCGCTCGATCTGCTGGACCTGAACGGCGAGATCGGCGAAGTCTTCACGGCTGACCGATTCCGGGTCGTCGAGTCGCTCGGCGACCTGTTCCTCGATTCGTCCCAGCTCGCTGATCGCGTCGGCCTGGTCCTGTCGCACGTCGTCGAGCTCGCGCCGCATCTGCGACACGTCCTGCTCGAGCTGCTTCATTTCGTCGGGCAGGATGCATCCTGCCGCCGTCAACGCCGCAATGACGACGATGACCGTCGAGGCCAGGGGAAACCTCATCGATGACTCCTTGCTGTTGGCCCGCCTATTCGAACTTGAACTCGGCCCGCCGGTTCTTCGCCCAGGCGGCTTCGTTGCTCGCCGGGTCGGCGGGGCGCTCCTCGCCGAAGGTCACGATCCGGATGTTGGTGTCTCCGGCGCCGAGCGAATTCAGGAACTCGCGTGTGGCGTTGGCACGTTTCTCGCCCAGCGCCAGGTTGTATTCGATCGACCCACGCTCGTCGCAGTGTCCCTCGATGACGATGCTGTGACCCGGGTTCGCGCGCAGCCAGTCGGCGTTCTGCCGAATCGTGGCCCGGGTGGTCTCGGTCAGATCGTACTTGTCAAAATCGAAGTAGACGGTCCTGAGGTGTCCCGCGGCGTTCAGCTCCTGGATCGTCGGCGGGGTGTACTCCTCGATCTTGATCGGTTCCGGATCCTTGTCCTCGACCTCGGTGGGCGGCGGAGGCGGCGGAGGCGGCGCCTCTCTCTCGACGGGAGGCGGCGTCTCCTCGATCGGTTTCGATTTGCACGCGGGGAATCCGACGATCATGGCGACGGCTAGCAGCAGGACGAGAATGCTTTTGCGTTGTGACATGTTTGGGGATCCTATCGGCACACGCGCGTCACCCGACCACCGGGCACGCAGCGGACCGGTTCGATTATAAAGAACGAGTTGCCGGTTTCAAGGTGCATACGAGCATCTTTCCGGCCAAAAACAAGCGTTCCTCAGCGCGACCAGTCGGGCGTGTACGCGTCGCGGCCGGTCGTCAGCTGCCTCGTTTGAGAGCCGTCGGCGCGCATCGTGTAGATGGCGTACCGCCCGTTCCCGCGGTTCGAAGCGAACACCAAATGGCGGCCATCCGGCGACCAGCGTGGGTTTTCGTTGTTTCCCAGCCCGTAAGTCAGACGCGTCGTCTTCTTGGTTTCCATGTCCATGACCATGATCTGGAACACCCCCTCGAGCCGGCTGACGTACGCGAGCTTGCTGCCGTCGGGCGACCAGGCGGGGGATTCATTGTAGGTGCCGTCCCAGGAGATTCGCCGCACGTCGAGCCCGTCGACCCCCATCAGGTAGATGTGCGGCCGGCCCGTCCGGTCCGACGTGAAGGCGATCTCACGGCCGTTGGGCGAGATCGCCGGGGCGGTGTCGATCCCGCCATGGCGCGTCAAACGGCTGTTTTTGCCCGTCGTTCGGTCCAGAAGGTAGATCTCGCTGTTGCCGTCGAGGTCCGAGGTGTAGGCCAGCTTCGTGCCGTCGGGGGACCAGTCGGGCGCGGAGCTCAACTCGCCGCCGACGGTCGGCAGGTTCAGCAGTTCGCCCTCGGTGTTCATCAGGAACACCCCCGGCTGGCGCTTGTGCCAGGAGACCCAGGCCAGCTCCGAGCCGTCGGGCGACCAGGCGGGGGACAGGTTGATCGTGCCGCTGGTGGTCAGACGGCGTACCCGCGCGCCGTCGTAATCCATCAAATAGACCTCTTTGTTCTCCCCGTGTTTGGAGACGAACGCGATGCGCGTCATCGCCACACCCTTGCGACCGGTGTAGTTCAGCACGATCTGATCCGAGACCGTGTGCGCGACACGCCGCCGGAGGTCGACGCTACCGCCATAGCGCCAGGCGCGGATGAGACTCTTGCTCTTCACGTCGTAGAGCCGCGCCGTGAGGTCGATGCGATTGTCGGCGACCTTGATGTCGAAACGCACGAACGCATCCTCGACGCCGATCGATTCCCACGCCTCGAAGGGTTCGCCCTTCGAGTCGGGTGACTGGACGAGCCGGTAGAGCGACGGGTCGACGACCTGGAACCAACCGGAGAAGCTCAGGTCGTCTCGTACGGTCTGAACGATCTCGTCGACCGTGGCCTGATGGCCGGCCACCGTGGGCACGGGAAGGCCGACCTTGATCGCCTCGCCGCCGCCACGGATGACACCCCCGATGTCCGGGTCTTCGTCCTGCGCCGCGGCGGGCGCCATGAACAGTGCCAGCGCCAGCAGCGCGATCGTCGAACGGGTCGGTTGATGTCGTTGCATCGTTTCCTCGGGGCCCCTCTCGCTATGGTCAGAAGTCCTCGGGCGTGATTTCGAAGACGTACGCGGCGGTCATGCTCGACCCGCGCCAGGCCGGAGGAAGGCGCGGCAGGGGTGAGGCATCGGCGACGGCACGCAGGGCGGACCGGTCGAGTGCCGGAACCCCGCTCGAGCGAGCGACCTGTAGGCCGGTCACCGTGCCGTTCTTCTGAATGTCGAAACTGATCATGACGGAAAGCGGCTCCCGTAGCCCGGCCAGCAGCGGTCGCCGCCACGTCGAGTACAGGGCCCGGCTGACCGAGCTTTGATACCAGCCGAACAGGGAGATCTCGCCCGCCGCCTGGACGCCGCCCGTCGAATCGCCGATGCGCTCCGTGGAACCGGCGCTGTCCGGCTGGTCGCCGGGGTCCTCAACGGGTTCCGGTTCCGGGTCTTCCTTCTCTTCCGTGGGTTTGGCGCGCGGACTGAACTTCACGTCCCCGGCGGCGTCGGCTTCCTCGGGCTCGGGCGGGGGTTTCGGTTTGGGCTTCGGCAGTGGCTCGGGCTCCGGTTCGAAGACTTGGGGCCTCGAAGCAGCCGGCTGGGGTTCGTCTCCGATCTCCGCCACGAGATGAGCCGGAAGAGCGTCGAGGAACTCGTCGCTGAAATTCGGCCGGTCGTTGCCGAACAGCTTCGGAGCCAGGAGCAGAAGAACGAGAGCGAGAACGTGACCGACTGCCGAGTAGGCGTAGAACCGTTGCAGGCGCGCGCGATAGCCCGAGCCGGATGGCCAGACGATCTTGATCCGCGCCACTACCTGCGACCCTCGGGCACGATCTCGCGCGGCACCGTGACCAAAGCGACGTCGGTCATCCCGGCGCTGCGGATCTTGTCCATCACGAGCAACACCTCGCCGTACGGCAGCAGTTTGTCCGCCCTCAGGAAAACGGTTTCATTCGGGCTTTGTTGGGCCAGAGCTTCCATGCGCTGCACGAGCAGGTCGGGATGGATCAGCTTGTCGTTGAGCCGGATGTGGTTTTCGCGATCGATCGAGACGACGACCCGGGACCGGTCGATCTTCTGCGCGTTGACGGTCGCCGGCAGTTCGAGTCGGATGCCGCGCTGGAGCGCCGGGGCGGCCACCATGAAGATGATCAGCAGCACGAGCATCACGTCGACCAGCGGCGTGACGTTGATCTCGGCCAGCTGCCGGGGCCTGCGCGATCCGCCGTTGCCCGTCTGCATCGCCACGGCGGTTAGACCCGGCGCCCCTGCAGCCGGTGCAGGAAGTCGGCGCGGAATTCCTCGATCAGCGATTCCATCGAGCGCAGCCGCGCGAGGAAGTGGTTGTAGAAGATGACCGCCGGGACCGCGGCAAGCAGGCCCGCGGCGGTGGCCACCAGCGCCTCGGCGATTCCCGGCGCGTAGGCGGCGATGCTCGCCGCACCCTGAACCCCGATGCTGCGGAAAGCGTTCGTGATGCCGACGACGGTCCCGAAGAGACCGATGAACGGGGAGGCGCTGGCCGTCGTCGCCAGGAACCCCAGGCTCCGTTCGAGCTCCGTGAGTTGGACGCCCGAGCTCTTGCGCAGCATTCGGTCCACCGCCTCGAGCGCCTCGCCGCGAAGGGCCCCCTCTCCGACCGGGTTGAGGCTGATCTCACGGAAACCCGCGCGGTAAACCTCGGCCACAGGGCTCCATTTCAACGCGGCGGTCTCATCCTGGATGGCGGCGAGACCGCCGCCCTGGTGGAAGCGATCCAGGAAGTTGTTCGTCTCGCTCTCGGCTCGCCGAAAACGTTTCCAGCGTTCGGCGATGATGCCCCACGAGATGACGGAGAAGAGCGCGAGCACGAGCAGCGTGGCCCAAGCGAGGGGACCGGCTTCGAAGATCAACGACCAGAAATTCAGACCACGAGGGGCAGCGGCGAGGGGGATGAAGCTCACTTCGACTCCCGGAGCGGTTTGTGGCGTCGCGTGGGGAACGACGCGGAAGAACTCCTTCGGGCCAAACCCACGGTATGCTATCCCAGCCCCACGGGGTCGTCAAAATGCGAAACGCTGCAACGTCCACCGAAAGGGACAGCGAACGACACTCATGCTGCTGACCCTACGCATCCGTCAATTCGTCCTGGTCGACGACTGGACGCTCGAGTTCCAACCGGGCCTGACGTTGCTCACCGGTGAGACCGGTGCGGGCAAATCGATCCTGGTCAACGCGCTGGGTTGGATCGCCGGAGAGCGCGCGGATCGAGGCCTGGTAAGGAAAGGCGCGGATAGCGCCGTCGTGGAGGCGGCGTTCGAGCTCGACGAGCGCTCGCCAGCGATCGATTGGGCGGCGGACCGGGGTTTCGACGAGATCGTCGAGGAGCGTCAGGTCGTCATCCGCCGCGAGGTGCGTGCGGAGGGGAGTGGCAAAATCCGTCTCAACGGGTCGCCGTGCACGCTCGCGATGTTGCGCGAGCTCGGCGGGCGCCTGCTCGAGCTGCACGGACAGCACGACCAGCAGAGCCTGCTGTCCCCGGAGCGGCACCTCGAGCTGATCGACCGTTTCGGCGGGCACGGGAAAGAGACCGCGGCCGTGGCTGCGGCCTTTGGAAACCTCGAGCAGGCGCAAAAAACAAGGCAAAACCTGCAAGATCGCTCCACCGACCGGCTGAGGAGGGCCGCCGAGCTGCGCGCCGACCTGGCGGCGATCGAGACCGTGGCCCCCGAGCCGGGCGAGGCCGAGCGACTGGATACCGAGCGCCGAGTCCAGGCCAATGCGGTGAAGCTCGGTGAGTGGCTGGGTACGGCGCTCGCCGCGGCGCGCGATGGGGAACCGTCGGCCGCGTCACTGGCGGCGATCGCCGAGCGTGCCGCGCGTGAGGCCGCCGAGGTCGATCCGGCGTTGGTGGCCGCCGCCGAGCAGTTTGCGGCCGCCGGCGTCGAACTGGAGGACGCCGCGTCGGTACTTCGCGACTACCGAGCGCACGTCTCCCTCGAACCGGGCCGGCTCGACGAGATCGAGACACGCCGCGGACAGCTGAAGGATTTGTTCCTGCGCTTCGGGCCTACCGAACGGGCGGTGCTGGATCACGCGGAGGTGCTGCGCGAGGAGCTGGACACGCTCGACCAGTTGGACGACGCGTTGGAAGCCGCCGCGGAGGCGGTTCTCACGGCCGAACGCGACTACACGACAGCGGCGACACGACTGACGCGTGCTCGTGAGCGCGCGGCCAAGCAACTCGTGCCCCGCGTCGAAACGGAGCTCGCCGAGCTCGCGATGGCGAAGGCCCGCTTCGACGTCGCATGGAGCCCCACCGATGCGCCGACACTGCACGGCGCAGAGGGTGCCATGTTTCGGCTCGAGGCCAATCCCGGTGAGGGTTTGCGCCCGTTGCACAAGGTCGCTTCGGGGGGCGAGCTGTCCCGTGTGATGCTCGCTCTCCACGCGGTGCTCGAGAACGCGGGCGGCGGCCGTGTGTTGATCTTCGACGAGGTGGACACGGGGGTGGGAGGCGCGGTGGCTGACGCCATCGGCTCGCGGCTGGCAGGCCTGGCCCGGCGCCATCAGGCTCTCTGCGTCACCCATCTGCCACAGGTGGCCGCTTATGCGGACGGGCACCTGCGGATCTCCAAGCGCGACCGGGCGGGTCGGACCCTCGCCTCCATCGAATCGCTGGATCGCGACACCCGCGTCGAGGAACTCGCTAGAATGCTTGCCGGACGTGAGCCGACCTCGGTGTCGCGCCGCCACGCGACCGAGTTGCTGGCGGCGGCGACCGCACAGGCGCGGCGGAGGTAGGGGTTTGAAACGAACAGCCGTCTATCCGGGGATGTTCGATCCCGTGACCCACGGACACCTGGATCTGGCCGACCGCGGCCGGCACCACTACGACCGGCTGATCCTTGCGGTCCTGCGCAACGACGCCAAGGAACCGCTGTTCACGGTGGAGGAGCGGGTCACCCTGCTCACCGAGGCCACCGCCGACTGGGACAACGTAGAGGTCGACAGCTTCGACGGCCTGCTGGTCGACTACGCGCAGTCGGTCGGCGCCAGCGTGATCCTGCGGGGAATCCGTGTCGCCTCGGACTTCGAGTATGAGATGCAGATGGCCATGATGAACCGGCACCTCGCGCCGGAGCTCGAAACGGTGTTCCTCGTCCCCACCGAGGCTTACTCCTACGTCTCCAGCCGGTTAGTCCGCCAGGTCGCGGGATTGGGCGGGAGCGTCGACAATCTCGTCCCCGCCAACGTGGCAAAAGCCTTGAAGCGGCGGTTTGCGCAGGCCTAGAAAAGGTATAATTCCGGCATGAAGTTTTGGGCGATCCTTCCCGTGATCGGCCTGCTGGTCTGTCTGCCCGTCGGGGCCGAGCAGGCCCCCGTCATCCGTTGGGTCGATTTCGACCAGTCGGTCAACCCGATCTCGATCCTGCGCATCACCCGCGCGATCGAGGAGGCGGAGGCCAACGGTGAGCAGCTGGTCATCCTGCGGCTCGATACCCCCGGGGGCATGGTCGCGTCGCTCCATCCCACCGTTCAGGCCATCCTGAACTCCGAGGTGCCGGTGGTCGCCTGGGTCGCCCCGCCGGGGGCTCACGCGGCATCCGCCGGTTTTTTCATCCTCGTGGCCGCCGATGTCGCCGTCATGGCTCCCGGAACACGCACCGGGGCGGCCGCGACGATCGTGATGGGCGGCGAGAACCAGGAAGGCGACGTCGGGCTCAAGAAGATGAACGAGGACGGCGCGGCCCTGCTCCGGTCGATTGCCGAGCGACGGGGCCGGGACAAGCAGGCGTGTGAGGACGCCGTCTTCGCCGCCAAGGCATTCGAGGAATCGGTCGCCCTCGAGAAAGGATTGATCGACTTCGTCGCCGCCGACCGCGACGAGCTCCTGCGGTTGCTGGATGGCCGTGAGGTCCGCCGCTTCGACGGCGAGGTCATCACGCTGCACACCGAGGGCGCCGTCTTCAGCGAGACGGAGTTTGCCGTCAAGCAGGCGTTCCTCGAGTTTTTGGCCGACCCGACCATCGCGTTTCTCCTGTTCACCTTCGGTGGCCTGCTGCTGTACCTGGAGTTCCAGTATCCCGGCACGATCGTCTTCGGTGTCCTCGGTGGGATTTGTCTGCTCCTGTTCGCGATCGCCGCACTGAATCTGCCGGTCTCCGTGCTGGGCATCCTGCTCATCGCACTGTCCGTCACGTTATTCGTCCTCGAGGTCAAGATCGTGTCGCACGGCCTGTTGACGCTGGGTGGGATTGCCGCCCTGATCGCGGGGTCGTTGATCTTGATCGACGGGCCGATCCCGGAGTTGCGTGTGAAGCCGCTGATCGTCATCCCCGTGAGCGTGGCCATCTCGCTGTTCATGGTTGCCGCCATGCGGCTGGCCGTACGGGCCGCACGCGCCAAAGTCGCGACGGGAATCGAAGGTTTGAAGGAGAAGATCGCCACCGTGACACGGACTCTCGGGCCCGAAGGCAAGGTGTTCGTCCACGGTGAGACGTGGGATGCAGTCAGTTGTGCGGGCCACGTGCCGGAAGGTGCCAAGGTCCGTGTCGTGAAGGTGCAGGACATGCTTTTGACCGTCGAGCCGTTGAACGGCGGGGCGGATGAGGTGAACTGATGTCACCGGCAATCATCGGTCTGGGTCTGGCGCTCGTTTTCGTCGTTTTCCTGTTGCTACAGGCGATACGGATCCTGCCCGAGTATGAGCGTGGCGTCGTGTTTCGGCTCGGTCGTCTGCGCGAGCACGACTACGGGCCGGGGCTGTTCCTGCTGATCCCGGTCGTGGATCGGATGGTGCGCGTCTCGTTGCGCACCATCGTTCACGACGTCCCGTCCCAGGACATCATCACGCGCGATAACGTTTCGATCAAGGTGAACGCGGTGGTCTATTTTCGCGTCATGAACCCGCGCTCGGCGATCGTCGAGGTCGAAAACTACCACTATGCGACGAGTCAGCTCGCGCAGACGACGCTGCGCTCCGTCCTGGGCCAGGTCGAGCTCGACGAGCTGCTGTCCGAGCGGGAGAAGATCAACCACGAGCTGCAGTCGATCCTGGACAAGCAGACCGACCCCTGGGGCATCAAGGTCTCCGCGGTCGAGGT
>JABAOE010000728.1_pt4 | contig 61966 bp, 56 predicted proteins | sample 7062141 | NCBI WGS metagenome assembly JABAOE01 (sample SAMN14538627, study PRJNA623070) | marine sediment metagenome | biome: marine biome [ENVO:00000428]; feature: marine pelagic biome [ENVO:01000023]; material: deep marine sediment [ENVO:00002113] | place: India: Gulf of Khambhat ... | reverse complement strand
CATGCCGCCAGCGTTCAATCTGAGCCAGGATCAAACTCTTCAATTTAAAGCTTTGAGCTTTATCTAAAGAACGCGATCCCCAAATTACTAAGAATTAAACTTGGTTCTCACGTCGATATTGCCAATGCACTACCGGCGCGAGCACCCACACAAATTATCTGTTTCAACTTGTTAAAGAACGGTCCCCGGCTTATCGGGGGCGACCCACAATTATACAGGCCAGAGTCGGCTATTGACCAGTCCGGGCCCGTTGTATTGCTTGGTTTTGAAGGTCTGCCGCAGGACACCGTACCTGCGGCGGACGGGCATTATAGCGGCCATTGAAGCCCGGTCAACAACTAAATTACGGTTTTGCGAAAATATTTCGCAGCCACAGGGATTGGACCAGTCAAGTCATTGAAAGTTAAGGGGTTACCACTTTTCTGCGCTGCTATCCTTACCCGCGTTCCAGGCCTGGTATTCCTCCGAGGCGAGCAGACCCTCGTACTTCTTGAAGCGACCCAGCAATTTCGGCCTGAGCTCGTAGCCGAAATCCTCCTCCAGCTTCTCGAGTGCCTCGACCGATGCGGCGTAATCCTCCTGCGTGGCGCGGACATCCAGCGCCGACCACCAGGCCAGTTCCAGGTCCTGTTCGAGCTCGATCGCCCGCTTCGCATGCCCCGCCGCGTCCTCGGTGTTGCCCATCACGAGAGCAGCCGCCGACAGCCTCGCTTCCATGGCGGCATCGTCGAAGCCTAGCCTTCGCTGCAGCCTGAGCAGGGTCTCCGTCGCTTCCTGGTATTTCCTCCGAGGGAAGTAATGATCCAGCAGCAGCAGCGAATACAGCGGATCCTGCGGGTAATATTGTGCCAGCGATTCCAGCCCCGCGAGCATATCGCGCCGCTTTCTCACCTGCCTCGCCAGGTGCACCCTGGCCAGGAGCACGATCCGCTGTTGCTGGTAGCGCTCCGGCAGACGATCGTGAATCTCCATGAAGCGGGGCAATCTGCCGTCGCGAGCCGCCTTGAGGAGCTCGCCGAACTGGAACAGATCGTTCTCGGCAGTATTGCGAAAATCGACGAGCTTTCTGAGCGCCGGACTTTTCGGCATCGCCGCAACCAGCCACTCGCCGATATTCTGCGAGAACTGCATGCCATCGAGGTAGTCGATCCAGTCGACGATTACAACGCGACCATTTTCGTCCAGCAGCAGATCATACTCGTGGTAGTTGAATTGCTGCTTGGGTAGATCGAACCGGACGACCGCGCGGCCGCGGTTGCCTCGCGATTCGACACCCAGGAGGGTTGCCTTTACACCATCGTCCGTCGGTCGAAACTGCGATGAGATCAGGTCGTTCCAGGTCCATTCGAGCTGGTCCAGAAACCCTTTCTTGACGTTGGGGTCGATCAGGCGCAAGCCGAAGATGCGGTCGAGCATGTCCTCCTGGTCTATTGCATTAATGAAACTCGTGTACCAGGTGTTGTTCAGGTCGGCGACGATCGCCTCCATGCCGGAGCGAAACGCCTGCTGCCGCGCGGCCTCTTCCTTGTCGGCATCCTGAGCCGCGCAAATACCGGTTCCTGTCATCGCGACGACAGCGATCAGTGTCTTCAGCAACCGCTTGTGCATGACTCTTTCCCTCTACGCAACGCTCACCTTTGCAAACCGGCGCTTGCCGACCTGGAACACGGCCGTCGTGCCTGCATCTATTTGCAGCGAACGATCCTCTATCCTCTCGCCATCCATCTTTACGGCGCCCTGCTTGATCATCCTGAAAGCATCAGACGTGCTGTTGACGAGTCCGGCGCCCTTCAGCAGATGGGCGATACCCAGGCGACCGTCTTCGCTTTCCAATGTCATTTCCGGCATGTCCTCCGGCATCGCACCCTGCTGGAAGCGCGAAATAAATTCCTGCTGCGCCGCTTCTGCCGCAGCTGCGTCGTGAAAGCGCTCGACCAGCTCCATCGCCAATTCGAACTTTGCGTCGCGTGGATTCGCGCCATCTTCAACACGCTTTTTGACGCCCTCGATATCATCGAGTGACCTGAAGCTCAAAAGTTCGAAATACCGCCACATCAGATCATCCGAGATCGACATGATTTTGCCGAACATCTCGCCCGGCGCATCGGTGATACCCACGTAATTACCGAGCGACTTGGACATCTTCTGTACGCCGTCGAGCCCCTCGAGCAACGGCATCGTCAGAACCAGCTGCGGCTCCTGCCCGTAGTCCTGCTGCAAGGATCGGCCGACGAGCAGGTTGAACTTCTGATCCGTCCCGCCTAGCTCGATATCGGCCTTGAGCGCGACAGAATCGTAGCCCTGCACGACCGGATAAAGGAACTCGTGGATCGAAATCGGCTGGCCGCTCTTGTAGCGCTTGCTGAAATCGTCGCGCTCGAGCATGCGCGCGACCGTGTAGTGCGACGCGATCTTCACCATACCTGCCGCATCGACCTCGCTCATCCACTTCGAGTTGAACTCGATGCGAGTCGACTTTTCGTCCAGGATCCTGAAGATCTGGTCTTGGTAAGTGGCTGCGTTGGCCCGGATCTCCTCCGGCGACAAGGGCGGCCGCGTCGAATTCTTGCCCGATGGGTCGCCGATCATCCCCGTGAAATCGCCGATCAGGAACACGACCTCGTGGCCGAACTCCTGGAACTGTCGCATCTTGTTGATGAGAACCGTATGGCCGATGTGAAGATCCGGCGCCGTGGGATCGAAGCCCGCCTTGACGACCAGCGGCCGACCGAGCTTCAGCTTCGCTTCGAGGCCACCCTCGGGCAGGATCTCGTCGGTGCCGCGGGTCAGTTCCTGCAGTTGTTCCTTGATAGATGCCATGGGGCGGAACTGTAGCATTCTGGGCGCGTGATGGTAGAGTAGCGGCAAGCAAAATTACGGAGCCGCCGGCTTGCATCGTCCTGTCAGTCCACTGCTACACGATTACAAACCGTCGGCAGCGGCGCCGCCGAAAAAATCCAAGGCTTTCCAGTGGTTCGTCGTAGGACTGGGGATCCCGTTGCTGGCAGTGGGATTCCTGACGATTGTCGACAAGCCCTCGCCTGATCCTGTCGCTGCGAACCTGCCAACGCTGAGCGCGGACGACGATGCGGCGCCAGAAATATCTGAGGTCGAAAGCGAGACGATCGTCTACACGGGCGAGCCTCTCGTCTGGGCTCCGGAACCGGAATACGAATCGCTGACACTCACGATTCGTTCCGGCGACACGCTCGACCAGTTATTCCGCAAACATAAGCTCAATATCGGCCACCTCGTGTCCATATCCCGGCTGGACGAGGCGAAAAAGCTATTCCGGCGCATCAAGCCAGGAGACGTCTTCGAAATCGAGCACGACAATGGCGAGCTCGTCAGTATTTACAGCCAGCTCGACCTGACAAGTGCGCTCCAGGTCGAACGCGGAGAAACCGGCTTCATGGCGAATATAGTCGACCGCCCGATCGAGCTGCGCAAACGATTCGCCCATGGCGTCATCGAATCTTCGCTCTACGAGAGTGCCAGTTCAGCCGGCTTATCCGACAAGCTCATCATGAACCTGGCCGGCATATTCGCCTGGGACGTGGATTTCGTGCTCGACATTCGCAACGGCGATAACTATTACGTGCAATGGGAAGAAATCTGGCAGGACGGCGAATTCGTGACCGATGGCCAGGTTGTGGTGGCCGAATTCAACAACAATGGCAGCCAGCACCGCGCTATTCGTTTCGTCGACGACGACGGCCGATCGGAATACTTCACGCCCGAAGGCCGAAGCGTGCGCAGGGCCTTCCTGCGCTCACCCGTCGATTTTCGCGTCAGCTCTTCTTTCAATCCCAACCGCCTGCATCCGGTTCTGAAGACACGACGGCCGCACCGCGGTGTCGATTATGCTGCCCCGCACGGCACACCAATCAAGGCGTCTGGTGACGGCAAGGTCATATTCCGTGGCATCAAAAGCGGGTATGGCAACACGGTCATCCTGCAACACGGCGGCAATATCACGACCCTGTATGCACACATGTCGCGCTTTGCATCGAAATCCCGCGTGGGTACCCGCGTCAGGCAGGGACAGACAATCGGCTACGTCGGCAAAACCGGCCTCGTGACCGGCGTGCATTTGCACTACGAATACCGGCTTAACGGCGTGCACCGCAATCCCCGGACAGTCAAACTGCCTCAGGCCAACCCTATAGCCGAAAAGTATCGCGAAAGATTCCATGCCAACTCTTTGCCCATTCTCGAAGAACTGGAGAAGTTCAAGAATACTCAGCTGGCTTCTGTCGCTTTTCTGAATGAGTGACCTCTATATTGGCCTGATGTCGGGCACCAGCATGGACGGCATTGACGCCGCCCTCGTTCGATTCGGTAGCCGGACGCTCGACATACTGGAAACGCATCAGCACTTCTATCCAGAGACGCTCGGCGAACGCCTGTTCGCCGCCACTCGCGATTTCAGCATCCGCAGTTTCGATGACGTCGCCGACCTGCACCGGGACGTCGGGTCGTGTTTTTGCGATGCCGCGCTGGCGCTCATGGACAAGGCGACTATCGATGCCGCGGCGGTTCACGCAATTGGCAGTCACGGCCAGACCGTTCGTCACGAGCCGGACGCTGACGAACCGTTCTCGCTGCAGGTCGGTGACGGCGCCGTCATAGCCGCCGGAACCGGCATAACTACCGTCGCAGACTTTCGCACTGCAGATATCGCCCTCGGCGGGCAAGGCGCGCCGCTCGTCCCTGCGTTTCACGAGTGGCTGTTTCGCCGCCCCGGCGTGCAGCGCGTGGTTCTGAACGTCGGCGGCATCGCCAATATCACGATTCTGCCGGCGGATGAATCGGACACTACCGGCTTCGACACGGGTCCAGGCAACACGCTGCTCGATGCCTGGATCCGAAGGCACAAGGGCAGACCCTTCGACGACGAGGGCACCTGGTCGGCAGAGGGAACGATCGACTTCGACCTGCTCGAGCGCCTGCTGGCCGACGAGTATTTTTCGAAGGCGCCGCCGAAGAGTACCGGGTTCGAGTACTTCAATGTCGAATGGCTGGAACACTTCGGCGTGGCGCAGCTCGACGCCGCCGACGTGCAGGCTACGCTGACGATGCTGACAGCCAGATCGATCGCCGATGCGCTGCCGGATGGCACGTCCGAGTTGCTCGTCTGCGGCGGCGGCGTGCATAACTGCAGGCTGATGCACCTGCTGGCCTGCGAGCTGGCGGATGCCGAGATCCGGTCAACCGCTGCGGCGGGGCTGGATCCCGACTGGGTAGAAGCCGCTGCGTTTGCCTGGCTGGCCATGCGCAGAATGCAGGAGCTGCCGGGCAATCTTCCGGCAGTAACCGGGGCAAGCGCAGCGGCGATTCTCGGCCGAGTATGGCCGGCTGCGTGAACTGAGCACTCCGTTACGAATCAAAAATACGACGTTGCTATACTGACCGGCCCGGCTATCGAGAGGAATCCGTGGACGCTCCGGCACTGCCACCCGCTGACCTGTACATCAATCGTGAACTCAGCATGCTCGAGTTCAACAAGCGGGTATTGGCTCAGGCGCTTGATCCGGACATCCCGTTGCTCGAACGCCTGCGCTTCCTGTGTATAACCTGCACCAACCTGGACGAGTTTTTCGAGATTCGCGTCGCTGCCCTGAAACAGCGCATCGAGATCGGCGCGCCGGCACAGGGCCCCGAAAAGCTGTCGGCACAGCAAATATTCGACGCAATACGTCACACGATGCTCGGCATCGTCGGTCAACAGTACGACCTGCTCAATAAAGTCCTTTTTCCCGAGATGATGAAAGCAGGTGTCGTATTCCTGCAGAGCCACGAATGGAGCGCCGAACAGCGCGAATGGCTCAAAGCTTACTTCCTGGAGCAGGTCGTCCCGGTGCTAACACCGCTGACCTTCGATCCGTCGCGGCCATTCCCGCGCGTGTTGAACAAGAGCCTGAATTTCATCGTTCGCCTGCGCGGCAAAGATGCGTTCGGGCGGCGGCGTCATCGCGGCATGGTCCAGGCGCCGCGGTCCTTGCCACGTATCATCCGCCTGCCCGAACACCTGAGCAGTCCCGGACAGCACCATTACGTCTTCCTGTCGTCCATCATTCGGGTGCACGTGCAGGAGCTCTTCACGGGGCTGGAGGTCGAGGGCTGTTACCAGTTTCGTGTTACGCGAAACAGCAACCTCTACGTCGATGACGAAGAAATCTCCGACCTCGTCCATGCGCTGGAGGGCCAGCTGCAGGCCAGCCGCTACGGCGCCGCTGTGCGACTGGAGGTCAGCCACGAATGCCCCGATGACTTGCGGCAGTTTCTGCTCGATCACTTCCAGCTGGCCGAGCACGACATGTATCTCGTGGATGGCCCCGTCAACCTGAACCGGATGGCCACGGTGTGCGGAATCGCCGACAAACCGGAACTTCTTTACCCGCCGTTTACGCAGGGCTTGCCTGAAGAGCTGCTGACGGACGAGAACATATTCTCGTTGTTATCGAAGAAAAACGTACTTTTGCATCATCCTTATCACTCGTTCGCACCGACAATCGACTTCATCGCCAGTGCGGCCGCAGACTCCGACACACTTGCGATAAAGATTACTCTCTACAGAACGGGGGCGGACTCGCCAATCGTCGATCACCTCGTTGCCGCGGCCCGTGCGGGCAAGGAAGTTACGGTCATCATTGAACTCATGGCCCGTTTCGATGAAGCCGCAAACATTGCGCTCGCCAACCGCCTTCAGGAGGCAGGAGCGCATGTGGTTTACGGCCTCGTCGGTTACAAGACCCATGCGAAAATGGCGCTGGTCGTGCGGCGCGAAGACGACAAGCTTGTGCGCTACGTGCATCTCGGCACAGGCAACTATCATCACGCAACGACCAGGACGTATACGGACTACGGCTACATGAGCAGCAGCTGGCGGCTTGGCGAAGATGTGCACAAGGTGTTCATGCAGCTGACCAGCCTGACGGAGGCTCGCGACCTTACGCGCATGCTCGCATCGCCTTTCAGTCTTTACGATGCGTTACTCAGCAAGATAAAACGCGAAGCTGAAAATGCCCGCGAAGGCAAGGACGCCCGCATCATCGCCAAGATCAACTCTCTGAATGAGCAGGGCATTATCGATGCGCTTTATGAGGCCTCACAGGCAGGCGTAAAAATCGACCTTATTGTCCGCGGCATCTGCTCATTGCGGCCCGGCGTGCGGGCTTTGTCCGAGAATATTCACGTCCGCTCGATCGTGGGCCGGTTTCTCGAACATTCGCGCGTTTACTACTTCCTTAACGACGGTAACGAGGAGTTCTATTGCTCGAGCGCCGACTGGATGGAACGCAATCTGTTACGCCGCAACGAGTCCTGTTTCGAAATCCGGCAAAAGCGGCTCAAGGACCAGATCAAGCACGACCTCGAACTGTATCTCGCCGACAACTGTCAGGCCTGGGTATTACACGGTGACGGCAGTTACGAACGGCTGAGCCCGGGGAAGGGCGAGAGAATCTCTGCGCAACAGACCTTTCTCGAGGAGCTCGCGCTGCCTACCTGAAGCTCAGGGCGTAGCCGACCATTTCGAGACAACCCGCCTCGCGTTCGAGATCGGCGACCGTCAGCGGATTAGCCTGCAGCCAGTTGGGATCGAACTGCAAGTCCAGGGAATTTTCATCGGCCGACAGACGTATCGGGGGCATGTCCGCCCCGCTGCGGCTTCGATTGAGCAGCACGGCCAGCCTCAAAAGTATCGCCAGCCGAAGTGCCGGCTCTCGCCAGACCTTCGGCAGAATTCTCTGGTAGCGCGTGTTGAGGTTGTGGCGCTGGCTGCTGATCAGGAACGCGAGGAAACGCTGCTCGGCACGCGGAAATCCGGGCAGATCGGCATGTGCGGCAATGTAGGCGCCGTGACGCTGGTAGCCGTCATGTGAAATATCCAGCCCTATTTCGTGAAGCCGGGCCGCCCATTCGAGGATGCGTCCGAAAAATGGCATCTCGAGTCCCCACGACTCGATACATTGCTGCTGCAACATGCGTGCCGTAGCCGCAACTCTCCTGGATTGACGCTTGTCGACGTGATAGCGCGCCGCCATGGCGCGGACGCTGCGCTCGCGTGCATCTTCATGTTGCAGGCGTCCGAGGAGGTCATAAAGCAGGCCCTCCCGAAGAGCCCCATCGGACACTTGCAGGGATTCGACACGCAGCACGCCCATTAGCTCTGCAAGTATTGCCAGCCCGCCAGGCCACACTTGCGCGCGACGCTCCGACAAACCACGCAGCGCAAGTTCCTCGATGGATTCGAATTCGAGAACCCGGGCAATCAATTTCTCCAGGCCTGACGGCGTCAGACTGTGCGATTCGATCAGCCCCAGTTCGCTCGCAACGAATTCCGCCGAGAGAATCGTGCCTGACGTGCCGATGGCCTGGACGGCGTCGGTACCCCGGAAGAACGCTTTGACGGGCCGTAATTCGAGTCGCGCGGCGACCCGCGCTTTGTCGAACGCCTCCTTCGTGATGCGGCCATCGGGAAAGAACCGTTCGGTCATCGACACGCAACCGAGGTGCACGCTTTCAAGCGCGCGCGGCTTGTCGCCCTTCCCGAGAATTAGCTCCGTGCTGCCGCCACCAATGTCCATGACGAGTCGCAGACCGTCCGTCGGAGGCAGGCTGTGCGTGACGCCCTTGTATATGAGTCGCGCTTCCTCCAGTCCCGAGATGATATCGATCCGGTGCCCGAGCGCGGCCTCGGCTTCGGCCATAAAGCCCGTGTCTTCGCGCGCCCGCCGAATCGTGCTGGTTCCCGCTGCGCGCACGCTTCGTGCCTGCATGTCTCGCAGACGCTCGCCAAACCGGGACAGGCAATCGATTGCGCGGTCCCGGGCATCTTTCGACAGATCGCCATTCTCGGAGAGGCCTTCGGCCAGTCGGACCGTTTCGCGAATACGGTCGATGATGACGAGCTGGCCGTGGCGCAGCTCGCCGACGATCATGTGGAAACTGTTGGAGCCGAGGTCAACGGCAGCGATGACCTCGGGTGTGACGGAATCGGTATCAGGCGGAGAAGGACTGTCCACAACCGCAGGTTGTGGTGGCATTCGGGTTGCGGATGATGAACTGGGCACCCTGCAGGTCTTCCTTGTAGTCGATTTCCGCCCCCATCAGGTACTGAACGCTCATCGGGTCGATCACAAGCGTAACACCCTGGTTGACGACTTCGCTGTCGCCTTCCTCGACAGTCTCGTCAAAGGTAAATCCGTACTGAAATCCCGAGCAACCGCCGCCCGAGATATAGACGCGGAGTTTGAGATCAGGGTTGTCTTCTTCCCTGATCAGCTCGCCTACCTTGGTCGCCGCCGCGTCCGTGAACACTACGGGCGGTGGCGGCAGGGGCTGGCCGGTTGCGGATGTCTCTGACTGCATTTTCTTACCTGTTTCCAGTTACGACTCTGCGGCGGCAGCCGGTGCCGCCGATTCATCAATTCGGTTACTCTGTTCGAGCAATGGCACCTGGCCGGCAGGCTGGTGTACCAGCTTGCCATTGATCTCGGCACCGATCGCCATTTCGATCAGATTGTAATACACATTGCCAATGACACGCGCGGTCGGCCCGAGTTCCACGCGCTGAGTCGCACAGACGTCGCCGCGGACGATGCCGTGCAGAACCACATAGGGTACGGTGACGCCGCCCTCGACGATACCCTCTTCCGCAATGGAGAGAGCCGAGTCCCCTTCCAGATCGGCGCTGACATTGCCTTTGACCGTGCCGTCGACGTGGCAGCCGCCCTCGAAATTCAGGTCGCCATTAACCTTCGTGTCCGACCCTATCAGCGTATGGGCAACGATGTGCTTGCGTTTCTTGCGACCAAACATTCAGCTCTCCCAGGAATAAGTCTCTTCTATGCTGTCGATCGAACGTGTCCTCGACCGCACGTGAATGGTGATTCGCTCGGGTGTAAACCCGTCAGGCAAAACGATCTCCCGATCAAAATTCTGAAAATAGCGAAATGAAAACGCCCAGCTCGCTTCAGCCTCGTCCGGTAACAAGTCGGCGTAGGCATATGTCGCTGCCGCGCCTCCTTGCTCTCCCTCAACGCTGATCTCGACCTCACCGGATACTTTCCGGTCGTGTTTCAGCGACTGAACCAGAACGAGCCGTACATTGTAGACCCTTTCGGCATCACCGCGCGTCAGCTTCAGATCCTGCACTTTAAGGCCGGCAGCGCCGTCCTGGGGGGATACGATGCCACGGTAAAAAGCGATGGCATCCGTCTGCTCCTGGATTTTTGCCTGCAAGGCCGTAAGGCTGGCTTCCACTTCCTTGTAGGCTTCGCGGTCGATGTCACGATGAGTCTCGAGCATCGCCACCTGCTCCTTGAGCGTCACTATGTCCTGGTCCAGCGCGGCGATATGCTCCTCGTAAGCCTGACGCTCTTTGCCGATTTCGACGATGTTGTAATTCGCCTGAATCCGGCCGAATTCATAAACCAGGTACGCGATCGCCAGGGCGATGAGCACCAAAACGGCGCGCGTCATGAAAACGCGGGCTGGGCTGTGCATATGTGCCGGTGAGTGCCTGGCCAAAATCGTCGTCCCTCAACGAAAGGATATTATGTTACGCGGTGACCCGGGCACTGAGAAGTGCGGCACGTCACGGTTTGGCAGCCGCAATATCCTTGTCGAACACGGCTCGCCAGCGTTTCGGCCACCATCGCGGCCTCGGCGGAAGCCCCGGAGGATAGACGGTCGAGCCCAGCTCATACAGTGCGCGGGCGTAGACACGCCGCTTGAAATAGATGACCTCGTTCACGGGCCGCCAAAAATCCACCCAGCGCGCCCGGTCGAATTCCGGACGTTCGCCCAGATCAAAACGGACCTTTTCGGCGGGACAGGTCAGCCGCAGCATGAACCAGCGCTGCTTCTGACCAACACAGAGCGGTTCGCTGTTACGGCGCACAAACTTGTCAGGCAGACGGTAATGCAGCCAGTCATCAGTTACGCCGAGCAGTTCGACGTCCTTACGACCGAGGCCTACCTCCTCGCGCAGCTCGCGATACATCGCATCCTCGGGATCCTCGTCGACCAGCATGCCGCCCTGCGGGAACTGCCAGCCCTTCTTGCCAATACGGCCGGCCAGCAACAGTTTGCCGTCGTCATTCGCGAGGATTATGCCGACGTTCGCGCGGAACCCTTCAGCGTCAATCCAGTCGTTGCACATCGCAAACGAAACAAATCTCTAAACTACCTTTAACTTTACACCAAATCTGGGCATTGTCAGTGCCGTGAGTCACGGAGTCGCAAATTGATCGTCCGCCGCCCCGGCATCCTGTTCGGCACACTGTTGCTGCTTGCGGTGCTTGTGATAGCCGTGGCGCTCTCGACCGGCAGCGCCGACTTCGGTCTTGTGCAGACCCTGGATGCTCTTCGCGGTGCAGGTAGCGACGACGTACGATCCGTGATCTTTGACATACGACTGCCTCGCGCGCTGACGGCCCTCGCCGTCGGCGGACTGCTCGCCGTTGCCGGCGTCCTGATGCAGGTGCTGTTGAGAAACCCCCTGGCCGAGCCCTACATACTCGGCACGTCCGGGGGAGCAGCCGTTGCCGCACTCATCGTCATGATGCTCGGTATGAGCGCGCTGATCGTCGATATCGCGGCTTTCGGCGGCGCACTGGGCGCAACGCTGCTCGTTTTTTCGATTGCGCACGGCACCGGCAGCTGGACGCCGACGCGACTGTTGCTGACCGGCGTCGTGCTGGCCGCGGGCTTCGGCGCCGTCACGACCCTGCTTCTCTCGATCAGCCCCGAGCAGAACCTGCGCGGCATGCTGTTCTGGCTCATGGGCGACCTGAATTTCGCTTTCAGTCCCTGGCGCTGCCTGGCGCTACTCGTGATTCTCGTCATTGGCGGCATGTTGCTCGCCCGACATTTGAATGTCATTGCGCGAGGCGAACTCCAGGCGGCGATACTCGGCATGCCCGTGAAAAATTTTCGCTACCTGGTCTTCGCGGCTGCGTCCCTCGCGGTTGGCATGTCCGTAACGGCGGTCGGCGTCATCGGGTTCGTCGGACTCGTCGTGCCGCATCTCATCCGGCTCGTTGCCGGCAGCGACCATCGCATCGTGTTACCGGCCTCCGCTCTCGCGGGCGGCACTTTGCTTGTCATCGCCGACACCCTCGCACGTACGATCATCGCGCCGCGGCAGCTGCCAGTCGGCGCGCTGACCGCTGCAATCGGAGTACCGCTGTTCCTGATCCTGATGAGCCGCAGCCGCGAGTCGCGGCAGATCGGCTGAAGAACACCAGCCCGGTTACCGGTAGTTCATCTGCCTGAGAATCGCTTTGTAGCGGTCCGTATTCCAGGCGTCCCTGAACTGGGTATTTGCGATCGTATAAACAAGGTAGCTCTCGCGCTCGGCCGCTGCATTCTCGAGATAATCGAGTGCGCGATCGAGATCGCCGGCGTGCAGCCAGATGCGGGCCAGGTCGACATTACTGACAAACGGCGACTCGGAATCGGTTTCGATGATACTTGCGGCAATGCGCATCTGCGCCTGGTAATCCGTATCAGGCTCCGCGTTCTCGAGAACCTCTGCCACGCGGTTTTCGCCGATTTGCCTGAAATATTGCGCCGCCGCTATCAACGCCTCTGCATAGCGGCCCTGTTCGCAGAGGATGATCCATAATGTCTCGTGAAGCAGGTGGAGCTCCGGATGGTCTGCGATAACCGGGCGTATCTGTGCTTCCGCCGCATCGGGTTGGTTCATTTCGACCAGCCGTTTCGCCACCTCCATCCGGAACCAGGAATTGAGCGGATCCAGTTCCAGTGCGAGTTGCGCCTCCTCGAGGGCCTCGTCCCGGCGATTCGTGACACCGAGGAATTGCGAATAGACGGCATGGACGTCCGGGTAACCCGGTTTCAGGCTGATCGCACGCCGGAACCCCCGCTCGGCGGCGTCCCAGTCCCAGTCGAAGGCGAAGTCGATGCGTGCCTTGAGATCGTGTGCTTCCGCGAGATCTGGGTCCAGTTCGAGTGCGCGCTCCACCATTTGATCGGCGGCCGGGAACACCTGCGTGGTCGGCATCTTGCCGATGTGCGCCGGCGTCGCCAGCGCATCGGCAAAACCAACATACGCAAGTGCGTAGCCGGGGTCCTTGTCGATGGCCAACTGGAAATACTCGAGCGCCAGTTCCAGGTCCTCGTCGGAAAACCGGTACCAGTGAAAGCGGCCTTTCAAGTACAGCTCGTAGGCTTCCGGGTCTACTTCGCGCCGCTCGGCCAGCGAGCTATCTTCGAAGGGCGTCAGCTTGATCCTGATCTGCCTGGCAATCATGCGGGCGATGTCGCTCTGCAACTGCAGGACGTTTTTCAGGCTGCGCTCGTAACTCTCGCCCCAGACGTTTTCATCGCGCGCCGCATCGATGAGTTGCACGTTAATTCGAACGCGATCGTCGACGCGAAGCACCGAACCTTCAATGAGGTGGGCGACTCCCAGGGCCGCGCCGATTTCCGGGGATGTCGCATTGCTGTCCCTGAATTGTTCCGTCGAGGTCCGCGAAATAACCCTGAGCCCACTGATTCTTGCCAGGTCCGCAATGAGTGCTTCGAACATCCCGGACACGAGATACTGTTCGTCCGCATCGGCGGAGAGATTCTGGAACGGCAGCACGGCGACCGTGTTGCGGCCGATCTCCGCAGCATTCATCTGTGCGGTCGAAGTGCTCGTCACCTCGCCCACCTCGATGGCAGTTCTCGTCCCGACCATCACCGCGACAACAGCCAAGGCTGCGAGAACAACGTAATCGGCCGCGCGCAGTGACAGGTCCGTCGCCTGATCGTCGCTCGCGGCCGGCGTACGCACGATGCCCTGCGCAGTCAGGTCGTAACGCCACGCGAAGACGAGTGCAAGCGGGAAACCGGCAGCGACCGTCACCCATACCCACAACAATGCCCGGGCCGGGATATCGAGAGACTCGAACATCAGCGCGACGACCTGCAGCAGTACCCACGACCCGACGATGTACATTCCGATGACGCGAAAGACGCGGCGTCGGCGTAGCTCGATGAGGAACTGCTGCAAGGCATTCACCGCGCCTACCTCCAGTCGAAAATCGTCTCCCTAATCGTGACTGACGGGCACCGCCTCTGTCAGCCCGAGCACCTTGAGCGCGAACGCGTAGTCGTGCGTGCGCTCTTCGAGCCGCTGGAACCTCGCCGCGGATCCCGCGTGGCCTGCCTCCATGTTGGTCTTCATGAAGAACGGTCCACCATTGGCCTCCTCCCGCAGGCGGGCAACCCATTTTGCCGGCTCCCAGTAGGTCACACGATAATCCGTGAGCCCCGCAGTTGCGAGTATAGGCGGATACTCGACGCCCGCACGGATGTTGTCGTACGGCGAATATCCCTTGATCGTCCTGTATGCCTCGGGATCGTTGATCGGATCGCCCCACTCCACCCACTCGGGTGGCGTTAGCGGCAGGCTGGCGTCGGAAATGGTGTTGAGCACGTCGACGAACGGCACGGCGGCAATCACGCCGGCAAAGAGGTCCGGGCGCAGGTTGACCGTGGCACCGACGAGCAGTCCGCCCGCGGAGCCACCGTAAATGACCGTTTCGCCTTTACGTCCGTAGCCCCTCTCCTGCAGCTCTTCGGCCGACCGGGCAAAATCCGTGAAGGTATTGACCTTCTTTTCCATCTTGCCGTCGAGATACCACTGGCGCCCTTTCGCAGAACCGCCGCGGATATGGGCAACGGCATAAACGACGCCGCGGTCCACGAGCGAGAGGATGCTGCTGCTGAACCACGCGCCCATCGTCGCGCCGTAACTGCCATAACCATAGAGTAACAACGGCGCATTGCCGTCGATCCTTGTCGTTTTGAGCCGCAGCACCGTCACAGGAATTTCGGCGCCATCCTCTGCGGTGACGAACAGCCGCTCAACGGCGTACAGGTCGGGATTGTGACCACTGGGAATCTCCTGCGTCTTCCTAAGCGTGCGCTCGCGAGAACTCATGTCGAAGTCGAATGTCTGTTCGGGTGTCGACGGCGACTGATAGGTATAGCGAACCGTGTTCGTCTCGAACTCATAGCCGGCCGACAGGCCCAGATGGTAGGCATCTTCGTCGAATTCGATTTCGAACGAAGACTCGCGCTCGTAATCGGATACGACGATTCGCGGCAGCGCATTCTCGCGTTCGAGCAATACGATGCGGTCGGCAAACGGGATGAAACCGTTGATATAAACGCCGGCACGATGCCCGAGCCAGTCTTCCCAGTTCTCGCGGCCGGGATTCTCCACAGGGGCGCGCACGATCTTGAAGTCGACGGCATCGTCCGCATTGGTCTGGATGTAGAAGTAGTCGCCGTGGTGCTCGACCTGGTACAGCTGGTCGTCGACTCGCGGCGCAATGAGCACGGGCTCGCTGTCCGGCGCTGCGTCAGCGCGCAAATAGCGATACTCGCTCGTCGTTCCCTTGCCGGAGCCGATCAGGATGAGTTCGCCACTCTGGCTCTTGCCGACAAAGAGAAACATCGTGTCGTCGGGCTCCTCGTAAACGAGGATATCTTCCGCCGGATCCGTGCCGAGGACATGCTGCTTTACGCGCTTCGGGCGCTGGTTGTCATCACGTTCGACATAGTAGAAAGACTTCGAATCGGCGGCCCAGACGGACGAACCGCCCGTGGACGGAATCGTTTCCTCGTATTCCTCACCACTCTCGATGATGCGAACGCGAATATCGTAATACTCGGAGCCGAGACGATCGACGCCGTAGGCGATCATGTCGTGGTTCGGACTGTGGTCCACCGAAATCACGCGGAAAAAATCTGCTCCCTGACTCTCGGCGTCGCCATCGAAAAGAATGGTCTCCTTGCCGCCGTCTCGCGGCGTGCGCACGTAAATCGGGTACTCGCCACCTTCGCGATAGCGCACGGCGTAGGCATAGGGCCCATCGGGCGCAGGAACCGAGCTGTCATCTTCCTTGATGCGTCCGCGCATTTCGTCGAATAGCGTGTCTCGCAATGCCTCGAGATCGTCGGTCGCCGATTCGTAATAGCCATTTTCAGCCGTCAGGTGTTTGCGAATATCCTCACCTAAAACTTCGGGGTCGCGCAGGACTTCCTGCCAGTTCTCGTCACGCAGCCACGCATAGTTATCTACTCGTGTCTCGCCATGCTGCTCGATTTCGACAGGCCGCTTCTCGGCGACCGGCGCTTCGCCCGCAACCATCGCGAACGGTCTGGACAGATCTTCCGTCATGCTCGTATCCAGTGTTTCCTTATCGGTTTTCGATTCGCATCCGCCTGTCACTGCCAGGACGCAGGGAATCAGGATCAGGGACGACAGCTTTCCGCGTGACACAGGCATATTCCTTTTCTTGTCGGTGCTGGATTTTAGTAGTAGCGGGCGCGCTCGGCCAGCTTCACGGCCTCGGCGTAATGCCAGGCCACAATCGCTACGTTTCTTGCGCCGGCAGTGCCGCTCGTCGCAGCCGTCGCCGAGGTCGACCCAGCGTGCCGTTCCTGTATTGCCTCACTCAGGAGCCATGCGAGCAGATCCCCGGCGCCCTCGGGATTGCGCGCATGCCGGGCTATGCCGGCGCCCTCGATGTCTACGTATCCCGGCAATTCGACAAACGGCACGCCATGCTGTCTCGCCACAGCGATGGATGCAATGCCCACATCACAGTCGGCGGTACCAATAGCGGACAGCATTTTCTCCTCGGTATCGAACGGCTCGCGCGCAAGATTTGCGACCCAGCCACGCACGAGGAGCTCCGCATCCCGCACACCGTATTTGTCGATGAGCACGCCAAGCACGGCAAGGTTTGAGGGCATGGATGAGGAAGATAGGCACAGCCGGCCGCGGTACCCCGGATTTGCCAGCGATTCGAGATCCGATGCTTCAGGATCGCCGACGATTGCAGTGCCGCGGTAGGTCAATGCTGTCCAGAAATTGTCTGCGTCCCGCAGCCGCGACGGGACCCGGCTCTCGGCCAGCTCCGAGCCGATCGGTCGTAACGCACCTTCTTCCGCTGCTTTGTAAACGCCTCTGACCGACGGTGTAATCAGCATGTCGGCCGGCGGCGCGATGTCATTGCGGATGACGTCGTCGACAATATTTTCGGCATTGCCGTTACGCACGATGACTATCGTGCCGGTCTCTTTGGTGTACGCGTTGAACAAGGCGGGCAGATAGCTCGAATCCGGGTAAGACGCATAAACGACGACCGGATCCGTCGGCACGCCGGCCGCGGGCTCCTCGGGGGAGCAGGCGGAAATCGACACCGCTGCCGCGGCGCACAGCAACCTACGAATCATCGACTGCCACCTGGTCGCGGCCGGCCGACTTCGCCCGGTACAGAGCAACGTCGGCGCGCGCAATCAACGACTCGGCCATGGTCTTCAGGTCTTTTGCGTCCTTTCCCGGCGTAATGCCGGCTGCACCGATCGAGGCAGTAACGGTGATCGACTCGCCGCCCGGCAACGCATAAGGGGACGACGCGACGGACTTGCGGATGCGTTCGGCAATTTTCACCGCGCGCTTCGAGTCCGTATCAGGCAACAGGACGATGAATTCCTCGCCGCCGTAGCGGGCCGCAACGTCGCTCGCCCGGACCTGTACATCGATTCGGTTCGCCAGTTCCTGCAGCACGGCATCGCCGGCCGCATGCCCCCAGGTGTCATTGACGCGTTTGAAGTGATCGATATCGAGCATCAGGCAAACGAGGTGCGACTGGTCGCGCCGGGCCCTTGCCAGTTCTTCCTTGAGGCGAACCTGAAGGTAGCGGCGATTGTGCCAGCCCGTCAGCACGTCGGTAAAACCGCTGCGCAGGAGGCGCGCGCGGTTGACGACATTCTCGACACAGAACGACGCGATAATACCGAGATGCGCGAGAAAATCGGCTGCGTGCGCGCGCGTGAACCGTCCGGCATCGGCACTGCCGAGGTTGATGCTGCCCAGGAGTTGCTGCCGATGCGTCAGTGGAATGATCGCGATGCTGGCGAGCCCCCTCGCCCCGGGACAGAGCATCTGATGGTCACATGCCGCGTAGGCGCCGAGCCACGGGTGCCGCAAGGCGGCATATTGCGGTGCCATGCCGGTCAATGACTCGACCATGACGAGATTTTCGAAATTCGAGGCAGGGGTGCCGTTCGCGAGCAACAGGTGGCGGATGTCGTGGTCCGGGTCACAAAGCACCACGCTGACGTACTCGAGACCGTAGCTGGCCCGCAGGCCCAACAGCATTTCCCGTAGCAGCGACTCCAGGTCATCGGCCTGCAGCAGCCGCAATTCCCGTTGCTGCGACCGCCGCATCTTGTCTTCGTTGCGGGAAACCTGTGCGGTCAGTGCTTCGAATTGTTGCTCGAGTTCTTCCCTTGACGCCATCGCCTATCCGCGCAGGGCCATGTATGCCTTGCCTTTTTCCATGAGTTCGACAAAACCGTCTTCATCTCCGCTGATGACAAGTTCTCGAATACGCCTCGCCGCCTCACACAAGGCATCGAGCGGGTCGATGCCAAACTTGTTCAGGTTCTGAATTTCGAAATACAGGTGCGGGTTGTCCTGCGCGACAGCTTCAGACACGAGCAGCTGCGAATCAAACGTAGTCGAGGACATGCGTGCGAGCCTGGGTGCCGCCTCGCCGCTTTCCGCAAGCGCCGTGAAGAACGCGATATTGAGCGCGTGCGAAAGACCCAGCACGTAGGCGATCAGGCGATCGTGGTCATCGAGACTCATGTCGAGCTGCTCGACCATGGTCGAGTCGAACAGCGCCTTGGCATCGGCGGTCGCCTCGGGTGATCCCACATCGCAGAAAATCAGGTGCCGGCCTGACAGCAGCCGCGCATCCGGGCCATACATGGGATGCAGCGAGGTGACGCGGCATCCGGCGCGCTGTAATTCCTGCAGGCCGTCGATGAGCGGTGACTTGAGGGAGCCGATGTCGAATACCAGCCCCTCGGGCTTGAGTACGGCGAGCTGTGCCAGGATGCGCCCAGAGACAGCCAGCGGCGCGGCAACCACGATTACATCGTAATCCACGCCCGCATCGGTCCAGCTGCTGAACTGCCCCGGGCCGTCGTCCACGCCCGGGTCCGCGATGACGGTCGCGAACCCCTGGGAGGCAAAAAATTCCGCGAACCAGCCACCCATCTTGCCCGCTCCGCCGATGACGAGCACACGGCGGCCATCGCCCTTGCCTTCTGCAACGACGCGATCGCGCTCCTGCCGCGCCAGCGATGAGCGGATGAGCTGGCGCAGTATGCTTTCGGCGAGATCGGGGTCCATGCCGAGCTCTTCGGCCTGCGCACGGGCCATGTCGAGCACATCTTTCTCACGCGCGTAGTCTCGCGTGGCGGCTCCCGTGCTCTGCTTGCTGCGGCCAATGTCGCCGACTATCCGTTGCCGTTCGGCAATCAGTTCGACGATGCGCCGATCGACATCCGAGAGTTCCTTGCGAAGTTTGTCCAGGTCCATACCACGATCTTGTCTTGTTGAGCATCCTTCTGCAATCGTGCGAATATCATCGTCCAGTCCAAGAATAACGAACGAGAGGCCTGATCGCGATGAAAACACGAGCTGCTGTTGCCTGGGAGGCTGGCAAACCACTGGAGATCGAAACGATCGAACTCGACGGCCCGAAGTCCGGCGAAGTATTGCTACGCAATATCGCAACCGGTGTTTGCCATACGGACGCGTTCACGCTTTCGGGTGAGGACCCCGAGGGCATTTTTCCTGCCGTCCTGGGCCACGAAGGCGGCGCCATCGTCGAGGAAGTCGGCGAAGGCGTGACGTCGGTCAAAGTCGGCGACCACGTCATCCCGCTGTACACGCCTGAATGCGGCGAGTGCAGCTTCTGTACGTCAGGCAAGACGAATCTCTGCCAGGCTATACGCGCGACGCAGGGCCAGGGCCTGATGCCCGACGGTACGTCGCGGTTTTCGATCGACGGCAAGCCCATTTATCACTACATGGGGACGTCGACCTTCAGTGAATACACGGTTTTGCCGGAGATCGCCGTCGCCAGAATTCGCCAGGACGCGCCTCTCGAGAAGGTTTGCCTGCTCGGCTGCGGCATCACGACCGGTATCGGCGCTGTCATGAATACGGCCGGAGTCGAACCGGGCGCGACCGTCGCCGTATTCGGTCTCGGTGGCGTGGGCCTGAGCGCCATTCAGGGTGCGGTGATGGCGCAGGCCAGCCGTATCCTTGCGATCGACATCAACCCGGATAAATTCGAACTGGCGACCCAGCTCGGTGCGACGGACACGGTGAATCCGAAAGATCACTCCGTGCCGATACAGGAAGTCATCGTGGACATGACTGACGGCGGCGTTGACTACTCCTTCGAGTGTGTCGGCAACGTCGAGTTGATGCGCGCTGCCCTCGAGTGCTGCCACAAGGGCTGGGGCGAATCGACGATCGTCGGCGTCGCGGGCGCCGGGCAGGAGATCTGCACGCGTCCGTTTCAACTCGTGACAGGGCGTGTATGGCGCGGCACGGCATTCGGCGGCTGCAAAGGCCGGTCGCAATTGCCCGGCATGGTCGATCAGTACATGGACGGCGAAATAAAAATAGACGAGTTCATTACCTACACGATGCCGCTCGAAGACATCAATAAGGCGTTCGACCTGATGCACGAGGGCAAGAGCATTCGATCGGTCATTCACTATTGACCAAAGTTGCAGTCGCCACGACGTCTCAGCTCGCCGCTGAGGCAGCCCGGGAAGTAGCCGCAAGCGGCGGCAATGCAGTCGACTGCGCGCTGGCCGCGGCGCTGCTGACGATGAACACGGAGCCCGGTGTCTGTGCCCTGGCCGGCAGCGCGTTCGTCACGGTCTGGAAACCGGATTCCGCTCCCGTCACGATCGACGGTAATGTCGCCGTGCCCGGCAAAGGTCTGGCCGATGAGGAACGCGGCGGCGGCGTGGCCGGCGTAACGCTCGATTACGGGGGCGGCATCGAGACACTCGCGGGCCCCGGTTCGGTAGCGGTTCCGGGCAGTCTGGCCGCCGTCGAGCGTGCCTGGCAGCGATTTGGCGATGCCGAGTGGCAAGACCTGCTGGCGCCGTCCATTGCCGCCACTCGCAATGGTTTTCCGTTGCCAAGGGCATGTCATTACTATCTCGGTTACTCGGGCGAGCCCATATTCGGCCGCAGCAAAGACGGCTTTTTTGCCGTGCATGACGAACATCGCGGACTCAGGAACCCGGGCAGCTCTATCGTCGTCCCACACCTCGCCGATTCGCTGGAGGCAATTGCGCGCGAAGGGGCGCGCATCTTCTATGACGGTGACCTCGCCCACGCGATCGTCGCTCACGTGCGCGACGGCGGCGGCGTACTGACGCTCGAGGACATGAGGTCTTACGAGCCAGTCGAGCGCCCTTCACTGACAACGACGATCGATTCATGGACGATTGCGAGCACGCCGCCGCCGGCTGTCGGCGGAAGCATGCTGACCGCCATGTTGCTGGCATGCGCCGATCTACCTCACACGAGGTGGACGACGGAGTCGCTCGCGAAGCTCATCGACGTACAGCGCGCAGCACTGGACTTTCGCAGGCGCCGGCTCGACCTCGCAGATGACGTTGGCGCCGAAGCGGCGCGGCTGCTCGAGCGGGCAGCGAGCGGCGAACTCCTGAGCCGCTGGGCCTCGGCGTCGACCGTCCACACTTCTGCGGTCGACAACAATGGAACCGCCTGCGCGGTAACCGCGTCCTCGGGCTACGGCTCCGGCGAAATGCCCGCCGGGACCGGGCTGTGGCTCAACAATTGCCTGGGCGAACTCGAACTGAACCGGCGCGGGCTCGATGCCGGGCCCCCGGGCGTTCGTTTGCCGTCGAATATGGCGCCCAGCGTAGCGCGACGCAAAGGCGCGATACTCGCCGCCGGTTCGCCAGGCGCAGACAGGATCACGACGGCTTTGCACCAGTTTTTCGTCAACTTTCTTCAACTCGGCATGTCGCTGGAGGAAGCAATCAAGCACCCGCGCGTGCATGTCGACACGAGCGGCGAGGATCTGCGACTCATGGCCGAGCCGGATCTCGACCTTCCCCCGCTCGATCTGCCCGTTAAAATCAGCGCAGAACTGAACATGTACTTTGGCGGCGTCGGTGCGACACTTGCAGAACGCGATCGCGGGTTCCAGGTGGCATCGGACCCGCGGCGCGAAGGTGCAACGATGATTTACGACGGAGACTAGCTGTGTCAGACCCTCGTACAGCCAGAAAACTGCCGGGCGAATTACCCGCGGACCCGATGCAATGGGTCAAAGCGTGGCTCGATGAGGCCATTGCGAAGGAAGTGCAGCGTAACCCCAATTCGATGACGGCCATCACGGTCAACGACAAGGGACAACCCAGCGGCCGCGTCGTTTTGTGCAAGGAGTTTGTCGCCGACCCCGGCTACCTCGTCTTCTACACCAATTACAAGTCGGACAAGGCGCGGCATCTGGCCGCAAATAACAATATCGCAGTCGTTTTTCACTGGGACATGTTCGGCCGGCAGGCTCGCATCGAAGGCGAAGCCGTACGGTCGCCCGCTGAAGAAAGCGACGCTTATTTCGCGACGCGCGACTGGGGCAGCCAGCTCGGTGCCTGGGGCTCCGATCAGAGTGCGCCGCTCAAGTCACGCGCCGCACTGATCGCCCAGGTCAGCCGGCGCGCCGTCAAACTCGGTGTCAGGGCCGCAAAAGACCTGAAATCGATCACCGCCGATGACTGCCCCGTCATTCCGCGGCCTCCGCACTGGGGCGGATATCGCGTCTGGGCACGCCGCGTCGAACTCTGGATGGAAGGCGAGGACCGAATTCACGATCGCGCCCGGTGGGAAAGGACGCTCGAGCGCCGCGACGATAACTCTTACGCGGTCGGCGATTGGACCAGTACGCGTCTGCAGCCGTGAGTCAGGCCTGGCGTTTACTCCTTCCTGCACTGACACTGGTGCTCGGCGCCTCGATTGCGGAAGCGCAGGTCCTGGTCACGAAGGGCACCAATTTTTCCGTCGACGTCGCCGCCGATGGCCGGATAGCAACGGACCTGATGGGCGAGCTCTGGACGATAACGCCGGGCGGCGGCGATGCGACCGCGATCGTCTCCGGACCCTTTTCGGTAAAACGCCCGCGCTTCTCGCCGAATGGCAGCAGCATCGTCTACGAACGACAAACCGAAGGACGCAATGAACTGTGGCAATTCGGCTTTGACGAGGGTGAGGCAGGGCGCCTTGGCTACGGCATGTATTTCGACCGGCAGCCTGCGTGGCATCCTGACGGTCGTCGCATTGTCTTTTCCTCGGACCGTCGCGATTCCGGCTTCGATCTGTGGGAGATTGATCTCGCAACGCAGCTCGAGTGGCGCGTCACGCATCAGACCGGTGATGAATCCGAACCAGCGTGGTCGGCAAATGGCCGCGACCTCGTTTATGTGCATCACGAGGACGACCTCTGGTCGCTGATACTGCGCCGCCTCGGGCAGCCGGACCGGGTTCTGTTGACTTCTCGGGAGCGCATTTCGTCTCCCGCGTGGCGCCCCGATGGCAGCCTGATCACATTTTTGCGTCACTCCGAGGACGGCTATTCGATCGACATGGTGATACTTTCGGATCCGTTACTCGTTCGGCAGATTATCGGCGGCGAGGACTTCTTCGTAGCACCTATTGCGTGGGCCGACCGCCAACGAATGCTGTACACGGCGAATGGTGTCATTCGCACGAGAGCATTCAATTCCTGGAACTCGAAGACGCTGCCTTTTCGTGCATGGGTGCAGCGCGATAAACAGGCGAAACGCAAGGCTCGACCCAAGCGCCGTCTTCCCGCGATCGAGCAACCTGCCGGAAAGCTCGTCGTTCGTACTGCAAGGCTGTTCGATGGCATTGGTGGCGGCTACCGCGAGGGGCTCGATATCATCATCGACGGCGGGAAGATTATTGCCGTCGAGGAACGTCGCGATCGGCCGGACGCCATCGTCGTCGACCTTGGCGACCTGACGGCACTGCCTGGATTCATCGATAGCGATGCCGCTCTTCCTCCGGACAGCGGGCCCCCGCTCGGGCCGCTGCTGTTGTCCTTCGGGGTCACAACAATCGTCGTCGAAAATGACAACGCCGGGGAACTCGACAAACTGTGGGCAGGCAAGGTCATGCCGGGGCCACGCGTGCTCGGGGCCAGGTGGCAAATCAGCCTCGACTCCCTCGCGTCGATCATTCCCGGCACGGACGCGTTCCCGGTATCCCCGGCAGGAATTCGCTATGAGAACGCACAAATTGCCGATGACGGCGAGCCGGGAATGGTGCTCTCTTCGCTGGCGGATTCGCGAACCGCTGGCCTGCAGGACTTGCTGCGGTCAAGGCAGGCGAACCTCATCGGCATACACCTCGCCACCGCCCGGCGCTTCATCGACAAGCCGCTTCTCGGTGCCCAGTCGCCACCGATCGTACTGGGCAGCAGAGCGAGCGGCTTGCCGCCCGGCGTTGCGCAGCACGCCGAATTTCGCGCCCTCGCCGAGGCAGGCCTGTCGGCCGAAAAAATACTTCGCTCGGCCGGTATCAATGCCGCGAGCGCGCTCGGGCTGGGTCTGCAAATCGGCCGCATCGCCCCGGGCGCCAGTGCCGATCTCGTCATCGTCGATGGCGATCCGCTGGGTGACATCTTTGACGCCCAGCAAGTCGTGGGCGTCGTGCGCAACGGACGCTTTTACAGTGCGATCGGACTTCTCGAGCGGGTCAAAACGCCGGAAACTGTCGAATAAATTTACAAATCACCATGATTTGCCGGCCGCCGAGCCTCGATCGTGGGCAAATCTCCATGAAACTCAGCAGCTTAGCTCTGCTTTTTTCGATCAGGTTGATGTGCAGCGCAGCAAATATGTCGGATTTCTTTACAAATTAACTGCGTCGCGGGGTCGCTCATTACTGAACCACCCGCTAAATACCTGAAATTTCTCCGCGGCGGAGCCGGTTGGCACAGGTCTTGCTTTTTATATCCTGCCCAAGCGAAGTGTAACTGCACTCGGTGACGCAAACGGATACATGTACAGGATTTAGACGCCAGAAGAACAATAACTACAAAAACAATAAGATCCAGATCCAATAACAATAAAAGCTCTGTATCCGAGTACCGAATTCGCAGTTACCTCTTTTAATAAAAAGAGAGACTAGCCCCGCCGCTCACGCCGCGGGGCTTTTTATTTGTGGGGCGAAAAGCGCGAATTCCGACGGGAATCACAGCGATTCGCTGCTGAAAATGGCTCAATTGACCGATCATGTTCAAAGCCATACGCATAGCCATTCTGCTCTTCATCCTCGCCATGGTTGCGATGGGCAACTGGCTGACGCAGGCGCGCAGCACTGACTGGAACAACAGCCTGTGGGTGAAGATCTACCCGATCAACGCGGACGGAAGCCCGGAAGCGGCGAGGTACATTTCGGGCCTCGAGGTCAGCGACTTCGCCGGCATCGAGACCTTCATCAGCCGCGAGGCCGAGCGCTATGGCAGGCAATTGAGCCAGCCGCTGCGCATGGAACTCGGTACAGAAATCAAAGAGCAGCCCCCCAGGATCGAGGGTGATTTCAATGTGCTCGATATCATGCTCTGGTCGCTCAAGATGCGCTGGTGGGCATCGAGTACCGCCGGAGAACAGGACGAAGTGGCGCCCGACGTGCGCATCTTCGTTCGCTACCATCGGCCGCAGGACGCCTACGTGCTCGAGAACTCGGTCGGCCTGCAGAAAGGCATGGTCGGCATCGTCAACGCCCGCGCTTCCCGCCGTCACCGCGGCATGAACAACGTCGTGATCGCCCACGAGTTCCTGCACACGCTTGGGGCAAGTGACAAGTATGATCCGTCAACCGGCCAGCCGACACCGCCCGACGGACTCGCCGAACCCGATCGCAGTCCTCTGTATCCACAGCGTTACGCCGAGATCATGGGCGGCCGCATCGCCCGGGCCGCGGACGACGCCATCATTCCGCAAAGCCTCAGGTACGCGCTCATCGGCCCCGCCACGGCCAGCGAGATTCGTCTTATCGACTAGCCTGCGCTACGCTCGCGCAATGAGTGCGGGCACCTCTCCACTGCTGAGCTGTATGGATCTGACTGTTCGGGTGCCTGGACGGCTGCTCGTCGACAAACTGGGGTTCGAATTGCGCGCTGGCGAACTGCTCGCCGTACTGGGGCAGAACGGCGCAGGCAAGACGCTCACTATGCTGACGCTTGCGGGCCTGCGCAAGACTGACGCCGGGCAAGTGATGCTCAACGGCCTGGACATTCACGCGATGCCGCGACCAGAAGTCGCAAAGCGGCTTGCGCTGCTGCCGCAAGTGATGGATGACGTCTTCACGGCAACCGTCATGGATACGGCGCTGATTGGCCGGCACCCGCACATCGGCAGATTCCAGCGCGAGTCGGCCGACGACAAGGCGCTGGCGAAGCAAGCTCTTGAATACATGGGCCTCGCAAAACTCGCCGACCGCGACATTTTCACATTGTCCGGCGGCGAGCGCCGGCGACTCGCCATCGCACAGGTGCTGGCTCAGACGCCGGCCGTCTATCTGCTGGACGAGCCGAGCAACCACCTCGATCCGCAGCACCAACTCGATGCGCTGGAAGTATTTCGCGCGGCCGCAAACGACGGCGCCGGGGTCATCGCCAGCCTGCACGACGTCAACCTCGCGGTACGATTCGCCGACCGATGTCTCTTGTTGTTCGGCGACGGGCGCTGGCAGCTCGGCAACAGGGACGAGGTGCTGACCCCTGACGTCCTGAGCGAGTTGTACGCAACCACAATGGAGCCGGTCGGCTGGCGCTCACACGAATTGTTCGTCGCTAGTCGCCCTTAGAACTGAGGTAGCGGTCGAGCCAGTCGAGCGTTTCCCTGATCATGATGTCCCGCGACACCATGTGCGCGTCCGCCGAGATGTAGTGTTTTTTGTGCTCGGGGTCGGTACCGAGCAGATCGAACATAGGCTCTTGTGCCCTGTCGAGCGGAAACACGATATCGAATTCACCGTTCAGCATCAGAACCGGTGTACGAACCCGTGTAATGAAGTTGATCGGGTCGATTTCAGGCCGAAAGTGATAAACGTCCCAAAGCCCGCCGACATTGAGCACCGCCGCATCGAACCGATCGTCGATCGCAAGCGCAATCGGCGCTGTCTGTCCACCCCAGCTGAAGCCGTAGTAGGCGAGCCTGTCTGCGTTCAGGTCGTCCCTGGTCTGCAGGTAGTCGATCATTCTCGACAAGTCCTGCACCCACCTGACCTGGTAATCCCGGTAGCGCGTGCCCCCCGGGTTATCGAGCAATGCACCATGCGTGATGCTGAAGTTTTCGTCATCACGCCAATAAGCGCCCTTGAACATGGGTAGCGCAACGGCACGTCCGTCCCTTACGATGAAATCAAATGCCTTGATGTACTGGTCATCAATGGATTTATTGCTGAGAACGCCGCTGCCGCCCCAGAACCCGACAACCTCGAACGGGGCTTCACCGCGCTTGGGCAGGTAAATGTAGGCCCCACCGCGTTCGCCGTAAGGCAGGTCGTAACGAACTTCCTGGCGAACCCAGTGTTCGAACTCCTCGCTGCCGACGATCTCTGCATTCAACGGGAATGCATCGTAGGCGTAAAGCTGCTTGTAGATTTCGAACTCGGCATCGCCGACCGGCTGTTCGCTGCGATAGTCCCGGCTTTGACGGGGTTCGACCGGTTCCCGCAGCCGCGCCAGCTTCTCCTCTGTTTCGAAGCTGCGAATGGTCCGAAAACCATTTGTGGCATCACGGTCCCAGGGCGACTTGGGTATTACCCACCCGGCGATAAAAATCGCATCCGTCCAGGCTGCGCCTTTCGTGCCCCGGGAAGATTCGTCGACCGGATTCCAGATCCACTCTCTGACATTGCCAATCAGATCGAAAATTCCCAATGTCGACATCGCCCTGCCTTCACCGACGGGCCTTGGTCCATCGCCACCGAAATGACTGCGAGGTGTAATCAGCCAGCTGTTGTGCCGGAAATAGCGCATTGCGGCGTTCCGATGAGTCTCGGTCGGCAGCTGCTTGCCCGCAAACTCGGCGTAGGCCGCCGCTTCGTACCAGCTGACCCCACCAACCGGGTGATCGCCTTTTTCGGAAGGATACGTACCGCCGCTCCAGGTTGCCGGCCCCGGGCGGCCGGTTCTGTCCACCAACTCGCCTGTTGCCTCGTCCCAGGGAATCTCTTCGCCGTCTTTCACAAATGGATATACCCAGTACTTCCTGTTCTCGTAGCCACCGGCGAGGACGAATTTCTCATACTCGCGATTGGTCACTTCAAAGCGGTCCATCAGGAATTCGGCATATTCCACGAGGTCTGCAGTGAACGGCGGGATACGAACCATGTTCTCGGGAAGCGTGTCGGCCGTGTCGAGCCTGACCGGGTTCATGGGTTCCAGGTTCCGCCAATCTACGCCGCGAATCGCTGTCTGTAACACCTCGACATCGCGATACCCGTCCAGTTGAAAGCGCAACCGGTAGCCTTCGTGCTCCGCAAACCGGACGTTGCGAAGCGGTGTAGTCCCGAGCACTTCCCAATCATCCTCCGCGGCATCGATCTGCTGCCTGTACACCGTCGCGCCCTGCGGTTCGGTGTTGAGGTCGACAGCCCAGGAATATTCCTGCCAGAACTCCTCGTTGACCAGGTCGGGATCCAGTGACGGTGCAATTTCGCTCGCGAGCGCAAATGCGGCGCTGTAGTCGCCGGCGTCGCGCAGGCGACTCAGCTCGAGAAGCTTCTCTGCGACGCCAACGGGCGCAGGCTCGGAAGCTGTGTCGCCTTTCATCTCGATCGATGTCGTGTCGACGCTGGACCTCGTGAATTTGTCCAGCATCGTCCGGTCGGCAACCAGCAGACCGACCGCCACAACGAGCAGCGCGATCGTCAGGATATCCAGCCGTCGAGCAGTGAAATTCTTGGTCGATACGGACCGGTCGACATCGGCCTCACGCTTGATCCCGTCCGGCGTTACTTCGAAGGCCCAGGCAAACAGAATGGCAAACGGCAGGCCCAGCGCCAGCAGTGCAACGATGACTCGCAGGATCGAAGTGGGGGATTCGTAGATCTCGAGGATGAGCGAGGCCGCCTCGATAATGACCCACGCACCGACCACATAGGCGACGGTAACCCTGAACACATTGCGGCGCTTCAGTTCCTCGAACATCGACACTGCGTTTCTCCTCGTCTCCGCCGGCCGTCAGATTGCGCTTAGCTTCGGCTCCCGACGGGGCCCATCAGGAAAAATTACCACACCAATCCGGATCAGACAGTGGTTCTGGCTCGATTTGCTCCAATTCCGCCAGCCTGGTTCGAACTGCTGCCTGGAATTGCCGCAAGGAGAGCAAGTCTTGCCGGGATCCCTCCTTACTCCAAAGCCCCTTGGTCGCATTCAGTTTCGCAATACCCGGATAGCGGTGAATATTTGCCGCAAATGCATTGGTGACTATGTTCGTTTCAGCATCAAGAACGCCACGTTCATTTGCCAGCCATACCCAATAAGCGGTCGCCGAATACGAGTAATACATCTGGGCAAACTGGGTTTGCTCTCCGCCGCTTAATTCCTCTCCCATGCACCCTCGTCGCCAGACCTCGGCATTATTGATGACTGTGTTTCGAAACGAGCTGGTAATTGTCGATAAATTGACCGCTGCCTCGCCCTGTCCGATTTCTTCTGTCTGCTTAATTTGAAGGCCGACGAAAACAAGCGAAGCGACTAATGCAAATATGCCGATCACCTCGATCCAGTCTCTCAATTTTGCTGAGTCCATCTGCCATTCTCCGGTTGACCCTGCAGCGCGGCAAAGAAACGGGCTCCGCTGCAGAATTGCTGTGCCCGCTTCGGGTGACATCCAGCCATCAGGCGACAAAGCCTTTCAGGCGCTCAATAAACTGTTTGTGCAAAGACGGATTGGCTGCGAGCACCGAGCGGGTATCGAGTGTGACCGCGTTGCCATTGAGATCCGTGAATACGCCGCCGGCCTCGGTGACGATGATCGATAGCGCGGCGATATCGAGGATGTTCACATCGGATTCGATCACCGCTTCGATCTTGCCCGAGGCCAGCAGGTGATAATGATAAAAATCGCCATAACCGCGAGTGCGATCAGCCATGGCCAGAATATCGCCGAGATTGCCCCAGCCGGCCGAGCTTGCGAGTGACCTGAGGTTGCCGGTCGAAACCGCGGCCCGGCCAGGATCGGTTATTTCGCTGACCGAGATCGGCTCGCCGTTGAGCCACGCGCCTCTGCCCTTCTCCGCCCAGGCCAGCTCGTCCATCATCGTCCCGCTCGACACGCCAAGAATGATGTCGCCGCCCCGCATCAGCGCGATCTGCGTCGAGAAGAACGGATACTGCCGAACAAAGCCTTTAGTGCCGTCGATCGGGTCGACCAGCCAAAGATATTCGGAATCGCTGTCGGTCCTGCCGGTCTCCTCGCCGTAAAAACCGTGGTCAGGAAACTGCGTGAGAATGATCTCCTTGATGGCCTCTTCGCACTCGACGTCGGCCTGGGTCACGGGCGTAAGGTCGGCTTTTGTCGTTACTGCAAAATTGCCGGCGTAATAGGCCCGGCTGATGTCGGCCGCCGAACGCGCCGCCGCCAGCGCGGTAATCAGGGCGGTCGAAGCGTTCTTTGCGTCGAAGGTATCCGTCATCGGCGCCACTATGGCTGCTCGCCTGCGAAGACACAAGCGGCGACACGTTGCTTGACAGCATCGGGAGCCAACCCTATCTTGGGCGCTCACCAGGTAAACCCGGCTTGGCAAAGTCGGGTGAAGGGAAGTCGGTGCGATGTCACAAGGCATCTATTCCGGCGCTGCCCCCGCAACGGTGATCGAGTCAAACCGTAACCCCCGGCGAGATTTCTTGCCGGAGCCACTGCGAAAACTTCGTGGGAAGGCGTTACGGAGGGGACCTCAGGTCCGCTCGTCAGCCCGGAGACCGACCTGGTCAAACTATAAGCAGCGCGGAGGGCGCACATGAAAAACTGTCAATCAATTGTGGCCGCCTGCCTGGCGTCGCTGCTGTTCTGTTCGAGTACAAGCCTGGCCGAAATTACGATTGGCGAAACTATTGTCGTAACGGCGACGCGAACCGAGATTCCATTGCACGATGCGATCGTTCCGGTCACCGTTATTTCTCGGGAAGAAATCGAACTCTCACTCGCAAATGACCTGGCCGAACTGCTGCGTTTTCAGGCGGGAATCGACCTCGGGCGTAACGGCGGGCCCGGCCAGTCGACGTCCGTATTTCTTCGCGGCACCGAGAGTAACCACGCGCTGGTATTACTCGATGGCGTTCGCATAAATCCGGGCACATTGGGCGGTGCTGCCATCCAGCACATAGCGCCCGAGATTATCGAGCGTGTTGAAATCGTATCCGGAGCCCGGTCCGCGTTGTTCGGCACCGATGCGATCGGCGGCGTCATCAACATCATTACGCGGCGGGCCGAGCACGCTTACATAGAAAGCAGCGTTGGCAGCGGCAGTTTCGATGCGCGATCCGGCTACGTTTCGGCGGGCAACCATTCCGATCGCGGCGAATTCGGCGTTACGCTCAACTGGCAGGAAACTGACGGATTTGCGCCCAGGGTGGAGTCGGATATCGAGCGCGGCTACGAAAACCTGTCCGCCAATCTTTATGCCGCTCGCCGCTTCGGCGACAGTGAGTTCAGTTTTCGCCACTGGCAGACCGAGGGCCTGGTCGAATATCTCGATTTCTTTCTTACGCCGGTGGACCAGGACTTCAGGAACACTACGACGGCCGTCGAACTCGACAGTAAATGGTCTGACAGCGGCACGAGCAAGCTCATCGTGTCATTCATGCAGGATGACATCTCGCAGAACCAGAGCGACGATTTCGTGAAGTCGGATCGCGCGAGTTTCGACTGGCAGTACAGCCACTCGCTTGCAGAGCATACGTTGGCGGCGGGGCTGTACGCCATCGATGAAAACGCCGAAACCTTGTCGTTCGGCAGCGGCTTCGATGAGGATACCTCGGTGCGCGCAGTGTTCGTGCAGGATCAGTGGTCACGCGGCCGCCACCGTTCCTTCGTCGCCTTGCGCGTCACGGATCACGAATCATTTGGCAACCATACAACCTGGAACGCTGAATACGCGTTCGACATTAATGACGCCTGGTCATTGACCGCCGGCCTGGGACACGCGTTCCGCGCTCCGGATGCGACCGATCGTTTCGGCTTCGGTGGAAATCCCGATCTGCTGCCGGAACTGGCTGACGAGATACAGGTAGGACTGCACTATTCTCCGGGATCCAGGCATCAGCTCGATATCGAGTTTTACCTGAATGATATCGAGGATCTGATCGAGTTCGACCTGCAGAGCTTCACCTTGCAGAATATCGCATCGGCCGAAGTGCGCGGGGCGCAGGTCGCGTACGAATACCGTGGCGAAGATTTCGTTCTCCGTGCCGAGGCGGTCAGGCAGAGTGCCGATAACGCCGCCACCGGCCAACGTCTGCTGCGCAGAGCCGAGAAAAGTGCGACGCTGAGTTATACCCTGGACATCGGTGAGCACCGCGTTGGCCTGAGCATTTTCGCCAGCGGCGACCGCGAAGATTTCGGGGGCGTGCGCCTGCATGGTTACGTCCTGGCTAATCTCATGACCCAGTTCAGACTTAGCGAGGCCTGGTCGCTGCATGGCCGCATCGACAATCTGCTGAATACCGAATACCAGACCGCAGAAAACTTCCGCATGCAGGAGCGCAGCGGATTCGTCGAACTGAAGTATCGCTGGCAATAGCAAGGATTCGCACATGGGCAAACGGCTCAGCAAAATTTATACGCGCACGGGTGACGACGGCACGACGGGGCTCGGAGACGGGACGCGAGTTGCCAAGGACGACCCGCGCGTAGAGGCATACGGAACCGTCGATGAGGCCAACAGTGCTATCGGTGTCGTGCTCGCCTGTGATTCGGTTTCGCCGGAAATCTCGGATCTGCTGACCGAGATCCAGCATGATCTTTTCGAACTTGGCGGCGAACTCTGCATACCGGGCCACAGCGCGGTTACCAATGCCTTCGTCCAGCGTCTAGAAACGGAACTCGACACGCTGAATGCCGGGCTGCCCTCGCTCGACGAGTTTATCCTGCCGGGCGGCGGCATTGCTGCGGCACATTGCCACCTCGCGCGCACGATCGTGCGCCGCGCCGAACGCATTACGACGACGCTGGCTGCACAGGAGTATGTCAGGCCTGAAGTGCTGCGTTATCTGAACCGACTGTCGGATCTGCTATTCGTCATAGCCCGGACGCTGTCCCGACTCGAGACGGGTCAGGAAGTGCTCTGGAATCGCGAGCGGAACTGAGCGCATCGCAGACTGCCCTGGCGGCAATGATCAGGCGCGGCGTCGCGCGACCAATTTCATCGGCTGGCATCAGGAAGTGATTGCCGTAGCGATTGGCTGCCAGCGCCGGCCAGCGCTTCCAGATTTCAAACGCATCGTCCGCCGCATCTGAACTCGCCAGAATAACTTCGGGGTCCTTGGCAACAACGGACTCGACGTCCACGACGGGCGCGAGATCCTCCAGCCCGGCAAACACATTGCTGCCTCCGCAAAGACCAATCAGCTCACTGACGTAGTGCTCGCCAGTGATCGTGTACAGCGGCCTGGCGGACACCTGATAAAAAACACGGACGTCTTCTTTTTGCGCGTTGACGCGGCCCAGCGCGTGCAGTTCGGCAGTGAACGCACTCGCCGCTGCGCCGGCCGACTCGGCATGCCCGGTCAGATCGCCGATGCGGCGCAGCGCCGTGGCCACATCATCCAGGCTTCGTGTTCTCAAGACCTCGACACGAAATCCGAGGGCCTCGAGCTCATCGACGACATGCGATGGCGTGCCACTTTCCCAGGCGAGCAGCAGATCCGGCTTCAATAGCGCCAGGCGTTCCCGGTCCACCGCAAACGCATCGCCGATAACGGGCAGTTGGCTCGCGGCAGATGGATAATCGGAATATGCGCTGACTCCGACGAGTGATTCACCGGCGCCGGCCGCGAATACCAGTTCGGTCAGATTTGGGGCAAGCGTGACGAGGCGCGCGTGCGACCCGTTTACTTGTTGCTTATCAGCGGATTGCTGGCATGCGGCAAGAATTGTAAGCGCCAGCAGAAAGACAAGTCGCCGGCACCCCGTCACCGGGTCCAGCCAGACAGGGTCATCGCTGCGATGACGACGGCCCAGATCACCAGCAAGCGGAACACGAGCCGGTTCGCGGCCGTAGCCCCCTCCACGGCGCGTTGCACGATGTCGTCTTCATCTGTCAGCGCGAGCGAGGCGACGCCCACGCGAGCCAGCAAATGCTCGTTGGATTCGGACACCGTATCCGCCTCATGCTCGGCCGGCGTTCGCCAGGCACCGATGGCGGCATCGAAATGGCCGGCCGCCGCATAGCCTATCGCGGTCAGGCGGGCCGGTATCCAGGCAAGCCAGCCGTGCAGGAATATCGCCGCGTCGCGGATACGATCCGTCGTTCCGTCGCGCACTTCATCGCGATCAGCGCAAAAAACGGCACGCCGCCGGACCAGGTCCGTAGACCGGTATGCCCAGGCGCCGAGGGGCCCCAACGAGACAAACCAGAATACGTCGGTCATCTGGTAGATCTTGTCACCCAGAAGTCCTAGCAGGACAAACCAGAAAATGATCGCAAACAGGCGGTTGTTGGCCTGCACGCATACCGCTTCCTCGAACCTGTGAATGCGCTCAAGATCGTCCTCGGGCACTTCGTGTTCGATAATGGCCTTGGCGGTCTGGCGGATACGCTCCTCGTCGCCGTCTTCCACGGCCCGGCAGTACTCATCGACATCTTCCCCGATATCCTGCGGGCCAAAGGAAAAAAACAGGACGACGATAGCAAGTATCAGGTACGGAAAACCGTAGAACGCATCGCCGAGGGCGAAAACCACGGCGGCGACCGGCAGCAGCAGCAGCAGGATGATAAGGGTGACCGGAATTATGGCGGGCCAGTTCGCCACACGCTCGGCCTGCCGAAAACCCACGTCAATGACGCGCTCCAGCCAGCGCAGCCTGCGCAAATGAAACAGTCGTGTCGCGAGTCGCTCGACCAGGAGGCCGATCAATAGGGCTATCAGGTTCATGTTGTCCCGAGACTTTTTTCAGGCAAGCCCATCATACAATCGTAGCCAGTCGAAAGCAGGGCCCGGATCGGTTTTTCGGCCCGGCGAAATATCCGAATGCGCGGCGATCCCCCTTGCCGAGAGCCCCGGGTACGCATCGAGAAGAGTTTTGACGACCCGTGCGAGCACCTCGTACTGCTCTTTGGTGTATGGCGTCTCGTCTTCGCCCTCGAGCTCTATACCGATCGAGTAATCGTTGCAGCGGCTGCGACCTCGAAAGCAGGAATCACCCGCATGCCAAGCCCGTCGTCCAAATGGTACGAACTGAATCAGTTCACCGTCACGGCGGATCAGCAAATGAGACGATACCTGGAGGCCGCGAATCTCACTAAAGTACGGATGCGCATCCCAGTCCAGCCGATTGGTAAAAAGATCTTCAATCTCTGAACCGCCGAATTCGCCCGGCGGCAGGCTGATACCGTGAACGATGAGAAGTGTCGGGTCGCAGGATTCGGGGCGGTCATCCTGGTTCGGGCTCGGGCACTGACGGGCCTCGGAAATGAGTCCGGTTTGCAGATCTACGGCGAAATTTCGACGCATTGACAGTTGCCCCGATTGCGACAAACAACGATAGTCACGTCTGAAGTGGCTGGATGTCAAAGGAACATGGCACTTACACGACTCTTCATTCCTGCCGCACTCAGTTCCGGGCGGGAAATTCAGCTCGACGCAGAACGGGCGCGCTACCTGGCCCGCATCCTTCGCTTGCGAGCAGGAGACGCGTTGACTGTCTTCAACGGGGAGAACGGCGAATTCGCTGCGAGCATATCGGCGATCGACAAGGGCTCCGGCACCCTTCTCGTTGATTCGCACATAGAAACCGCGACAGAGTCACCGCTCAAGGTCCACCTGGTGCAGGGGATTTCGCGCGGCGAAAAGATGGACTACGTCGTGCAGAAAGCAACCGAACTCGGCGTCAAGCGAATCACGCCGGTATTTGCGAAGTACGGGGTCGTCAAACTCGACGCCAAACGCGCCGCGAAGCGGCGCGCTCACTGGCAGGGCGTTGCCGAAAGCGCTTGCGAGCAATGCGGTCGCATACGTCCGCCACTGATTGACGAGCCGCTGCCGCTCAACACCTGGTTCGGAGAGCAGACGGGCGATGCCGACATCGATCTTATCCTGCTACCACGGGCCGCGACGGCTTTGACCTCGATCACCGCCCCCAAAACCAAGGTCTGCATGCTAATCGGGCCTGAAGGCGGATTCAGCAGCAGCGAGTGCGACGATGCCAACGAGGTCGGCTTCAAGGCCGTTTCTCTCGGCCCGCGAATCCTGCGCACCGAGACCGCCGCGGCCGCAGCGTTGACGGTCGCTCAATCCCTGTGGGGCGATTTTCGTCGCAAGGAGTGATCAGAAGTCAATCGCAAAGGTGAACTTCGCGATTTGGTTCTCGCGGCATGCCGGGTTGTCGTTTTCGAGCGGACGCGCGCGCCAGCTCCGGACGGCGTCAAGCACCGCCCCGGCGAATCGCTCGCTCGGCACCTCGGCCAGAATTTTCGCGTCCTCGACGGTTAGGTCGTCGGCGATTTTGAAGCCGACGAGCACCGCGCCGATGAAATTCTTTCGCAGGGCATCGCGTGGATACACAGGTGGCATCCTGACGGCCCACTCGACCCCGCCGCAATTGTCGGGCCGCATGTCGCGGTCAAAGATTCTGTCGCCATCGTGGTGGTCATTCGCATCGTCGTGCTTATGTGGCGGATAGTCACCGCCTCCCATCGATACAAGCGCCGCTGCCGCTGCCGTATCCCAGGCAATCACCTGAGCCAGGACCGGGTCGAAAGAGTCGATGCCCTTTTGCAGTGGAATCAGGCTGCGTGCGCTCTGGAATTCCGTATGCGCGGCCAGGCCGGCGGACAAGTCAATCGGATTCTCTACCAGGATCGCGGCCCCCCGAATGAGCTTCGCTCTGGCCAGCCTGCGATAGTCCTCGATGCCGCTATCGCGCAATATCGTCTCGGCACTGCTCGCACATTCGATCGCGCGCCGGGGACGGCCGGCCGCGAGGTCGGCCGCGCCCAGTTCAAGCCAGATCTCCGCCAGAACGGGGCTTCCTGCCACACCGGTTGCTATCGAGTCCCGCAATGTGTCGCGTAAGGCCCCGGCGGCGCGTCGTTTGCCGGGATCGCCGACAAAGTCGAGGTATGCCCTGTAGACGGCCAGTTCGAAGGCGTCCACGTCATTGGGTGCCAGCTCCTGAAGTTCGGCCACCCTGCCGAGTGCCAGGCGCGAAGACGGTTTGTCGGAAAAAATCACAAGGAGGCCATGGTTATAGGCAAGAACCGCCGTCAACCGATGGTTACCGAAAGAATCTTCCGCATCCTGCCATGCCTTGTACGAGTGCTCCGCGGCGGCTGCAACATCGCCGCGCTCGAGCGCATCGCGATACGCGCGAAATTCCAGCAGGTACTCCGGGTCAGCGCTTTGTGCTGCCGCAATACCAAAGCCGGGCATCAGTATCAGAAGAATCCGGATAATCAACTTCGGCTCCGCGCGTCTTGAGCACATGATTTTCAGGCCTGCATAGACTCCAGTGCGAGCATGGCTTCGAGTTTTTCGAGATCGGGTATCAGCGGAAATTCATTAATCATCTTGACGCGGCAAAGTACCGGCGCGTCATTCGGCCAGCCCTCGGTAGTATGCAACTTCAACACATCCTTGTTGACCCGGACAAGTTGCGGGAATCCCTGCGTCAGAACGCCGAAGTATCCTGTATTGAGTTGACCCGTGCTCGCATAAAAGACAACGATTCGTGCACGCCCCGTAGGCGGCGGAATTTCCTTACCGAGCGCTCCTTCGAAAGACACGACCGGCAGCTGGCGACCATTCCAGTTGACGGTGCCGAGCATCCAGTCGTGCGCGCCGGCCTCGTGTTCCGGTGACGAGAATCGAACCACCTCGACCACACAGGCCCTTGGGACAATGAGGCGATCCTCAGCCAGCGGCACCAGCAAACTATATAGTTCTGTCTCTTCGGCGCTCACGTCAGCGTAATTCCTCTTTCTTCGAGCAGACGCCCTATCGCATCGAGCAGCTGGGCATCCTGATACGGCTTACCAACATAGTCATTGACCCCGAGCTCGATGGCGCGTGCGCGATGTTTATCGCCAACCCGCGAAGTCACCATGATTATCGGCACGTCTGCGACACGCGGATCATTGCGCACATGCGAGGCGAATTCATAGCCGTCCATGCGCGGCATTTCGATGTCGAGCAATATGATGTCGGGCTTGTTGTCGGCCATGACGCTAATTGCATCCAGTCCGTCCTTGGCCGTCACGACGCGCAGGCCGCTGCGTTGCAGGAAACGTTCGGTCACGCGTCGAACGGTGATCGAATCGTCGACGACCAGCGCCAGCGGACGATCGTCGGCTGGTGTGGGAGCCGCTTTCCTGATCTCGACAACCGGCGCGCCGGTTCTTACAAGCGCCGCAATATCGAGTATGAGGACGATACGGCCATCGCCGAGAATCGTCGCGCCGGAAATGCCGCGAATGCTTGCCAGCTGTGGGCCGATTGTTTTGACGACGATCTCGCGGCTCGCAATCATCTCGTCCGTCAGTAACGCCGCAGAATACTCGCCGGCCTGCACCAGAATGACCGGAATGAAAGGTTCGTCCTGCGGCAATTGCGCTGCCTGCCCTCCGAGGTACATGCCCAGATGACGGAACTTGTAGGTCTGCTCGCCATACTGATAGCTCGGCTCGCTCTGGCTGAGAAGATTTTCGAGTTCGGCACGCGGGATCCGGGCAACGCCTTCGACCGAGGGCAGCGGAAGGGCATACACCTCGTCACCGGTGCGAACGATGAGTGCCTGAGTAATTGCGAGCGTAAACGGCAGGCGAACCGTGAAGTTCGTGCCCTGGCCCGTAACCGACGATATACGTAGCGAGCCGCCCAGCTTCTTTACCTCGTTCGCGACAACGTCCATGCCGACGCCGCGCCCGGCAGACTGCGTCACTTTTCCGGCCGTCGAGAAGCCGGGTGTAAGAATTAACGCCATGATCTCGTCGTCGCTGACCTTGCTGTCCGGTTTCAGCAGATCGAGTTCGTAGGCCTTGCGGCGAATTGCGTCCACATCGAGGCCACGGCCGTCGTCGGCAACGTCGATAACCATTTCCGACCCTTCACGATGGAGGCGTATCGTGATCCTGCCGGTCGCCGGTTTGCCGGCCTGCTGGCGTTTCTCGGCAGGTTCCATGCCATGGACGACCGCGTTCCGCAGCATATGCTCGAACGGCGGCAGCATTTTTTCGAGTACCTGCCGGTCCAGCTCGCCCGAAGCGCCCTCCACCGCCAGTTCCGCGCGTTTGCCGGCTTCCTTGGCGATCTGACGCACGAGGCGAGTCAGCCTCGGCACATGGCGCTCGAACGGCACCATACGCGTGCGCATAAGGCCGTCCTGCAATTCTGCCGTGACGCGCGATTGCTGTAAGAGCAGGGCATCTGCCTCCGTGGTCAATGACTGCAGCAGATCCTTGAGACTGCTGAGGTCGTTGGCCGATTCAGCCAGGGCGCGTGACAGCTGCTGGATATTCGAGTAGCGATCCATCTCCAGTGGATCGAAGTCACGGGCCACAAGAGTTTCCTGGTGCCCGTGCATGATCTGCGCCTCGGTTTCCATCTCCAGCTTGCGCAACTGATCGCGCAGTCTCGAGATCGTCTGTTCGAGCTCCTCGACATGAAACTCGAACGAGTTCACCTGCTGACTCAGGCGTGAGTGATAAATGCTGATCTCGCCGGCGGCATTCAGCAGATCCTCGAGCAATTCTGCATCGATGCGCGCGAATTCCTGGCGCTGATCCTGTTTGAGCTGTGCGGCCGCGAGTTTGTCCGACTCCGCCTCGGCCGCAGGCCTCGGCCTGGCCGTGACCATTCGTCTCGGCTCGGGCTCCGGCTCGGGCTCGGGCTCGGGCTCGGGCTCGGGCTCGGGCTCGGGCTCGGGCTCGGGCTCGGGCTCGATTTCTTCAGCCGCGGAGTCGACAACCGGCGCTTCCGGCTCAACACCCGACAGCTTTATTTCGGCAAGTTCGTCGGCCAGTGGCGAATCGACTATAACCATGCTGACCGTATCTTCCGGCTCGATCGTAAACTCAGCCGGCGGCGCCTCTTCGACGTCGGCCTCCTCGGGGACGGTCTCGACCGCCGCATCATCGGCGAGTTCAAAGCCCGCATTCGCTGCCTTGATACGTTGCCCGAGCTCGGCCGCCGGCGGTACGGGCTTGCCCGCCATGACTGCATCACGCATGCGGTGCAATTCGTCGACACTGTTCTGCAGGAGTTCATCGACGGCAGACGTCGCCTTCACGCGTCCGTTGTCGATCGAGATCAACAGGGTCTCGAGCTCGTGGCTGAGATTGCCCATCGAGGTGATGCCAGCCATGCGCGCACCGCCTTTCAGCGTGTGCAGGTGACGCTTGAGTTCCTCCATGGACGCCTTTTGCTCTTTGTTACTCGTCCATTCGATCAGCGCCTTGTCCGCAGCCTCGAGCAATTCGGCTGACTCTTCGGTGAATATCGCAGCGATTTCGGCGTCGTATTCCGCTTCTTCGGGCGCAGCCTCGGCGGCAGGTTGCATCGAAGGCGCGGGTTCTTGCCGCACTGCTACCGCCGGTTCCTCGGCCTCCGCTTCCTGAACGATCGTGTGCTCCGGCTGCACGGCCTCGGTGAGTTTTGTGATGTGCTCTATCAGCGCCGTGTAGTCGGCGCGTTTGCGCTCCGGCTGGTTGATGTCGCCGACGATCGTGCCGATCGCCCTGGCCGCGGCCTTCAGTGCGTCGAGGCCCGAACGCTGAAAACCCACTTTATAGTCGTAAACACGGCGCACGAATCGGTTCAGGACGCCGGCGACGGCAACGCCGCGCTCCACGTTGGCCATGTTGGCACTGCCATGCAGGGTATGGCACGCCCGATGCAGCTTGTCCGTAACGTCAAATGGCGGCTGATGACCCTCGCAGGCTGCCAGGTAGTCGGTGATGACCGTGAGGTGCCCGGTCGTTTCTTTCGAGAAGATATCGAGCAGCACCGGGTCCATCTCGAGTGCGGATTCCTCCGCCTCGGCACCCTCGTCCGCCGGCGCAGCCAACGTGAGTATTGCTGCATTTGGATCGCCTTCGGCGAACGCAGTTGCGCGCGCCATCAGCAAGCGGATGTCGGCATTCGGTTCGGCACCGACTTCAAGCTGCTCGATCAATTCCGGTACCGCACCGGCCGCCTCGACAATGAAGTCGACCATGGGCGGCGTACGCACAAGCGTTCGATTAATCAGCCTGTTGAGCAGATTCTCGACGCTCCAGCAATACTCACCGATGCGCTCGGCCCCGACCATGCGGCCGCTGCCCTTGAGTGTGTGAAAAGAACGCCGGACGGTTATCAGCGTCTCCATGTCGTTCGGCGACTCTGCCCATTCAGGCAACCTGCGCCTGATGGAGGCCACCTCTTCCTTGGCCTCCTCGATAAAGAGTTCGAGCAACTCCGGATCCATGTGCTCCGCATCCGGCGCTATGACAGGCAGCGGCATAACCTCGGTAGCCTGCATCTTCGCCTGATCGGCCTCGGCCGCCTCGGCCGCCTGCGCAGCGATCTCGCGCGAATCGAGCTTTATCGTCTGCGCGGCCCGTGGCTCTTCCCTGGCTGCTTGCGCGATGCGGTGTTCGAAATCCCGCAATACAGCCAGGCAGGCTTCTGCGTTATCCAGCATGTACCAGGGCTCGCTGCGTCCGGCTTTCACGGTCTCCATGTAATACTCGACGGAAACGATTGCGTCTGCCAGTCGGTCGGTTTCCTTCTGCGACAGTAACTCGCCGCCACCGCTGCCGAGCGTGAGCATTATCAGCTCGCCGACGCGGTCGACGACTTCCATGGCCCGCGTCTTGTTCAGCATCAGCAGGCCGGCCTTGATACCGCGTATCAGCGACGGCACGCTGTCCAGTCCGGCCGGCGGCGCATCCGAAGTGAAGCCCTGCCCGACCGTTTCCTTGATTCTTGCCAGGTTGATGATGCACTCGCGCATCACCGACTCTGCGACCTGCTGGTAATCGGCCGCCTCCTGCGGTGGCAGATCGTCGGCCTCCGCCTCGGGACCCTCCCGCGGCACGATCAGTCGCACGAGCTGCTGGTCGAGGCGATCCTCGACGCGAAGCAGCGTTGACGCGATGTCGAGGATGATTTGCTCGGATGCCGTGCCACCGCGCTCGACGACAGATTTCAGCCGTTCGATTTCGCCATCGATGTCACCACGTAATTCACCCAGCCCGAGCACGCCAAGCGTATCGGAGATCTTTTTCAGCAACTCGAGCTGCGGCACGAGTTCCTGAGACTTGTTCATACCCGTACGAACAAAGATATCGAGCACATCTTTGACACGCGCCAGATCTTCCTTGATGGCACCCGCAACCGTTTCCATGAGCTTTACGCTGGGCGCGGACAGGGCCTCACGGGCATGCTCGACCTGTTCGTCACCCGGCAGAAGTTCGGACAGGTTGAACGCGGCGCGAATTTCCGAAATACGTTTCCCGGCGGTTGCAGAACGGGCGACGTAATAAAGAAGGTTGTTCAGTAAATCATCGATCGGGTGCGTATCGAATGACTCGATGCCCTCGTCGATGATCCTCTTGATGCGGCGATCCGCTTGTCCAAGCAATCGCTTCAGCGCCACCGACGTTTCCAGCCCGCCCTCCGCCAGCGCTTCCAGGACACCACCGGCGACCCACCACAACTGGTACATATCGTCGCGGGTCGCGCAGCGCTCGAGTTGCTCGGCAACCTTGCGCAAGGCATCGAGGTGCCTTTGCGTGTCACCGCCCTTGATCCAGCCCAGCAGCGCAAGCTGGAACTTCGGGCGCAAGCGCGTTGCGACTGCGAGCGGATCTTCACCGCTGCCTTCGCGTTTTTCCGCTTTCCTCTGCGCCTGGCTCGGCGACAGATTCAGAAGCAGCAGCGTCCCTTCAGAGAGCAAAGGCTCGCCGCGCGCCGCGCGCAGATCGTTGAGCATCGGCAGCAGCACGAGCGCGATATCGCGGCCACCTCCCAGCAGGCGTTCGATGTAGGTGGGCAATTGCACCATCGAGCGCGTTAAAGCATCCAGGCCATCGTCGCGGCCCTTGCCTGAACGCAGCCCGGCCAGGTACTTGCAAGCCAGTTCCATTTCCTCGGCGAGCAATGCCGCACCGTAGGTCTCGGTGATTTGCAGCGCACCGCGAACCTGGTGCAGCAGCTCGCCGGCACGAACCAGCGCCGCGGAACCGCCACGACCGTCGACGCAATCCTCGAGGGCCAGATGCGCGTTGCGGATCGTCTCCATGAGCTCATTGGCGACGATGGACAAGCCGCTCATCATTTCGCCGACAGCTTCATCGCCCACGCGCTGTTCCTGTATGCCAGTGTCGCTTGTCATCAAGCAATCCGCATCGGTGGAGCCCGGCGCCCTTTATCCTGCCTGTACCTGCTCGCTGCCGGGTGCGGCCAGCGTACTCGCAGATGTTCTCAACGTCCGGGACTGCAACGCCTCGGTAGGAAGCGTAAATCCTGCGACGGTCTTTCGCAGCTGTGACGCCAATTCCGACAGTTTCGAGATAGCGGCGGCGGTTGCCGTCGTGGCCTTGCCTGTCTGTTCACTGATCTCTCGCAACCGCGTGGTACGGCGCGTCACGTCCGCGGCAGAGCCGGCCTGCTGCCTTGCGGAGCTCGAAATGTTTTGTACGAGGCTGGCAATCTGGTTCGATACCTGCTCGATCTCGTCCAGCGCCGCACCCGCATTCTCGGCAAGCAACGCGCCGCCAACCACATCCGTCGTACTACGTTCCATGGATACCACGGCTTCGTTCGTATCCGCTTGAATCGTGCGGACGAGTACCTCGATCTGTTTCGTTGCGTTCGTCGAACGTTCCGCAAGCCGCTGTACTTCGTCAGCAACCACGGCAAAGCCGCGGCCGGCCTCACCCGCCATCGACGCCTGAATCGACGCATTCAACGCGAGGATGTTGGTCTGCTCCGCGATATCGTTGATTAATTCGATGATGTTGCCGATTTCCTGCGAACTCTCGCCCAGTCGCTTGATGCGCTTGGACGTGTCCTGAATCGTCTCGCGAATCGTGTTCATGCCATCGATAGTGCGGCGCACTGCCTCGCCGCCCTTGTGGGCAACCTCCACAGAATGGCGCGCGACGTCTGAAGAACGCTCGGCATTGCCAGAGACTTCTTCGATGGAAGCAGCCATCGATACGATGGACTCGGTCGCCGCATTGATTTCGCGGGTCTGGTTCTCCGCAGCCTTGGCCATGTGCGATGCCGTACTTTCGGTCTGTTTTGCGGCCGAATCCACCATGATCGCCGTCTCGTTGACCGTCGCGACGAGCTTGCGTAATTCCTCGATAGCGTAATTGAAGGAGTCGGCAATCGTTCCCGTAATATCCTCGGTAACGGTCGCTTCGACCGTCAGGTCGCCGTCGGCGAGACTGCCCATTTCGTCGAGCAGGCGCAGAATGGCCTGTTGGTTGCGCTCGTTTTGTTCGGCTTGCTCGCGCGCCGTCCGTTCGAAGGTCGACGATTTGCCATTCAGCGCCATGAGAACGAGGAGCAGGACGACCGCGATTCCGATCAGTCCCACCGTTATCCAGGCGGTCTGGAGAAACTCCGGCAGAGGGAATGCCATCCCGGCTGCATCGCCGCCCAGATCGATCGCACCTTGCGCAAGAGCGTTTTGCGCTTCGGCAAGCGCCGATGTCTTGTTCATGCTGGCGGTGAGCTGTTCAACGGCGGTCTCGACCTCCGACAGCGCCGAGCCCAGCGGTTCGCGCGCCACCGCTCGTGCATTGTTGTCAAGGGCGCGAAGCTCGAGTTCCGTCTCTTCGCCCATCAGTGCGTTCGCCACGGTACGCAATGCCGCAATCCCTTCATTGACGGCCTTCGCAGAGGTGCCGAGTTCGTCCATGTCGCTGCGGCCGTCCAGCACCGTTCTCGCCTGGGATTCCAGGTCCTGCCACTGCCCGCTCGTCGCACTGCCGCCTTGCAGGTAGCTCAGCGCCGCCGCCACAATGAGCAGCGATGCCGCAACCATTACTACGATACGAAAGATGGATGATGTATCAGTTGTCTTTGCCATAACTTTAGAACCTGCGGATCATTCTGCGGCTGCCTGCAAGAACAGGTTGCTTTCGACCAGTTCGAACAGGTTGAACACGGGCCACATTTCATCGTTGCGCAAATAGGCGCCCGTTAAAAATCGGTCACAACGAACGATGGTTTCAGGCCAGGTGTCCGTGAATTCATTTTCGGTGAAACGCCGAAACCCGATGACCTCGTCGACAACGAGGCCGGCCGGCACCTCACGGTGATTGATGGAGATTACGCGGGTCGCGCGCCGCAGGGTCGTGCGGCCGCTACCGAGCAGAAGCTTGACGTCGACCAGCGGCAACAGGTGGCCACGAAGGTTGGCGATACCGAGCAGCCAGCGCTTGGCCCCGGGGACGCGCGTCATGCTCTCGGGCAGCTTCAGGACCTCGCGGACCTGCTCACGACTGGCGGCGAATTGCTCCTCGCCTATGCGGAAGCCGACCCCGACCCACTCGGACGGCAACGCACCGCCCGCCTGGCCGGAATGCGCCTGCCGGCTGCGGCGTTCGATTTCGGCGAGCAGCTCGAACGGCTGCTCGATCAGTTCTTTGAGATCTGGCGCAGCGCTCATTCAGCCGGCCATCACCGCGTTTATTTTTTCCACGAGTTGTTTCTCGGCAACGGGTTTGACGAGGTATTCCACCGCCCCCTGGCGCATACCCCAAATCTTGTCGGTCTCCTGATCCTTCGTCGTGATCATGATCACCGGAATCTTCGACGTTGCAGCATCCTGGGTCAGCTTGCGAGTGGCCTGAAATCCGTTCATACCAGGCATGACGACGTCCATGAGGATGCAATCCGGCCTCGACGTTTGCGCCTGTCGGATGCCTTCTTCACCGCTGTCAGCAACCAGCGTCTCGAAGCCGTGCTTGGTCAGCATCTTCTGAAACAAATGCAATTCGGTTGGCGAATCGTCGATGATGAGAATGACTGCCATCAATACGTCCTTTGCAGCGTTGTTCCGGTCATAGCTAGTTAATCTGGTTCGAGATGGCGCCGAGCAGTTCGTCTTTCGTGAACGGCTTGGTGAGATACTGCTCCGAGCCCACAATGCGCCCGCGGGCGCGATCGAAAAGGCCATCTTTGCTCGACAGCATGATGACCGGCGTTTCCCTGAACATCTTGTTGTGCTTGATCAGGGAGCAGGTCTCATAGCCGTCGAGCCGCGGCATCATGATGTCCACGAAAATCAGGTCCGGCTGGTGATCGGCAATTTTCGAAAGTGCGTCGAATCCATCGATGGCCGTGAAAACATGGCAGCCTTCCTTGGTCAACAAAGTCTCCGCTGTGCGGCGAATTGTCTTGCTGTCATCGACGACGAGAATCTTGAGTCCGCTGAGACTCCGGGAGGCGCTATCTGACACCGAATTTCCTCTTATGCAATGCGCGAATATCCGGGGAAGACCGACTTGTACCATATTGACATAAGTCCTGCTACGACGCGCGCCGCAGACGCCAAAATTCGAGGAATTTTGGGCGCTTACCCCGCCATTCCGATGTATAGTTGGCCGCTCGGTTGGAGTCAGGGAAAAACTCGGGGTAATGGGCGACAAGAAGCTCAAAATTGGCATCGTGATGGATCCGATCGAGTCCATTGCTCCGTACAAAGACAGTTCACTCGCGATGCTGCTCGAAGCCGGCCGGCGAGATGCCGAAATCCACTATTTCGAACAAGCCGATTTGAAGCTGGTTTCCGATCGCGCCATGGGAATGTCGACGCTTCTAACGGTCAGGGACGACAACGACGACTGGTTCGAAAAGGGCCAACGGCAGGAAATTGCGCTTGGTGACCTCGACGTGATCCTGATGCGCAAGGATCCCCCTTTCGATATGGAGTACATCTATACGACGTACATCCTCGACCGCGCCAAAGCCGCGGGCGCACTGATCGTCAACGATCCCCAGGCGCTTCGCGACATGAACGAGAAGGCGTTCACGGCGTGGTTCCCCGATTGCACGCCACCGATGCTCATTGCGCGCTCGATGACAGACATGAAAGCGTTCCTGAATGAGCACGGCCGCATCGTCGCGAAGCCACTCGACGGTATGGGCGGTAAATCTATTTTTGTCATCGACAAAGGCAGCAAAAACGCGAATGTCACATTCGAGACACTGACGAACGACGGTCGCAAATTCGCGATGGCGCAGTTGTACATTGCCGAGATCAGCGCTGGCGACAAGCGCATTATGCTCGTTAACGGTGAAGCCGTGCCGTATGCGCTCGCACGCGTTCCTTCCGATGACGATCATCGCGGTAATCTGGTCATGGGCGCAAAGGGAATAGGCCAGGAACTCTCAGCCGCAGACCGTGCGGTTTGCGAACGCGTCGGGCCGGTGCTGCGCGACGCAGGCGTGCTTTTTGCCGGTATCGATATCATCGGCGACTACCTGACGGAGGTGAATATCACGAGCCCTACCGGCATTCGGGAACTCGACAAGCAGTTTGACCTCAACATCGCCGGCCTGCTGTTCGACGCTATCGAAAAAGCGATCTAAGCCCTTGTTTTGAAGCGCAAATAGGCGGATTATTCGCCTCGCTATGGGCAGCATCACAATGCAGCAGATTGGGCTTGACGAGATCCGGCTCGTCCCGCCGGAACGTCCTGACCGTCTTCCGGCAATGCTGTTCCTGGCGGCGCTCATTCACGGCATCCTGATCATCGGCGTCACGTTCAACGCCTATATCCTCGACGACCTGTCCAACGCAATTTCACTCGAAGTCACGATCGTGGCCGATCCGGACCAGAGGATCGATCGTCCTGACGAAGCCGAATACCTGGCGCAAGCATCGCAGGAGGGCGGCGGCAACACGACCGAGGACGTCCGCCCGACGGCGCCGCTGCAGAGCGCTTCCCCGGTCGACAATACCGGCGAGGAAAATGCCGATCGCCTGCTGGATGCGAAAACACACGAGCTGGCGGCAGACCAGCTGCTCACGACGCAAACCGAGCAGGAACGGCAGGTCGCCGACAACCTTCGCGAGCAACCGCAGCCCGAGGACAGCACCGCAATCGCCCTCGAAGCCGGCAGCGAGCAAACTCTGCCATTGCCGCAGGATCAACGCGCCACATTACTCATTCACGACGACGATCCCAGGCAACTGATCATCAGTGCCGACACGCAGGAATCCATCGTTGCCGGCTACCTCGACAACTGGAAACGCCGCATCGAAGCCGTCGGCGACGAATACTTCCCCGAACTGGGCGAACTCGAGGGACTCACGGGCAGTCCGACGCTGGAAGTCATCATCGAGGCGTCAGGTCAGCTTTCGGAAGTCGTCATTCGCAAGTCGAGTGGTTCGCCCGTCCTTGACAAGGCGGCACTCGATATCTTGCGGCGGGCGTCTCCGTTCGATCCGTTCCCGCCCGAGATCAGCGCGGACTATGACCGCCTGAGATTTGCGTACAAGTGGTTGTTCAGCGAAGAGTTAGTATCGTCAACGGCGCAAAATCAAGACAATATCCCCTGATCGATTTGTGCCCGCTGCGCCGAAGGCGGATACTGTCTGCATGAGTTCCGACGGTACTCTGACAAATCAATTGCTTATCGCGATGCCAGGGATGCTGGATCCGAATTTCAGCACGACGGTCACCCTGATCTGTGAACATAATGAAGAAGGTGCCCTCGGCATCGTTATCAACCGGCCACTCGATCTCAAGCTCGGCGGTCTGTTCGAGCAGCTCGACGTCGAGAACCCCGACCCGAAAGCGTCGGAATACCCTGTCATGATGGGCGGGCCCGTCGGTCCCGAGCGCGGATTCGTGCTGCACAACCCCGGCGGCCAGTATGAGAACTCTCTCGCCGTTTCGTCCGATATTCACCTGACGCTGTCACGCGACATTATCGATGCAATGGCGTCCGGCACGGGTCCCGGCAAGTCACTTGTGGCGCTGGGCTACGCCGGCTGGGAACCGGGACAACTCGAAGTCGAGATGCTCGCCAATTCCTGGCTTAACGTTCCGGCAACCCCCGACATCGTTTTCGACATGCCGTTCGGTGAACGCTGGATGGCGGCCGCGAAAACACTGGGTATCGACATCAGCCAGATTTCCCCCGATGCCGGACACGCCTGAGCACGGCACGACGATCCTCGCTTTTGATTTCGGCCTGCGGCGCATAGGCGTCGCGGTCGGGCAGAGCATCACGGGCTCCGCCAGCCCGCTCGGCGTCGTGGCAAACGGTGACGACGGTCCCGATTTCGGTGCCATTGGGAAACTGATCGAAGAGTGGCAGCCGGCGCAACTCGTGGTCGGGATGCCGTCGCATGCCGACGGCAGCCCGAGTGAGATGCAGGCGCCGGTGGAGGCATTCATCGCGGCGCTGGCGCGTTTTCAGCTGACGACCGGGACGGTCGATGAACGCTATACGTCGGTTGAAGCAGAGGAAGCTTTGAAGAGTGCTCGTTCCGAGGGACGGCGTGGCCGTATAACGAAAAACGATATCGACGCGGCTGCAGCGGTGCTGATTGCCGAACGATACCTGGCGCGTGTCCGGGAAGTTGCTCGCGAGAACTAAAGCGCAGCGCAGCGAGCCATTCCGCGAGTAACTATCGCGGGCGCGCGCCCGATATCACACCCAGACGACCGTGCCGGCATCGAATACCGGCCCATCCACGCACACGCGCTTCATGGCGGGCCCGTCTGGTGTATCTACCTCGACCGTGCAGCCGGCGCAGCCGCCCACCGCGCAGGCCATGAACTCTTCCAGGGATACCTGGCACGGAAGCGAATATCGTTCGGCGAGCGCGGCGACAGCCTTGAGCATCGGCGTCGGGCCGCAGGCAAAAACCTGGGTCTTTGCGCGCTCGTCTTCATCGATACTCAGCAGCCACTTTTCGGCCAGATCCGTAACCAAGCCTCGAAAACAGCCGTCGAACCCGGACAGGCTTGTCAGTCGGGACGGCACGCCCCACTCTTCGAGCAGCGGCATGGCGCTGACAATGTCGTCATCGAGCCACGGCGTGGGGGCATTCGAGGCCGCGAAGTCAAACGGGAATGGAATTTCCGAGCCGAGTATTGCCAGAGGATTCCAGGGGCCGTTCCGCAATGATTCGGCAAGAAACACCATGGGCGGAATGCCGACACCGCCGCCGATCAGCAACGCGTTCGGACGTTCGGGGTCCGGCCGGAACGGCTCGCCGATCGGGCCGAGCACGCTGATGCCGTCACCCGGCCGCTTTTCCGCCAACATATGCAGGCCCTCACCAACGATCTTGTAGAGAACTTCGATGGCGTCATCGACCGTGCGCATGATCGACAGCGGCCGGCGCATCGGCAGGGTCGCATCGCAACTGATATGCACGAAGCTGCCGGGCCTGGCGGCCGCCGCACATTTTGGCGCACGAATCCGCATGATGTACTGATCGCCCGGCCAGGCTGCCGATGAGAGCAGCTCGCCTTCTTCGACGAACAGCGTTCCGCGATTTCGTTGCGCGTGTTTTTGCGCGGCCGTAATCAAGTTGCCGCCATCGTCCTGGCGACGCGTTCGAGGACGGCCATGCGAACCGCGACGCCATTGGTCACCTGCTGCTCAATGACGGATTGCGGGCTGTCAGCCAGCGCCGACTCGATTTCGATACCGCGATTCATCGGCCCGGGATGCATGACGATGGCGTCGGGCTTCGCCGTTCGCATACGCGCAGCGCTGATGCCGTAATTGGCAAAATACTCGTCGATGCCCGGGATGCCGTCGAGATTGCCGATTCGTTCGCGCTGGATCCTGAGCGCCATAACGACATCGGCATCTTTGAGGCCCTCATCCAGGTTGTCCAAGAGCCGGGCAAACGGCATCTCCTCGGGGTCGGGTGCCAGCGCGGGTGGCGATATCAAGCGCAGTTCGCCGACGCCGAGAGCCTGCAGACCGTGGGCCGCGGAACGTGCCACGCGCGAATGTGCAATGTCGCCGACGATCGCCACCGTCAGGCCTTCAATTTTGCCTTTGTGCTGGCGAATCGTGAGTAAGTCCAGCAGGCCCTGCGTCGGGTGCGACACATCGGACTCGCCGGCATTCAGGATGCTGACATGGTCGTTGACGTTGCGTGCGATATAGGCCGGAACTCCCGCGCTCGCATCGCGGACGACCATGATGTCGACCTGCATCGCCTGCAGCGTATAGATCATGTCGAGGATGCTCTCACCCTTCTTGCGGGACGACGTGTTGACGTCGAGATTCAGAACATCGGCGCCCGAGCGCTTGCCGGCGAGGTCGAACGATGCCCGCGTGCGGGTAGAAGGCTCGAAAAACAGGTTGGCGACGGTACGCCCTTCGAGCGACGTGCTGCGGGCCGGCAAGCCGCCCATGGGCCTCAAAAACCGCTGGGCATCGTCGAGCATATCGGTCAACAGGGCCTTGTCCAGGCCCTTGAGTGTCAGCAAATGACGCAGGCTCCCGTCCGAATCGAGCTGCAGGCTCGCCTCGTTGTCTGTAAGGGGAATTTGCTCGACCGGTTGCATCGGGCGGCGATTCTACACCTAGTTCCCGACGCCTGCCATGCGGGTGACTCCTGCCCTTACGAATTCCTCAGGTCGCCATCAGGCATCCGCCGGTTTGGAGGCCTATCCTGCTCCAAATGGCAATCCGGAAGAAACACCGCATGAAAAACCTCAGGCTCCTGACCCTGGCCTGGCCAATCTTGCTGACCCCCGCCACGGGAGCGGCAGACGAGCCCATGCGGGACGAGCATATGCAGCGGCAATGGCTGGAAATTCAGTCCAGCAAGAGCCAGCAGGTAAGGGAGGATTGGTGGGGACAGGCCAGTCCAGGGGCGCTGAATGCCTTTATTGCGGCGGATGTTGATGTCAACGTCTCGGATCCGCGCGGCTGGACGCCGCTGCATTCCGCGGCGCGCTATAACTCGAACACCGAGATCCTGGCATTGCTGCTTGATGCTGGCGCGACGGTCAACGCAAAAGACAGGGCTGGCGACACGCCATTGCACTGGGCCGCGGCCGAAAACATCAATGCCAAAATCATCACCACGTTGCTTGAGGCGGGTGCCGACGTAAATGCAGTTGACCGATACGGCTGGTTGCCCATACATACTGCAGCCGACAGCAATGCAAACCCGGACGTCATTCAGGCTCTGTTGTCGGCAGGTGCAAAACGCAACAGAAGGGCTTACTTTCTTTTATTCCGCCCCAAATTCCTGCTCAAGCATAATGCAAAAATGTCCGAGGTCGACAAGAGGTTCGTGATGGAACTGCTGGCGAGCGCGAGTGCTGATTGACGGTCAGTGGTCTCTGTCCCGCAGCCTCGCCTGGCACATATCTGACGCATCGTCAGGAAATCTGGATGGGCTGGCGCAGATAATGGCCTGGCGTTGCTTTACACCACAAGCTTACTGTTCGCCTGATACGACGCTCACTTTTCTGTTGATGCTTCGAGCCCTGTCGCCAAATCGATAAACTCAGGCGCGTCCCGGACGAAATCATATTCCGGCATATAGGGCTCGAGAAACTACACGGCGGTGCTAGGTTCAACCAGGACACGGCGCAGGCAATCGACCGCCGACTCAGTCGCTTTCGCCATGGCAAAGAACTCGCTCTCACCTTCGAGGCTCTCCGACACAAACGGCAGTAATGCGAGAACGGGCGCTAGCCTACCAGATCAGACCAACGACTTTTCCCACCTCGAATTCCTGGCCCGGAGAATGTCTGCTTTACCCCCGAAAGCGGCGGGTCGTTCAGATTGGGCTAGAATGACCGCTACTGACCCGAAGGAGCCGCTTGGGGTCTTTTGGATTGCTTGGCACTCGTCAACTTAATGGGTAGCAGATGACACTAGAATCCTGGGCTCACGTTGCGGAAATCGTTGGCGGAATCGCCGTCGTTGCTTCATTGATTTATGTTGGAATTCAGATTCGTGATTCCAATCGTGTGAGTCAGGCAAACGCACGCCACAACATCTCGGAGTTTGTACTGCAGGTATCCTTGTTCAATGCGGGTCATGCTGATCGAATCGCGGCAATTCAGCAGAAGCTTGCTGAGGGCAGCGAACTAACTGGTGCTGAGCGGGAATTTCAGTGGTGGGGCCACATGAATTTTATGCTGCATGCGGAGACCTACTTTCATCATTACGAACTTGGGTTAATGCCGGATGGGCACTGGAAAGGTTACCTTCGATACATGGAGGGATACTCGACATCACCCGGATTCGTGGATTTTTGGAGCGAAGTGGGTCCTGCGTTTTCGAGAGACTTCTCCAACTGGATGACTGAAATCGTAAATCGAAATAACGGATTGGACCTACCATTCCATGACGACGCATGACCGGCTGGTATTGGCCGTTTTCGGCCGGTCACAAAGCCCGATTTGAATTATTTGGACGACCGCTCTTTGGGAAAGCAGGCATTCATGATCGCACGTGGTGGTGCAGCTAACCGCCGAAGTTGATCTTGGCTTCGAGGTTGGAACGCGAGTCGGCGTGTGACATCGCCTCTTCGAGTGTGATCGTGCCGTCCTTGTAAAGCGCAAGTAGCGCATCATCGAAGTTTTGCATGCCCTGCTCGCCACTGTCCTTGTGCGCCTCCTTCACGGCGGAGATGTCGCCCTTCAGGATCAGATCCTTGATATGCGGCGTATTGAGCATGAGTTCGACAGCCGCGACCAGTTTGCCGTTGCGCGAGCGAACGAGACGCTGCGACAGGATCGCACGCAGGTAATGCGCGAGGTCCATGAATACCTGACCGTGCTGCTCCTGAGGGAACATGTTGATGATGCGATCGAGCGTTTCCGAGGCGTTGTTCGAGTGCAAAGTACCGACGACGAGGTGGCCGGTTCCTGCCATGTCCAGGGCCGCCTGCATGGACTCGCGGTCGCGGACTTCACCGATTTGAATGACATCAGGTGCGGCGCGCATCGCGCTCTTGAGAGCGCGGCCGTAGGACTTCGTATCCAGGCCGACTTCACGCTGATTCACAATCGATTTCTTGTTTGGATGCAAAAACTCGATCGGATCCTCGATCGTGATGATGTGCGACGAGGTCTTCTCGTTGCGATGATTGATCATCGCCGCCAAAGTGGTCGACTTACCGCAACCGGTGGCGCCGACCATCAGGATCAATCCGCGCCGCAGCATGATCAGATCCTTGAGCTGCTCTGGCATCTTGAGCCCTTCGAGTGTCGGCAACTCGTTGGTGATGTAACGCAATACCATCGCGACGTTGCTTCGTTGATGGAACACGTTGACACGGAAGCGACCGAGACCGGGCTCCGAGATAGCGAAGTCGACTTCGAGCTCCTTCGTGAACATCTCGAGCTGCTCTTCGTCCATCAGCTCGAGAGCCGCCTGCTTGACCATTTTCGGCGTCATCTCGAGCTTGTTGACGGGCATGATCTTGCCATCAATCTTGATCTTGGCCGGCGAAAACGGTGCGAAGAAAAGGTCCGAGGCCTTCTTTTCCACCATCAGTTTGAAAAGCGGCTTGACGTTCATCTATGCCCTCATCCATGAAGCTCAGAAAGTCTGAGCCGAATCCTCTTCGACAATCTTGAGGCTCTCCGACTGCTGATCGGCAACTGCGGAGTCACGTTTACTCTCGAGTTTGACGCGCAACCTGAGCTCGTTCTTCGAGTCGGCGTTACGCATGGCTTCTTCGTAGGTGATGATGGCCTGTTCGTACAAGTCGAACAGCGCCTGGTCGAAGGTCTGCATGCCGAGGCGTGTCGACTTGGCCATGATTTCCTTGATCTGCCCCACTTCGCCTTTGAAGATAAGGTCAGCAATCAATGGCGTATTGAGCATGATCTCCATCGCAGCAATGCGGCCGACACCGCCTTCGCGCGGAATAAGGCGCTGCGAAATAAACGCCTTCGTATTCAGCGACAGGTCCATGAGCAGCTGCTGGCGGCGCTCCTCCGGGAAGAAGTTGATGATGCGGTCGAGCGCCTGGTTCGCACTGTTGGCATGCAACGTCGCCAGGCACAGGTGGCCGGTTTCAGCGAACTGAATGCCGTACTCCATGGTCGCGCGATCGCGGATCTCGCCGATCAGAATGACGTCTGGGGCCTGCCGCAGCGTGTTCTTCAATGCCGCATGCCAGGTCTCCGTATCAACGCCGACCTCGCGCTGCGTTATCACGCAGCCCTTGTGCGGATGCACGTACTCGACCGGGTCTTCAATCGAGACGATGTGGCCGCGCGAATTCTCATTGCGATGGCCAATCATGGCCGCCAGCGTGGTCGATTTACCCGAGCCCGTACCGCCAACGACAATGCAAAGGCCGCGCTTGTTCATCACGACATCTTTAAGAATCGGCGGTAACTCGAGGTCCTCCAGCGTCGGGATCTCGGTGGTGATGGTACGCAGAACCGCGCCGACCATACCCTGCTGGATGAAGGCACTGACTCGGAATCGGCCGATGCCCTGCGGTGCGATTGCAAAGTTACATTCCTTGGTCGCGTCGAATTCCTTGATCTGCTTGTCGTTCATGATCGAGCGAACCATGATCGCGGATTGGTCCGCCGTCAGGACCGTGTCGGTTGCCTTGTGGATCGTGCCGTCGACCTTGATGGCGGGCGGGAAGCCAGCCGTGATGAACAGGTCCGACCCTTCGCGTTCGACCATCTTCTTGAGCAGGTTTTGCGTCAGTCGTACCGCTTGTTCGCGTTCCATCTCTCAATCTCCTCCTGGACCGACTGCCCTCAGCCGCCCCTAGAAATTCTCTTTCTGCACTGCCTTGAAGCGTGCTTCTTCTTTATTGATGAGGCCCTTCGACATCAGTTCGGCGAGATTCTGGTCGAGCGTCTGCATGCCGTTTGCCTGGCCCGTCTGAATAGCCGAATACATCTGCGCGATCTTGCCCTCGCGAATCAGGTTTCGAATCGCGGGTGTGCCTATCATGATCTCATGCGCCGCGATGCGGCCACCGCCGATGCGCTTCAGAAGCGTCTGCGAGATGACGGCGCGCAGCGACTCCGACAACATGGCGCGCACCATTTCTTTTTCGGCGGCGGGGAATACGTCGACGATACGGTCGATCGTCTTGGACGCCGAACTCGTGTGCAGCGTACCGAAGACCAGGTGACCGGTCTCGGCGGCGGTCAGCGCCAGCCGAATCGTTTCGAGGTCACGAAGCTCACCGACGAGGATGATGTCCGGATCCTCGCGCAGCGCCGAGCGCAGCGCCTCGTTGAAGCCAAGCGTGTCGCGATGGACTTCGCGCTGGTTGACGAGTGACTTTTTCGACTCGTGCACGAATTCGATCGGATCCTCGATCGTGAGAATATGGTCCGGCTTGTTCTCGTTGATGTAATCGACCATCGCGGCCAGCGTCGTCGACTTACCCGACCCCGTAGGGCCCGTCACGAGGACGATACCGCGCGGGTGCATCGAAATATCCTTGAAGATTGCCGGCGCACCGAGGTCGTCGAGTGTCAGGATTTCCGAGGGAATGATTCTGAATACCGCCGCCGAACCGCGGTTCTGGTTGTAGGCGTTTACGCGGAAACGCGCGAGCTTCGGAATCTCGAAGGAAAAATCGGTCTCGAGAAACTCCTCGTAGTCCTTGCGCTGCTTGTCNNCACCATGCTATTGACGTCCTTGTGGGTCAGTGCAGGCATGTTGACTCGCTTGATGTCACCATCGACGCGAATCATCGGCGGCACCCCACCGGACAGGTGCAGGTCGGACGCGTTGTTCTTTACCGTGAACGACAGTAACTGGGCAACGTCGACGGCCATAAAACTCCCTCTGATTGGACGGCCGGACTTACCATAACCCGGCCTGATTTGAGGCCTAGTATAGCGAAGCACCCGGAGTAAAACGTGATTAGAGTCACGGAAAACTTGCGGAAAATCCGCGATTTGCTGGCGAAAGCTGCCGCGGATGCGGGGCGCGGCCCCGACAGCGTCCAATTGCTGGCCGTCAGCAAGAAGCAGCCGTTTTCCAGGCTCCGGGAGGCCATCGAGGCCGGCCAGCGGGATTTTGGCGAAAACCAGGTTGCCGAGGGAGTCGAAAAGATCCGCGAATTGGCGGATTCTGGACTGACCTGGCACTTCATCGGGCACCTGCAAACCAACAAGACCCGCCTCGTCGCCGAACATTTCGACTGGGTGCATTCGGTCGATCGATACAAGACGGCAAAGCGGCTGTCCGAACAACGCCCCGACAAGATGGGCGCCCTGCAGGTCTGTATTCAGGTCAACGTGGACGCCGAAAAGAGTAAGTCCGGCGTTGCACCGGAAGCTGCCGTCGAACTCGCCCGGCAAATCGTCGAGTTACCGCGGCTGAAACTGCGGGGCCTGATGTGTTTGCCGCGAATCCGCAAGGATTTCGAAGCGCAACGGATACCGTTCTCGCACCTACGCGAACTCGCCGAAAAGCTGCGCGAGGCCGGAATCGATACGGACACGCTGTCGATGGGCATGTCGGATGATTTCCGCGCAGCCATTTTCGAAGGCAGTACAATGGTGCGCATCGGTACGGCGGTTTTTGGCCCCAGGGAACCCGTGTGAGCAACTACAAAATCGGATTCATCGGCGGCGGCAACATGGCTCGCGCGCTGGTCGGCGGGCTGGTCTCGAGCGGCTATCCGCACGAACTCCTCTTTATCGCTGAACCAAGTGCGCAGCGCCGGGACGACATCGCACCCGGGCTGCCCGGTGTGACGATCGGTGCGGACAATCATGCAGTTGCCGCCGCGGCGGACTGCCTCGTGCTGGCGGTCAAACCGCAGCTCATGCAAGAGGTTTGCACGGACATTGCCGCGACCGTGCAGCAACATCGCCCATTGATCATCTCGGTCGCGGCCGGCACACACAGCCGCGACATCGACAAATGGCTGGGCGGCGATTTCGCTATCGTGCGCGTGATGCCCAATCAACCTGCGCTGCTTTTGAAGGGTGCATCGGGCCTTTTCGCCAATGAAAAGACCAGCAACGAGGATCGCAACCGGGCTGTCGAAATCATCTCGGCCGTCGGCAGCGTCGTGAATGTCGCGGACGAAGACAGCATCGATGCGGTAACGGCGATTTCGGGCACGGGCCCCGCGTATTTCTATCTGTTGATCGACATGCTGATACAGGCCGCTGAACATTTCGGCCTGGACCCGCAGGCGGCTCACAAACTGGTCATGGATACGGCACAGGGCTCCGCCGCACTGGCCGCCGTCAGTGGCGAAACCATGGAAGCCATGATCGAGCATGTGCGCTCACCCGGCGGCACGACGGCAGCCGCCTTCGCGGTTTTCGACGACGAAAAGGTCCGTGATATCTTCCATAAGGCATTTACGGCTGCAAGAGACCGCAGCAGAGAGCTCGCAGAGGAAACAGACAAGTGAAATCCGCGCTGATCTTCATCATTTACGCTTTCGCGCAGCTGTTTCTCTTCATCTTGCTGCTCCGTTTCTGGCTGCCCTGGTTCCGCGCCGATTTTCGTAATCCGATTGCGCAGGCCATCCTGCGCCTCACCTCGCCACTCGTAGTGCCGATACGAAGAATCGTGCCGCCGATCGGGCGCATCGATACGGCGACTTTGCTGGTTGCATTCGCGATTCAGTATCTCGCCATACTCGTGATCCGTGCGCTGAACGGCGCTACCTCGACGATCCTTGCGATCGCGCTGACATCCGTCATCGAACTGGCCATGTTGTCGATACGGCTTTTCATATTTGCGATTATTATCGGCATCGTACTCAGCTGGATCGCACCGCACACTATCAATCCGGCAACGATGTTCATTCGCACGATCAGCGAGCCACTCCTGAAGCCGTTTCGTCGCCTCGTGCCGCCGCTCGGAGGCATTGATGTCTCGCCCGTGTTCGCGCTCATTCTTCTCGGAGCGCTCTCTATCCTGCTCGGCGAAATGAGACCACTGCGCATTGGATAGGCTATAGTGTCGTCCAGCATCGGGAGGCCCGTGAATGACCAGAAGAATACTAATCACCCTGTCGTTTCTCGGACTGGCTGCTTGTGGGGGTCCCAATGAATCAGCCGACATTCCGAAAGCGCAACCGGCCGGTGCTACTAACGCCGACATCGGGGATCACATTGTCCATTTCAACGCTTTGTCGACGGACCAGCTGTCACCCGAAGTAGCCCGCGCCGACAACATCGTTCGCAGCAAGAACCGCGCGATGCTGAATGTCTCCGTATTGAGTGAATCGGACAAGGTGCCGGTCGCCGCCGAAGTCACAGTCAAGATCGTTAATCTGACCGGCCAAATGAAGAGTGTCACGATGCGTCAGATCAATAAGCAGGGTGCGATTTACTACATCGGTGTGATCCCTGTCGCCAATCGCGAGACCCTGATTTTCGATATCAGTGTCAAGCCGGAAGGCGTCGAAACGGTGTCCGAGGTTCGGTTCAAACGGCAGTTCTTTACCGACTAACGTTTCCCTTTTTTCTGTGCTATCGTCGCGCTGCTTTTGACGCGGGCCCGGCCCGTTTTTTTTGTTTTTACCAGGAGTCAGTTCCACATGGCAGCGAACACCAACAAGCCACCCACAAAATCAGAAATCTACGCAAAGATCGTTGATGACACAGGATTGACACGCAAGGACGTGGCTGCCGTGTTTGAGTCCCTTAACGATCAGATCAGGAACAACCTCGGCAGTCGTGGCGCGCCGGGTACGTTCACGGTGCCGGGTCTTCTGAAAATGCGCGTCGTCGAGAAACCGGCGAAGGAGGCCCGTAAGGGGATCAATCCCTTCACCGGCGAAGAGATGATGTTCAAGGCAAAACCGGCATCGAAAGTCGTCAAAGTATCGCCCCTGAAGGGCCTCAAAGACATGGTCTGATTCGCAACACTTAACGAATAATAAAAGCCGGGGCGTACCCCGGCTTTTTTATGCCTCACGGACAAACTCCGTTACGGCCGCCCGCAAGTCCCCAAGACGGCCATGGAAAAAGTGCTCCGCGCCTTCCACGATCAGCAGTTCCGGCCCGGGCTCGAGACCGTTCATCCATTCTATGGTCTCGTCGACATCGACGAGTTCGTCTTCATCGCCTTGAATCACAAGCCAGGGGCATACCGGCTGCCTGCGCAGGCCCTCCCCGAAACGATCCACGGCAGGCGCGACGCTGATGAGGCCATCAACTTCGCTTGACGCTGCTGCGCGAATCGCGATTGCCGCACCGAACGAGAATCCGGCGAGCCAGATCGGTCCCTCCGGATACTCATCCCGCAGCCATTCGAGCGCAGCCAGCGCGTCGCCAAGCTCGCCCCTGCCCTCATCGTGGCGCCCCTCGCTGCCCTCCGTGCCCCGAAAGTTGAATCGCAGCGCGGCCATACCGCTACCGACGAATGCCCTCGCCAGCGTATGGGCGACTTTGTTATGCATCGTGCCACCGTGTTGCGGATGCGGATGGCACACGACAGCGGCGCCGGCAAGCTCGCCGTTGCCAGGCAAATCGAGGACTGCTTCGAGCTTCCCGACCGGGCCATCCAGCCAGAATTTTTGGGATTGGGGCGCCCCGTTCACAATGGTGTCGTATTGGGTTGGCTTAAGTGGATGTTATTGCTGTAAAATTTGGCGGCGAGCAAAAGCAACGACCTCGCCGCACGTTAAGGAATGGCGTATGCCCGAGCTTACCATCACTCATATCGCGCTTCTTGCTGCCGCGGCCGTTGTCGGCGTCGTGCTGGGGTGGGTCGTCCGCGGGAACCGCACAGTAAGCGAAAAAGAAGCAATCAATGCCGGCTGGCAGGAACAGCTCGAAGCTCAGCGCAATGAGCATCAGCGCTTGATGGAGCAGAACAAGAGCCTGATGGAACAAAACAGCCAGTACCAGGCATCGAACACGGACGCGAAAATGCGCGCCAGCGAACTGTCCGATGCACTAAAAGAGGCGTTCGGGCGCCGCGACGAGCTGCAGCGCCAGATCAAGGAGATTCGCGGCGATCTGGACTCCGCTGTGCGGGAGCGTGACGAGCTGCGCAACACCATGGACGCCAGCGCCGAGAATGAGAATGAGCGCGGCGCGGCGATAAAAGAGCGCGATGACAAGATCTTCAAGCTCAGCCGCGAACTCGAAAACTGGCAGGACCGGCTGCCGCCGCTGATCGAGCGCTACAAGCAGCGCAACGAAGAGGCGGAACGACTCGAGCAGGACCTGGCGGAAGCGCAAGAGCGCATCGCTGCTCTCGAAGACATGGTTGGCTCGGACGAGACCCGGGTTGAACCCGTTGATCCCGAGGCTCTCGGGGATGACCTCGATGCATCGAATGAACCAATGGACCAGGATGCCGGTGAGGCTGCGGCAGCTGATAGTGCCGACCAGCCGGATGAGTTCTCATCCATTGACGAGGTCGAGGAACAGGAAGAGTTGGAAGAAGAGCTCGGCGCTGCGGCCGGGGGCAATGTCGATCATAACTCACGTGATAATCTGAAACTCATCAAGGGTGTCGGGCCGGCAATCGAAAAAACGCTTAATGAGCTGGGTATATTCCGCTTCAGTCAGATCGCCGAAATGAGCGAGTACGATATTGACCGCGTCGCCAATCGGCTCAAGGGTTTCCGCAGTCGCATCCACCGCGAAGACTGGATGGGCCAGGCAAGGGAGTTGTTGTTGGAAAAGGCCAGCGGCTAACTGCGGGGCATGCGGAATCACAAGCCACAAACCCTGCTCGTTGCCACTCTGCTGACTAGCGGTGTTCTCGCATCCGCTACCGTCGGCCACGGTACGAACGACCAGGGTTTTTCTGCCGCGGACCGATCGGCACTTGACGACCCTGCCTTCCAAGTCTGGTACCGCCCCGGCAGACTGTCGATCGAGGGCTCGAGCACATCT
>JABAOE010003410.1_pt1 | contig 62128 bp, 52 predicted proteins | sample 7062141 | NCBI WGS metagenome assembly JABAOE01 (sample SAMN14538627, study PRJNA623070) | marine sediment metagenome | biome: marine biome [ENVO:00000428]; feature: marine pelagic biome [ENVO:01000023]; material: deep marine sediment [ENVO:00002113] | place: India: Gulf of Khambhat ... | reverse complement strand
GACGCGCAACTCGGGAATCTTGGCCAGCAGGTTGAGCAGTTCCTCGGTGATGCCGTCGGAGAAATATTCCTGCTCGGGGTCGGAGGACATGTTGACGAACGGCAGCACCGCGATGGAGCGATCCGGACTCGCTGGCACGTCTTCGACGGGAGCGGGCGCGGCTTGGGTGGCCGACTCGACCGCGGCCGCGATTTCGGCCTGGTCGCGACCCGGGTCCAGCACGAACTTGTCGATGGCGAAGTAGCCCAGCGCCAGCGCCAGCAGCGCGATGATGGTCACATTCAGCTTCTGGCCGGTGAGGTGGGTGATGGATTGGCTGCGGTCGACGTCTTTTTCTTTCTTCAGCCCCTCCGGCGTCATCTCGAAGGCCCAGGCGAAGAACAGCGCCAGCGGCAGGCCGAGGATCAGGAAGAAGGCCAGCGCGGAGAGGATCCAGTCCGGCAGGTGCAGGGCCGGGGCCATCACCTCGCCGACCTGCATCAGCAGCCAGCCGACGATGATGTAGGCCGCGCCCACCTTGAACACGTTGCGGCGCCTGAGCTCGGCGAACAGGTTCACGGAGCGTCCTCCGGGCGGATCAGGTCGTTGAAGCGCGGATCGTCGCGGAAAAAGTCCCAGCGTGGGTCGAGAAACAGCAACCAGCGACTGAACCGGTAGGGGGTCTCCAGAAACTGCTCGATAAGGGCCAGCGCCTCGTCGCGTCGGCCCAGGATGGCCAGCACCTGGGCATGGCTCTGCGCATTGAAGGTGCCGGCCATCTCGTTATCGGCCCGCGGGATCTGTTGCAGGCCGCGCTCGGCAGCGGCGATCGCAGGGCCCTCCTGCCCCAGCAGCGCGTGTGCCAGGGCCAGCGTCATTGCCTCGTATGCTGCCGCAAGCCTGTTCGGGGCCGGGGCCGAGGTGATTATTTCTACCGCGCGCCGCAGCTCCGCCTCCGCCGCGGCCGGCTCCCCCGCCAGGCGGTGGGCCCAGCCCCGGTACACCTCGCGCCACCCGAGGTTGCCACGGTTTTCTGCCAGCGCCGCGATCTCCGGGCGCTCCCAGGTCGCTCTGGCCGCGGCATAATCGCGTTCGAAAAACGGCAGCTGGACGGTCAGGCCCCAGTAGGCGCCGCTGCGACTGGGCGGGATGTCCCGCCATTGGGCGCGTGCCTGGTCGACCTGGCCACTCTGCAATAGGATCTGTGCTCGCCAGACGCGGATGTCCTGAGAGTCGGGAAACCTGAGCACCCACTCGTCCGCCAGCGGGCCGGCCCGGTCGACGGCGTCCATGAACACCAGCGTTTCCAGGATGGTGGGCGGTACCCGGCTGAAATTGGGGTCGATCTCCAGGGCCCGCTCGAAACTGGCAAGCGCCCCCTCGAGGTCCCGGGTGCGGCGCTGGGCCACCGCCACGCTGAAGGCGATGCCGGCGTCGCCCGGCATGGCCCGGAGCGCTTGCCGGTACAGGGTCAGCGCCCGGGAGAAGTCCTCTTCGATCCGGTAGGCATAATCGCCCGCGGCGGCGATCGTTTCCGGCAGCTCGGGGCCGAGGCGCCTGGCCTTTTCCAGTGCCTCCGCCGCCAGCCGGAAGCGTTCGGGGCTGGTGTCGTAGCCGATCCACACGGCCTGGCCGTGGATCTTGACCAGCATGGACCAGGCCTGGGCGAACGCCGGGTCCAGTTCCACCGCCCGCCGGGCCCACAGTTCGGCATTGATGTAGATGTCCTGCGAGTAGTCCGGCGCGCTGGTCAGGCTCAGGGCGCGCAGGTAGGCTTCGTAGGCTTCGAGATTGGTGGTGGGCAGGCGGGCCAGGTTCAGCCGCTCCTCCTCGGTGAGTTCGCCGCGCACCGCCTGCACGATCTGCCGGGTGATCTCGGACTGGATTTCGAAGATGTTCTCGACCGTCATCTCGCGGTCGAAGGTTTCCGCCCACAGGTGCTTGTCGCCGGCCACGTCGATCAACTGCGCATTGATGCGGATGCGCTGGCCGGCGCGCTGGATACCGCCCTCGAGGATGGTCGCCACGCTCAGTTCACGTGCGATTTCGGGAATGGTCTTCTCGGTGCCCTTGTATTTCATCACCGAGGTGCGCGACACCACCTTGATGTCGTTGATCTTGGCCAGCTGGGTCAGCAGGTCGTCGTGGATGCCATCGGTGAAGAACTGGTCGTCTTCCAGCCGGCTGCGGTTGGCAAAGGGCAGCACCGCGATTGACCGTTGCCGGGGCGCCGGCGTGGCGGACTGGGGCCTGTCTGCCGTCGGCTCCGCGGGGGCCTCGGTGGGGGCGACGGCCGCGGATTGCTGCACCGGCCGGTGCATGAAGCGGGACTCCCAGATAAAGTACGCGGCGACCAGCGCCAGCATACCGATGATGGTGAAGTCCAGCTTGCGGCCGGTCTGGCGGGTGATGGACTGGGTGCGGTCCACTTCGTGCTCGCGCTTGAGGCCCTCGGGGGTGAGCTCGAAGGCCCAGGCGAAGATCAGCACCGGCACGAATCCGATCACCAGCAGCACGATCACCAGTTTGCCCACCTCGGTGGACAGTTCCAGCAGCTCGGTGAGCACCTCGGTGAGCTGCAGCAGCAGCCAGGCGGCCACTACGTAGGCGATGCCCACCCGGAACACGTTGCGACGCTTGAGCTCGGCGAAGAAGCTCATTCCTTGCCCTCCGGCCGGATCAGCGCGGCGAAGCGTTCGTCGTCGCGGAGGAAGTCCCAGCGCGGGTCGAGCGTCGCAGGCCAGCGCCGGATGGTGCTGCCGGGCACGCCGAGCTGCCGTTCCACCAGGGCAATGGCCTCGTCGCGGCGGCCGACCAGCGCCAGCACCATGGCGTGTGAGTCGATCACGGTGGCTTCCTCGAAGCGGTCGGTGCCGGCCTTCATGATCGCGACGGCCCGCTCCGAGGCTTCCAGTGCGCCTCCCTCATCACCCATGAGTGCTCTCGCCAGCGCCAGGTTGGCCAGGGCCTGCGCGTCATTGCGGTGGTTGTCGTCGTCCACGGCGCCGAAGGCGTCGCTAAAGGCCTCCAGGTATCGGCGGGCGGATGCCTCATCGCCCATGGCCAGGTAGGTCTGGGCGAGCGACAACTCCCGCAGGTTCCTGGGGCCGCCAGCAAAGCCCGAGAATTCGATCAGTTGCGGCTTCTCCCAGGCGGCAAGCGCGGCCGCGTAGTCGCGCTCGAACAGCGGGATTTCCCACGCCAGGCGCACGTACATGTCGCTGGCGGCGGGTTTCATGCCTTCGAACAGGGTCCGCGCTCGTGCCAGGTCGCCGTCGCGTTGCAGGTACATCTCCGCCAGGTGGCCCCGCATGTTGCTGGCCTCGGGGAAGCGCCGCACGGCCTCTTCGGCAATCGGGATGGCCTTGTCGAAAGCCTCGACCCGCTTGAGGGTCCGCAGATAGTCGGACATCGCATACCGGTTGCCGGGGTCCAGCAGCAGCGCTTTCTCGTAGCTGTCGATCGCCGCAGCCCAGGTTCCCAGCCGCCGCTGGGTGAGGGCCATCTGCACCATGATCGCGGAGTTGCCGGGTTGCTTCGCCGCCGCGCCGCGAAACGCCTCCAGGGCGGCCGGATAATCGTTCTCGATGCGGTACAGGTATTCGCCGCGGGCGGTGAGCGCTTCGGCCGACCCGGGGTCGCCCGCGGTGGCACGCTCCAGCGCCAGCCGGGCACTGGCATACCGCTCGGGCGAGGCGTCATAGCCAATCCAGATCGATTGGCAGTGCGCTTCCACCAGGATGCTCCAGGCCCATGCGAATCCGGGGTCGAGCGCCACGGCCTGCTCGGCCCATTCCTGTGCCCGCAGGTATTTCTCGATCGTGTAGTCGGGCTCCTGGGATGCCGCGCGGGCGCGCAGGTAATGCTCGTAAGCCTGCAGGTCCTCGGTGGGGGCCTGCCGGCTGGCCGCCAATTCTTCCACGCTCATCTCGCCCCGAACCGCGCTGACGATGGCGCGGGTGATCTCCGACTGGATGTCGAAGATGTTCTCGACGGTCATCTTGCGGTCGAAGGTTTCCGCCCAGACATGCTCGTCGGTGGCGACATCGATCAGCTGGGCATTGATGCGAATGCGCTGGCCTGCGCGCTGGATACCGCCTTCGAGAATGGCCGCCACGCCCAGCTCGGCGGCAATCTCGGGAATCTTTTTGGTCGTGTTGCGATACTCCATCACGGACGTGCGGGAGATCACCTTCAGGCCGTCGACCTTGGCCAGCTGGGTCAGCAGGTCGTCGTGGATGCCGTCGGTGAAGTAGAGGTCCTCGTCCACGTTGCTGCGATTGGCGAACGGCAGCACGGCGATGGATTGCCGGCTGGTCTCCGGGCCCGCTCGCGCCCGGGCACCCGGGGCCGGCTCCGTTTCTGGCCCGATGGCGGGTTGCGCCACCGTGGCCGCGGGGGTTGAAACGGAGTCCGGCCGGGTCCCCTGAAACCTGTCGAACAGCAGGTAGGCAATGGCCAGCGCCATCAGCACCAGGATCGCATTGTTCAGTTTGCGCCCGGTCTGGCGCGTGATGGACCTGTCCCGGTCGACTTCGCGTTCGCGCTTGAGGCCCTCGGGCGTCATCTCGAAGGCCCAGGCGAAGATCAGCGCCGGCACGAAGCCGACGATCAGCAGGATGATGACGATCTTGCCGATGTCGGTGGACAGTTCCAGCAGCTCGGTGAGCACCTCGGTGAGCTGCAGCAGCAGCCAGGCGGCCACCACGTAGGCGATGCCCACCCGGAACACGTTGCGACGCTTGAGCTCGGCGAACAGGCTCACGGCGGTCCACACTCGATGCGGTCGCCGTCGACGCGGCAGAATTCCGGGTCGCCGTGGCGGCGCCAGTAGTCCGCCATGCCGATTCGCTCGAACAGGCCGGGCAGTCCGGGATCGGCGAGCTGGTCCCGGTTGTAGGCGTTCCAGACCGTGCTCAGGTTGCTGACCACGCGCAGTCCGCGCTTGTTCTCGGCTTCCTTGAGCAGGGCGGCGATGGCCTCATCGGTGGCCCCCACGACCCACAGGTAGGTCACCAGGGTGGTATAGGAGGACAGGGCCTCATTGGCCAGCAGGGTGGCGGTCGACTGCTCGCTTTGCGCAGGGTCGCGCAGGGCCGCGATGGTGGTCCGGGCGAGGACATCCGTGCCGATGTTGTCGATATCAGTGGCGGCCCACGCCTCCTCGGCGCGGTCCAGGTCCCCCTTGAGCAGCCAGTACCAGGTATGAATGCTGGGCTGGAATCCCCAGCTCATCTGCTCCGCTTTTTCGATCACCTTGCTCATCGACTGGATATCGCCGCGGGTGCCGTAGGCGCTGCTCAGCCAGTTCTGCAGCAGTGGCCAGACCGGGTCCACCGTCTCGGCCTGCTCGAAGTGCCGCAGTGCTTCCGACGGATAACCCAGCGCGCACAGCAATATGCCCTTCCACAACAGGGAATTGGTTTCGTTCGGGTTCAGCTCGATGGCCCGGTCGAGCTCCGAGCTGGCCGACTCCCACTCGAGGTTGCGCATGTGCAACAGACCCAGCACGCCGTGGCCAAAGCCGTTACCGGGATCGATGGCAATCGCCCTGCGTGCCGACTCGCGGCCTTGCTCAAACAAGGCCTCGTGACCTTCATTCGCCTGGAAGCCATGCACCGCGCTGGCGCCGGCCAGGTTGGCCCAGGCATCCGCGAACTCCGGGTCCAGTGCGACCGCCTGCTTCAGCACGTCGACCGCGCGCCTGACGTTGTCCGCACCGCGGGCCTGGTACAGGTGCCGGCCGCGCAGGAATAGCTGGTAGGCCTCGATGTTGTCCGTCGGCCGCGAATCCTGCCGCCGCTCGCCCAGGGCGACGTGCAACTGGTCGGCGATGGCCAGGGAAATCTCCTCCTGGATTTCGAACACGTTCTCCAGGCTGCGGCTGTAGCCTTCGGACCACAGGTGCGAGTCGGATTCCGCCTCGATCAGCTGGGCGGTGATGCGCACATCGTTGCCCGCCTTGCGCACGCTGCCTTCCAGCACGTAGCTGACGCCCAGTTGGCCGGCGATTTCGGGGATCGGCAGGTCCTTGCCCTTGAACGCGAAGGCCGAGGTGCGCGAGATCACGCGCAGGCCCTCGATCTTGACCAGCGCGTTCAGGATCTCCTCGGACAGGCCGTCGGAGAAGAACTCCTGGTCGGGGTCGTTACTCATGTTGATGAAGGGCAGCACGACAATGGACTTGCGCTGATCGGGCTGGGTGGCAGCGGTCTCGACCCCGACAGCGGGCGCCGGCGTGGCCACCTGCCCGGCAACCTCCGGCAGGGGTTGGGGCTGCGGTTCCGAGCGGCCGGAAATCCGCGACTCCCAGAAGAAATAGGCCGCCACCAGCACCAGCATGCCGATGATGGTGAAATCAAGCTTGCGCCCGGTCTGGCGCGTGATGGACCTGTCCCGGTCGACTTCGCGTTCGCGCTTGAGGCCCTCGGGCGTCATCTCGAAGGCCCAGGCGAAGATCAGCGCCGGCACGAAGCCGACGATCAGCAGGATGATGACGATCTTGCCGATGTCGGTGGACAGTTCCAGCAGCTCGGTGAGCACCTCGGTGAGCTGCAGCAGCAGCCAGGCGGCCACCACGTAGGCGATGCCCACCCGGAACACGTTGCGACGCTTGAGCTCGGCGAAGAGGCTCATGGTTGCGGCCCGCCCCACGCCGGCGGCATGGCCCGCCAGGCGTCCCATAACTTCAGTTTGCCGAGGAGGATTTCCCAGCGTGGGTCGTCCCAAAGCGATTCGAATACCCGGTCGCCAAGAACGCTGGCCAGACCGGAGTCCCTGATCTCCAGGCATTCGTCCAGCCACTCGAACGCCTTGTCCGTTTCACCACGCCAGGCGTAAGTCTGGGCAATCTGGTAGGCGCCGACCTCGGCCCCCTGTTCGATCAGTTGTTGCAGTTCCCGGTCCGATGCTGCCGTTTCACCCAGGGAGTGATGGGCCATCGACAAGGCCGAAGGACGGTAGACTTTGTCGTCGGGTTCCTGTTTCGCCGTTGCCAGCGCCTTCTCTGTTTGACCCTGGAAGAGGTATGCCCGGGTCAGGCGGTTGCGCACGCCGACGTAATCCGGGCTCAGTTCCAGGGCCTGGCGGAAACTGGACTCCGCGCGGTCCCACTCGCCCATGGCCAGGTAGGAAGTGCCCAGGTTGTTGTGCGATTCCGGCATCAGGGGATCGCGTTTGAGCCCCTCGAGCTGATATTCGATGGCCTCGCCGAATCGCCCCAGCTGCTTGAGCGCGAGGCCATAGCCGCCGATGCCAAGGGCGCCGCCCGGGTCGAGGTCAAACGCTCGCTTGTATTCGGCTAATCCGCGCTCGAAGTCGAAATCGTAGAAGACATAACGGATGGCCCGGGTGGTGTGCGCGAGGCTCAGGTTCGGATCGAGTTCCAGCGCGCGACTGGTCGAACGCTCGGCCAGCCGGATGGATTCGCCAGGTTCCATGCCGCCGCTGGCGCCGAGCCAAAGCTGGACGAAGGCCAACTCCGCCCAGGCGGGCGCATACTCTGGGGCGATGGCGACCGACTGCTGCAGCAGTTCGGCGGCTTTGAGCAGGGATTCCTGGGAGCGTTGGTTGAAGAAATACTGCCCTTCCAGGTACAGGCGGTAGGCTTCCGGGTCGGTCTCGACGCTCCTGGGGGCCTCACCCAACAAGGTCACTTTCAGTGCATCCACCACGGCGGCCGAGATTTCATCCTGGATGGCGAAGATGTTGTCCAGTTGCCGGTCGTAAGTCTCCGACCACAGGTGGAAGCCATCGTCGGCCTGGATCAGCTGGGCGGTGATGCGCACCTGGCTGCCGGCCTTGCGCACGGAGCCTTCGAGAATGTGGGCCACGCCCAGCCGTTCGGCGATGACGGGTATTTCGACATTCTGCCCTTTGAAGGAGAAGGACGAGGTGCGCGCGGCGACGCGCAACTCGGGAATCTTGGCCAGCAGGTTGAGCAGTTCCTCGGTGATGCCGTCGGAGAAATATTCCTGCTCGGGGTCGGAGGACATGTTGACGAACGGCAGCACCGCGATGGAACGCTCGGGCGCAGCGTCCGGCCCGGGCTCGGTGGCCACCCGCCCGGCCCCCTCCAGCGCGGCCTCCAGTTCGGCAGCATCGCGACCCGGGTCCAGCACGAACTTGTCGATGGCGAAGTAGCCCAGCGCCAGCGCCAGCAGCGCGATGATGGTCACATTCAGCTTCTGGCCGGTGAGGTGGGTGATGGATTGGCTGCGGTCGACGTCTTTTTCTTTCTTCAGCCCCTCCGGCGTCATCTCGAAGGCCCAGGCGAAGAACAGCGCCAGCGGCAGGCCGAGGATCAGGAAGAAGGCCAGCGCGGAGAGGATCCAGTCCGGCAGGTGCAGGGCCGGGGCCATCACCTCGCCGACCTGCATTAGCAGCCAGCCGACGATGATGTAGGCCGCGCCCACCTTGAACACGTTGCGGCGCCTGAGCTCGGCGAACAGGTTCATCGGTAGCGCTCCAGCAGGGCGGCGAAATCCGGTTGCTCGCGGATGGCGTCGAATGCGGGGTGCCGGTCGACGATTTTGACGGTCGTCTCGCTCGGCGGTGCCAGCAAGGTCTCCAGCAAGTCCGCGGTCTCCCGGCCCAGTCCGGCGATGGCCAGGATGCAGGCGAGATCGAAACCGCCCAGGAAATACTCCACCGCGTCGCGCGGCGAATTCTCGATGGCCGCCCGGACTTCGGCCGCCGCCGCCTCGGCTTCGCCCAGGATGGCGTGGATCATGGCCCGTGGCGCGTGCAGCCGGTAATCGCCGGGGTAGGCCGCGGCGAGTGCCTCGAGTTCCGCCCGACCGGCAACGGCGGCCGCCCTGGCGTCTTCTGTCCGGCCTTGGTAATGCAGGACCTCTGCCCGCAGGATTTCCGGGGTGGTCATCGACTGGCGTTGCACTTCGGTGCCCGCGGGTATCAGGCCGATGGCCTCCAGTGCCGCGTCAAAGCGGCGGCCGATGACCTGCGTGGAGAGGTAAGTGCTGATAAAGCCGTATTCGGCCGTGTGCTGGCCTCCCAGCACCAGCGTGATGGCGCGCTCCACGTCGCCCGTTTCCATCAGCTCCAGTTTGCTCAGGGCCCCTTTCACCCAGAAATCGTCCCGGCTCAGGGACTGCGCTCGGTTCAGCGCCTCGCGCGATTCGTCGAAGCGATGCAGGTAGAAAAGCGTCTGCCCCAGTTCCACCCAGTTGAACACCACGCGCGGGTCCAGGCGCAGGGACTCGCGCATGGCGGATACGGCCTCTTCCCAGCGACCGGCGCGGCGCAGGGCCCAGCCACGCCACATGTGGGCATCCGCGTTGCCGGGCAGCAGTCTGATGGCCTGGTCGAGGTTTTCCAGGGCCGTCTCGTAGTCGAGGAACCCCCAGTAATAATAGGCGCCGAGCGCCAGTTTGAGCTCGGGGAAATTCGGGTCCAGCGCGCGTGCCTGTCCAATCACCTCCCAGGCCTTGTCGCGGTTCGCCGGGTCGCCGCCCGCAATCCAGTAATTGGTGATGTGCGCATGCGCCAGGCCGACCCAGGCGAGCTTGAATCCGCGGTCCAGCTCCAGGGCCTTCTCGTAGAGCTCGATTGCGGTGTTGTAGCCGATCACCGTCTCGCCAAGCGCGAACCGCCGCGCCTGCAGGAACAACTCGTAGGCCTGGACGTTGTTGGTGGGGACTTCCTGCACCGAGGCGATTTCCTGCTCGGTCAACGTCGCTTTCAGCGCGGTGGCGATGGCGCGGGAAATCTCCGACTGGATGTCGAACAGGTTCTCGGCGGTGAGCCGGCGGTCGAAAGTTTCCGCCCACAGGTGCTCGTCGGTGTCGGCATCGATCAGCTGCACGTTGATGCGCACACGATCACCGGAACGCTGCACCGCACCTTCCATGATGTGAGCCACACCGAGCTCCTCGCCGATCTGCTTCAGGTTCTTGGTGGTGTCGCGGTATTCCAGCACCGAAGTGCGCGAAATCACGCTCAGGTCGCCGATCTTGGCGAGCTGGGTGAGGAGGTCGTCATGGATGCCGTCGGTGAAGTAAATGTCGTTCGGGTCCGCGCTGCGATGGGTAAACGGCAGGACCGCGATGGTCTTGTCCGGCGCCCCACGTGTGGTCGGTGATTCCACGCCGGCCGGCAGTGCTTCGGCGGCATCCTGCGGCCGCGGCCGGGCGTCGAAGCGCGACTCCCAGACGAAATAGCCCAGCGCGAGCGCCAGCATGGCGATGATGACGTAATCCAGCTTGCGGCCGGTCTGGCGGGTGATGGACGCGCTGCGGTCCACTTCCTGCTCGCGCTTGATGCCCTCGGGAGTCAGTTCGAAGGCCCAGGCAAAAATCAAGGCCGGCACCAGGCCCACGATCAGGAGCAGCAGGATCAGCTTGGGCGCCCAGCCGGGCAGCTCGAGGATCTCGGCCACCACGTCGGTGAGTTGCAGCAGGATCCAGGCGGCCACGGCGTAGGCGATGCCCACGCGGAACACGTTGCGGCGCCTGAGTTCGACGAACAGGCTCATGGGCCGGGCGCGGCCTCCGCGCGCTGCAGCCGCTGCCTTTGCCGGGCGGTTTCGTCCTCGATGCTGCGCAGGGCGGCCTCGAAGCGGGGCGTGCCGCGCAGGGGCTCGAACCACGGGAAGCGCATGTTGAACCACCAGCCGTCAAAGTGGCGGTGCGCGACCCGGGTCTCGAACGCCTCGATGGCTCTCTCCAGGTCGCCCCGGATGGCGTAGCAGTTGGCATAGCCGAAGCGGTCGGTATGCTCGAGGTAGGTGGGCAGGTCGTCCTCCATGTAGGCGATGGTCGCCTCCAGCAGGTCGCTGCCGAGCTGCGCGTCGCCGGTGCGGGCCATGATGTAGGCGAAGATGCAGCCCAGTCCGTTGTGCTGGTCCAGGGCCGCCGGCCAGGCCCCGCGGTCGAAAAATCGCGGCTCGCCCAGCTCGAAGGCGCTGCGCGCGTCCGCGAAATTCCCGGCGATCAGTTGGGCGAAGCCGAAGGTGACCTGGAAGCTCGGTTGCCTGCCCAGCTTCGCGTCCACCCAGCGCACCGCCTCCAGGGCGGCGGGGTAGTTGGCGCGGTAGACGTTCTCGAAGACATCCAGCATGCCGTTCATCCAGTGCTGGTCGTCCAGTGCCGAGACCTCGGCGCGGACCGCGCGGAATCGCTCCTCGTCGCCGAGGTTGAGGGCCGCGCCCGCCAGCGGCATGTAGGCAATGATCCGTCCCGGGTCCAGCGCCTGGCCTTTGCGCAGCCACTCGGTCTGCTCGTCGAATCGCCCCGTGCTTTCCTTGAGGGCGCCCATCATGCTGAAAGCCGGCGCGAAACCGGGATCCATATCCAGCAGGCGCTCGAGCTGAACCTCGGCCTCCTCGAAGCGGCCCAGCAGCAGCAGCTTCTCCGCGATCTCCAGTTGCAGGATCGACGACAGCGGGTCCAGTTCCACCGCCTTGCGGGTCAGCGCCAGGGATTCCTCCGCCCGGCGCACCCAGCGCACTATGAAGTCCGCATACCACTGGTAGGCGGTGGCGTAGCTCGGACTGAGCTCGATGGCTTTCCGGTAGGCCGCCTCCGCTTCCTCCCAGCGGTCATGGTACTCGTGCACTTCGGCCAGCGAGAGATGGGCCTCGCCCAGTTGATCGTTGAGCGCCAGCGCCCGGCGGGTGGCTTCTTCCTGGCGACGCACCAGCTCGACCGGGTCCGCGGCGCTGTAGCCGGGCAGCAGGTTGGCGGTCTCCGCCACCCCCACCCAGGCGAGCGCGAAGCCGGGGTCCAGGTCCACTGCGCGTTCGAACTCGCGCGCCGCCTGCTCCAGGTCCGTCGAAGTCCGCCGCGCCATCAGCTGGCGGCCGCGCAGGTACGCGTTGTAAGCGGCCAGGCTCTCGGTGGGCAGGTCGTTGATGCGTTGCTGCTCCTGGGGCGAAAGGGTGGCCTCGAGCGCGTTCGCGATCCGTTCGGAAATCTCGCTCTGGATGTTGAACAGGTTCTCCGCCGTCAGTTCGCGGTCGAAGATCTCCGCCCACAGGTGTTCGTCGGTTCCGGCGTCGATCAGCTGCACGTTGATTCGCACCGTGTTGCCGGAGCGTTGCACCGCACCCTCCATCACCGTCGCCACGCCAAGTTCGGCGGCGATTTCGGGGATGCTTTTCTGGGTGTCCTTGTAGCGGTTGACCGAGGTGCGAGAGATGACTTTCAGGGCGCCGATGCGCGCCAGGTTGGTCAGCAGGTCGTCATGCACACCGGCCACGAAAAACTCGTCTTCTTCCAGGCGGCTGCGGTTTTCGAATGGCAGCACGGCAATCGACTGGCGATCGACGGCGGGCACTGCCTGCGCCGCGGCATCGATTGCCTCGCTGGGGGCAGGCGCGGCCACCGGGCCGGCGGGGGCGGGCCCGGGGGGCGTGGAAAACTTGTCATAGAGCAGGTAGCCGATTGCCACCGCCATCAGCACCAGGATGACGCTGTTCAGCTTCCTGCCGGTCTGGTGGGTGATCGAGTGGCTGCGGTCGACCTCCTGCTCGCGCTTGATGCCTTCGGGGGTGAGTTCGAAGGCCCAGGCGAAGAACAGGGCGACAAAAAAGCCCGCGGCCAGCATGACCAGCAGGCTTTGCATGACCCAGGCCGGGGCACCGATGGCCTCGAATACGATATCGCCGACCTGCATTAACAACCAGGCGGTGATGCCGTAGGCGATGCCCACCCGGAATACGTTGCGGCGCTTGAGCTCTGCAAACAACGACATGTCGTTTTTACCCCCGCGGTAAACGACGGACCGGCACTGATGCCGCCTCAGCGGCATGCAGCCACCGGTCAGATGGTGAATGATGTGCTACCGGTCTTGTCCTGAATCAGTCTCTCCCTGCCGATGGGCCCATACCGGCGCCCGCCACCGTCCCCCGCTTGCGTGAGGCCCTATGTTACACAATGTGATCGCCCGCGGGGAGTGCGCATCGCCGGTCCGGCGCCATCGGCCAGGGCCTGCGGGGTCCTGGCAGCGCATACAGGCCCCCGGGGGCGGTTTCAGCCGCCCGGCTCATGCTGCTACCATGCGCACCATGAATCGGCGGCGGTTAATGGCTCTCCTGTGCCTGTGGCTTACGCTCCCCGTGCACGCGAAGGTGGACCTCGGGCAGTTGCGCCTGCCGCCCGGTTTCCACATCGACCTGTATGCAGAGGGCGTCGACAACGCCCGCCAGATGGCGCGCGGGGAGGGCGGTACGCTGTTCGTCGGTTCCCGCCGCAAGGGACAGGTGTATGCCGTCAGCGACGAGGACGGTGACCAGCGCGCGGAGCGGGTGCGGATCGTGGCCCGGGACTTGAACATGCCTTCGGGCGTGGCGTTCAGGGACGGTTCGCTATACGTGGCCGCGGTCAGCAGAATCCTGCGCTACGACGCCATCGAGCAGCGCCTCGATGATCCGCCGCCGCCGGTGGTGGTGACCGACGCCCTGCCGACCGAGCGGCACCACGGCTGGAAGTACCTGCGCTTTGGTCCGGATGGCAAGCTATACATACCGGTGGGGGTGCCGTGCAACATCTGCGAACGCGAGGGTTTTGGGCAGATTCGTCGCATGGACCCGGATGGCAGCAACATGGAGGTATACGCCACCGGCGTCCGCAACAGCGTGGGCCTCGCCTTCCATCCCGCCACCGGCGCATTATGGTTCACGGACAACGGCCGGGACATGATGGGCGACGATGTCCCGGATTGTGAGCTCAACCACGCTCCGCGCGCCGGCATGCATTTCGGCTTCCCTTACTGTCACCAGGGCGACTTGCCGGACCCCCAATTTGGCCACGGGCGGGATTGCGCGGATTACACCGCCCCGGCCTTGCGCATGGGCCCCCACGTGGCGCCGCTGGGCCTGGCTTTCTATACCGGTGAGATGTTCCCGGAATCGTACCGGCACCAGTTGTTCGTCGCCGAGCACGGGTCCTGGAACCGGAGTGAGAAAATCGGCTACCGCGTCAAGCGGGTGCGGTTCGACCCGAGCGGGCAGGTCGCGGGCCAGGAGGTGTTTGCCAGCGGCTGGCTGCAGGATGGCGACAACTGGGGGCGGCCCAACGACGTGCTGGTGATGCCGGATGGCGCCCTGTTGATCTCCGACGATCAGGTGGGCGTCATCTACCGGGTGAGCTACATGCCTCCGGGCGAGTCGGGCCGACAGGAGTGAGTCTGCTGCAGGTGGTCGTGCTGGCCCTCATCCAGGGCCTCACGGAGTTTCTGCCGGTCTCCAGCTCCGCGCACCTGATCCTGGGCAGCCATGTGTTCGGCTGGCCGGATCAGGGGCTGGTGTTCGACGTCGCCACGCACGCCGGCACGCTGCTGGCGGTGCTGGTTTACTTCCGCCGCGAACTGGGCCGTCTGGTCTGCGCCTGGCTTGGGAACGCGCGGGCCGATTCGCAATGGCAGGGCGAGCGCCGCATGGGCCAGTACCTGGTGCTGGCCAGCATGCCGGCCATCTGCGTTGGGGCGCTGGCGCACGAATGGGTCGAAGTCCACCTGCGCGACGTGCGCATCATCGCCTGGACCACGCTGTCGTTCGGCGCGCTGATGTGGGCGGCCGACGCCTTGTGTGCCCGCAACCGCCAGCTCCCCGAACTGAACTTCCGGGGTGCGATGTTGATCGGCCTGGCGCAGGTGCTGGCCCTGGTGCCGGGCGCTTCGCGCTCGGGGGTCACCATCACCATGGGCCGCGCGCTCGGGTTCAGCGCGGAGTCGGCCGCGCGCTTCTCATTCCTGCTGTCGATCCCGGTCATTGCCGCAGCAGGCAGCTACGGCCTGTGGCGCATGTTCACCCATGCGGCTGACATCGCCTGGTCCCAGTTCGGCCTGGCCGTGCTGTTCTCGGCGGTGGCGGGCTGGGTATGCATCGCCGTGTTTCTGGCGCTCCTGCGCCGCGTGGGCCTGCTGCCGTTCGTGGTCTACCGCCTGGCCATCGGCTTCGTCCTGTTGAGCGTGTTGCGATAAGCACTTTTTTGGTGCAGTTCATTTTAAAGATGTGCCATAATGGTGCATAAATGTCGTCAGGGGGTGTCCGGATAGGACACGACCTGTATTGAAGCTGCGCTAAAACAGGCAAAAATGCGGCTAAAAAGCATCATTTTCGGCAAAACGCGTCGTGATCGAAAACCGTATGTGAGCCGGGGCTTTGGCACGGGTTCTGCATATACCTACTGAACCATTTCGGGTCTTTGCTCACAATCAACTAAGGATGCCCACACCATGAAAGCTGAAAAAATTCTCCGCAAGATACGCGAAGACGAGATTGCGTTCGTCGATTTGAGGTTCTGCGACACGCGCGGCAAGGAACAGCACGTCACGCTGCCGTCCGCGGCGGCGGACGAGGACTTCTTCGAGGAAGGCAAGATGTTCGACGGCTCCTCGATTGCCGGGTGGAAAGGGATCAACGAATCCGACATGATCCTGATGCCCGATACCGACACGATCGTGGTCGACCCCTTCACCGAGCACAACACGCTGGTGATCCGCTGTGACGTCGTCGAGCCGGATACCATGGAGGCCTACGCTCGCTGCCCACGGTCGCTGGCCAAGCGGGCCGAGGCCTACCTCAAATCCAGCGGCGTGGCCGATGAGGCCTATTTTGGTCCGGAGCCCGAGTTTTTCGTTTTCGATGACGTGCGCTTCGGCAACGAGGTGCAGGGCGCCTACTACCACATCGACTCCGAGGAGGCGGCGTGGAACACCGGGACCGAGTTCGAGGGTGGCAACCTGGGCCACCGGACGCGGGTCAAGGGAGGGTATTTCCCGGTGCCGCCGGTGGATTCGCTGCACGACCTGCGGGCCCGGATCTGCGAGGTGCTGGCCCAGATGGGAATCACCGTGGAAGTGCATCACCACGAGGTCGGCACCGCAGGGCAGTGCGAGATCGGCACCCGTTTTGCCACGCTCACGCGCAAGGCCGATGAACTGTTGATGCTCAAGTACGCCACCCTCAACGTGGCGCATGCCGTGGGCCGCACTGCGACTTTCATGCCGAAACCGCTGGTGGGCGACAACGGTTCGGGCATGCATGTGCACCAGTCCCTGTTCAAGGATGGCAAGAACCTGTTCGCGGGTGAGGAATACGGCGGGCTGTCGATGACCGCCCTGCACTACATCGGCGGCATCTTCAAGCATGCGCGGGCCATCAATGCGTTCACCAATGCCACCACCAACAGTTACAAGCGGCTGGTGCCCGGCTTCGAGGCGCCCGTCATGCTGGCCTACTCGGCCCGCAACCGCTCGGCTTCGTGCCGCATTCCCTTCGTGGCGAGCCCCAAGGCGCGGCGCATCGAGGTGCGTTTCGGCGACCCTGCGGGCAATGGCTACCTGACGTTTGCGGCCATGTTGATGGCGGGCATCGACGGCGTCCTCACCAAGGCGGATCCGGGGGCCCCGATGGACAAGGACCTCTACGACCTGCCCCCGGAGGAGGAGAAGAACATCCCGACGGTCTGCTCCAGCCTCGACCAGGCCCTGGAAGCGCTCGATGGCGACCGGGATTTCCTGAAAGCCGGTGGGGTGTTCAGCGATGACCTGATTGACGGTTACATCGACCTCAAGATGGATGAAGTCACGCGGTTCCGCATGTCGACCCACCCGGTGGAGTTCGACATGTACTACTCTGTCTGAGGAAGTCGCGGCTGTTCGTCCGGGCCCAGGCCGTCGGCCGCGGTTCAACGGGAAACGGCCTGCCCCCCGGGGCGGGCCGTGGTAACGAGATGCGACGGGGAGCCACAACGATGCGTAAACGACTCCGATTTACATACCACTGGCTGTTGGTGCCGGTCCTGTTGCTGCCGCTGGGTAACGTGATCGCGGAAATCTACCGGGTGGTCGACGAGGACGGCAACGTGATTTACACGGACCAGCCGCCGACACCCGACGCCACGCCGATGACCCTGCGTGGCCTGAGCGTGGTGGAATTCAAGGCCACCCCCAAGCCGACCGGTGACGGTGCTGATGAAGGTGAGGCGGAAGCCGCCGGGGCCACCACCTCGCTGCGGGACCTGCGGCGCCAGTACCGGGATTTCAGTCTTGTGAGCCCAACGGCCGACCAGACCTTCTGGGGCACGGAAAACCAGGCCACCATCGCGTGGAATGCGGGCGCCGCCCTGCAGTCCGGCATGGAGGTCACCGTCTACCTGGATGGCCGGGCCTTGCCCCCCACCACCAACGCCGCGATCCCGACCGGCCGGCTCGACCGGGGAACCCACCGGGTCTATGCGGAGCTCCGGGACGGCATGAAGCGCAGGGTTGCCACCACGGATACCGTGTCCTTCCATGTCAAGCAATTCTCGGCGAACTTCAACCGGCCTCAGCCGACGCCACTGCCGCGGAATTGATGGTCCCCGCCGCCGCCATCTCCGCAGAGGTCATGGCCTCCTCGATGCTGGAACTGCTCGACACGGCTGTCCTGGTGCTGAGCCCGGAGGGGCAGGTGGAGACTTTGAACGATGCGGCGGAGCGGGCTTTGGGATTCAGCCGGGAGCGTGCCGTCGGCCAGCGGGTGGACGCCCTGGCGGCGCTGCCCGAGGCGCTGCGTGATGCCGTCGAACGGACCCGCGCCGACCAGCGCCGCCGCCACCTGGGCGAATGCACGCTGGCAGGCGGTCGTTACGACTGCAACATCCAGGCGTTGTCGAGCGGTGAGGTACTGGTCGAACTGTTCGACCTGCAATGGGAACAGCAGCGTCAGCAATTGCAGCAGCGCGAGGTTCAGACTGGCCTGCTCGATCTGCTGCGCCGGAACCTGGGGCACGAACTGCGCAATCCGCTCGGCGGCATCCGCGGGGCGGCCCAGATGATGGCCGAGGAACTCGGTGACGCCGAACTGGGTACGCTGGCCCGCCTGATCATGCGCGAAGTGGATCGTATCGAGGAATTGATCCGCAGGTTCAGCCAGCCCCGACTCAATCGCCGCCGGGTCGATATCCACCGCGTGCTGGATGAAGCCATTGAGTTGATGCTGGCGGACGCCAGCGGCGGCCCGGAAGTCCTGCGCGATTTCGATCCCAGCATCCCGGGTGTGCCCGGCGATGCGACGGCCCTGCGGCAGGTGCTCATCAATCTGCTGCTCAATGCCGCTCAGGCGGAGGCGCGCACCGTGCGCTTGTGCACCCGCATCGAACACGGCACCGCGTTGTTGCAGCCGGGCCACGCGACGCTGGTGCGGATCGACGTCGAGGACGATGGGCAGGGCGTGCCGGAATCGCTGCGTGCCATGCTGTTCCTGCCACTCGTCAGCGGGCGGCGCGGCGGAACCGGGCTGGGCCTGGCTCTCGCCCAGCAGATCGCCGCCGCGCATGGCGGCTTGCTCGCCTACGAGCCGCTCGAGCAGGGCAGCCGGTTCACGCTGCGCCTGCCGGTGCTGGACGGCACGGGAGCCGGTCATGAATGACGCGGCGAGAGTCTGGATCGTCGACGACGACGAATCCATCCGCTTCGTGCTGGAGCGCGCGCTTTCCAAAGCCGGATACCGCCCGCACACCTTTGACAGCGTGTCAGCGGTCGTGGCCGCACTGGCGGCAGATGCCCCGGCGGCCATCATCTCTGACATCCGCCTGCCCGACGCCGATGGGCTGAGCGTGCTGGGGGCCCTGCGGGAACGGGGCCAGAACGTCCCGGTCATCGCCATCACGGGTTACTCCGACCTCGACCAGGCGGTGACCGCTTTCCAGCAGGGCGTGTTCGACTACATCGCCAAGCCGTTTGACCTGGAGCAGGTCATATCGGTGGTATCCCGGGCCGTGGCGGGCTCGGAACCGCCCGCGGAACTGAAGGTCGATGCGCCCCGCGACCAGATGATCGGGGACTCGCCCGCGATGCAGGAGGTTTTCCGCACCATCGGGCGCCTGTCCCGTTCCAGCATCAGCGTGCTGATCACGGGTGAAACGGGTAGTGGCAAGGAGCTGATTGCGCGCGCTCTGCATCGGCACAGTCCGCGCTCGGGCGGGCCGTTCGTGGCGATCAACACCGCGGCCATTCCGTCCGAGTTGCTGGAGTCGGAACTGTTCGGGCACGAGCGCGGCGCTTTCACCGGCGCCCACGCCCGGCATCACGGGCGGTTCGAGGAAGCAGGCGGGGGCACCTTGTTTCTGGACGAGATCGGAGACATGCCGCTGCCGCTGCAGACGCGCCTGTTGCGCGTCCTGGCGGAAGGCGACTACTACCGGGTCGGCGGGCGTGACCTGCTGCGCGCCGACGTGCGCATCATCGCCGCCACCCACCAGGACCTGGAGGCCAGGATTGCCCGGGGCGATTTTCGCGAGGACCTGTTTCACCGCCTCAACGTGATCACCATCGCATTGCCGCCGTTGCGTGATCGCATGGAGGACATTCCCCTGCTGGCCCGGCACTTCCTGGCCCGCGCCGCGGACGAGATGGGGCTGGAGGAAAAACGGTTCCGACCCGAGACCCTGCGCATCCTGCAAACCCTGCCCTGGCCGGGCAATGTGCGGCAGTTGCAGAATCTGTGTCAGCAGATGTGCGTCATGGCGCCCGGCGAGCAGATTTTTCCGGGAGACCTGCCGCCCGACCTGACCGGCGAGGGTCGCAGCCCGGCGGAGGGCGCATGGCCCGACAACCTGCGCGACTGGATGAAATCGGCCTTGCGTTCCGGACGCCCGGACCTGATGTCCGAGGCGCGCGAGCAACTCGAACGGGTGGCGTTCGAGTGTGCCCTGGAACACGCCCAGGGCAAGCGCATCGAGGCGGCGCGCCTGCTCGGCGTGGGCCGCAACACGCTGACCCGCAAGCTCAAGGAATTGGAATCGGCCGGCCGCGAGGCCTAGGATTGCACCGGCGGCGGAACCCGCAGCCTGAAGGTCACGGGCCCGTCGTTGACGAGCTTCACCTGCATGTGGGCCCCGAACACGCCGGTCTCGCAACGTCCGAGCGCCGCACGGGCTCCCTGCACCAGGAGATCGAACAGCCGCTGCCCGTGCTCGGGCGCCGCTGCGCTGCTGAAACTGGCGCGGTGACCCTTGTCGGTGTCGGCAGCCAGCGTGAACTGGGAGACCAGCAACAGCTCGCCGTCCACGTCCCGCAGGTCGAGGTTCATCCGGCCCTGCCCGTCATCGAACATGCGGTAGGCCAGGATCCGTTCGAGCAGTCGTTCGGCCTGAGCCTCGGTGTCGCGCTTCTCGACGCCCACCAGCGCGAGGATTCCGGTGCCGATGGCGCCCACCTCCCGACCATTAACATGCACGCTGGCTTCCGTTACCCTTTGCAATAATGCGATCATCCGTACCCAGCATCCTTTGATTGCCCCGAACCTGCATGGTAGCAACGCGCGGCCCCGGCTGTCGCGCCTGAGGGCCGGCCTGTGGGATACCTGTTCCTGAGTATCTTTCTGCGCCTTTCGAGCCTGCTGACACCGCGGGCCTGGCGGCGCATGGCCGGCCCCATTGCCGGGCTGATCTGGTTGGTGTCGGCCCGCCTGCGCACGGCCACGCTGATCAATCTGGCGCTTGCCTACCCCGAGCTCACGCAGCGCGAGCGTACCCGCCTCGGCCGGGAAAGCCTGCGGCACTATGTGCTCAATATCGTCGAGGTGGGCGCGTTCTGGTACTGGCCGCTGGAGCGCCTGGACGCGCTGGTGGACCCGCCCGCGGGCCGTCGACACTACGAGGAAGCCAAGGCTTCCGGCCGCGGTATCGTCTTCCTGGCGCCGCATTTTGGAGCCTGGGAGGCGATGACCGTCTGGGGGCGCGATTACGTAGACGGAGCCGCGCTCTACAAGCCTGGGCGGGGCGCTACCATCCAGCGCAAACTGAGGCGCAAGCGCAAGCGATTCGGCATGCGCCTGGTGCCGGCAACGCGGGCCGGTCTGCGTGTCATCTACCAGTCACTGCACGAGGGCAAGGCGGTGGGGGTGCTGCCGGACCAGGAACCCTCACTCGGACAAGGGCATTTCGCCCCCTTTTTCGGCGTTCCGGCGCTGACCGCGACACTGGTGCCCCGGCTGATCCGCAAAACCGGCTGCCGGGTCGTGTTCGCGGTGTGCATGCGCACCCCCGGCGGTCGCTTCCAGTTGCATTTCGTGCCGCCCGAGGAAGCCATCCATTCCGAGGACCTGGACACCGCCCTGGCGGCCCTCAACCGTGGGGTGGAACGGTGCATCGCCCTGGATCCGGCGCAGTACCTGTGGCCCTACAAGCGGTTCAAGCACCGCCCGCCCGGAGAGGCGCGAATCTATCGCAAGAAGTCGCGCCCGGCGAGCGGGTAAAGGGCCGTTATTTCCCGCCGGCGCCGGCCTGCAAGCGGCGCAGGAACACCCGCATCTCCTTTTCGGCCTGCTTGTCGCCGCGCCCCTGGGCCGCCTCGATGCCCCGCCGGTAGGCGTCGCGGGCGGCGTCGGTCTGTCCGTCGGCGGCCAGGGCCTTGCCCAGCCACTTCCAGGCAGCGGAGTACCCGCGGTCGAGTTCGGTGGCGCGGCGCAGGTGCGCCAGTGCGGTACCGGCCTGGTCCCGGTCGAGATACAGTTTGCCGAGCGACAGGCGCAGCATGGCGCTGTCCTTGCCAGCCGCGATCAGTTGCTCAAGTCGTGCCGGATCCACCGAGGTTCAGTCACGCCAGAAGGTGGGGGTGAGGATCACCAGCAGGGTGTAGATTTCCAGCCGTCCGGCCAGCATGGCGAAGCCCAGGATCAGCTTGGCGGAGCTGTTGAGTTCGGCATAGTTGGCGCCGACCTCGGCCAGCCCGGGGCCCAGGTTGGTAATGCAGGCGGCGGCGGCCGAGAATGCGGTGACCGGGTCGATGCCGGTGGCATTGAGCAGCACGGTCATCAACGCGAAGGTGGCGATGTAGAGGAAAAAGAAGCCCCACACGGCATCCATGATGGTGCTGGATGTCTTCTGCCCACCGATCTTGATCGGCACCACGGCGTGCGGATGAATCAGCCGCCGGATTTCCCGCACCGCCTGGCGGTACAGCAGGATGACGCGGATAACTTTCATGCCACCCGCCGTGCTGCCCGCGCAACCGCCGATGAACGCGACGCACATCATCAGGATGGGCACGAACCCGGTCCAGAGGTGGAATTCGGTGGTGGCGTAGCCGGTCGTGGTCATTGCCGAAACGACCTGGAAACCGCCGTAGCGCAGCGCTTGCCCCAGAGTCGGGTAGGTGCCGTTCAGGAACAGCGCAAAGCCGGCGATTACGACCAAGCCCGCCAGCAGCAGCGCGTACGCGCGCAGCTCGGGATCGATAAAATAGGGCTGGGCGCTCGCCTTGCGCCAGGCCGAGAAGTGCAGGGCAAAATTCATCCCCGCGATGACCATGAAAATCACCGCGATGGCTTCGATGGTGGGGTTGTCGAAGTAGCCGATACTGGCATCGTGGGTGGAGAAGCCGCCAATGGCGACGGTGCTGAAAGCGTGTCCCACCGCATCGAACAGGGTCATGCCCCCTAGCCAGTAGGCCAGCGCGCACAGTACCGTGATGCCCAGGTAGATCAGCCACAGGGCCTTGGCCGTCTCGGTGATGCGCGGCGTCAGCTTGCTGTCCTTGAGCGGTCCGGGCGTTTCGGCGCGATACAACTGCATGCCGCCGACGCGCAGCATCGGCAGAATGGCGACGGCCAGCACGATGATGCCCATCCCCCCCAGCCACTGGAGTTGCTGGCGATAGTAGAGCACGCTGCGCGGCAGCGCTTCGATATTGGTCATGACGGTGGCCCCGGTCGTCGTCAGGCCCGACATGGACTCGAACAGGGCATCCACGTAGGAGATTCGCGGCGCCTCCAGCAACAGGAACGGCAGCGCACCCACCAGGGCCAGGGCCAGCCAGCAGCCCACCACGATCAGGAAACCGTCACGCAAGCGCAAATCCCGGCTGGCGTGGCGGACCGGCAGAAAAATGGACAAGCCGACCACCACCAGGATGGCGGCGCTGAGCAGGAACAGCTCGATGGTGCCGTCGTGGTACCACCACGAGACCGCGGCGGGGGGCAGCATCATCAGGCTGGCGGTGGCGATCAGGAACCCGACCACCCTTTGCACGGACTTGAGGCGCACGGCGACCTATCCTTGCTCAGACAAAGGTGGCGCTGACCTGGAACAGGTGTTCGACGGCCGGAATCTGCGCCTTGTCCGGCACGAACAGAAGCACATGGTCGTGTTCCCTGATGACCGTGTCGTGATGCGCGATGATGACGTCCTCGTCCCTGACCACGGCACCGATGGTGGTGCCGGCGGGTAAATCCAGTTCCTCCAGCGCCCGCCCGACGACGTTGGAGCTGTGCCTGTCGCCCAGCGCGACCGCTTCGATGGCCTCTGCCGCGCCCCGGCGCAGGGCATGCACGCGGGCGATGTTGCCGCGGCGGATATGGGTGAGCAGCGCGCCGATGGTGATCTGTTCCGGCGACACGGCGATGTCGATGGCGGCGGCCTCGACCAGGTCCACGTAAGAGGGCCGGTTGATGATGGCGATGACCTTATCCACGCCCATGCGCTTGGCGAGCATGGAAGACAGGATATTGGCCTCGTCATCGTTGGTCAGCACGCAGTAGACGTCGGTGGTCTCGATGGCTTCCTCGCGCAACAGCGCCTCGTCGGCACAGTCGCCGACCAGCACGATGGCCTTCTCCAGTTCCTCGGCGATGGCCTCCGCTCGCTGAGGATCCCGCTCGATCACCTTGACGTGGTGATCCCGCTCCAGGCGGCGTGCCAGCGCCGCGCCGATATGCCCGCCGCCGGCGAGAATGACGCGCCGGATGGGATTGTCCAGCGGCTTCATCTCCCGCATCACGGTGCGAATGTGCTTGCGTGCGGCCAGGAAGAACACCGTGTCGTCCGCCTCGATCACCGTCTCTCCGTCTGGAATCACCAGCTGCCCCTGCCGGTAGATGGCCGCCACGCGGGCATCGGTTCCGGGCGGCATGTGCTGGCGCAGCATGTAGAGTTTCTGGCCCACCAGCAGGCCGCCGGCCTCGGCCTGGGTGGCGACCAGTTGCGCGCGCCCGTCCGCGAAATCCAGCACCTGCAAGGCACTGGGATACTCGATCAGGCGGGTGATGTGCTGGGTGATCAGCTGCTCGGGACTGATCAGGACATCGATGGGCGTGTGCTCGCGGGAAAACAGCTCGGGGTGATCCGTGTAATCGGCGGACCGGACCCGGGCGATCCGTGTCGGGGTGTTATACAGCGTGTAGGCGACCTGGCAGGCGGCCATGTTGACCTCGTCGGAGTTGGTGACCGCGATCACGAGGTCGGCATCCTCGATGCCGGCCCGCACCAGCACCTTGGGGTGCGAAGCGAAGCCGTGCACCACGCGAATGTCGAGGTGATCCTGCAGTTCGCGCAGTTTTGCCTCGCTGATGTCCACGATCGTGATGTCGTTGTCTTCATGGGACAGGCTGTGGGCCACGGTCGAGCCGACCTGCCCCGCACCGAGAATGACGATTTTCACTGGGACTCTCCGCTGTATACCGCGGTCTTCGGGTCGATGCCGAGGGCTCGCAGCTTACGATAGAGGTGCGTGCGTTCCATGCCGACCGCCTCCGACAGCTTGCCGACGCTGCCGCCAGCCTTCTTCAGATGATAGACCAGGTAGTCGCGCTCGAACTGCTCCCGCGCCTCGCGCAGTGGCAAGTCGAACGATTCCGGACGGGACGGCGGCACCGGCTCGATGGCAGGGGCGTTTTGCCGCAGGGCTTCCTCCACTTCGCGCGCGGAGATGTCGCCTTCCTCGCCGAGGATCAACAACCGTTGCACCAGGTTGCGCAATTCCCGCACATTGCCCGGCCAGGCGTGATTGCGCAGCCGGTTGAGGGCGGAAATCGAGAAACTCCGGTAGCTCAGTCCCTCGTTGGCCGGAAACCACTCGGCATAGAAACGCACCAGTTCGGGTATGTCCTCGGGGCGCGAACGCAGGCTTGGGACCTGCAGGGGCAGCACGTTGAGACGATAGTACAGCGCTTCGAGCACCTGGCCCGTCTGCACGAGCTGGTCGAGATGTTCCGGCGCGCTGGCGATCAGGCGGCAGTCGAGCGCCTGCTCCTCCCGGCTGCCTGTGGGGGTGAACACCCCGGATTCGAGCACCGCGTCCAGGCGTTTCTGCGCGGCCTCCGGCAGCTGATGCAGCTCCGGAATGAACAGCGTGCCCCCCTGGGCGCGCTCCAGCAGTCCGGGACCTGCCGGCCCGTCCGCGCCGAGGAGGTAGTCGCGCGCACCCTGGCCGGCCAGCTGGAAGTGATCCAGGACCACCATTGCCCCGCCCCACTCACCCTGCCGGTGGATGTAGGCGGCGACGGTTTCCTTGCCGCTGCCGGCCTCGCCGGTGATCAGCACCGGTGAGCGGTGGCGCGCGGCCTGGCGGGCCTTCTGCCGCAGCAACTGCATGGCCGGGCTGCTGCCGAGCGGTTCGATCGGCACCGCGGCCCTTTCAGACGTCGCACGCGGCGGGCGCGTATCGCCGCCAAGCGCATTCTCCACCGTGGCCAGCAGCTTGGCCAGCGACAGGGGTTTCTGGATGAAATCATGCGCGCCCAGGCGGGTCGCCTCGACCGCGGTCTCGAGCGTGCCATGGCCCGACATCATGACCACGGGGCAGGGCAGCGATCCGCCCGCACCCCATTCCTTCAGCAGGGTGATGCCGTCGACATCCGGCATCCAGATGTCCAGCAACACCAGTTCGGGTCGCTCGGCGGTGAATGCCGCGCGGGCGGCCTCGCCGTCCGCTGCGGAGGTCACGCGGTAGCCCTCGTCCTCCAGGATCTCTCCCAGCAGGTCGCGGATATCGGGCTCGTCGTCAACAACCAGGATTCGCGCTTCGGGCATGGCCTGCGCCGGCTGTGGTAAGGAAACAACAGAATACCGGAATTGTGAGGCCGTTCCTAGCCGGCACGGCGCCGCCCGTCGCGCGCATCACGCCGTATCGCGGGCCTCGCCGGTGCCCGGCTGGCCGAGCGTGAGGGGCAGCAGGATCACGGCGCTGGCGCCGCCACCCTCGGGATTGCCTATGGCGATGCGGCCGTCGTGGTCCTCGACGATCTTGCGGCAGATCGCCAGGCCCAGCCCGCGGCCTTCCTGCTTGTGGGTGACATAGGGCTCGAAGGGCTGGCGGAGCACGGAGTCGGGATAGCCGGGGCCGTGATCGCGTACCTCCAGCCGCAGCCAGTCCGTGCCGTCGACCCTGATCGGGCGGGTGTCGATGCGGATGCGTGCCTTGGCGGCGTCGCCGGCGGCCTCGCAGGCGTTGCGTATCAAATTGTGCAGCAATTGGCGTATCTGCCCGGCGTCCGCCTCGAGAATGGCCTGGCCGGCGCCGGGCTCGAGGTCGATGTGCAGCCCGGGGTGGCCCTGCAGGTACAGCTCGGACACCTCCGCAATCAGCGGATCGAGTTTCAGGCGTGAGCGATCGAGCTCGGGTTCGCGCGCGTAGTCGCCGAAGGCGTCGACCAGGCCGCGTAACGCCTCCACCTGCGCCACGATGGTGCCGGCGCCACGTTCGAGCATCTGCGCGTCTCGCGCGTCCAGCTTGTCCATGAGCTTCATGCGCAAGCGTTCGGCGGCCAGCCGTATGGGCGTCAGCGGGTTTTTGACCTCGTGCGCGAGGCGCCGCGCGACCTCCGCCCAGGCCGCGTCCCGTTGCGCCTGGTTCAGCACGGTCACGTCATCGAACACGATCACGCATCCGCCACCGGCGCCGGGCAGCCGCGATCCGCGCACCAGGAGCACCAGGGGAGCGCCTGGCTGGTCGAGAACGATCTCTTTCTGCCACTGCCCGCTGTCACGCTCCAGTTGGCGTTGCACAAAGTCGGCCAGGGGTTGCAGGTGGGGCGCCTGCAGCGGTAGTTCCGGCAGCCGATTTCCTTCCATCAGGTCCCGGGGCAGCCGCAGGATACGTTCCGCCGCGCGATTCGTGCGCACCATCCGCCCATCGGCATCGAGCGTGGCGACTCCCGCAGACAGGCTGCCCAGCACGGTTTCGAGGTAGTCGCCCTGGGCCTTGAGCTGGGCCCGCCCGGACTCGGCCTCCTCGCTGGCGACGAGCAACGCCTCGGTCATGTCGTTGAACGCCCGGGCGAGAAAACCCAGTTCATCGCGAGTCTGGATTTCCACCGCCTGTTCGAGGTCGCCGCGGGCCACTTCGCGGGTGGCCTGTGCCAGGCGCGAAATCGGCGCCACCATGCGGCGCGCGGAGTTGAGGGCTGCCAGGATTGCCAGCAGCACGGTGAGCAGCAACACCAGCGAGAGGATCAGCAGGAAGCTTTGCTTCAACGAGTCGCGCAGATAACTCACGTTCTGGTAGTCGTAGTATTCCTCCTCGATGCTGGCGGTCAGGGCCGTGATTGACGCCGGCAGCGGGAAGATGGCCTGGAGCATGAGCGTCGCCTGGCCGGGCCGGGTCGGGGGCAGTGAGCGCAGTACGCGAATCTGCAGGCCGCCGGCGGCATCCGGCTCGGCGGCCGCATATTCGCCGGTTTCGATCGCCTGCAGGAGGGCATAATCCCCGGGACGATCCAGGAGCAGGGCCAGGGGGTTGTAGTTGGCGGTCGCGAGGACTCCACCGTCCGCGCCCAGCACGGAGAGCTCGAGTGGCCCGGAGGCGTCGACCCGATCCAGCAGGGCCTGGCGCAGCAGTTCGGGCTCCTGCACCAGGTCGCCGATTTCGGCGCCGATATCGAGCATCCGGTTGCGCACTTCGAGCGTGCGCAGGTCGAGGAACTGGCGGCCGAGCTGCAGCGAGTCCGCGAGCGCCGCCTCGACCTCGACGTCGAACCAGCTGTCCACGGTGCGGGTGAGGAAGTAGGCCGAGAAGACGTATACGATCAGGGCCGGCGGCAGGGAGAGCATCAGGAAGTTGCGTACCCAGCGCGCGGACAGGCGGGCGCCGGGCGTTCCGCCCCGCACCCTTCGCCACAGCGAGACCATCCGCAGCACGATGCTTGCCAGCAGCAGGAGCAGCGCGACGCCAGTCAACACCAGCACCCACAGGTAGTGGCGCTGCAAGCCGCCCGTGTCCCGTTGCACATCGCTGACCAACACCAGCGATATCAGGATCACGGCCACCGCCGCCAGCACGGGCAGGCCGCGAAACAACAGGCGCCTCAGGCGCTTATTCTGAATGGCCATGTCGACCAGCTCGAATCGAGGCGCCACTCGGCGGAAAAACGCGCTGGCAGCTGCATGGGGGCGGGCAGCCTGGATCGCTCCAGGCGCACTCGGGTTCGGAACTCGTAACGGCCGGGCGCCAGCGCCCCCGTATCCATCACCAGGCGGATATCGGACAGCGCGCCGAGCGCATGTCGCAGCCGCGGAAAGGTGCGCACTTCAACCTGCTCCGGGCCGGTGAGACGGTAGTGGCGGCTGAGGGGCAGGTAGCGCAGTTCGAAGCTGCGCGTGCTGTTCGTCAGCAGCGCGAGGGTGCGGCTGTCGCGTAATTCCATATCGATGCTGATGTGCAGGGGAACACCGTGATCCAGCGCAGTGGCCGCCTCCCGGCTGAGGCGGAGGTGCTGGTCGAATTGCGCAGACAGGTTGCGATAACCGGGCTCGACCCGGACCGCGTCGACCCGAAATCCATGGCCGGATTCCTCATGCGCGCACGCCGTGAGCAGCAGTGCCGCCACCAGATTTACGCAGCACCGCGTAGTAGAAACCGTCCATGTCGTCCTCGCCCGGCAGGACCTGCCGTTCCGGGCCGGCCAGGGCGGCGTCCCCGTGGCGCGACAGAAAGCCATGAATTTGCGCGCTGTTCTCACATTTGAGTACCGAGCAGGTCGCGTACACAAGCATACCGCCCGCATTGAGGAGGGGCCAGAGCCCCGCCAGTAATCGCTCCTGCTCGGCGACCGCGGCCGCGACCTGATCCGGCGTCCGCAGCCACTTGATCTCGGGATGGCGGCGGATCACCCCGGTGGCGCTGCACGGCGCATCCAGCAGGATCTTGTCGAACGGCTGGCCGTCCCACCAGGCAGCGGTGTCGGCGGCGTCCGCGGCGCGGGTCTCCACTGCCAGCCCCAGGCGCCGGCCATTCTGCATGACCCGCTCGAGACGGTCCGGGCGCCGGTCGATGGCCAGCAGCCGCACCGTGGGCTGGCGTTCCAGGATATGGCAGGCTTTGCCGCCCGGGGCGGCACAGGCGTCCAGAATGCGCTCGCCGGGCCCTGGCGAGAGGTATTCGACGGCCAGCTGGGCGGCGGCATCCTGCACCGAGCAGAGACCCTGCTCGAAGCCCGGCAGCGCTTGCACCGGCCGGGCCTCTCCCAGGCGGATGGCGTCCGGTACGCCGGCGAGACCGGACCAGGCCAGCTCCGCCTCGTCCAGGGTCCGGCCGAAAGCCGACCGGGAAGTCTTGCGCCGGTTGACCCGCAGCCACAGGGGCGCAGCGCGGTTGTTGGCATCCACGATGTCCTGCCACTGGTTGGGCCAGTCCGCCTGCAGTTGGTGCAACAACCAGGGCGGATGGGCATGACGTTCCGGTTCGCGGGCCAATGCGGCGTCCAGTCGAGCCTGATTGCGCAGGAAGTTTCGCAATACGCCGTTGACGACCGCCACGGCCCATTCCTTGCCCAGCAGCCGCGCACAGCCGGCCGTTTCGTGCACCACCGCGTGAGGGGCGGTGGTGTCTTTCCACAGTTCGAAAAGTCCCAGCAGGATGAGCGACCGGATGTCGTCGTCGCGCTTCCTGAGAGGGCGCCTCAGCAGTTGCCCGGACAACCACTCGAGGGCATTGAGCCAGCGCAGCAGGCCATAGGCGAGGTGGCGGGCAAACGCCGCATCCCGTTCCTGCAGCCCCCGTTCGCGCGCGCCGGCATCGGTCAGCGTTTCCCGCCCCGCCAGAACCGCAGTGGCGATATCGATGGCCGCGAGCCGGGCGTTGGCGGCCGGCGGCCCGCTCATCGCTCTGTTTTGACCTCGTGCGCGCGCAGGAATGCCGCCACCGGCATGCGCCGGCCGCCGGGCTGCTGGATCTCGGTCAGGCGCAGCAACCCCGCTCCGGTGCCGACATCGATGCCGGCCTCGCTGCTGTCCCAGACCTGGCCCGGGGTGACCTCGCCCGGCGCTTCGACCACCTCGGCGGCCCACACCCGGAGCCGCTGGCCGTCAAGATCGCACCACGCCACCGGCCAGGGGTTGAAGGCCCGCACCTGGCGCTCGAGCACCGCGGCGGGCAAGCGCCAGTCCAGTCGCGCATCGTCCTTGGTCAGTTTGTACGCATAGGTGGCCTGCGCTGCCTGCTGCGGCTGCGGGGGTGGCAGGTCGCCGGCCGCGAGATGCTGCAGGCACTGCAACAGCAGATCGGCACCCAGGTCGGCCAGGCGGTCGTGGAGGCTGCCCCCGGTTTCGTCAGGGGCGATGGCGGTTTCCTCGCAGCGGAACACCGGGCCGGTGTCGAGGCCCTGTTCCATGCGCATGATGCATACGCCCGTGACCGCGTCACCGGCCTCGATGGCGCGCGGGATCGGCGCCGCGCCACGCCATCTCGGCAGCAGCGAGGCATGGATGTTCCAGCACCCGTGCCGCGGCATGCCCAGGACCGCGGGCGGCAGCAGGAGACCATAGGCGACCACCACCAGCAGATCCGGTCGCCATGCCGACAGTTCATTCTGCACCGCGGGTCCGTCGAGCCTGGCGGGCTGCAGCACCGGGATGTCATGCGCGGCCGCCACGCGCTTGACCGGGGAGGGGTGCAGCCTGCGCCCGCGCCCGGCGGGACGGTCCGGTTGGGTGAGCGCCGCCAGCGGCGGGTGGCCGGAGTCGATGAGGGCCTGGAGCGCGGTGGCGGCGAATTCCGGCGTGCCGGCAAACAGCAGTCTCAGGCCATCGCCGGCGGTAGCTTGCGACATGTGGGCCGAGGTCTTACAGGGCGGGGCCGACCGCTGACTCCTGAACGGCCTGGCGGCGCTGCTTGGCGAGCCGCTTGCGCACCATCTGGCGCTTGAGCGGCGAGAGGTAATCCACGAACAGGCGACCCTCGAGGTGATCCATCTCGTGCTGCAGGCAGACCGCATGCAACCCGCTGGCATCCTCTTCGAATTCGATGCCGTGCCGGTCCCGTGCCCGGATCCGGATGTGCTCGGCGCGCTCCACGTTGGCGTAGACGCCCGGCACCGACAGGCAGCCTTCCTCGCAGACCTGCTCGCCCTCACGGGAAATGATTTCGGGGTTGATGTATTCCCGGGGCTGGTCGCGGCTTTCGCTGACGTCCAGTACCAGCAGGCGGACGTGGCGATCGACCTGGGTGGCGGCCAGTCCGATTCCATTGGCCGTATACATGGTGCGGAGCATGTCCGCTACCAGGCCCTGCAGGTCGGCATCGTAAACCGTCACCGGCTGCGCGACGGTCCGCAGCCGGGGATCGGGAAATTCCAGGATTTGAAGTTCCGCCATGCGCTTTGCGTGCCCCGGGGATGAATTAGATGCACTTTCGCATCACTTTAATTATGATAGCCAACAAACAATAACATTCGCTAGCGACCCAAGATCGATGCATGGGACGGAATGGCCGGATGCCTGCGGTTAGGGAAGGAAACATGATGAGGAAGTTCATTGGCCTCGTTCTCGTGGCCATGCTGGCGGGGGCCGCCGCGGCACAGGATGTGTCCGTGCGGGCCGATCATCCGGATGAATACGTCGTGGTCAGGGGCGATACCCTGTGGGACATTGCCGGTCGGTTCCTCGACAAACCGTGGCAGTGGCCGGCCATCTGGCACGCCAACCCGCAGATCGCCAATCCGCACCTGATCTACCCGGGCGATCGCATATCCTTGATTTACATCGATGGCATGCCGCGACTGGTGGTGGACCGGGGCAAGCAGCCGATCAAGCTCAGCCCCGAGATGCGCAGCACCGGGCGTGAGGCGATCCCGCCCATTCCGTATGAGCGGCTGAAGCCGTTCATCAAGAATGCCCGTATCGTGAGTGAGGCAGAATTTCTCAGCCTGCCGTACATCATCGCCAACTACGAGCAACGCCTCAACGTGACGGTGGGCGACCGGACCTACGCGCGCGGATTGACCGCCGCAGTGGGCCAGGAATTCGTGGTTGCGCGCCTGAACAATATCTACTACAGCATGAGCGACACGAAGCGTCGCGCCGAGCCGACCCTGCATGGCGACACGACCAGCAAGGCGTTGACCTTGCCCAGGGGGTTCTGGCGGCCGGTGGACACCTGGTTCCGTTCCACCGATATCATTGGTTACGAACTGGTCGAGGTCAGCCGGGCGGTGGTCAAAAAGGCCGGGGATCCGGCCATTCTGGAGGTGGAGTCCGGACGCACCGAGGTCCAGGACGGCGATTACCTGCTGCCGCTCGACGACCATCGATTCGATTCGCATTTCTACCCTCGCCCGATGAGTGCCATGCCCGGCGACATGCTGGTGCTGGCCGTGGAGGGCGGCATCCACGGGGTTGGGCAGTTCCAGATCGTTGCCATCAGCGGCGGGGCGAATCAGGGCGTCGAGCCGGGCCATGTATTTTCCGCCTTTCGGCCTGGGGAGACGGTTCGCGACAAAGTCAAATATCCTAAGGGTAGCTGGGCAGACGCGACGACGTGGAGCAAGGACAAAGTCACATTGCCGGCCGAATTCGATGCCCATATCATGGTGTTCAGGGTGTTTGACGAGGTGAGTTACGCCATGGTCATGGATGGTGAACGCATGGTTCACGAACACGACGAATTGCGGCATCCGGACGAGACCCTGTAAGCCCCGGTCACACCCAGGATTCTCTTCGCGGGGGTGCTTCATGCACCCCCGCCGCGTTTGAGGGGGCGCGTATGCTGCGGGAATGGTTGATCGTCCTGCGGGCGATGCCGATGGGAGGACAGCGTCTGCTGAACGCCCTGCACGCTTGCGGGGGCATCCGGCAGCTGGTCGCCGCGCCCGCTGCGCAGTTGCGCCAACTCGGGCTTGCGCCCACCACCGTGGCGGCGATCCGCAGGCCCGATGCGGCACGCATCGCCGCCGACCAGCGCTGGCTGAACCAGGCCAATCGGCACCTCATCACCTGGGACCAACCCGCATATCCGGCGCTGCTGAGACAGGCGCCCTCGCCGCCCGCCGCCCTGTTCGTCGAAGGCGAACCGGCCCTCTTGTGGCAGCCGCAGCTGGCCATCGTGGGCAGCCGCAAGCCGACTGCCGGGGGTCTCGACCATGCACGGGCCTTCAGCCGTGCGATGAGCCGGCGCGGGTTTGCCGTGACCAGCGGGCTGGCCAGCGGGATCGACTCGGCGGCACATGCGGCGGCCCTGGATGTCGGCGGCACCACCCTGGCGGTGATGGGTACCGGGCCAGATCGGATATACCCGGCCAGCAGTACCCGCCTGGCCGAACGCATCGTGCGCGGTGGAGCGCTGGTGAGCGAGTTGCCACCAGGGCAGCCGCCGCGCAAGGCACATTTTCCGGCCCGCAACCGGATCATCGCGGGGTTGAGCCTGGGGGTGCTGGTGGTGGAGGCCGGGCTCGGGAGCGGCTCCCTGATCACGGCTCGGCTGGCAGCGGAGCAAGGTCGCGAGGTGTTCGCGGTACCCGGCTCACTACGCAACCCCATGGCCCGCGGTTGTCATCGGCTGATTCGCGACGGGGCGATGTTGGTGGAGGATCCCGACGACATGGTGGCCGAACTGCGGCCCGTGGCATCCGCGCTGGCCATCGCGCTGGGCGGCCAACTCCTGCCCGAAGACCGCGAGCGCGCGCCGGGGCCGTCGTGGCCATCGAGCTGCGCTGAAATGCCGGACATGATGGCGGACCCGGATTACCGCCGGCTATGGGCGGTGCTCGGGCACGACCCGAAGCCTGTGGATTGCCTGGTCACGCAGTCCGGGCTGCGGGTGCAGGCGGTCTCGTCGATGTTGCTGATGCTGGAGTTGCGCGGCCAGGTCGAGGTCTTCGAAGGTGCGAAGTACGCGCGCCGCAATGCCGGTGTCGAGGGCGGGAAATCGGCCGAAAACCGCGGATAGGTTCCAATGGTTGAATTGTCGACCGATCTCATCCATGCTGCGCATGCAAAACGATGTGCGGCGTGACCGGCCGCGCGGGCATCGCCGGGACCCACGACCGAGCAGAGGGCGCTCCATGAAAGAAAACGTACTCGACGTTCTGATGTTTTTGTTCGAGCGGTATTTTTACGACGAGCCAGAGCACGAGACGGATCGCGAGACCATGGAAGAAAACCTTCACCAGGCGGGGTTCAGTAGCGCCGAGATTGCCAAGGCCTTCCATTGGCTGGACGGCCTCGCCGAGCAACGCCACCAACCGGAGCTCAACCTGCAGGCGGACCGCCCCATCCGCGTGTACGTGAAGCGCGAGCTCGATCGCATGGACACCGAGTGCCGGGATTTCTTGATGTACCTCGAGAACATCGGCATTCTCGACGCCCTGCGACGTGAATTGGTGCTGGACCGGCTGTTGGCGCTGGAATCCGACGAAATCTCGCTTGAGGACGTGAAATGGGTGGTGTTGATGGTGCTGTTCAACCAGCCGGGCCAGGAAGCCAATTACGCCTGGATGGAAGACCTCATGTTTGACAGCGAGCAGGAGTATCGGCACTAATAATAAGAAGAAGGCCTGGCCGCTTGCCCGGCTCCACGCGAGCCCCAACGGCTCGACCGGGCCGTAACCGCGACCGGGTCAGGGGAACCCGAATCCAGTGGGCGACAGCGCAAGCCGGGCGGGCCCTCGGTGGTATACCCGGCTGATATTGATCGATCCGTATGGCCAATAATTTGCTCATTGTAGAGTCGCCGGCCAAGGCGACCACGATCAACCGTTACCTCGGCGACGATTTCGAGGTACTGGCATCCTATGGGCATATCCGCGACCTGCCCTCCAAGGATGGCGCGGTGAACACGGACGAGCACTTCGCCATGCGCTACGAGCTGAGCGAAGGGAGCAAGAAGCACGTCGACCGCATCTGCAGCGCCGCCCGGCAGGCCGATGCAATCTACCTGGCCACCGACCTCGATCGCGAGGGTGAGGCCATTTCCTGGCATATCCACGAGATTCTGCGCGAGCGCGGGATCGCCCAGAACGTACCCTTCTATCGGGTCGAATTCTCGGAGATCACCCCGCGGGCGATCGAGGAGGCCATGCGCAACCCGCGCGAGCTGTCAATGGACCTCGTCAACGCCCAGCAGGCGCGCCGGGCGCTCGATCACCTGGTCGGTTTCAACCTGTCGCCGCTGCTGTGGAAAAAGATCAAGACCGGCCTCTCGGCTGGCCGCGTGCAAAGCCCGGCGCTTCGGCTCATCGTGGAGCGCGAACGCGAGATCGAGCGGTTCAAAGCCCAGGAGTACTGGAGCATCGAGGCCGATCTGCTCAAGGACGACCAGCCGTTCGTCGCCAACCTGGTGCAGTTGGCGGGCCGGAAATTCCAGCAGTTCGACATTGGCGACGCACAACGCGCAGCGGAAGTGCGCGAGCGGCTGCTGGCCGCAGCAGGAGGGCAACTCAAGGCCGACCGGATCACCCGCAAGCAGCGCAAACGCAGGCCGGCGCCGCCCTTCATCACCTCCACCCTGCAACAGGATGCCGCGCGCAAGCTGAGATTCTCCGCGCAGCAGACCATGCGCATTGCCCAGCAACTGTACGAGGGTGTGCAGATCGAGGGAGTTCGGGAAGGCCTGATCACTTACATGCGGACCGACTCCGTGGCCCTGTCGCGGGACGCCTTGGGGGATTTGCGCGGGCTGATCAGCTCGAAGTTCGGGCCCGATTATCTGCCGGAAAAACCGGTGTATTACAAGACCAAGTCGAAGAACGCCCAGGAGGCCCACGAAGCCATTCGGCCCACCTTCGCGGACCTCACCCCGGAGCGGGTCAAATCGTTCCTGTCCCCGGACCAGTTCAAGCTCTACGAACTGATCTGGAAGCGTGCCGTCGCAAGTCAGATGCGCCCGGCCCTGCTCGACACGGTTGCGGTGGAATTCGACTGTGGCACGGAGGGGGTATTCAGGGCCAATGGCTCCGTGATCACCTTCCCTGGTTTTCTCGCCATCTACGAGGTGAGCGTGCCGCAGGGCGAAGAGGAGCAGGAGCGCCGCCTGCCTTCGCTCGATGAGGGCGAGCGGGTGCAGTTGGCCGAGATTCGCGCCGAGCAGCACTTCACCGAACCCCCGCCGCGCTTTTCCGAGGCCAGCCTGGTCAAGGCCCTGGAGGATTACGGCATCGGGCGGCCTTCGACCTACGCCAGCATCATATCGACCCTGCTGCGGCGCAATTACGTGGTGCTCGATCGGCGCCGCTTCATACCAACCGACACGGGCCGGGTGGTGGAACGCTTCCTGGAAAACCACTTCGATCATTACGTGGATTACGAATTCACCGCGCGCCTGGAGGACGAGCTCGACGCCATCTCCCGCGGCGAGCGGGACTGGATCCCGGTGCTGGAGGAATTCTGGGAACCGTTCATCGGGCGGGTCCGGGAGAAGGAACAAAGCGTCAGTCGCGAGGAGGCAAAACAGACGCGTGTGCTGGGCACGGATCCCAAGACAGGCAAGGAAGTGTCGGTGCGGCTCGGCCGGTATGGCCCCTACGCGCAGATTGGCACCCGCGAGGACGAGGACAAGCCGCAATTCGCGGGCCTGCGCAGCGGCCAGAGCCTCGAGACGATCGCCCTGGAGGAGGCGCTGGAGTTGTTCAAGCTGCCGCGCGACCTCGGTTTCACACCGGAAGGCGAGGAAGTGGCCGCCGGCATTGGCCGTTACGGCCCATTCATACGCTATGGCAAGAAATTCGTGTCCCTCAAGGAGGAGGATCCCCACACGGTGACGCTCGCGCGCGCCCTGGAACTGGTCGCGGAGAAGAAGGCGTTCGATGCCAACCGGGTCATTCGGCAGTTCGAGGGCACGGACATACAGGTGTTGAGGGGGCGCTACGGGCCGTACATCACCGATGGCGCGAAGAATGCCCGCGTGCCGAAGGACCGGGAACCCGAATCCCTCACGCAGCGGGAATGCGAGGAGTTGTTGGCCGCCGCTCCTGAGCGGAAGCGCGGGCGCAAGAAGGCGGTGCGTAAAAAAGCGGCCACCCGTGCGGGTGCGGGAAGGAAAAAGGCGGCCCGCAGCGCAGACTCCGAGCCGGCCCCCGCGACGCCGTCGGATTGAGGCCGGGCCCATGCGGCACTCGCTCGTGAGCGCCATCGAAGCTGCTGAACTCCTGCGTCGCGGAAAGTTGGTCGCCTATCCCACCGAGGCGGTGTTCGGCCTGGGGTGCGACCCGCGCAATGAATCCGCCATCAGGCAGTTGCTGGCACTCAAGCACCGCCCGCCCGAGGCGGGCCTCATTTTGATCGGCAGCGACCTGGCGCAGTTTACTCCCTGGATTGGCGAGGTAACCACCGAACAGCGGGCGCGGGCGCTGGAGACCTGGCCGGGACCGGTCACCTGGCTGTTTCCGAGGGCGCCGGGGGTCTCCGACCTGGTGGCCGGCGCGCACGATACCATCGCCATCCGGGTCACCGCGCATGCGGCCAGCCGCGCGCTCTGCGAGGCGTTCGGCGGGGCGGTTGTGTCCACCAGTGCCAACCCGCATTCGGCGCCGCCGGCGCGCAGCGCGGGCGAGGTCGAGATCTATTTTGGCAGTTTCATCGGGGGCATCCTGGAGGGCGCGCTGGGCGGGCGCCAACAGCCCAGCGAGATCCGGGACCTCAGGACCGGCCGGGTGGTGCGCGAGGCCTAGATGCAGATCGGGACCGTCAAGACTTACCTGCTCGACTTGCAGGATCGCATCTGCAAGGCGCTGGCCGACGAGGATGGCGGACAGGCGTTTGCCGAGGATCTCTGGCAACGTGCGGAGGGCGGCGGAGGGCGCACCCGCGTATTGAGCGAGGGCGATGTTTTCGAGCAGGCGGGGGTCAACTTCTCCCATGTGCACGGCGCCGCCCTGCCGGCCTCGGCGACCGCGGCGCGCCCGGAGCTGGCCGGCAGGGGTTTCCAGGCTCTTGGCGTGTCGCTGGTGATCCATCCGCGAAACCCTCACGTCCCAACCAGTCACTGCAATGTGCGGCTCTTCAGCGCTGAGAAACCGGGCACGGAGCCGGTGTGGTGGTTTGGCGGCGGCTACGACCTGACACCGTTCTATCCGCACCGCGAGGACGTTGTGCACTGGCATCGCACGGCGCGCGATGCCTGCGCCCCGTTCGGTGAGGATGTCTATCCACGCTACAAGCGCTGGTGTGACGAGTACTTCCATATCAGGCACCGCGGCGAAGCCCGTGGCGTGGGCGGCCTGTTCTTCGATGACCTCAACGAGTGGGGCTTCGAACGCTGTTTCGAGTTCATGCGCGCGGTCGGCGACAGCTACCTGGACGCCTATCTGCCGGTGGTGCGCCGGCGTCGGGCGGATGCATGGGATGATCGTCAGCGCGCATTCCAGCTGTATCGCCGGGGCCGCTATGTCGAATTCAACCTCGTGTACGACCGCGGCACCCTGTTTGGCCTGCAGTCTGGCGGCCGCACCGAGTCCATCCTGATGTCACTCCCGCCGCTGGTGAGTTGGCGCTACAACTGGCAGCCCGAGCCCGGGAGCCCAGAGGCCCGCCTCACGGAGGAGTTTCTGCAGGCTCGCGACTGGCTCGCGGAGGCGGATGGCTGAGGGCAGCCCGGCCACGGCGCACCCGGCGCAAAAAAAACCCCGGAAGCGAACTTCCGGGGCGAATCAGGATTCGGTAATAAAGGGGGGACTGACCGAATCCGTCGTTCGGCCCGTCCAGGGAGGGGTACGGGCCTCGCTGAATGACTCAGCGTAACTTTGAGACAATTTTCAGCGCCGGGAGTTCAGCCGGGTTGCCGGCGGATGCGCGCTGCAGGCGGGCAGGCGCCCTGCTAGTGGGCGCTGTCCCAATCGGCTCCGCTGCCGGCCTCCACCACCAGCGGCACCTCGAGCCTGGCGGCCTTCGCCATGCGTTGCACGACGCCCTCGCTCACCGCTTCCAGCTCCTCGCGTGGCACTTCGAGCACCAGTTCATCGTGCACCTGCATGACCAGGTGCGCTGCGGGATGCGCCTGCGTCAGCCACCGGTCCACCTCCAGCATGGCCTGTTTGATGATGTCGGCCGCCGTTCCCTGCATGGGCGCATTGATGGCGGCGCGTTCCGCGGCCTGGCGGCGTTGCAGGTTGCCGGCGTGAATGTCCGGCAGGTAGAGCCGCCGGCCCCTCAGGGTCTCCACGAAACCCTGGTCGCGGGCTTGCTGCCGGGTGCGTTCCATGAACTCGGCCACGCCGGGATAACGCTCGAAATAGGTGTCGATATAGGCCTGCGCTTCAGCCCGGCCGATATCCAGCTGGCGTGACAGGCCGAACGCGGACATGCCGTACATCAGGCCGAAATTGATGGCCTTGGCGGCGCGGCGTTGATCGGCGGAGACCTCGTCGTACGGCGTTCCGAACACCTCTCCGGCGGTGGCGCGGTGAATGTCGACGCCCTGCTGAAACGCTTCCAGCAGGCCCGGGTCGCCGGAAAAATGGGCCATGATGCGCAATTCGATCTGCGAGTAGTCGCAGGCCAGGATGCGCTGCCCGCGCGGCGCGATGAAGGCCTTGCGGATGCGGCGCCCCTGGGGGGTCCGGATGGGGATGTTCTGCAGGTTGGGGTTGGCCGATGACAGGCGGCCGGTGGCGGCAACCGCCTGATGATAGGAGGTGTGCACGCGGCCGGTCTCCGGGTTGATCTGCTCCGGCAGGCGGTCCGTGTAAGTCGACTTCAGCTTGGAGAGCGAGCGGTATTCGAGGATCAGCTGCGGCAGTTCGTACTCGCCGGCCAGCTCCTGCAGTACATCTTCCGCGGTCGAAGCCTGGCCCTTGGGGGTCTTGCGCAGCACCGGCAGCTCCAGCTTGTCGAACAGGATGTCCTGCAACTGCTTGGGCGAGCCGAGGTTGAACGCCTGTCCGGCCGCCTCGTGCGCACGGTGCTCGAGGTCCGCCATCTGGGCCGCCAGCTCGCGGCCTTGGGCGGCAAGCAGCTCGCCGTCGATCAGGACCCCGCGCTGCTCCATCCGCGCCAGCACCGGTATCAGGGGCACCTCCAGTTCCCTCAGCAGGCTCGCCAGCGTGGGGTTCTCCTGCAGGCGGGGCCAGAGATGCTCGTGCAGCTGCAAGGTGATGTCGGCGTCTTCGGCCGCGTAATGCCCGGCGGTTTCCACCTCGACCTGGCTGAACGGGATCTGCTTGGCGCCCTTGCCGGCGATGTCCTCGTAGTGGGTGGTCTGCTTGCCGAGGTACTTCAGCGCCAGCGAATCCATGTCGTGCCGGCTGCCGGTGCTGTTCAGCACATAGGATTCGAGCATGGTATCGAAGGCCACCCCGCCGATGGTCAGGCCGTAGCGGGACAGCACGTTCATGTCGTATTTGATGTGCTGCCCGACCTTCGCGGGGTGCTCCGCTTCCAGCAGGCTGCGCAGGGCTGCCAGCACCTCGTTGCGCGGCAACTGCGCGGGCGCGCCCGGATAGTCATGGGCCAGGGGCACGTAGGCCGCCTCCCCGGCGTGCGTGGCGAAGCTCAGGCCCACCAGGTCCGCACGCATGGGGTCGAGGTCCGAGGTCTCGGTATCGAAGGCGAACAGATCGGACGCCCCCAGGCGCTCGATCCAGCGTGCCAGTTCCGATGCATCGGTCACCAGCTGATAGTCGGCGGCGCCCGCGACCGGGTCCTCGGCGCCCAATTCCTGTAGCCAGCTGCTGAACTCATAGCGCTCGAGGAACGCGCGCAATGCGGATTCATCGACGGCCTCGCGGCGCAGCTCGCCCGGCGAGGTCTCCAGCTCGACATCGTGCCGGATGCGCGCCAGCTCGCGGGACAGCGGCAGCTTCGCCAGCGCGGCGCGCAGGTTCTCGCCGATCTTGCCGCTGATGTCGTCGGCCTGCGCCATCACCGTATCCAGATCGCCATGCTGCTGCAGCCACCTGGAGGCGGTCTTCGGTCCGCACTTCTCCACGCCCGGGATGTTGTCCGACTTGTCGCCGGTGAGCGCCAGGTAGTCCACGATCTGCTCCGGTCGCACGCCGAACTTGTGCTCCACCGCCTCGGCATCCAGGGTGGTGTCGGTCATGGTGTTGACGAGCGTGGTGTGGGGGCTGACCAGTTGCGCCAGGTCCTTGTCGCCGGTGGAGATGACGACATCCATGCCCGCCGCCTCGGCGCGTGCGGCCAGCGTGCCGATCACGTCATCGGCCTCCACGCCGGGAACCTGCAGCAGCGGCAGGCCGAGAATGCCCACCAGTTCCAGGATTGCTTCCACCTGGCGGCGCAGTTCCTCCGGCATGGGTGGCCGGTGGGCCTTGTATTCGGGGTACATGCGGTGGCGGAACGTGGGCCCCGGGGCATCGAACACCACCGCGATGTGCTCGGGCTGCGCCTCGTTGAGCAGGCGACGCAGCATGTTGGCCACGCCCAGCAACGCGCCGGTCGGCTCGCCTGCGGAATTGGTCAGGTTGGGCAGTGCGTGGAAGGCCCGGTACAGATAGGAGGACCCGTCGATCAGGTAGATCGGGGAACGGCTTGCGTGCGGGTCATTCATGCCATGCGTGGTCCGAAATCGGGTTCGCCGGTCTGGTATGCTGAGCATACTCAAAGCCATGACCATGATACAGGTCATGGGTGTTGCGGAATCGCTGTGGAATTCTGGTGATGTGTGCACGGAGAGCGCGAGACATGAGGAGACGATTCGCCGGGGCCATCCTGTCCCTCGGGCTGGTCGCGACGGCCGGCGGGCAGGACAATGGCGAGCAGGCGGGCGACCCCGCCGCGCCGCCCCCGCTGCCGCCGAAAGTGCAGGGTGAGCAGTTCGAGCCCACCGTGATCATCCGCCGCGAGGAGGAGCGGTTGGTCGAGGAGTACAGCATCCAGGGCCGCGTGTACATGGTCAAGATTACGCCGGTCAAGGGGCCGCCATATTATTACCTCGACACCGACGGCGACGGGCAGCTGGAGTTGCAGCCCGGCAAGGAGGCCCTCGAGCCGGTCCGACCTGCCTACTGGAAGGTCAAGGAGTGGGATTGACGCCATGGGGCGGAGCCGGGCGATGGGGGGCTTGGAGCGGCTGATTGCGGCCCTGGGCCGTGCCGTCGCATGGCTGACCCTGGTCATGGTGCTGGTGACGGTGTGCATCGTGGTGCTGCGCTACGGGTTCAACCTGGGCTGGATCTGGCTGCAGGAATCCGTGGTGTACATGCACGCTGCGGTGTTCATGCTGGCTGCCGCATGGACCCTGCAGGATGACGGCCACGTGCGGGTCGACATTTTCTACCGCGAGCGCAGCGATGCCTACCGCGACTGGGTGAACCTCGCCGGGTACCTGTTCCTGCTCATGCCGTTTTGTGTCTGTCTCATGGTCATGGGCTGGGAATACGTGGCGGCCTCCTGGCGCCTGCTCGAAGGCTCCCGGGAAGCCGGCGGCCTGCCCACGGTGTACCTGCTGAAATCACTGATCCTGTTGATGCCTGCGCTGCTGCTCGCGCAGGCACTGTGTGCCGGCGTCGCGGCCATCGGCAGGCTCCGCGCCGAACCGGGCTGATCGCAGCGGGGTGACTCCGGAGCGGCGACGAACCGTGGACCGGGTGCTGGCGCTGCGCCAGCCCGACCTCACCGTGCTGGCCGAGCGCCTGCACAAGCCCCGCAATCTCTCCGCCGTCATCCGGACCTGCGACGCCGTGGGCATTGACGAGGTGCACGTTGTTCCGGGTGACGAGACGCCACGCAAGCACTGGCATACCTCCCAGGGCGCCGAGAAGTGGGTGGCGGTGCGAGCGCACTCCGACGTGGCCGCAGCTGTGAAATGGTTGCGCAGGCGCGGTTTCCAGCTACTGGCGGCGCACGTTTGTGATGGCGGGATCGACTACCGCGAAGCCGACTATACGCAACCCACCGCGCTGGTCATGGGCACGGAGGCGTTCGGGGTCAGTGATGAGGCCCTGCGACTGGCGGACCAGGCAATCTTCGTGCCGATGATGGGCATGAGCCAGTCACTCAACGTCTCGGTCGCGTGCGCGGTGGTGCTGTACGAGGCGCAGCGTCAGCGGCAGGTGGCCGGCTTGTACCACGAGCGGCGCCTGGAGGATGCCCGCTACCACCACTTGCGTTTCCAATGGCTGCATCCCAAGCTGGCCCGGTATTGCCGCGAGCGGGACCTCGACTATCCGCCGCTGGACGAGGACGGGAACCTGGCCGGGCCCATGCCCCGCCCTGCGGACCCTTCAAGCCGCTGAGGCCGCGGTGCGCAGCCGGTCGATGACCGGGCGCGTGGCGGCCTGAAACCCGGTCCACAAGTGGAAGCTGGCGGCCGCCTGCTCCACCAGCATGCCCAGGCCATCCACATAGTTCAGGCCCTGTTGGGCGCACCATTGGCGCAACGGCTCGGCCGCGAGACCGTAATTCATGTCGTAGAGCGTGCCGTCGAACCCCTCCAGCCCCGCCGGCAGGATGGGCAGCTGACCGCGATGACCGGCCGAGGTGGCGTTGATGACGAGGTCGCAACCGGCGGCGCTGGCCTGCGCGAGGTCCAGGCCCGCCAGGATGCCGCCTGCTGCGAACCGCCGCACCAGCGCGGCCGCGCGCGCCGGGTGGCGGTTGCAGACCTCGATACGGGCAGGTGACGCGGCGAGCAGGTCGTGCAGCACGCCGCTGGCCGCGCCGCCCGCGCCGAGCAGCAGGATCCGGCGCCCGGCGACCGCAAGCGACAGGTTGTCCTGCAGGTCGCGAAGCAGGCCGACGCCGTCGGTCATTTCGGCCCGCCATGCGTTCGCCCCCTGAAACACCAGGGTATTGGCCGCGCGCGCGCGGCGGGCCCGCTCGGAATGGTGCCGGGCCAGATCGTACGCCACGGATTTCAAGGGCACGGTGACGTTGCAGCCGCGCCCGCCGGCAGCCGCCAGGGCCCGCAGTTCATCGGCCAGGGATTCCGCGCTGGCCGCGATGGCGCGGTATTCGATCGGCAGGCCGGCCTGCTCGGCAAACAGGTGATGGATGCGCGGCGAGAGTGAGTGTTCGACCGGTGAACCGAACAGCGCCAGCCGGATCAGTTCGTCTTCCCGATCCATGCCGCCGCCTGCAGGGCGTAGTAGCTGAGAATGCCATCCGCGCCTGCGCGCTTGATGGCAGTCAGCGCCTCGAGCACCACCGCCTCCTCGTCCAGCCAGCCGTTCTGGCTGGCGGCCTTCAGCATGGCGTATTCGCCAGACACCTGGTAGACGAAGGTCGGCACGCCGAACTCGTCCTTGACCCGCCGCACGATGTCGAGATAGGGCATGCCGGGCTTCACCATCACCATGTCCGCCCCTTCCTCGAGGTCCAGGCCGACCTCGACGAGGGCTTCGTCGCTGTTCGCCGGATCCATCTGGTAGGTGTACTTGTTGCCGCCGCCCAGGTTGGCCGCCGAGCCGACCGCGTCGCGGAACGGGCCGTAGAAACCGGACGCGTACTTGGCCGAGTAGGCGAGAATGCGCGTATTGACGTGACCGTCGGCCTCCAGGGCCTCACGAATGGCGCCGATGCGCCCATCCATCATGTCCGAGGGGGCCACCACATCGGCGCCGGCCTCGGCGTGCGACAGGGCCTGGCGGACGAGCACGTCCACGGTTGCATCGTTGAGCACGTAACCCTGGGCGTCGACCAGGCCATCCTGCCCGTGGGTGGTGAACGGATCCAGCGCCACATCCGTGATGACGCCCAGTCCGGGGGCCGACTCCTTGACCGCGCGCACCGCGCGTTGCGCGAGACCCTCGGGGTTCCAGGCCTCCCGCGCATCCTCGGACTTGGAATCGGCGGGCGTGACCGGGAAGATGGCCAGCGCCGGGATGCCGGATTCCAGGCAGGCGGCGGCGGCGGCTTGCAGTCGGTCAATGGTCAGGCGCTCCACGCCGGGCATGGAGGCGACCGGCTCGGACCGGTCGTGGCCATCGATGACGAATACGGGCCAGACCAGGTCGCCCGGTGTGAGCGTGGTCTCGCGCATCAGGCGCCGCGAGAACTCGTCAGCGCGCATGCGCCGCATGCGGGTGTATGGATAGCTCATGTCGGCTTCATCCTCGGGTTCCCTGCCAAGTTTAATGTGACTGGCAGGGCCCTGTCAGTTCGCGGCAGGCCCTTGCGGCTGCGTATCGAGGCCAAACCACCGGCTCAGCATGGTGACCAGCTCCTCCAGGCCATCGCCCGTGCTGGCCGAGAATACCTGGACACTGGCGCCGGCGGGAAGCTGGCGGCGAACGGCGAGCAGGGTGGACTGGCGGGGGCCTCGTTTCAGCTTGTCGGCCTTGGTGAGCAGTACATGGCAGGGAATGCCCGCGACATCGCACCATTGCAGCATCTGAAGGTCGAAGGGCTTCAGTGGATGACGGATGTCCATCACCAGGACCACGCCGCGCAGGCTTTTCCTTCCCTCGAAGTACTTTTGCATCAGCCGTTGCCAATGGTGTTTCAGCGCCTTCGGCACCCGTGCGTAGCCGTAGCCGGGCAGGTCCGCGATCCGCCGCTCGCCATCGAGTTCGAAGATGACGATCTGGCGGGTGCGGCCCGGGGTCTTGCTGGTGCGTGCCAGCGACTTTTGCCCGGTCAGCGTGTTGATCGCGCTCGATTTGCCGGCATTGGAACGCCCGGCGATGGCGATCTCGATGCCGCTGTCCACAGGCAGTTGGCGCAACTCGTGGGCGCTCAGCGCATAGCGGGCGCTGCGAAATGGGTTGACGCTGGCCATATGAGCGAATTCCGTCGGCAGTTCCGGTGGCTGGAATGACGCCTGGTAAACCGGGATAATACCGCCCGGTTCGATCATTGTACGCATACCGCCCCGGAGAACGTGAGATGAAGCTTTCCCTGCAGGTCCTGGCCGGCATGATGCTGTCGCTGGCCGTGACCGCGAACGCGGCCGACGTGGCCGCCGGCAAGGACAAGGCCGGCATGTGTGCCGCCTGCCATGGCATCGACGGTAACAGCACCGTGGCCCTGTGGCCGCGGCTGGCGGGGCAGCATGCCGCTTACCTGGAGCGGCACCTGAAGCTGATCCAGTCCGGTGCCCGGTCCGTGCCGGAAATGGCGGGTATCGCGGCCGTGCTGACCGAGCAGGACATGGCCGACCTGGCGGCGTATTACGCGGCGCAGCAACCGGCGCCGGCGGTGGCCGACGCCGCACTGGTCGCCGCCGGCGAACTGTTGTATCGGGCCGGTAACCCGGACACCCGGATCCCGGCCTGCATGGCCTGCCACGGGCCCGCGGGTGAGGGCAATCCGCTGGCCGGGTACCCGGCGCTGGCCGGCCAGCATGCGGCCTATACCGCGCGCATGCTGAATCGCTACAAGGACGGCGAGCGCTGGGGCGCAGAGGATGCCGCCAGCGGCGTCATGGTGGGTGTCGCCCGCTATCTGAGCGATGCCGAGATCGAAGCGGTGGCCAGCTACATTCAGGGACTGTACAGCCAGGCCGAATAAACTCGGGTGCAGGGCAGTGGAACCGCCGGCGGCGGTTGCGGTCATTTTAACGGGCAGGCGGCAGGAGAGGTTGGATGAAACACTTGGCACTGATGGGTACGCTGCTGTGGATGTGTGGCGCTGGTTCGGCATGGGCGCAGGCCGAAACCCAGGAGCCCTTCCAGGAGGGCGTGCATTACGTCCGGATCGACCAGGCGCCGGCGCCCCGGGACATCGTCGAGGTCACCGAGGTGTTCAGCTACCGGTGCTCCCACTGCAACACCTTCGAGCCCTACATGCAAGCCTGGAACGCCCGCAAGCCGGCCGGCGTGGAACTGACCCGCATCCCCGTGGTGTTCGGCCGCCGGGACTGGGAGCTCTACGCACGCGCATACGTCACCGCCAGCGTGATGGGCATCGCGGAGCAAACCCACGTGCCGATGATGGATGCCATCTGGAAGGAACGCCGCGACATGCGCAGCATGGAGGCACTGGCGGACTTCTACGCCGGTTTCGGCGTCACCCGCGAGCAGTTTCTCGCTACCGCCGAGTCGTTCGCGGTGGACGCGCAGATGCGGCGCGAGCAGCGCCAGGTGCAGATCTACGGGGTGACCGGCACGCCGACCCTGATCGTCAACGGCCAGTTCCGCGTGGCCGGCAACCAGGCCGTTCCGAGCTACGACGACATGCTCCGGGTGGTCGACTACCTGGTTGCCCGTGAACTCGCGGCGTTGGAGTCCACGCCCGCCGCCGATTCGTGAGACGGCTCGGCTAAGCCAGCATGCGGGCGGCGACCAGGAGCAGGAACGCTCCGAACACCCGCCGCACCACCACCGGGCGACTGCGGTGCACGAGTCGGGCGCCCAGCGGGGCGGTGGCCACGCTGAACAGGACGACGCCCACCAGCGCCGGCAGGTGCACATAGCCCAGCACCCATCGATCGCCGCCGGCGGGGCCGATGGCGATGAACATCACCGTGCCGGCCAGCGCGATCGGGTAGCCACAGGCAGCTGCGGTGGCCACCGCGCGTGGTGCCCGGCAGCCATGCCAGAGCAGCCACGGCACGGTCATGCTGCCGCCCCCGATACCCACCAGGCTGGAAATACCGCCGATCACGTAACCCGTGAAGGTCATGGGCAGCGAGCCGGGCAGCGATCGCTGGCCATCGACCTCACGGCCCGACGCGAGGTGCAGGCCCGCCACCAGGGCGAACCCGCCGAACACGGCCGCCAGGTGGTCGCTGCTCAAATGGCCGGCCAGCAACACGCCGCTGACCGCTCCGGCCAGCAGGCCCGGCGTCAGGGTGCGGGTCACCCGCCAGTCGATGGCGCCGGCGCGGTGATGCGCGACGACCGAACTCAGCGAGGTGAATAGCATGGTTGCCAGCGAGGTGGCCACCGCCGTGTGCACGGCCATCGTGGACAGGCCCGGGTGCTGGGTGAACAGCCAGGTCAGCGCGGGGACCAACACCAGGCCGCCGCCAATGCCGAGATAACCCGCCAGGAAACCGGCGGTACTCCCGATCAGGGCATAAGCCAGCCAGGTCATTCGCCGTCGCCCGCGCCCGCGCCGCGCGTTCCGATCACTGCTTGCTGCCGACCGGGAGTTTGCATAAATTTAGAGCCGCCGATGAAGACGAACGTGCCCGCAAGCATAACCCACCGCGTCAGCCGGCCCTACCTGCGTCGATTCGGGCAAGTCGCCCTGGCGCTGCTGCTGGGTTGCCAACTGCCTGCCACAGCGCTTGCTGCGGGGGACGAGCGGGAACGATTCCGCCAGGCGTGGGGTGCCGCCAGCCACGGGGACCACGCTCGATTCCGGGAACTGAGTCGGGGGCTGGAGGGCTACCTCCTGTTTCCCTACCTGCGATACGAGGACCTGCGGGAACGTCGCGCGCGCGCGCCGGCGGCGGAGTTGGCGGCGTTCCTGGATGCCCACCGGGAGTGGGCCTTTACGGACGGCTTGCGTAATGCCTGGCTGAAGTCGCTGGCCCAACGGCGGCTGTGGCAGGACCTGATGGCGCACGGTGGCGGCAGCGCGGACACCGAGATTCGCTGCCACCTGGCCCGGGCCAGGATCGAGCTGGGCCTCACTGCCGAGCTGCTGTCCGAGGTGCAAGCCCTGTGGGCGGTGGGCCGGTCCCAGCCCGATGCCTGCGACCCGGCCTTCAAATGGTTGCGGGACGAGGATGGCATCACCCCGGCGTTGGCGTGGGAGCGTGTGCGGCTGGCAATGCTGGCCGGCAACCCACGGTTCACGCTGTACCTGGCCCGCTTCATTCCGGCCGCGGAGCGGGTCTGGCTGGAGCGGTGGCAGAAGCTGAACGCGGAGCGCTACCGGGGTCTGCAGCAGGCCCGCCACTGGCCGGACCGTGACCTGCCACGCATGATTGCCGCCATCTCCCTGCAGCGCCTGGCCAGTTACGATGCGGCCCAGGCGATGGGCGCGTTCCGCGTGCTCGACGGTCATTTCCAGTGGGAGGCCGGCGTGCGCGGCGCGACGGTGCGCGAAATCGCCCTCCAGGCTGCCGTTTCGCTGGCCCCCGACACTTCCGACATGATGCGCGAGGTGCCGGACAGTCACCGCGACCCGCAACTGCTGGAATGGTGGGCGCGACAGGCCTTGTCGGCCGGCGACTGGACCAGTCTGCAGCGCTTGATCGGGCAGTTGCCCGCCGAATCGCGCACTGACGGTCGTTGGCGTTACTGGCTCGCGATCGCGCACCTGGAACAGGGTCGGCAGGCGGAGGGTATCGCCGGGTTGCACGAACTGGCACTGGACACCAGTTACTACGCGTTCCTGGCGGCCGATCGGTTGCAGCACCCGTATACCATCTGTCCGCGCGAACCGGAATTCGACCGCGAAGCCATCCGGGTGCTCGGACAGCGGGACGACCTCCAGCGGGCCCTCGAACTCAGGGCGGTGGGGTTGCATGACTGGGCGGTTGCCGAATGGTCGCGGGCCGCCGGCCGGCTCAGCCGGGACGAGCTGCCAGTGGCCGCTGCCGTGGCCCACGAAGCCGGCTGGCATGACCGGGCGATCCATGCGCTGGGCGACAGCGGCGAATTACGCTACTACGCCTGGCGGTTCCCGATGCCCTGGCAAAGCGAGGTTGCCCGGGAGGCCAACCGCCAGCAACTGGACCCGGCCTGGGTGTTCGGGGTGATGCGCTCGGAGAGTGCGCTGATGGAATCCGCCCGCTCCCCGGCCGGAGCAATGGGCCTGATGCAGGTCATGCCGAATACCGCGAGGCGCCTGGCCCGGTCGCATGGGCTTGCGTATACCGGGCGCAGCCAGCTGCGCGATGGCGAACAGAACATCCGCTTCGGCACCACCTTCATGCGCGAGCTGATGGACCGGTTCGAGCAGAACCCGGTGCTGGTCATGGGCGCCTACAATGCAGGTCCGCGGGCGGTTGAACGCTGGCTGAGTTCACGGCCAAGCCACGACACGGAGGCCTGGATCGAAACCCTGCCCTATTACGAGACGCGCGATTACATACCGCGCGTGCTGGCATTCACGGCCATCTATGACTGGCAGATCAACCAGAAAGTACAGCGCATCTCCAGCCGAATGCCGGGCATCGATTCCGGTACCATAGGCAACCCGGAAACAGCCGAGGTGGTGTGTCTGGCCGCCCGCCAGGATGCCTAGAGATGCGGATCGTTTTGATTGGTGGCAGTGGATTTCTGGGCCGGTTCGTGGTGCGGGAACTGGTCGCGGACGGGCACCTGTGCACGGTGCTGACCCGCAGCACCCGGCGGGCCCGGTCGTTCGCCCTGCAACCCGGCGCCCGGGTCGCTTGCGCGGATGTCTATGCGGTCGAGGAACTGGTCCGCCAGATGGACGGAGCGGGCGCCGTCGTGAGCATGGCAGGCATACTCAATGAACGCGGGTTCAGCGGCAAGGGCTTCCGCCGGGTGCACGTGGAGCTGGTCAAAGGCATCATTGAGGCAGCGGCACGCGCCGGGGTCCGACGCTTGTTGCATGTCAGCGCGCTCAACGCCGGCAAGGGCACCAGCCATTACCTGCAGACCAAGGGCGAGGCCGAGGAATTGATCCGCCAGTCGGGGCTGGATTACACCATCTTCCAGCCATCCGTAATCTTCGGTGAGGGCGACCAGTTCTTCAATCGCTTTGCCGACCTGCTCCGGTGGACGCCGGTGCTGCCGCTGGCCTGCCCGGATGCGCGCTTGCAGCCGGTGTTTGCCGGTGACGTCGCCGCGGCCATGGCCGCGGCGCTGGAGGATTCCGGCGCCGTCGGCCGCAGCTACCAATTGGCCGGTCCGCGCGTGTTCACGCTGCAAGAGCTGGTGCAATGGACCGCCCGAGCGATCGGGCGGCGAACGTGGGTGCCGGGTTTGCCGCCGGTGCTTTCCAGGTTGCAGGGCCTGGTCATGGACTGGGTGCCCGGCAAGCCGTTTTCCAGCGACAACTACCGCTCGTTGCAGACGGACAATGTGGCCGATCGCAATGCGCTTGAACATTTCGGCATTGTGCCCGGTTCGGTGGCAAGCATCGTTCCGGACTACCTGGGGACCTCGATTCACCAGCGGCGATTGAGTGAAATCCGAAAACAGGCCCGGCGCTGATGGAGCTCGCCACCTACCTGGTGGGCGGTGCGGTGCGGGACGAGCTGCTCGGATTGCCGCCTTCCGAGCGCGACTGGGTGGTCACCGGAAGCACGCCCGAGGCGATGCAGGAGGCCGGATTCCGCCAGGTCGGCAGCAGTTTCCCGGTGTTCATTCATCCCGAGACCGGCGAGGAATACGCCCTGGCACGGACGGAACGCAAGGCCGGCCATGGCTACCACGGATTCAATGTCGATTTCGATCCCGCGGTCACCCTTGAGCAGGATCTGGAGCGAAGGGACCTGACCGTCAATGCCATGGCACGCGACGAGGCAGGCACGTTGATCGACCCCTTCGGCGGCCAGCGGGATCTCGAACGGCGCATCCTGCGCCACGTGTCCCCGGCCTTTGCGGAGGATCCGCTGCGGGTGCTGCGGGTCGCGCGGTTTGCCGCCCGCTTCGCGGAACTCGGCTTCACGGTCCATCCGGAAACCCTGGAATTGATGCGGCACATCGCGCGGACCGGTGAACTCGGGCACCTGGTGCCGGAGCGGGCCTGGCAGGAAATCCAGGCTGCCCTCGCCAGCCCCAGGCCCAGTGAATTCATCCGCGTGTTGCGCGCCGCCGACGCGCTGGCCGTGCTGCTGCCAGAGGTAGAGGCGTTGTTCGGCGTACCGCAGGACCCGCGCCATCATCCCGAGATCGACACCGGCGAGCACCTGTACCTCGCCGTCGATCAGGCGGCGGCGCTGGGCGGCGGCCCCGAGGTGGTGTTCGCCGTGCTGGTCCATGACCTCGGCAAGGCCCTCACGCCCGCCGCGGAACGACCGGCACACCATGGGCACGAGGCCCAGGGATTGCCACTGGTGGATGCCGTGTGCGAGCGCTTCCGGGTGCCGGTCGCAACCCGGCGGCTGGCGCGCCAGGTTGGCCGCCACCACCTGCGCTGTCATCGTATCCTGGAGGCCCGGCCCGGCACGGTCATGAGCTTGCTGGAGGGGCTCGATGCCTTCCGGCAACCGGATCTCGATGCCTTCATCATCGCCTGCCAAGCGGACTACCGGGGTCGTGCCGGTCGTGCGGACTGTGCCTACCCGCAAGGACCTTACCTGCGTGAGGCATTGCAGGCGGCGCTGGGCGTGCGCGCTCGGGATCTGGGCGGTGAGGACGACGCGCCCGGGCCGCAACTGGGCGAGCGCTTACGGCAGGCCCGGATCCGCGCGATCGGCGAGGTGACGATCCCACCGGCGCAATAGCCCGCGCGCTGGCGTGCGCAACACCATCAGGGCCAGCAGCACGCCCGCGAGATTGGCGGCGGCGTCTCGCCATTCCAGTTGGCGGTAGCCGGTCCAGAACTGCGCCAATTCCAGCACCAGGCCCAGCAGCGTCAGGAATGCCGCCCAGTGCCGCTTGCGGGCCGGCTGCACCATGCCCCACCAGTACATGACCACACCATAGGCGAGCAGGTGACCGAGCTTGTCACCGCCGGGCAGGGGGGGTGCCGGGCCCAGCCTGATCAGGGACAGCGTGACCAGCCCGAACACCATCAACCATCCCAGCGCGGTCCACAGGCGCATGGCGCGCAATGCTGCGGTCACAGCCGGTAACGCAGATCGAGCTGGCGGAACCCGCACAGCGAAGGAGCCGCATCCCGCGTGAGCGCCAGGGCCTGAAAGCGTTCGCCCATGGCGCCGGGCAGGGTCAGGTTGCGGATCTCGGTGGCCAGTTCGAGACGCTCCGCGGGCGGGCAGTCGTCGAGTGACGCCAGCAACTCGTCCAGTCCTGAGCCCAGCAGGAACATGGCCTGGCTGGTGTAGCCTGCGCACTCGAAACCGGCCGCCTGCCCGGCTTCCGCCAGCGCGGTGAAGTCCACGAAACTGCTGATATCCAGCAGGCCGGGCCACCGGAACGGATCGCCCGTGCCGCGATGCCGGTAATGGCAGACCAGGGTGCCGGTGCGGCGCTCGGGGAGGTAATACTCGCGGCGGGGGTAGCCGTAGTCGAAGAACAATGCCACCCCGCGTCGCAGTCCCTGGCCGAGGCTCGCCAACCAGGGCTCGAGGTGGAGGTTGATTTCCGACCGGTAGCCGTCGGGCAACTCGCTGAGCCGCGTGGAAAGCCGGGCGCGCACGCAGGTGTCCAGCGGCGCCGGAGCCGGAGCCGGCTGCCAGTGGAACCGATCCTGCTGGCATCCCACCTGCAGTTCCAGAATCTCCCCGGCGCGCCACTCGAATCGCTCCACGGGCAGGGCGTCGACCACCTCGTTGGCCAGCATGATGCCCTGCCAGGGTTGTTCCGGGGGTTGCTGCAACCACTCGACGCGCGGCAGAAACTCCGGTGCCCGGCGCGCGAGCGTGGCGCGCTGGACCGCGCGCAGGGAGGCGCTGCGCTCCAGGATGAGGTAACGCCCGGGCACGCGCCCGGGCGGCAGGGCCAGCAGCAGATCGGCCGCCAGGTGGCCCCGTCCGGCGCCGATTTCGAGAATGGTGTCGGTGTCCAGCTCGGCGGCAATCTCGGCGACCTGCACCGCCAGGCAGTGGGCGAAAACCCGGCCCAGTTCCGGGGCGGTGACGAAATCCCCACCGGCACCGAATTTCTGCAGCCCGGAGCTGTAGTAACCCAGCTCGGGCTCGTACAGCGCGCGTTCCATATAACGGGAGAAGGGCAGGTTGCCGTGCTGTTCGATCTCCTCGCGAATCCGGCCGCGCAGCCGCGCGCTCAGGCGCTTGAGCTCGGCAGGCGGTTCGGGCAGGATGGCGCGGGCAGGGGCGGGTGACATGACGAGGTAGTTTCGGTGAGCAGTGGAGCGATGTCCAGACAACGAGTGGCCCTCATAACGGGGGCGGCGCGTCGCATTGGGGCAGCCATCGCCAGTGAGTTGCATGCCCGCGGATGCCGGGTGGTGCTCCACTATCGTTCGAGCGCCGATGCGGCCGAGCGGTTGGCTGCCGACCTGAACCGCGCGCGCGCCGACAGCGCGGTGCTGGTGCAGGCGGACCTGACCCGCGACGAGGGCCCCGCGCAATTGGCGGAGCGGCTGCGCGAGCTGTCGCCCGGCCTCGACCTGCTGGTCAACAACGCATCGCGCTTCTATCCGACCCGGGTCGGCGAGGTGACCACGGAGCACTGGCGGGACCTGGTGGGCAGCAACCTGCGGGGCCCCTTTTTCCTGTGCCAGGCATTGCTGCCGGAACTGCGCCAGAACAGCGGGGCCATCATCAATATTCTCGACATCCACGCGGAACGACCCATGCGAGGGCACACCGTTTACTGCATCGCCAAGGCCGGCCTGGCCATGATGACACGTTCTCTGGCCCGCGAGTTGGCGCCGGAGGTGCGGGTCAATGGCGTGGCGCCTGGCGCCATCCTGTGGCCAGAGGAGGAGCCGGGGAGCGAGATGAAGGCGCACATCCTGGGACGCACCGCGCTGGGCCGCCTGGGTTCCCCGCAGGACATCGCCGGGGCCGTCGCCTACCTCGGGCTCGAGGCGCCCTACGTCACCGGCCAGGTGCTGGCCGTGGACGGAGGCCGCAGCCTGAATATCTGAGGGCGTTTCGCCGCTCGCCTCCGGCCCGGGCCCGGGTTCCGCAACAGCCGCTAGGACAGGGTTCGCGGCACCTGGGAGGAGTGATGGTGCAGTATCGGCCGCGCACTGGATACATCGATCACGAACGTGAACCGGGACGGAAACGTCAGGTTGTCCTCATCCACGTCGAAGCGGAATGAATACACACCGGTCAGCACGAACATGTACTCACCGACCTGCATTTCCCGCACGCTCCCGCCGTGCAACTCGACCTGCAGGTTGCTGCGCGTTGCGAGTTGGTGGAAATAGGCGCTGATTGCCTGCGTGCTGGCAAGCGCGTGCGGCGAGAAGGTTGGCAGCAAGGTGGCGTGTTCGGCGTACAACTCCAGCACGGCGTCCGGGTCAGCGCGGCCGACACGGTCAATCCACTGCAGGAGTACGTCTCTGGCGGTCTGTGTCATGTGGTGTCTCCTGTGCATTCCCATGCCGGCGCTGCGCCCGGCACCCGGCGCCGTAACGCCATGACCGGGTCAGCCGCCATCGAGGTCAAGGTCCACGGGCTCGAGGCTCACGCCTTCGAGCCCTGAAGCCTTCCACAGTTCCTGCATCGTCTGGCGCTCCAGTGGGTGCACCAGGTCGGGCGCCAGGTCGCTGAGGGGCTTGAGCACGTGTGCGAAGCTGAGGATCTCCGGGCGTGGCAGCTGCAGGTCCCGGTCATCCAGAACCCGGTCATCGAACAACAGGATGTCGATATCCAGTGTCCGGTCGGAAAATTTCGGCGCCGTCCGGTCGCGCCGGAACCGATCTTCCAGCGCACGCAGGAAGTGCCGCAACTGCTGCGGTGAGCGTGGGGTCACGACCTTCGCGACCAGGTTGATGAAATCATTGCCGGTGAAACCGACGGCGCGGCTGCGATAGATCGGGGACAGCGCGCAATCGGCAAAATGTGCGCGCAGTTCGCTGACGGCGGCGCGGATATGGAATTCGGCATCAATGTTGCTGCCGAGGCTGAGGAAGGCGACGCTCACCCGGGTCGTGGGCCCCGCTCGATGATGACGCCTACTGCGCTGGAACCGCGCACCGCCCCGGGCTTGCTCAGCTTGAGGCGCAACCACGTCACTGGAAACTCCTCCAGGATGATGCGGGCACAGTGCTCGGCCAGCGCTTCCACCAACTGGAACTCGCTCGCCTCCACGAACTGGATGAGGCGCTTCGATACCGCTTTGTAATCCAGCGTGTCCTCGATGCGGTCGGTGTCTGCCGCGGCCCCGATATCAAAAGCCATTTCCAGGTCCAGGCTCACGGTCTGGGTAATCTCCCGCTCCCAGTCGAATACGCCGATGACGGTCTGGATCCGCAAGTCGTCGATAAACACGATATCGCCTGTCATGCCATTGCCCCCGGGAGTGGTTCCAGGCTGTCCAGCGGCCACCGTGCCCGCGCCTCGATCGCAAGCCCTTCGGTGGCGCCGGCCTGCAGCCGCTGGCAGCCCGCGAATGCGATCATGGCGCCATTGTCGGTGCAGAATTCGAGCCGCGGATACGACACTTTCCAGCCATATTTGCGGCCCGCCGCGCGCAACCCATCGCGCAGGGCCCGGTTGGCGCCGACACCGCCGGCAACCACCAGTGTCCGCGCGCCCGTGTGCTGCATGGCCCGACGGCACTTGATGACCATCGTGTCGACCACCGCGCACTCGAATCCGGCGGCAATGTCCGCCGCCGCGCCCGGTTCTTCGGCATGGGTGCGCCACAGGTTGAGGGTGTGCGTCTTGAGGCCGCTGAAGCTGAAATCCAGGCCCGGTCGGTCGGTCATCGGCCGCGGAAATGCATAGCGTTGCGGGTCTCCCTGTTGCGCCAGGCGAGCCACCGCGGGCCCGCCCGGGTAGCCCAGTCCGAGCAGCTTGGCCGTTTTGTCGAATGCCTCGCCGGCGGCGTCGTCCAGGGTCTCGCCCAGCACCGTGTAGCCGCCAACGCCCGTGACTTCCACCAGCATCGAGTGCCCGCCCGACACCAGCAGCGCCACGAACGGGAATTCCGGTGGCTCAGGCTCCAGCATGGGTGCCAGCAGGTGGCCCTCCATGTGATGCACCGCGACCGCGGGGCAGTCCAGCGCCAGCGCCAGGCTGCGGCCGACCGCGGCGCCCACCAACAGGGCGCCGATCAGCCCCGGGCCTGCCGTGTAGGCGACCCCATCGATGTCCTCGCGGCGGCGGCTGGCCTCCGACAGGCAGGCATTGACCAGCGGCAACAGTTTTCGAACGTGGTCCCTGGAAGCGATTTCAGGGACGACGCCACCGTAATCGGCGTGCAGTTCCACCTGGCTGTAAAGCGCGTGCGCGAGCAGACCCTGCTCGCTGTCGAACAGGGCCACGCCCGTCTCGTCGCACGATGTCTCGATTCCAAGTACCAGCACAATTGCAAGCCCGTTCTGACCGGCCGAATCGCGGGCATTGTAATCCAAGCCCGGGCGGACTTCTGCCCGGGCAGCGCCGCGCGATGCGGATCAATACATCGGGTAAGATGGTTCACGGCACGAAAGGAGGCAGGCAGTGGCGGATAATCTGGGCATCGTGGCTGCGGGGCACCGGGAGACTTCCCGCTCTGCCGTCACGATGCTGGAGGCCGGCGGCAACGCGTTTGATGCCGTACTGGCGGCGCTCTGCACTGCCTGTGTCGTGGAGCCCATGCTGACCAGCCTCGGTGGTGGCGGATTTCTGATGGCCCAGCCGGCCGGGCAACCGGCCCGCGTCTATGACTTCTTCGCCCACACCCCGTCCCGGCGCCTGCCCCCTGAAGCCCTGGATTTCTACCCGATCGTCGCGGACTTTGGCACCGCTACCCAGGAATTCCATATCGGCATGGGATCCATTGCCGTGCCCGGCGTCGTGGCCGGACTGTTCGAGGTCCATCGCCAACGCTGCCGGCTGCCGTTCGCCGATATCCTCGCGCCCGCCACGGTGCTGGCGCGCGAGGGTGTGGAGATGAATGACTTTCAGCACTACATCAGCACCATCCTGCTGCCCATCCTGAGCGCCTCGCCGGGCGCCATGCGCCTGGCAGCCACCGCGGCGCGGCCCGACCAGATCGCGCCGGCGGGTGCCACGGTCACCAACCCGGATCTTGCCGCGACCCTGGAGGCATTCGTGACCGAGGGTGAAGACCTCTTCTATCGCGGCGAGCTGGCCAGTCAGCTGGTGCGTGACTGCCAGGAGCACGGAGGGCTGCTCACCCTGCGCGACCTGGAGAATTACCGGGTGCGGGTCCGGTCACCCGTCCGCTTCAGTTCTCATGGTGCGCATTTCGCGCTCAACAGCCCGCCCTCGCCCAGTGGTTGCCTGATCGCTTTCGCGCTGGCCTTGCTCGAAGACCAGGCCCTGAGCTCATTGCAATGGGGACACGCGGAGCACGCGCTCGCGCTGGGACGGGCGATGCGGCTGGCGGGGCAACTGCGGCGCGAGCACAGGGTGGACCTTGAGCTGGATGACGATAAGGTGGCCGCCATCCTGGATGCGGGCCACCTTCGCAAGTGGTGCGATGCGATGGCGGATTCGCCGATGTCATCGCGGGGCACCACCCACATCAGCGTGGCGGATGCGGAGGGCAACCTGGCCAGCCTCACCGTCTCCAACGGGGAAGGTTCCGCCTATGTCCTGCCCGGCACCGGAATCATGCTGAACAACATGCTGGGCGAGGAAGACCTTCACCCGGCGGGCTTCCATCATTGGCCAACCGACCGGCGCATGGTCTCGATGATGTGCCCGACCGTCGCCACGCTCCCGGATGGCAGCCAGGTGGCCCTGGGCACCGGCGGTTCCAACCGTATCCGCAGTGCGATCCTCCAGGTTCTCCTCAACCTGTTGGAATTCCGCATGCCGCTGGAGCAGGCGGTGGCGTCGCCCCGCCTGCATCTGGAAGGGAGCCACCTGAGTATCGAAAGCGGCTTTGATTCCTTGGCGCTGGATTGTCTGCGACAGGAATGGCCGGATGTGCGCATCTGGCCGGAGCCCAGCCTGTTCTTCGGTGGGGTCCACGCAGTCGAGCGGCTGGCGGACGGTGGTTTCCGGGGTGCCGGTGATCCCCGCCGCGGCGGGGTGGTCGCCCTCGCGGTCCGCTGAGCGCTCATTTGACTTTTGCACGCACGCCATACAACGCGGTAGAATATCTGGCTACGCCCGCGTGGGGCGGGACCAACCCGTGGCAGCGAATTTGGAGTTGAAATGCCCAGCGTAAAAGTCCGCGAAAACGAGCCATTCGAGTACGCGTTGCGACGCTTCAAGCGCTCGTGCGAAAAAGCCGGCATCCTGGCGGAGACCCGGCGCCGCGAGTATTACGAGAAACCGACGCAGGAGCGCAAGCGCAAGGCGGCGGCGGCCGTCAAGCGCAATCTGCGCCGGCTGGCGCGCGACGTCAACCGACGCACTCGGTTGTACTGACCACCCCGGGGCGCCGCGTCCTGCGGTGCCGGTACAGCCTTGATGTCACTCAAGAACCGTATCCAGGAAGATGTCAAGCAAGCCATGCGGGCCCGTGACAAGGCGCGCCTGGCCGCCCTGCGCCTGATTACGGCATCGATCAAGCAGAAAGAAGTCGACGACCGCGCCGAGCTCGACGATGGGGGCGTGTTGGGGGTGCTTGACAAGATGGCCAAGCAGCGGCGTGAGTCACTCGGGCAGTTTCTCGACGCCGGGCGCGAAGACCTGGCCCGCCAGGAACAGTTCGAGCTGGATCTGCTCGCCGAGTACATGCCGGAGCCATTGGGCGAGTCGCAATTGACCGCGCTGATCGATCAGGCGATCGAAGCAACCGGCGCCAGCACCATTCGCGACATGGGCCAGGTCATGCAGAACCTGCGCGGCCAGGTGCAGGGTCGCGCGGACATGAAGGCCGTGAGCGACGCCGTCAAGGCGAAGTTGAACGCCTGATGATCACCATGGCCGCAGCCGCTGAACTCGCTGCGCCACACCTCCGGGGGACGGTCGCGCGATGAGCGGGCGCATTCCTGAGTCGTTCGTGGAAGAACTGCTGGCGCGTACCGACATCGTCGAGGTCATCGAGCGCCGCGTCGAGCTCAAGCGCGCGGGTGCCGAATTCAAGGCCTGTTGCCCGTTCCACGAGGAGAAGACGCCCTCGTTCACCGTCAGCCCCCGCAAGCAGTTCTACCACTGCTTCGGCTGTGGGGCGCACGGTTCGGCCATCGGCTTCCTCATGCAGTTCGAAGGCCTGGAGTTTCCGGATGCGGTCGAGGAACTGGCGCGCAACGCTGGCCTCGAAGTGCCGCGGTCAAAGTCGCGATCCCAGCCCCGGGCGCAAGCCGGACTGTACGAGGTGCTGGAACGCGCAGCGGAATTTTTCAGCGCCCAGCTGCCCACCCATGCCGGGGCGGTCGAATACCTGAAATCCAGGGGGCTCTCGGGCGAAATCTGCCGTGACTTCCGCATCGGTTATGCGCCGGATTCCTGGCACGCGTTGCAGGAGCATCTCGGGCGCGAGGCCGGGATGCCCACGCTGATGCAGCGTGCCGGGTTGTTGAGCGAGGGCAAGGGCAAGTCATACGACAAGTTCCGCAACCGCATCATGTTTCCGATCCAGGACCGACGCGGGCGCGTGATTGCTTTCGGCGGGCGCGCGCTGCAGGACGATGGCCCGAAATACCTCAATTCACCGGAAACCGAAATCTTTCACAAGGGCCGCGAGTTGTATGGCCTGTACCTCGCCCGGCAGCGCGCCGGGCGGCTGGCGTCCATCATCGTGGTCGAGGGCTACACGGATGTCGTGGCCCTGGCCCAGTTTGGCCTGCGCCACGTGGTCGCGACGCTGGGGACTGCCACCACGCTGCAGCAGGCAGAGCTGCTGTTCCGGGCCGCCGACACGGTCGTGTACTGTTTTGACGGAGACGAGGCCGGCCGCAAGGCAGCCTGGCGGGCGCTGGAGGCGACCCTGCCGCAGTTGCGCGAGGGGCGCCAGGCCCGGTTCCTGTTCCTGCCCGAGGGCGAGGACCCCGACAGCCTCATCCGGCGCCAGGGCAGGGAGGCTTTTGAAGAGTTGCTCGAAGACGCCCAGCCGTTGTCGGAATTCCTGTTCGAACACTTCACCGAGCAACTCGACATGCAAAGCATCGATGGCCGGGCGCGGCTGGTTGAACTGGCCATGCCCCTGCTCGACGCCCTGCCCGCGGGCGTGTTTCGCAACATGATGCTGGAACGGCTGGAATCGCTGGCGCAACATCGACTTCCATCCCAGCGGCGGCCCCCGGCGCCGGCCGGTGGCCGGGCACCGGCAGAGCGCTCCGGCTCCGCCCGCACGCCCATGCGACTGGCGATGGCGCACCTGGTGCAGAATCCCGGGCTGGTCGAGTATGCCGGCACGCTCGACGAGTTCGCGGGCTGTGATCTACCCGGCGTGGACCTGTTTCTCGAGCTTGTTGAGTTCTGTGGGCAACGCCCCAATATCACCACCGCTCAATTACTCGAACTGTGGCGTGACCATCCAGGGCAGAAACACCTGCGCAAGCTGGCGATGTGGCAACTGCCCGGGGCGCCGGAGCAGCAGGCGCTCGAGTTTCGGGATGCGGTGACGGGGGTCAGGTTGCAATGGGTTGCGCAGCAACTGGCGAGCCTGCCCAGGATCGTGGAGCAGAGCAACGAGGAGCGGGATCGATTTCGCGATTTGCAGCAGCGTCAGCAGGACCTGAAGAAGGACCTGCGGGGCGCCCTCGACTGAGTGGGTTGCGACGCAGTCGCGCCAGGTCGCTGCGATACCGCCCATGGTCTATAGTTAGCTAGCCAAGATTTTTATGAACCAGAATCAGCAATCTCAGTTGAAACAGCTCATCACCAAGGGCAAGGAGCAGGGGTTCCTGACCTACGCCCAGGTCAACGATCACCTGCCCGATGACATCGTCGATCCGGAGCAGATCGAAGACATCATCAACATGATCAACGACATGGGGATCTCGGTGCACGAAAAGGCGCCGGATGCCGATTCGCTCATCCTGAATGATTCCGCCTCGACGGACGCCGACGACGAAACCGCGGCCGAAGAGGCGGCGGCCGCGCTCGCGGCGGTCGAGACCGAGTTCGGGCGCACCACCGACCCGGTGCGCATGTACATGCGCGAGATGGGCACCGTGGACCTGCTCACCCGCAAGGACGAGATCGCGCTCGCCAAGCGCATCGAGGACGGCATCAGCCAGAGCACGCACGCCATCGCCACCTGCCCGCTGGCCATCGCCGAGATGTTGCGTCTGGCCGATTTGGTGGACGCGGGTGCCATGCGTCTTACGGATCTGGTCGTCGATTTCGTCGACCCCAACGCTGAAGAGGCGCCGATTCCCGAGCCACGCCAACCGGGTGCCGCCGGCACCGTGGTCGCTAAGGCATCCGACGACAAGGATGAGGATGACGACGATGACGAGGCGGCGGATGAGGAACTGGGGCCCGATCCGGAAGAGGCCGGCAAACGGTTTACGCGTATCCGCAAGTCCTACGCCAGCATGGTTCGCGCCACCGACCGCTACGGCGTCGGCTGCAAGCAGGCCAAGCGCCATCAGGACAAGCTGGCGCGCGAATTTCTCGAGATCAAGTTCGTGCCGCGGCAGGTCGACGCTATCGCCGAGCAGATTCGTGAACTCGTCGATCAGGTACGCACCCGCGAGCGGGCGATATTCGAGGTCTGCATCGACAGGGCCCGAATTCCGCGCAAGCTATTCATCAAGGCGTTCGTCGGCAACGAGAC
>JABAOE010000418.1_pt1 | contig 63069 bp, 51 predicted proteins | sample 7062141 | NCBI WGS metagenome assembly JABAOE01 (sample SAMN14538627, study PRJNA623070) | marine sediment metagenome | biome: marine biome [ENVO:00000428]; feature: marine pelagic biome [ENVO:01000023]; material: deep marine sediment [ENVO:00002113] | place: India: Gulf of Khambhat ... | reverse complement strand
AGCGAGAAACACGGCGGTGGGATGATTCGCATCAGCACCGGGATGCCGATCGATACTCCCGACTCGGTCACGGACGACGAGGGTCGCTTCCGGATCGGCGCGATCGATCCCGACCGCAACTACGACATCCGAGCGGAGGCGGAGGGTTTCGCCGCCGCCAAGCAAGCCGTCGGGGACCTGCAGCCGCACCGCACCGTCTCCGATGTCCTGCTGACCCTCGATGCCGGGCGCTCGATCCGTGGCCGCGTGGTGGACGGGGACGGCAACGCGATCAGCGGCGTGGAGCTGACCGCGACGATCAGCTCCGGGAACCGCGCGTTCGGCGGCGGGGCGATCCGGCTCGGCGGCGAGATGCCGTCCGCGACCGCGGCCGGCTCGGGAACCGACGGCACGTTCGTGGTGGCAGGACTGGCCAAGGGGAAGTTCGACCTGACCGCGAAGCGCAGTGGCTTCGCGCCGCACACGATCACGGGGGTCGAGCTCGAGGATGAGCGCGGGATCGACGTCGGCGACATCACCTTGCTTCCCGGGGAGGCGCTCGACGGGCTCGTCTTCGACGGCGACGGGGTCCCCGTCGAAGGTGCCGAGGTGCGCGTGATGGAGTCCTCCCCGATGTCGGGGTTGTTCTCCGGCATGGCGTTCGGTGATTCGGGCAACGCCGACGCGGTGGCCGATCCGACGGGTTGGTTTTCGGTCACCGACCTCTCCAAGGAGAAGAAATACAGCGTCATCGCGAGCCGACCCGGTTTCGTCGCCGCGCAGGTCGACGGCATCGCCGTGCCGCGCACGGAACCCCTGGAGCTGCGGCTCGAGCCCTCGTCGCTGCTCGCCGGCACCGTCGTCGATTCGTCGGGCGAGCCGCTCGCCGGTGCGCGCGTCAACATGATGCGCATGCGCTCGGTCGAGGCCGGCGGGATGGCGATGCAGGTCGCCATGGCCGAGGACACGACGAGCGACGCGGAGGGGCGCTTCGCGTTCGAGGAGCAGGAGCCGGGCAAGGTCTCGCTGACCGGCGTGGCGTCGGGCTACCAGGAGGCGCGGCTCGCCGATCTGGTCATCCCCAAGGGCGAGGATCTCGACGACGTCAAGATCGAGCTCGCCGACGGCGCGATCCTGCAGGGCCGTGTGGTCACCCCGGACGGCCGGCCGGCGATCGGCGCCAGCGTGGGCAAGGTCTCCAGCGGACGCGGCTTCGGCCCGCGCATGGGCGGCGATGTCCCGGTCGACGGCGACGGGTACTACCGGCTCGAGGGCCTCGCCCCCGGTGCGCTCTCGATCGAAGCGGAACATCCGGACTACCCGCGTGTCGCCAAGGATGTCGAGCTGCGGGCCGGGATCAACGCGATCAACCTGGCGTTCGAGGGCGGCCAGGAGGTGTCGGGCCGCGTGGTCGACACCTCGGGCAAACCGATTCCCGCGGCCACGGTGCGTGCGGTGCAGACCGGACAGTTCTGGGGCAGCGCGGAAACCATGACGGAGCCGGACGGCGGCTTCACGCTGCCCGGCGTCCAGGATGGTGATTACACGTTGCAGGCGTCGGCCGAGGGCTACGCGTCGGCGCGCGACCGGAAGATCTCGGTCGCCGGCCAACCGGTCGTCGGGCTCGAGGTCGTGCTCGACGCGGGCACCCGTATCGTCGGCCACGTGACCGGGCTCGACCCCAAGGACTACAGCCGCGTGACAATCCGCGCGATGGGCGCCGACTTCGATTTCCACGGAACCGGGGTCGATCACGAAGGCGGCTTCCGGTTGGACAACGTGAGCCCCGGCGACCACGAGCTCGTCGGGACACTGTCCGACTCCGCGCGTCGAGCGACCTCGAAAGTTCGTGTGGACGCCGGCGTTCCCGAAGTCTCTGCGGAGCTCGTGTTCGACAGCGGCGTCACGTTGTCCGGGCACGTGCGACAGGCCGACGCGCCCATCGCCGGCGCGACGATCAGCGCTTCGAGCGAGGAGCAGAACCGTACCGGCTGGAGCCAGACGGATGCCAACGGCTTCTTCGCGCTCGACGGCCTGGTCCCCGGCAGCTACGAGGTGACGATTCGCGAGTTCCGTACGGGGTTGGCCCACACCGAGACGGTGGAGGTTTCGACGAGTCGCGAGATCGAGATCGAGATCCCGTCGGCCGCGGTGCGCGGGACGGTGGTCGACTCGTCCGATCGCCAGCCGCTGGCGGGTGTGCAGCTGCTGCTCACGCCGGTCGGCGAGACGCCCCGCGGGTTCATGCCGTTGCACTCCGCGACGACCGACTCGACGGGCCGCTTCGAGCTGCCCGCGATCGCGGACGGCAGCTGGGAGCTCAGTGCGGAAAAGCAGGGCTACGCGGCGACGCAGCAAACGATCCAGGTCCAGCACGAACGAAGCGAGGAGGACGTTCGCGTGTCGCTCGACCCGACCGAGGGCATCAGCCTCGAGGTGCGCATGCCCTCGGGCAGCGCTCCGGACGAGGTGCGACTCGCCGTTCTGTCCGGCGAGACGGCGATCGTGAGCGGGAGCTACTCCACCGGGGAGAACGGCAGCGTGCGCGTCTCGACCGTGCCCCCGGGCAGCTGGGACGTGCTGATGTCCGCACCGGGAACGTCGACCACGACGTTCCGGGTGAACGCGCCGGGCCCCAAGACCCCGGTGCAGCTGGCGCCGGCGACGCAGCTCACGGTGGAGATCCCCGAGCTCGTCGAATCGGGGCAGCTCGCAACGCTGAAACTGACCGGCAGCGACGGCCGACTCTATCGCGCCCTGGGGTGGAGCGGCCAACCGCAGTCGAGCTGGCAGGTTCGTGGCGGCCGACAAGTCGTCACGCTGCCGCCGGGAAGCTGGACGGTGCAGGTCGAGAGCCGCGACGGACAAGCCTGGAGCGGTTCGAGCGTGACCTCGCCGGGCAGCGACGCCACGCTGGTCCTCGGCGACGGCTAGCTACGTGTCCTCGTCGGGCTCCTTGAAGACGCCGAGGTGCTCGCGGAAGTGGCTGCGCACCGCGATGAAGTCCGCGTGCTCGAGCTCCAGCTCGTCGGCGATCTGGCGCACGACGTTGTCTTCCGTCGACGAGATCGAATCGTCCGCCGCGCCGACCGCGAACAGGCAGTGCAGGAGCGACAGCTTGTTCTCGCGCGTGGCGATGCGGTTGAACTCCTTCGCGACGAGGTAGTTCTCGGTCCCGCCGAACAGCAGGTTCTGCGTCTTGGCCATCTGCACGACGATGATCGCCTGCTCCTCGGGCAGCCCCCCGTGTTCGACGACGATCGACTCCATCGCCTGCGTCTCCTCGTCGGAGATGTCGAGATCGGCGTGGGCCACCCGCGACAGGATGAACGCGAACGCGGCAATCAGGCGCGCCCGCTCCTCGGGCAGGTGGTTGAGCTGGTCGACGATCTTGCGCACGGTGTCGGTCTGACCGTGCTCTTCCTGCACCTCCTCAGGCGCGCGACGCAAACCGAGGAACTCGAGGATCGACATCGGGCCTCCGTGGGAACAAACGTCGCTCTATAATGCGCGCCGATGAACGCCCCGGCAAGCGGTTCCATCGACTCACGCCGCGGCGGTGTGCTCGCGCACGTCAGCTCGCTGCCGGGACCCGCGTACTGCGGCGACTTCGGTCTTGCCGCGACGAGTTTCCTCGACTGGTGTTCCGCGTCGCGTTTGCGGCTGTGGCAGGTATTGCCGCTCGGCCCGACGGGCCCGGGCCATTCGCCGTATGCCGCGACCTCTTGCTTCGCGTGCAATCCGTTGTGGTATGCGCACGCGAGCTCGCCTGAGCGGAACGACGGCGACCGGATCGGCCGCGCCGATCCGTCGCGTGCCGTGCGCGACCGGCTGGCCCGGCTGGAGTCCGGGTGGCGGCGGTTCAGACGGACGACCGGCGCGGAAGCGCAACGCGAGTTCGAAGCATTCCGCGATGCCGAAGAGCAGCGCGTCTGGCTCGAAGACTGGACGCTCTACGCCGCGCTGAAGGAGCGCTTCGACGGACGTCCGTGGTTCGAGTGGGACGCCGACCTGCGACGGCGCGAGAAGAGCGCGTTGAGGGCCGCGTCGCGCGAGCATGCCGAGCGCCAGGCGTTCCACGCCTGGGTCCAGTACGAGCTCGACACGCAGGCGCGCTCGGTTCGAGCGCGCGCGGAAGCGCACGACGTCGTGTGGCTCGGCGATCTTCCGTTCGGTGTGGCGCGGGACTCGGCGGACGTGTGGTCGCGCCGCGATCTTTTTCGCGTCGACGACGACGGCCGGCCCGATGGAACGACCGGATGTCCCCCGGACGAGTTCAGCCCGTTCGGGCAGAACTGGCACACCCCCCTGTTCGACTGGGAGGCGATGAACGGCGAAAACTTCGCCTGGTGGATCGCCCGCTGCCGCGCCACGCTGCGCTGGACTCACGCCCTACGTCTCGATCATTTTCGCGGCTACTCGGCGACCTGGGTGATCCCACCGGGCGCGGCTTCCGCGGGCTCGGGACGGTGGGTCGAGGTGCCGGGGGATGCGCTGTTCTCCGCCGTGCGGGACGCGGGGATCGACGCGCAGCTCATCGCCGAGGATCTCGGCGAGATCACCCCGGACGTGCTCGCGTTACGCGATCGGCACGGCTTACCGGGCACGCTCGTCCTGCAGTTCGGTCTGGAGGACCCCGGCGGCCCGCATCATCCCTCGCGGCACCACCGCCGTGCCGTCGTTTACACCGGAACCCACGACAACGACACCTTCAACGGGTGGTTCGAGGAACTCGTCGCCGAGCGCAGCGAGCGCGTCCGTCGCTCGCTCGGACCGCTGCAGTCCGCCGCGCGGGCCGCGGTCGAGGCCTGCTGGGCCTCCCCTGCCGCCTGGGCGATCGCCCCGCTTCAAGATTTGCTCGAGCTGGGCTCCGAAGCGCGCATGAACGAGCCGGGGCGTGCGCAGGGACAGTGGACCTGGCGTTGCGACCCCGCGCTGCTGGATTCGCGGCGCAGCACCTGGCTCGCCGAGCTGTCGGCGCGTCACGGACGCGCGTGAAAGCCGTCGTCACCGCATTGCAGATGCCGCCCGCCGCCGATCGGGCTGCCGGGTGGCGGCGAGGCCGCGTGTGGCTCTTCTTCGAGGGCCGCTAGCGGACGCTCCAACGCGCGCCGGAGCAGACCTGCCAGATGAGACTCGTGTGCCCCGGCGGAGCCGTCGTTTGAAGCAAGCCCTCGAGCCAGCCTCGACATCGCGTGGCGCACACCCGCTTGCACGGCGGAGGTGGCCCGCGGATCCGCCGCCAGCTCGATCATCCGATCGACCACGACGCGCTGAACGACATGCTCGATCTCGCGCAACCGCGGCGAATCGCTGGAGTGCGCGAACGTTGCGGTCAACAGCCGGTGGAGCATGTCGTTGAGTCCCGGCAGGGCGGCATCGCGCCGGTGCTGGTCCACCAGTCGCGCGCAGCGCTGCGGTTGAAGCAGGCCCGCGACAACCTGATCCGCCGCGGTCGCCGCGGCTCCCAGCGCGTCGAACAGCGGTGCCGTCCGGCCGCGGAAGAGCTCCCGGTTCGAGCCGTAGCCGAACGGTCGGGGCAGCACCTGCTCGAGCACACGCTCGGGGATGTCGAGCGTCTCCGGTTCGAGCACCGACAGCACCGCGGCCAGCGCGTCGGTCTGGCGCTCCGCGGGCAGGGCGCTCATCGTGGGCTGCCCATCCCCCGCCAGGCCGTAGCGGTAGTCTGCCCCGCCGACGCTCTTGACCGCGGCGTCGAGCTGGTAACGGTGATGCAGGTAGACGGTCGCCAGGACCTCCTCGAGCCGCGCCAGCGGCTGTCCGACGGCGACGTTGTTCTCTCCGAAGCGGTCCAGCGCGTGGCGGCGCACCTCGAGCGACCGCCTCAACTCCTCGACCGGGTCCGGTCCGTTGTCCCAGAGGTTGGCCAGCGGGTGCGCCGCGCCGGCGGGACGCGCATCCTGATCGCTGAGGAACAGCAAACCGGCGGCCAGCCCCTCCCGGACGATCGCGTCGAGACCCGCCGGTTCGTCGGCGGGATCGGCGAACTCCGCGTAAGCCCAGCGGATCGCGTGCCTGTCCCACGCACCGACGCCGACGCCGTACGCCTGCGTGACGTCCAGACGATCGCCATCGACACGCACCAGCGGCGCGGGGTAGTCCATCACCGAGGCGCGGCCGTAGGTGCTCGCCGCGAAGTTGTGGGTCAGGCCGAGCGTGTGGCCGACCTCGTGCGCCGAGAGCTGGCGGATGCGGGCCAGCGCGAGCTGCACCGGGTCGTCCGCACCACCGCTACCGGTCCCGGCCGTGCCGAGCAGACCCTCGAAGAGTAGCCGGTCCTGGCGTACGCGGAGCGAGCCGAGGCTCACGTGCCCCTTGATCATTTCCCCCGTGCGCGGGTCGGTGACACCGCCGCCATAGGACCAGCCTCGCGTCGAGCGATGGACCCACTGGATCATGTTGTAGCGGACGTCGAGAGGGTGCGCGCCGGGCGGCAACAACTCGACGCGGAACGCATCGATGAAACCGGCGGCGTCGAAGGCGTCGGCCCACCACGTCGCGCCGTCGATCAGCGCCTGCCGCACGGGCTCGGGCGTACCCGGGTCGACGTAGTAGACGATCGGCTCCTTGACCCGGGAGCGCCTCTTGCGGGGGTCGGTCTTGTGCAAGCGGTGTCGCACGATCCAGCGCCGGTCGAGCGGCGCGGCGAGCGGCGCGGCGTAGTCGTGGAAGAAGATCGGGAAAGACCCCGCGCGCGGGTCGAAGTCACGAGGACGGTAGCCCGGTTCCGGCAGTGCGACGAAAGAATGGTGTTGGACCAGCGTGACCGCCTGCGCGTCCGGCGCCACCTCGCTGACAAAGGATCCGGGCTCCGAGCCGGAGAACGTGAGCAGCGCCTCGAACTCCAGGTTCCGGGGGAACGCGAGAACCGCTTCGAGATCGATCGCGCTACGCGCCTCGTCCAGTCGGTAGCTCCCCTGCCCGCTGCGTTTCAGCGTGGTCGCCACGCCGAACGCATCGCGTACGATGAACGAGGTCAGGTCGATGAGAACGGCGCCGTCGGGGTCCTGCGCCGCAACCGGTCCGGCCCACAACACCGAGGTCGCGAAGGATTCACCGACGGCGTTGATCTCGGCGGGGTTGTCGCTGAGCGCGCGAAAGCCCAGGTTGGGTTGCTCGAACAGGATCTTCCCGCCGACACGGCGCATCTCGACGATCACCTCGCCGCCGATCTTCCCGCGGTCGAGACCGACGGGATTGGAGCCGAGACCATGGGCCAATCCCTCGACGTACAGCACCGTGGCGTGGGTGCGGGTGCCGGGCTCCGCGGGTGGCAGCTTCATCCACACTCGGCCCGTGTCGCGATCGACCCAGAGCGAGAACAAACCGTCGCGCCGCTCCAATCCGGCCGTCTTTTCTTCGATCCGTGGAAGTCCCTCGTCAGCCGTCTTCGAATCCGCGAACAGCGGACACACGGCGGCAAAGATCACGACGGTAAAGGCGACACGGCTCACGGCTCGGTGCATGCGTTCCTCCAGGGTGCGGGATTCTACCTCGTGGGAAGGCCCGATTGCCGACTGCTATACTGCGGTTTCATCAGGAAGAACGAGCGATGATTCAGGTCGACGAAGTCAAAGCAAGGATCGAAGCGGCGTTGCCGGGTGCGCGCGTCCGGGTCGGGACGTTCTCCGGGAACGACCATTTCGAGGCCATCGTCGAAGCGCCCCAGTTCGAGGGGAAGACGCGCATCGAGCAGCACCGCATGGTCTACGCCGCGCTGGACGGTCTGATCGGCGGCGCGATGCACGCGTTGGCGCTCAAGACGATCCCGCTGACGCCCGACTCGACGAGTTGAACCTCTCACGGACCGAAGGAGCCACACCGATGGACGTGCCGACCACACTGGAAGATTGGACCGAACAGATCAAGAAGGATATCTCCGAGAATCGCGTCTTCATCTACGCCAAAGGCGAGAAGAACGCGGCGATGTGCGGTTTCTCTCACCGCGTGATGCAGATCTTCAACACGATCGGCGTCGATTTTTCGGTGCGCAACATCTTCTCGGACCCCAACATCCGACCCGCGATCTGCGCGTTCACCAACTGGCCGACCACACCGCAGGTGTTCATCGACGGCCAGTTCGTCGGCGGCTGCGACATCCTGACCGAGATGTACCAGAGCGGTGAGCTGCAGAAGCTCTTCGAGGAATCGGCCTCGTCCTCCTGACCCCGATTACAAAACGGTAATGCCGCACCGATCTAGCGCGTGGTGCGGCCGCGGTGCCGCGCCCTATATTCGCCCGGTGGGGCGAGGGGTAGCGCGGCATGATTCTCCTACCGATCGGTCATGAACAGTCGACCGTCCGGCGCCTGCCGGTCGTCACGTTCGGCATCATGGCGATCTGCATCGTCGCGTTCCTGGTCGCGGGGCGGGGCACGATCGTCTCCGACGACGACATCGAGCTCGCCGACAAGGCGACCGACGCGCTCGGGTACTACATGGAGCACCCGTACCTCGAGCTCGACGATGAGTTCGAGATCGCGTTTTCCGGCGAAGCGGACGCGATCGAGTCCGAGTTTGCCGAGCTTGGCGAGCTTGCGGAAGGATTCGGCGAGATGTTCGGGCAGCCCGAGAGCTCGGGGAACGTCGCGGATGAACAGGCCGAGCTCGATCGACTGACCGATGCGGTTCTCGAAGCCCGCGACGACCACGCCTTCTTCCGGTGGGGCCTGATTCCCGCGAGCTTCAGCCCGGTCGGTCTCGTCGCCCACATGTTCATGCACGGCGGCTGGCTGCACCTGATCGGCAACCTGCTGATCCTGTACCTGGCCGGGCCGTTCATCGAGGACGTCTGGGGTCGTCCGCTCTACGCGCTGTTCTATTTCCTCTCCGGTTGCGGCGCGGCCGGTCTCTTCATCGCCTTCAACCTCGGCTCGGAGGTGCCGTTGATCGGTGCCTCGGGTGCCATCGCCGGCGTGATGGGGGCTTTCCTGGTCCACTACCACCAGACGCAGATCAAGTTCTTCTACATGATCGGCTTCTTCGTGCGCGGCACGTTCGACGCCCCGGCGTGGCTGATGCTGCCGCTGTGGCTGGGCGAGCAGGTCGCCCTGGCCCTGCTCGTCGGGGAAGCGATCTCCGGCGTGGCCTACTGGGCCCACATCGGCGGCTTCGTGTTCGGTGTCGGCGCCTCGTTGTTGGTCCGCAAGGCGGGGATCATCGAGAACTACGTGCAGCCGAAACTGGGCGAGAAGATCGACACGGCGCTGGTCGAACGACCCGGGTTGGATCTCGCGCTCGCGGCGCAGAGCGAGGGGCGCCATGCCGATGCCTTCGATCTGCTCGCGACGGAGATCAAGAGCCATCCCGGCGACGCGGACACCGCGGAGCTTCTCTGGGATGCGGCGACCGAGCTCGAGCGGCGGGCGGAGGTGACTCCACTCGTGCTCCGCTCGCTTCAAGCCCAGCTACGCGGCGGAGAGATCGATGCCATCTGCTCGATGTGGGACCGTCTGGTCGAGGCCGATCCGGCGATTCGCGCGGACCCGTCCTTCCTGTTGCGCCTGACGCAGCTACAGGTCAAACAGGGCGAGCACGATCGCGCGAGGGAGACCCTGCGTCGTGCGTTGATGAACGCCGGCGCCGCGCCCGCACCGGCGGTGGCGCTCAAGATCGCACGCGTCGGCCGCAAGCTGGACCCCGCCGTCGCCGCGGCGACGCTGCGCGCGTTGATCGGCCGCGACGATGTTCCTGGTGAGGAAAAGGCAACCGCGGAGAGCCTGCTGACCGAGATCGCGAATGCCGGCACCGAGGTATCCACTTCGCCCGCGGCCCGACAGCCTGCGGTGCGGCAACCCTGCCCGCCGCCACGACAACCCGTCGTACAACCAGCGGCTGCGGCAACGCGGGATACGGCCTCGATCCCGCTGTCGGAGGAGCCTGACGAGGAACCGGAACCGATCCCGTTGTCGCTCGATTAGAAGTGCCAGAGGAAGGGGCCGGCAAAGGACTCGACACGATCCGTCGAGCCGCGGCTCGCGAGCTCTCGAGCGATGCGTGCGAGTTGCTCGACGGCCGCTCGTCGTGAGACGACGGAGCCTTCCGCGATGCCGACCCCGGCGACCGACGTCTCCTGCAGGATCCACGGCGCCAGATCGGCTCGCACGGGCCCGGCCAGCGACCAACCGGCGAGCAGCTTGCCCTGCATCGAGGGCGCCGCGGCGATCGCTCGAAGACGCGCGGCGAACAGCTCCGGCGTTTCGGCGGAGATCAGCAGGATCAAGGCCTGACTCCCCGGGTCCGCCTTCTCGCTGACCCGGCCCGCCGTCCACACATCGGCCAACCGTTTTGCCAGATCCTCCGTACCGTGCGGGAAGCCGTCGGGCGGAAGGACCAGCAGCGCCTTGGAGCCGGGTCGCGGTGCCGCGGCCCATCGTTCGGGCGATGTGGTCCAGTCGATGCCGACGACCGTACCCCCCGGTGCGGGCAACGCCCCCGGTGCATCCCACCAGTCGTCGATCGCCGCGGCGACGCGCTGCGGGTCCTGCTCGCCGGCAAGCGGAGCGATGGCGTGTTCCCACGGACGGTGGTTGACCGCCTCGCGACCGAGCACCATGAGACTTTCGATATCCTCGAAACCGGGCGGAAGCGGGGCGAGGCCGGGCAGACTCGGGTCGTGGGCGAGATCGGCCTCGCGACCGAGGATCAGCCGCTGGACCACCCACCGTGGAACGGTCGCGTCGAGCGGTTCCGCAGCGGGTGCCTGCAGGCGGAGGGAGACGGTCGGCGACGCGGGGTCGCTCCGCCCTTCCGGATCGATGCGAAGGAGCGCGAGCTTTTCGGGGAGCTCGACCGTTTCCGGTACGGCGGAGGCCACGGCCGGAGTCGCGTCGTCGCTGCGCACCGCACGCACCCCGTTGGCCGCACCCTCGAACGCGTAGGACCAGCGGCGACCCCGTTCGAACCTCTCGAAGCGCCGCGGCCGACCGTCACCGTCGAAGTGAACCGCGCGCGCGAGCGCTTCGGGACCCGACGCGCCGTACACGATTCGCTGGGTGCCACCGGCGTCTTCGCCGCCTCCGGACGCACCGGGGGTCCGCTCGATCCAGCCATCGCGGAACGCACGATGGAGCCCGCCGTCCCCGATCCCGTGATCCGGCATCACGTTCCGCGGAAGCCCGCGCGAGCCCTCACGCCAGCGTTCGCGAGTTTCGGCCGACACTTCGACGGCGTTGACGGTGGCCTTTCGCTGCGCGGCGGGCAGACCGTCGCCCACACCGACCAGCCCCATGCTGCGGCTGGTGGCACGAGCGATCACCTTACTCATATCGAGATCCAGGCCTCCGACGCCGACGCTGATCACGCGCAGCGCGCCGGCGGCGCGTTCTTCCAGCCGGGCACGTTGCCCGGGATCGAAACCACCGAGCACCGTGCGGTGCATCCGCAACCGCTGAGCACGGTAGGCCAGCAGGTCGAGCAGGTCATGGCCCAGCGAGGCCGGGTCCATGCGCGCCGCTTCAGCAAGAAGAGCCGCCTCTTCGTCGACCTGACGATCCAGACCGGCCAGTGCCCGTTGGAGCCGCACGCGCGGGTCGAGCAGGCCGTCCTCGGGGTTCAACATCTCCAGTGCGTCCACGACGGGAACACGGTCGAAGGAGGCCACCACGGCGGCCGAGCCGGCAGCAGGCAAGGCGTTGAACGACAACATCTGCGGGAACGTGCGTGGCGTCGGCAGGGCGGGCAGGTCGATGGCCAGAAGCGCGTCGAGATCCGGAACAAGCTGGCCGGCTCTCGCGGCCTGGTCCAGCCAAGTGAAGAACGACAGCAGGCGAACCACCTGGTCGAGGTCGGCCAGCTCGGGGAACACGTTGGCCAGGCCGTCATAGTGCTCGTTGATCGCGGCGATCGTCGCCAGCGTCCACGGCGGCTCGTTGCCCTCCCCCGGTGCAAACGTCTCGTTGGCCAACCGCTCCGAGGCGGCGCTCATGCGCACGTGGCGCAGGGCCAGCACGTCGCTCTGCGGAGCGACGGTCAGATCGACGCGGTCCGGGTAGAACCAGAGGCGTGTCTGCTGTGCGGAGACGCCCGCCGAGGCAGGATCGGCGGCAAACCGTTCGACGTGCGTCTTGAACGAGGGCACCTGCGCACGGATTTCCGCACGCAGGTCGCGGTTCTCCTCGATGCCCAATCCCATGCTGAACGTCTTGAACCGCACGTCGCAGAGGAGACTCACCCAACCGAGCGAGGTATCACGCAGCCGGCCACCGTAGTAGACCTTCGCTTCCCACGGTGAGTGGCCGCGGTCGAGGCTCATCGCCGGATCGGGCAAGCCACCGTGAGCGACCGCGCGGTAGGCGACGGCAAGATCGGAGAGCTCGAGCCCGCGGCCCAGGATCGTGGCGGGCCTGCCACGGTCGCTGCCGAACGGGATGAGCCCGCCTTGCGGGTCGAGCCGGCCGCCCTCGAGCGTCAGTCCCGACTTGAGGAAGCGACGCAACCGCCCCAGGTCGAGCGGCGGCCGGTCGCCGCGGGGACGGGTGTCGTCGACCTGCACACGGTGCGGTACGCGGCCGAGCAGGAAGCGCGTCTGCGCGGCGGAATGCGCATAGGGGTAGACGCGCACGTCGAGCGTGACTTCCTCGCGCGGGACTCCGAGTCGGTGTCGCTCCGCTGCGAGCACGTGGCGCAACACCGGCCACGCGCGATCCCATGCTTGCTGCGCCGCCGCGACACTCTTCACGTTTCCCGGGTCCCCGGTAGGCGTCCACGGCAACACGGCGCGCAACGTGCCCGTCCCGTCGGATTCGACGATGAAGCGGCGAACCCGCAACAGCTCGACCCAGGCCGGCTGGCCCGCACCGGGCCGCCACAGCTGGCCGACCTCGACCAGCGGCTGCTCGTGTGGCGGCTCGATCGTGTCGAGGACGTCCGCGAGGACGAACGCGTACGGCTCGAGTAACGGGTCGAGCAGCTTGTGCAACCGGCGGTCTTCCCCGCGCTGTCCCGGCGGCGGAAGCGTCCGGCCGCCGAGTTTCTCGAGCAAACGGGAGACCGACTCGCCGGATTGGCTGAGCTCACGCCCGTCGACGAGGTCGGCGTAGTCGACGACGGTCCACTCGGCCGCCGGCTGTGCCGCCACGGCGGCGCCGAAGAAAACGCAAAGGAACGGGATCAGCTTTCGAGCCTGTCGCACGACTCAGGCTCCGCTTGCCTGTCCGCGGCCGGAGTGGTGCCTGCGCCAGAGCTGCACCAGGCCCCAGAAGTGCTCGGTGAACTCCTCGATCTCGTGCTCCGGGAACAGCGCCGTAACCTTGCGGCGCACCGCCTCCTTGGCCACGGCGGTACCGAAGAACTCCCAGGCGACCTCGTCGAGATGAGTCAGGTGCTCGTCGCAAAAATCGCGGAAGCGCTCGGTGTCGAAGTGCCGATCGGCAAGCTTGCCGTACTCCCGCAGCTGCTCCCGGTAGGGCAGGTCCTTCTCGCGGACCTCGTAGTACGGGGCCCAGTCGAGGTTACGGCGGAACGGGCGCTTGGTCGCCGCGCAGAAGATCGACCAGCGGATCTTCGCCATCAGCATCCACGGGAAGTGGTAGTGCAGCGAGGTGACCTGCGAGTCCGGACAGGGGTTGGCGAAGTCGATCGGGTGGAACGTGCCGTCCCGGCGCAGGCACTCGCAGGAGTTGAAGTCCCAGCCGAAGAAGGCGTTGATCGTCAACACCATGTCGCGCAACAACGACTCGTCCTCGGCGGCGATGAAGTCCCGGTCGATCTTGTAGCGATCGTGCAGCGGGGCGGCGGGGTCGTATTTGATGACGTTGACCTGGGGCCCGAGGCCGATGGCCCGCACGAACACGTCGTAAGGCAAGACCGCCTTCTGCAGGTGCATGACCAGCTTGCCGCTCTCGTCGTAGGCCTGCTTGAGCATCTCGGCGTCGTCGATCTTGCTCACGCCGACCCAGCCGCCGGTGTTGTAGGGCTTGATGAACAGCGGGTAGCCCAGCCGGTTACCCAGCTCCTCGAGTGAGAACAACTTCGCGTAGGACTGCAGCGTCGTATCGAGATCGGTGGAGGGTTCGTAGGCCTTTGGAGGCACGAGCCAGGTCTCCGGGATCGGCAGACCGAGGTGCATCATCGCGCAGTAGGTCGTGCACTTCTCCATCGACTGCACGGACCACGGGTTGTTGAAGACGTAGAGGCCGTCCATGATGATCGACTTCTTGATCCACTCGCGACTGGTGTGCAACCAGTGCGTCAGGCGATCGATGACGACGTCGTAGGGGCAGGGTTGGCGCAGATCGAACGGCTCGATCGAGACCCGTTCGACGTCGAACCGGACCCGATCGCCCTCGAGCGGAATCGTCAGATCGAGCTGGCGGACGATGTGCTCGTAGCAGATGGGCCAGCAGATGTCGGCGCCCAGGGACAGACCTATCTTGCGCGTGACTTCGGCCACCGTGCCCTCCTCGAATCCACCAATGTACCGCTATTCGTAGACCATCCACAACGGACCGGGGGACAGCCAGCTCAACGCCTCCCGCAGACGATCTCTCCAGTTCTCCCAGTTGTGCCCGTCGCGCGCTTCGACGTAGCGCAACTCCATTTGCGCGCCCTGGAGCACGGGAACCAGGGAGCGGTTCTCGTAGATCAGGGACTCGTAGATCCCACACGAGACGAAGACCTTGTCGCAGGGGTGTCCGGGGTCCTCGCGGAAGGCGTTGACGAAGCGCGCGACCGGGTCGAGCGCCGGCCCGCGCCCGTGCTTGCCGATATCGGAAAAGGCGAACGAGCCCGACTGCAGGAGCAGTCCGCCGTAGACGCCCTGCCGCAGCCACGCCGCCGAAAGCGCCGCCACCGCACCGAAGCTCGCGCCCATCAACATCCGCGCTTCGGGGCGATCGATCAGCGGGTAACGCGCGTTCATCGCCGGAATCAACTCGTCGGCGAGGAAATCGGCCTGTCGTGGGTCCGCGCCGTACTCCGTGAGCCGGTCCGGGGAGGTCGTCAGCGCGACGATCATCGGCGGGATCTCGAGCCGGTGAATCAGGTTGTCCAGGACGCGGCGGAGATCGGCAAAGCGCAGGTAGTCGTGGCCGTCGTGCACGACCAGCAACGGGTAGCGCCTCCGTTTCCGATAGCGCGCCGGGAGATAGACGCCGATCTCCCGGCGGTCGCGATAGACCTTGCTGATCACGCGGAACTGTTCCATCGCGCCGGGACGGGCCTCCTCGTCCGGCAGCACCCAGGGCGGCGTCTTGTACCCGCGGCCGTAGCAGACCGAGTTTGCCCCGAACGGGTCGTGGGCCACGCGGTCGTTGAGCGGGTCCATCAACCATTGGCGGTTCTCACCCTCGATGTGCTCGATCTTGTACTCGACACGCGAGCACTCCGGGAGATCGAGCGTCAGCCGCCAGAGGTCGGTGCCGTCGACACGTTCGAACGGTTGGCTCGACGGGAGCCCGAAGATCCAGTGACGCAGGTTGACGGCATCGGCCCTGCCGCGAAACACGAACGTGACTCGATCGCCCTCGAGGATCGGGAACGTCCGCCCACTCAAGAACGCGTCGATTGTCTCCCCGCCCGGTGTCTGGTCGAGGAATCGGTCGAGTACCGAGCTCATGAATGTTTGAACTCCACCACCCCGCCGCGCCTGCTGAGCTTGCGTGCGCTCTCCCCCGGCCGCCACGAACCGTCGTAGACGAACTCGCTGCCGACATCGAGTAACGCCGGCAGATCGGGGGAAAACCTGCGCGCCATCAGCGCGACACGGACGGGATCGTCGAGATCGAGGCGCCGACGCGCGTGCGGGAGCGCGATGATGCCGTCGACCAGACCGAGCCCCGCGTCGAGCACCTCGGCATCGCCGGCTCCCTGCGGCGGACGGTCGTGGAACAGGATGACGCGCCCCGTCAGCGCCATCGCGCCCGCGGACCAGGCCACCACGACGCGGTCGGCGAGGAGCTGCGCGAAACCGAACAACCGCAGACGGTTCAGCAACACGGCGACATGCCCGCCGGCGATCGCCACGGCGGAGGCCGCGCCGATCACTTCTTGCAGTTGCTCGCGTTGCGCCGCGACGGCCGGTCGTCTCGACGGCTTCATCCGTTCTTCGAACTCGGCGTGGATCCTTCGAACGCGGGTCAGGTGTTGGCGATCCAGCGTGCGCACGGCACGGATCGCGGCCTGGCGATGTTCGCGCACGAACCTGTCTCGCCCGTCCAGGGTCATGACCTCACGCGCGGCGTTCAACGTGTGGGCGAGCCGGCGGCGGTACAGGGACTGCTCTTCGCGGAGCCATTGCTGGCGTTCGTGTACAGCGTCGCGTAGCTCGGCGTCCTCGGCGAAGACTTCCTCGGCGCGCTCGTAGAGACGCAGGTTGATCAGCTCGCGATGGATGTGGTCCTGGAGTTCCCCGACTTCCTGCTCGCGTTCCTGCCAGCCGGCGGTGATCGCCGCGACGGTGCCTTCGACGCCGATGCGATCGAGCGTGGCCACCAGGGTGGGCCGGAAACGTTGCGGTCCTAGGAAAAAAACGCGGTTCATGGATCCGGGCGATGCCGTAAAGCGGTCAGCCTACCACCCGTCGCCACCGCACGTGACGGGACCTGCTAAGTAATTGAAAATAAACACTTTAGATTCTAGATTGAAGATCGGAACCGAGGCCTGGCGGAAATAGGACGAAATCAGTACAATTTAGGAGGAAACAAGACCGATTCGGTTGGATTTACCGTTGGGGAAGTGAATGATCCGGCTCACCAAGGAAGCCGACTACGGGATCATGTTGCTCGGCCACATTGCCGTGCAGCCGGTGGGGCGCGTGCACACGGCACGCGAGGTCGCGTCGTTGAGTGGCCTTCCCCTGCCGATGGTCTCCAAGATCCTCGGGAGCCTCGCGCGCGGCGAGATCCTGACCGGTCATCGAGGTGTCGGCGGCGGTTACAGCCTCGATGTCGACCCGGTCACGATCACGGTGGCGGAGGTGATCCGTGCGATCGAAGGACCGATCAGCATGGTCCAATGCGGCGCGGAGCCCGGCGCCTGCGAGCACGAGACGGATTGTCCGACCCGCATCAACTGGAGCCGCATCAATCAACAGATCGAGCAGGCGCTCGAACAGGTCCCGATCTCGGAAATGCTGGTCGCAACCCGCGGCGGGCTGCTCGAGGTCGAAGACGACTCGTCCACGAAAGAACCGCTCACGGAGCAACGATGAAATCAACGACCGAGAGTATCGAACAGCTCGCCAATCGCGAGTACAAATGGGGCTTCGTCACCGACATCGAGTCCGTGACGATTCCGCCGGGTCTCGACGAGGACGTGATCCGTCTCATCTCGGCGAAGAAGAACGAGCCCGAGTTCCTGCTGGACTGGCGTCTGAGAGCGTTTCGGCACTGGCAGACGATGACCGAGCCGACCTGGGCGTTCGTCAAGTACGAGCCCATCGACTACCAGGCGATCACCTACTACTCGGCGCCCAAGAGCAAAGAGGACGGGCCCAAGAGCCTCGACGAGGTCGATCCCGAGCTGCTGCGGACCTACGAGAAGCTCGGCATCCCGCTGGAGGAGCAGAAGATGCTCGCCGGCGTCGCCGTGGACGCGGTGTTCGACTCCGTTTCCGTCGCGACGACCTTCAAGGACAAGCTGGCCGAGCTGGGGATCATCTTCTGCTCGTTCTCCGAGGCGGTTCAGGAACATCCCGAGCTGGTCGAGAAGTGGCTCGGCAGCGTGGTCCCGCACACCGACAACTTCTTCGCGGCGCTGAACTCCGCGGTCTTCACCGACGGCTCGTTCGTCTACATCCCCAAGGGCGTGCGCTGCCCGATGGAGCTGTCCACCTACTTCCGCATCAACGCCGCCAACACCGGCCAGTTCGAGCGCACGCTGATCGTCGCCGACGAGGGCTCCTACGTGAGCTACCTCGAGGGCTGCACCGCGCCGATGCGCGACGAGAACCAGCTGCACGCCGCGGTCGTCGAGCTCGTCGCCCTCGAAGACGCCGAGATCAAGTACTCGACGGTGCAGAACTGGTACCCCGGCGACAAGGACGGCAAGGGCGGGATCTACAACTTCGTGACCAAGCGCGGCAAGTGCGCGGGGGACAACTCGAAGATCTCCTGGACCCAGGTCGAGACCGGCTCCGCCATCACCTGGAAGTACCCGAGCTGCATCCTGCAGGGCGACAACTCGGTGGGCGAGTTCTACTCGGTNNAAGATGATCCACATCGGCAAGAACACCAAGAGCACGATCGTCTCCAAGGGCATCTCGGCCGGCCACGGCCAGAACACCTACCGCGGCCAGGTCAAGGTGCTCAAGGGCGCCGACGGCGCGCGCAACTACTCGCAGTGCGACTCGATGCTGATCGGCGACAAGTGCGGCGCGCACACCTTCCCCTACATCGACGTCGCCAACCCGACGGCGACGATGGAGCACGAGGCGAGCACCTCGAAGATCGGCGAGGACCAGATCTTCTACTGCCAGCAGCGCGGCATCGCCACCGAGGACGCCGTGTCGATGATCGTCAACGGATTCTGCAAGGAGGTGTTCCGCGAGCTGCCGATGGAGTTCGCGGTCGAGGCCCAGAAGCTGCTCGGGATCAGTCTCGAGGGAAGCGTCGGCTAGCGCCGCGCGAGGAAACGAAGAACCATGCTTGAAATCAAGGATCTGAAGGCCAGGGTCGAAGACAAGGAAATCCTGAAGGGCATCAGCCTGACCGTGAAACCGGGCGAGGTGCACGCGATCATGGGCCCGAACGGCTCGGGCAAGAGCACGCTGGCCGGCGTGCTGGCCGGCCGCGAGACCTACGAGGTCACCGGTGGAAAGGCGCTCTTCGAGGGCGCCGACCTGATCGAGATGGAGCCCGAGGAACGTGCCTGCGAAGGCCTGTTCATGGCGTTCCAGTACCCGGTCGAGATCCCCGGCGTGACCACGATCAACTTCCTCAAGGCGGCGGTCAACGCGATCCGCAAGCACCGCGGCGAGGACGAGCTCGACGCGATGGACTTCCTCGCGCTCGTGCGCGAGAAGCTCAAGCTGGTCGAGATGGACGAGAGCTTCCTGCGCCGCTCGGTCAACGAGGGCTTCTCGGGTGGGGAAAAAAAACGCAACGAGGTGTTTCAGATGGCCGTGCTGGATCCCAAGCTCGCGATCCTCGACGAGACCGATTCCGGCCTGGACATCGACGCGCTCAAGATCGTCGCCGACGGCGTCAACGCGTTGCGCCGAGAGGATCGGGCGTTCGTGGTGATCACGCACTACCAGCGGCTGCTCGAGTACATCGTCCCGGACCACGTCCACGTGCTCCACGACGGGCGCATCGTGCGCTCCGGCGGGCGCGAGCTGGCGCTCGAGCTGGAAGAGCGCGGCTACGGCTGGCTCGAGAAAAAGATGGCGGAGCAGGCATGACCCAGATGATCTCCGCTCTCGATGCGCTCGCGCAGCGTCAAACCGGTCCCGCCGAGGAGTGGCTGGCAGAGCTCCGTCGCAGCGGTCGCGCCCGGTTCGAAACCGCGGGCCTGCCGAATCCGAAGATGGAAGCCTGGCGCGGGACCAACGTGACGCCGTTGAGCTCGATTCCTTTCGTCGCGGCGAAACCGGCAGAGGAACCCACGCACGCCCTGACCCGACTGGGACTTGGCGGTCCGCGGCTGGTCTTCTCCGCGGGTGAGCCGATCGCATCGGCGGGCCGGGCACCGGATGGCCTGTGGGCCGGCACCTTCGCCGCTGCGCTCGCCCGTTTCGGTGACGAGTTGCGCGGCTGGATCGCTGCCGATGAAGAAGAAGCGGGTGCGTTCGAGGCACTCAACCAGGCCTCTCTGGGCTACGGCGCGGTCGTCGTCGCGCGCGAGGGAACGGACGCGGACGCGCCGGTCGAGATCGTCTACGCTCTCGGCGCGCAATCGTCCGCGGCCATCCAGCAACCACGCACGCTGATCGTCGCCGAGCGCAACAGCCGCGTCCAGGTCGTCGAGACCTTTTTCGGCGAGGGCGAGACGGCGACGTTGACCAACGCGGTCTCGCGGGTCCTGATCGGGGACAACGCCAGGGTCGAGCACGCCCGCGTGCAACTCGAGGGCCCCGCCGCGTGGCACGTCTCGACGGTGACCAGCCGCCAGGGGCGTGACAGCCGCTACACGGCGCACCACATCAATCTGGGCGCCGCCACGGCCCGTCACAACACGCGCGCGATCCTCGACGGCGAGGGCGCCGGCTGCCTGCTCAACGGGTTGTACCTCGTGTCGGGCAACCAGCATGTCGACAACAACACGGTGCTCGATCACGCCAAGCCGCATGGCGACAGCCGCGAGGTGTTCAAGGGCATCCTCGCGGACAAGGCGCGCAGCGTGTTCACCGGGCGCATCATCGTGCGCCCCGACGCGCAGAAGACCGACGCCAAGCAGTCGAACCCGAACCTGCTGCTCTCCCCCACCGCGCTGGCGCACACCCGCCCGCAGCTGGAGATCTACGCCGACGACGTGAAGTGCACGCACGGCGCGACCGTCGGCCAGATGGACGAGGAAGCGGTGTTCTACCTGCGGGCCCGGGGTCTCTCCGAGTCGGCCGCACGCAACATGCTGATCCACGCGATCGCCGACGAGGTGATCTCCGCGATCGGGATGACCCCGTTGCGCGAGACGTTGGAAGCCGAGGTCAACACCCGGCTGGACGATTTGGAGACGTAGCTTGGCCGTCGCGAGCTTCGATGTCGCCAAGGTGCGAGCGGACTTCCCGCTGCTCGGGAGAACCGTGCGCGGCGGCAAACCGTTGGTCTACCTCGACAACGCCGCAAGCACGCAAAAGCCTCGGCCGGTGATCGACGCGATCACGGGTTTCTACACCGAACGCTACTCCAACGTGCACCGCGGTGTGCACGAGCTGTCGGAGCTCGCGACGGGGGACTACGAGAGGACGCGGGACAAGCTCGTCCCCTTCCTCAACGCCTCGAGCCGTGAGGAGATCGTCTTCACCCACGGCACGACCGAGGCCGTCAACCTCGTCGCGCGCGGGATGGATGCGCGTTTCAAGCCCGGCGACGAAGTGCTGCTGTCGGAGATGGAGCATCACTCCAACATCGTGCCGTGGCAGATGCTCTGCGAGCGAACCGGCGCGGTGTTGCGGGTGGCGCCGATCGACGACGACGGCGACATCGTGCTCGACGCACTCGACGAGCTCTTGACCGAGCGCACGAGGATCGTCGTGGTCTCGCACACCTCCAACGCTCTGGGGACACGCAACCCGGTCGAACGGATCGCCGAGATGGCGCACGCGCACGGCGCGTTGATCCTACTCGACGGGGCGCAAGCCGCTCCGCACGAAGCGGTCGACGTTCAGGCGCTCGGCTGCGATTTCTTCGTGCTCTCGGGGCACAAGATGTACGGGCCCACGGGGGTCGGTGTGCTGTGGGGTCGGTACGAGGAGCTCGACAGGCTCGATCCGCTGCTCGGTGGCGGGGACATGATCGAGACCGTCGCCTTCGATGGGACGACCTACCGAGGACTGCCGCAACGCCTCGAAGCGGGCACGCCCGGGATCGCCGGCGTCATCGGTTTGGGTGCGGCGGTCGACTACCTGGATGCCATCGGGATGCACAGGATTGCGGCGCACGAACATGAGCTGCTCGAGTACGGAACCGAGCGCATCCGCGGCATCCCGGGCCTGCGTCTGATCGGCACCGCCAAACGCAAGGCCGCGATCCTGTCGTTCGTCGTCGACGGGATCCACGCGCACGACATGGGGACCGCTCTCGATCTTCACGGTGTGGCCGTCCGCGCCGGGCACCACTGCGCGCAGCCGCTCATGCACCGCTTCGGCGTCACGGCGACGGTTCGTGCGTCGATCGCGATGTACAATTCACGTCAGGATCTCGACTGCCTGTACGACGGGATCCTCCAAGCGATCGAGGTACTGGGTTGATGAGCGAGTTAAGGGACCTGTACCAGGAGACGATCCTGGACCACGGAAAACGCCCGCGGAACTTCCGCGTGCAGGGAGACGGTGCGGGTCACGCGGAGGGACACAACCCGCTTTGCGGCGACCGCATCACGGTCTACGTACGCACCTCCGGCGAGCGGATCGAGGACGTCAGCTTCCAGGGTTCGGGCTGCGCGATTTCCACCGCCTCGGCCTCGATCATGACCGAGGTTCTGAAGGGCAAGACCCTCGCGGAGGCCCGTGAGCTGTTCGACCGGTTCCACGGCCTCGTGGCGGAAGATCGCGAGGCGGACGACGTCGGAAAGCTCGCGGTGTTCAAGGGCGTGCGCGAGTTCCCGATGCGCGTCAAGTGCGCGACCCTGGCCTGGCACACGCTGCGCGCGGCGCTCGACGAGGACCCCACGGTGGTCACGACGGAATGAGCGAGCCCGAAAAGCCGGCCGTCCTCACCGAGAACGACCCCAAGCGGATCGAGGCGGACGTCATCGCGACGCTCAAGACCTGCTACGACCCGGAGATCCCCGTCGACATCTACGAGCTCGGATTGATCTACGAGGTCAAGGTCTCCGGCGACGCCCACGTCGACGTCAAGATGACGCTGACCTCGCCGATGTGCCCGGTGGCCGGCACGCTCCCGCCGGAAGTCGAGCAGAAGGTGCGCGGCGTCCACGGCGTGAAATCCGCAAGCGTCGAACTGGTCTGGGATCCGCCTTGGGACCAGGAAATGATGTCCGAGGCGGCCAAGGTCACGCTCGGCTTCTTCTAACCTGTCCTCAGCGTCAGCAGCAGCGCTTCCGGGGGACACCAAACGCGGAGCGGCAGACCGACCGCGCCGAAGCCTCGGCTGACGATCGCCTGGGTCTCGTCGACGACGAAGGTTCCCTCGTCGAGACGGTAGCGGCTCTGCCGTACCAGCACGGGAAGCCGCGGCAGCCGCACCTGTCCGCCGTGCGTGTGCCCGCTGAGCATCAGGGCCACGCCTCGGCGCGCCGCATCGAACAGAAGATCGGGGTTGTGCGACATCAGGATCGTGGGGCCCTGCGTTCCGGCGAGGGCCGTGTCGAGGTCCGGTCGACCCATCAACAGATCGTCGACCCCCGCGAGGCTAAGCTCCGCGCCGCCGCGGCGCAACGTGGTCGAGCGGTTGTTCAGGAGGCCGATGCCCTCGCCCTCGACGAGCTCGACGAGCCGGTCGACTTCGCGCGTGTAGTGCTCGTGGTTTCCGAGCACCGCGAACGTCCCCAACGGGGCTTGCAGCTGCCCGAACGCGTGGCGGTTCTTGGTCCACTCGTGCACGCCCGTCGTCACGAAGTCGCCCGGTAACAGGATCAGATCGGGCTCGAGGGCGGCGAGACGCCCGAGCGTGCGTTCGAGCACCGCGGCCGAGACGAACGGCCCGGCGTGGATGTCGCTGATCATCAGGATCCGCAACCCGTGGAAGGGCATCGGCAACCCCTGCAGCTCGACGCTCCCCTCCCTGAGGGTGAGCCAGCGTTGCACGATCTGCCCGTAAGGCCAGGTCAGTCCGGGAATCCGGGGATACAGCATCCGGCTCAGATGGTGGCTCGCCGAACGCTCCATGTTGCGGAACCATCCGCGCGGATCGAACCCCGGTCGTGTTCTTTCGTGGGCCGCGACCGGCCGGTCGAGCGTCCCGCGGTGGATCGGCGGCAGCGGATGCGCGGGCGCGGCGGTCGAGGACGGTCCTCCCAGCGGCCACTCGGCCAACGCCTCTTCACCGCCGAGCCGGATGTGCCGCGGCGAGCCTAGCTGCTTTCGTCTCATGCGCTGATAAGTATGGCGTCAAGGAAACTTTCCGCCAGCTGAAGAAACGTCGCGAAGGAAAAAAGAAACGGCGGCCCGTCAGGACCGCCGTTTCGGCTGAATAACTTGCGGTCCGAGGATCCCCCCACGAGATCCCCGGGCCGCACCCGGACGGGGGCCGTTAGTCCGGGATCTCAGATTCGTCGGAAGCCGTCTCGGTCTCCGGTTGCTCGACCGGTTCCGAGTCGGTCTCGCTCAAGACCGCCACGACGGGTTGCTCGTCGACGCTCTCTTCCTCCGGGAACTCCGGGATGTGGCCGCCGAGACGCGCCAGGTTCACCACGGCGCGCTCGTGATCGGGGCTCAGCTCGACCGCACGCGCGTACGCCCGTGCGGCCTCGTCGAGACGACCGTCGAGCTCGAGCGCCATCCCGAAGTTGTTTTGCACGAAACTCTCGTCGGGGATGCGCTGGGCGGCCTGTTCCATCGCGGCGACCGCGAAACCGGCCTCGCCGCGCTCGATCCAGATCAGGCCGACCAGGTTGTGGGCGTAGCCGTTCTCGGGATCCTGTTCGAGGCTCTTCTCGAGCGCCGCCAAGGCGGTCTCTTTGTCACCCGTGTTGTACAGCGAGCGCGCGCGCAGGAACGACGCCTCGCCGTTCTCGGGGTCGAGCGCGATCGCCTGGTCGGCCGCAGCCAGTGCGGCGTCGAACTCGCCGCGGTCGTTTTCGATGCGGGCGAGGTTCACGAAGGGTTTGACCTGCGTCGCGTCGAACTCGATACTGCGACGCATCGACTCGGCCGCTTCATCGGCGTTGCCGGATTTCCATTGCGAAAGGGCCAGGATGTAGTGGTTCCAGGCGCGATCGGGACGTGCTTCGGCCTCTGCGGTGAAGTAGGCGACCGCCTCGTCGAAACGTCCACCTTCGTAGGAGGCGATGCCTTCCCGAACGAAATCTGCGGAAGGATCGACGACGAACGGCGCTGCAGCGGGCTCGAAGGCCTCGACCTCGTCGGCGAGCGACTCCTCGGTCTCCGTGAACGGCGAGCCCGTGGACGCGGTCAGCGGCGAGTTCTCGACCGTATCGGTGCGGACGGCCGGCATCACGGCAACGTCCTGCCCGTCCGAGTCGCTGCGATCACCGAGGCTGGCGAGCACAGCGATGCCCGCCGCGATGACGATGATCCCGGCGGCGATCGCGAACAGGAGTTTGCCGTCGTTGTCTTGTCTTGTCGGCTGCTTCATTGCAATCTCCTTGTCGGTTGTCCCGGCCGGCGGGACGTTGAGGTCGTCGGGGGCCCGGCTCAACCCGCCAGGGGCTTCGATTGCCGCTGGCAACCCACGCTGTTGCGAGTCCGATGCCAAATCGGACTCGCCACTCCAAAAGCTTTCCTGTCAATGGGTTAGGTGAGATTCGAGGATCACCGATTGGCCCGTGACGTGTGGCAATCGTGCCGCCTTCTGTGGGACGGCGGACACGAGCCCGCTAACCGTCGGGCTTCTCGATCTCGTGAGCTTTGAGTTTCTTGTACAGGTGGCTGCGCTCCAAACCGAGCTCTCGTGCCGCGTCACTCATCTTCCAGCCGTGACGCTCGAGCGTCTGGACGAGGAGGTCGCGCTCGAACGAGCTCAACGTCTCGCGCAGCGTCCCGCAGAGCAGCGGCGCCGGGCCGTTCGACACGGCCTGCGACCCCGCCAGCTGCGCCTCGACATCGTCGATCCCGATCGTCTCCCCGGCAGTCAGGATGGCGAGCCGTTCGACGAGGTTGCGCAGCTCGCGCACGTTGCCCGGATAACTGTGCCGAGCGAGTCGCTGAAGCGCGTCGTCGCTCAGCCGTCGTGCCGGCAAGTTGTTCTCCTCGACGACCTGTTTCAGGAACCGCCGGGCCAGCGCCGGCACATCGCCGAGACGCACCCGCAGCGGCGGCGCAGACAGGGTGACGACCTGCAAGCGATAGTACAGGTCCTGTCGGAACTCTCCGTCGGCCACCGCCTTCTCGAGGTCCCGATTGGTTGCCGCAAGCACGCGGACGTCGACCCGTACTTCGCGTTCCGAGCCGACCGGTTCGACTTCACCGGACTCGAGCGCACGTAACAACTTGGACTGCAGGTCGAGCGAGATCTCGGCGACCTCGTCGAGGAACAGCGTGCCGCCGTCGGCGCGGACGAACTTGCCCCGGCGGCGGGCCGTCGCGCCGGTGAACGCGCCCTTCTCGTGGCCGAACAGCTCCGACTCGAACAGGTCTCGCGGGATGGCCGCGCAGTTGACGCGGACGAACGGCCCGCGCGCGCGAGGCGAGTGTGCGTGCAGCGCGCGTGCGATCAGTTCCTTGCCGCTGCCGTTCTCGCCGAGAATCAAGACCCGCGCCTGTGTCGGCGCCGTGCGTCGGATCTGTTCGTAGAGCTCGGTCATCACGGGCGAGTCGCCGATCATGTCGTAGCGCTCGGCGGCCTCACCGCGGAGCTCGAGATTCTCTTCCAGGAGCGCGACCTGGCGCAGGGCGTTCTTGGCCGCCATCAGCAGCCGTTCGGCGTGCGGGGGCTTCTCGATGAAGTCGAACGCGCCCAGCCGCACGGCCTCGACGGCGCGCTCGATCGTCCCGAATGCCGACAGGAACACGACGGGCAGCTCGTGACCGGAATCGCGCAGGCGCTTGAGGGTTTGCAGGCCGTCCAGGTTCGGCATCTGCCAGTCGAGGAACAGCAGATCGATCCCTCCGCGCTCGACGACGGCCAGCGCCTGCTCCCCGTCGGAGACGGTCTCCACGGTGTAGCCCTCGAGGGACAGGGTCGTCTGGAGCGTGCGCCGGATGTTGCGCTCGTCGTCGGCGACCAGGATGGTGCTCATCGTTCCCCTCTCATGGCGTGGTCAAGGGTAATCGCACGGTGACCCGCGCTCCACCCCCGGAACGGTTTTCCGCGACGATCTCTCCGCCGTGCTCCGCCACCATGCGATAGCTGATGGCCATCCCGAGACCCGTGCCGGTCGACTTGGTGGTGAAGTAGGGCTCGAAGATGCGCGTCTCGGCATCCCCCTCGAAGCCCCGGCCGGTGTCGACGAAACGGACCTCGGCGTAGCCATCGGCCACGGCGGTCTCGACGTGCAGCTCACGAGTCGGGCTGGAGGTCATCGCCTCGACGGCGTTGCCCACGATGTTCTTGAACACCCGGGCTATCTGGGCGCGATCGATCCGCACCGGTGGGACGTCGCCGCTCGTTCGGTGGATCGTCAATCGCGGATCGGCGGCATACAGCTCGACGACCTCGTCGAGCACTCCTTCCAGCGATTCGACGGTCGGGTCGGGAACGGGGAGCCGGGCGAACTCCGAGAACTCCCCGACCAACCGGCTCAGCTGATCGACCTCCTCGAGGATCGTCTGGGCGCCCTCCTCGAACAACTCGCCGAAGGCCTCGCTGCGTTGCTCGCGCGCGCGCTGCAGGTTCTCCACGGTCAGCCGGATCGGAGCGAGCGGGTTCTTGACCTCGTGGGCGACGTGCCGGGCGACCTCCTGCCAGGCGGCCACCCGCTCGGCCGCAGCCGAGCGGCGACTCTGCTGCTCGAGCGAGCGCTGCAGGCGTGAAAACGACGTCACGAGCTCGTCGAACTCGTCCTTGGGCATACCGGTGAAATCGTAGTCTTCCTGACCGGCCGCGATGGCGTCGACCGCGCGGACGAGCTGGTCGACGGGTCGGGCGGCCCGCCGGCCCAGCACCAACCCGACCAGGGCCGCGGCGAGCGCGGCGACGACGGTCAGCCCGACCCATGCGCCGCGCAGGCGGACCCACGTACTGCGGTCGGCGCGATCGTGGCGGCCCAGAACGATCGCTCCGGCATCCGTCTCGTCGGGATCGCCGAACGGCACGCTGCGCAGACGCCAGTCGCCGACGTGAAGACCCGGCCCGGCCGCCGCTTCGAGGATCTGCGACGGCGCAGGCAGCTCGGCGTGCGCGCCGGCGGAGCTCGAGGCGAGTCCGATCCGGTCGTCGTTCGGGGTCGGAAAATCCATCTTCTCGGGCGCGATCCACCAGGCCGCATCCGCCGGCGCCGCGGCATCGTCGAGCCAGTCCGTGTCGAGGAAACTCCCGGCGACCAGCGAGATCTCGTGCTCGCCGACGTAGAAGACCCGCCAGAAGAACCAGCCGACCGGTATGTCCTCGACTCTTGGCACGTCGATCACGTTTCGGTGGCGTTCTCCGCGCTCGTACCGGGATTGCATCCCGAAGCGTGCGGGCCAGTGCAGCGATGTGATGATGTCGCCATCGTCCCCGGCCAGCTCGAGCACCTGAAAGTCCGTCCCCAGCGCGAGCTGTTCGGCCAGGTCGTGCTCGGGCGGTACGCGTCGCACCAGCTGTTGCAGGACGTTGGTGTCTCTCTCGATGCGTCGGATCAACGCGTCCACCGACCGGGCCAGGGAGGATTGGCGGCCCCGAATCGCGTTGCGGGCGACGTCCGCCGTGCGAGCCGCCGCCCGTTCGGCGTTGCGGACCCGTTGTTGCTCGATGAGGTAGATGCCCGCACCGAGTGTGGAGCCGACGACGACGGCCGCCATCAGAGCGAGCTGGATGACGAGTCGGCGCGTCCGACGTGCCGGGCCCGACGACCTACGTATCAACGGTTCCACCAGATCTTCTCGACCGCGAGCTGCCCCGTGAGCCCCGGCTGGACACCCTCGAGCTGTGTCGAAACGGCGATCCAGGCATCCAGGCGTATGACCGGCACCACCAGGGCATTCTCCAGCAGCGTGCGCTCGGCGTCGCCAGCCACCCGGTCACGGGCCTCCGCGGCGGCGTCCCCCGCCGCTCTCAACTCTTGCCGCACCTCCTCCCCGGCGGAACCGGTGAGTTCCGCGAGCGGGGTCAGGTAGACGACGGGGTCCGCACTCCAGGGCTGGTGCGCGACGAGCCGCAGCTCGGCCGACTCCTCCGCGCCATCGGTCGTGAGACGCAGCTCCAGGCCTTCCTCGTAGAACAGAGCCTTCAGACGCGCGGCGATCGCGGCCGCGGCCCGATCGGATGGCTCGTACTGCAGCGTCAGCGTGGGGCTCGACGTGGAGCTGAACGGGCGGACGATCGGCGGCCCCCAGACCGGCCCGCCCGCCCTCGCGCGGAAGTTCCAGGCGGGCGCGCCGTGTCCGTCGAACAGCCCGACGACGAGGTCGACGCGATCGATGGAATCGGCGAACCAGCGACGAAAATTAGGGTCGTTGGTCCAGCGCGCATCGGAATCGAAGGCGATGACGTACGTGCGGTCCCAGCCCGCGGCACGCAGCAACCGGGTTTCCCCGGAGTCGAGCTCGAGCAGGCGGGTCGCGCTGCGCCCGTAAACGGGAGTGAGATCGATCTGGCCGAGGAGCAACAGCTCGACCGCCTCGATGCGTTGATCCGAGACGAACTCCACGTAGTCGAGCAGGGTCCCCGACGCGAGCCGGCTCCAGCGATCGACTCGATCCGCGGCGAACGGCGGCACGCCGCCGGGTCGGATCAACCCGTACTGGGAGAGCGCTTCGCGCTCCGCGAACGACAGCGACAGACGCAACGTGCCGCCGGGTCGGGGTTGCAGCTGCGGCTCCGGCCGGGCCGGCTCCGGTGCGGGTCGTTCCCGTTCCGGTTCGGGTCGTTCCCGCTCCGGCTCGGGTTGTTCCTGCACCGGTTCGGGAACCGGGACGGGCTCGATCGGCGGGCTGACCGGAGGCCGGGCGCAGCCGATGTAAAGCCCTGTAATCAAGACAATTAGGGCTGCGCGTCGCATCTGTTCCACCTTACACCGCCGGTGCTCCGATCGGCAATTATGCGACCGCCAAAAAATCATTTGAAACCTTGCCCGCCCCGGATTCGTCCTTCCGGTGACGAACACGAGAATCTCGAAGGTTCGTTTGGAGGACAGCATGAAACGCAAATGGATCCCACTCGCCCTGCTGGCCCTGATGGTCTCCGGAACGGCGCTTGCCGGAGCCGAGGGCCACTGGCTGCACGTCCGCGTCGAGGAATCGGGCGGCGACGGCGAGAAGGTCAACGTCAACATCCCGCTATCTCTGGTCATGGCGATCATCCCGGCGATCGAAACCGACGAGTTTCGCGGCGGACGCATCAACCTCGATGCCGGCGAGATCGACGACATCGACCTGCACGCCGTGCTCAAGGCGTTCAGGGAGTCGCCCGACGCCGATTACGTCACGATCGACGGTCGTGACGAATCCGTCCGCGTCTCCAAGGAACGCGGCTTCCTGCTGGTCAACGTGGACGACGACAACGACCGCGTGCGCGTGCGGCTCCCGCTGGACGTGGTGGATGCCCTGCTCAGCGGCGACGACGACGAGCTCGACCTCGTTGCTGCGCTCGATGCGCTGGCCGACTCCGGAGGCGGCGACATCGTCACGGTCGAATCCGACGACGAGTCGATCCGTGTCTGGATCGACACCAAAGCCGGCGGTAGTTGATGCCACGCGGGGTCAGATGGGTCTTCGCGATCGCGCTCGGCTCCGTGCTCCTCGTCTCGCTCGCGGTCGGTGCGACGGTGGGGTCGGTCTACCACTCGGGGATGATCTCCGTCTCCGTGCAACCGCGCGACGGGGGCGGGATCAATGTCGCGATGCCGGCGGGCGTCGCGAACATGGCCCTCGCCGCGATCGAGCTGGTCCCCGCGAGTTCTTTTGCGCTCGATGAATCGTCCGACGAGGTGCTCGAAGTCGTGGAGCGCTACCTCCCCGCGGCTCAGAAGGCGCTGGACGAGCTGGCCGCGCAACCCGACTTCGTCCTCGTCGAAGTGCAGTCCCGCGACGAAACGGTCGTCGTCCGCAAGGAGGGCCGCTCGTTGCGAGTGGTCATCGACTCCGACGAGGCCAGGATCGACGTGACGGTTCCGCTGTCCACGGTCAAGGAGTTCACCCGGCACATGCGGCGAATCTCGCGCGATTACGACCGCTAGACACCCGATCAAACTGGCCCACCGAGCGGCCCGGGACCATATTCGCGGCATGATCCTGATGTGCAGATCGATCGCGGCGCTTCTCGTCTCGTTGCTCGCGTCCGGTCCGCAGGCGGCGGACGAGAAGAGCCGGGCGGACACGTTCCGAGAATGGCGTGTCGTCCTCGAGTCGGCCTATCAGGCGCGCCAGGAGGGCGACGACGATCGGGCGGTCGAGCTGTACGGCTCGATCCTGGCCGAAGCCGACGCCCGCGAAGAAACCGGCATGCTCGTCGCCCGCGCGGTCGACGGACTCGCGGATCTGTACCGCGAGCAGCATCGGTTCGAGCTGGCCGCGCCGCTGTACGAGCGGTCCGTCGAGTCCTGGACCCGGCTGCTTGGAGCGAGCCAGCCGCGCCGCGCCGTGAGCCTGCACAACCTCGGCATCTGTTACGTCGAGCTGAGCCAATGGGACGCGGCCGAGCGTGTCCTGACGGCGGCGCTGGCCGTGTGGCGCGACGGCGGACGGCATGGCGACAGGTTCGCGGAAACGCAGAAGGTCCTCGACGCTGCACTCGCGCGGCGTTCGATACCCTGGAAAGACGGGCCGCGCTGAATCTACTCGGCCTCCACGACAACCGACGCGGTCTGCGTCTCGCCGCCCACCTGCATCTTCAACTCGACGGGATCGGTCGGCGCGGGGCCGTTCCACTCGAGGTGGATCTTGAAGAAACGCCCGCGGCCGGGCTCGGTGCGAGCCGTCAAACGCCGGTCGGTCGCGCTCAGCTTGACCTCCGTCTGTGTCAGGCCCGGACGCATGGAAGCGAGCACCATCAGCGGCTGACCGGGGACGAGCCGGATCTCCTCGGCGTTGAGGTTCACCGCAGGCTGGATGTCCACCGCGATCTGCAGCTTGACCTCGGGTTCTCGAGGTAGCCCGGTCTTGAACCGGACCGTTTCCGTGTGATTACCGCTCGGCGCGCCGTCCTTCAGGGTGGCGCGAAGGAGCCAGTCTCCGGGCCAGCCGGCCGGGGTTCCCCGCTCCGAGGGATACTGCTCGGTCAGCTCCTGGACCTCGATCTCGATCCACGGCACCGATGCGCGGGCCTGCGTGATGGCGAGGTCACCGGCCTCGCCCGGCTCCTGGCGGATCAGAAAATGCGTCGTCTCCATCATGGCTCGACGGTTGCTCAGCAACGCCTTGTAGCCCGGCAGCATCAGAACACTTCCGACGACGCGGGCCCGCATGACGACCTGGCCGGTGGAGACGGCCGCATCGTTGGTGAGGATCGAGAGGCCCTTACCGACCAAACCCGCCTGGGCGGAGGTGTCGAGTTTTGCCACGATCGTCCCGACCTGACCGGGCGGGATCACCTCGTCGTACGAGGCGACGCTGCAGCCTCACCCGGGTTTCACCTGAAGGATCTTCAGCGGCTCGGAACCGACGCTCTTCACCTCGAACGTCGCTTCCAGGATCTCGCCACGCGTCACGGTACCGAAGTCTTTCTCGCGGACTTCAATGGCCATCCGCGGGCCGTCGAACACGGGTGTCTCGGTTTGCGCGGCAACGGTCCCCACAACGCCGAAGAACGGCAGAGAGGCCAAAAGCCAGCCGAAACCGGCCCAGCGTGCGCGACCGGGGGGTCCGCCTATATTGGTTAAGGTAGCCATTTTCGAACTCTCGGCTCCTGTCGAGCGTCTCGCACGGGAGCGGGCACAGCGACCCCATGCAGGATCAAAAAAAAACCGGAGCGAGAATGATACGACGCAAGCGCGTCGGCGCCCACGGATCTTCGATTTCGTGTAAACTGAACGCCCACGCCCGGGCGGTCCGGGCACAGCGGAAATCGTTGGCCTGCCCTGCCCCCCGAATACACTTTTTGAGGAACCAGCCTTGAGCCGGACACAGCGTCCTTTCCTCCTGCTGGCGTTGTGCGTGCTGCTGCCGATCGCGGCCGCGCTCTGGCTGGAGCGCCCGGGGAGTTCGATCCCACTGGCCGAGTTCGTGGTCGAGGAGTTCGAGGAGCCGGCGACCGAGAGGGTCGAGCCGGAATACTCCGTCGAGCGCTTCTTCATCGGCCAAGGCGGGACGCTGGCGGCTGCCTGCACGCGAGCAGGTCTCGATGACGAGGCGCGGCGCCTGGTGCTCCGGGCCGCCGACCGCCACCTCGATCTGCGCCGCCTCTCCCCACGCTCGGGGGTGGCGGTGAGCCGCGACGAGGCCGGACGGCCCGTGAGCCTGGCAATCCGCTCGACCCCCGACCGTTACCTTCGTATCACGCTTCCGGACGACCGCCACGGGCTGCGCGCGGAGGTACTGCCGGTCCGGATTCAGAAGCGTGTCGAGACGACCGGGGGTGTCGTCACGAGCAGCGTCGCCCAGGCGCTCGGCCACACCGCCCACAGCCACACCCTGACGCAGGCCTACGCCGACATCTTCCAGTGGGACGTCGATCTGCTCGTCGATCCGCGACCCGGCGACGAGGTCAAACTCGTCTACGAAGTCGAGACGCTGGGCGCCGTTCCCGCGGATCTTCCGCGTTTCGGAGACAGCGCATCGGAACCGGGCGACTTCTACGGCCTGGGCCGGATCCTCGCGGCAACCTACCGTGGGTCGATCGCCGACGCGAGCGCCTTCTGGGTCGACGACGGAGCGTCGTGGGGGAACTACTACGACGCCGACGGTCGGCCGCTGCGCAAGAGCTTCCTCCGCAGCCCGTTGAACTATCGCAGGATCAGCAGCGGCTTCTCGTCGGCCCGGCGGAATCCGGTCACGCGCAAGGTCGTCCCGCACCACGGGGTCGATTTCGCCGCCGCTCCCGGCACCCCGATCACGGCGACGGCCGACGGCCGGGTGATCTCGGTCGGCTGGGACGGCGCGCTCGGCCAGGCGGTGCGCCTCCGGCACGGCAGTGAATACGTCACGATCTACGGCCACATGCGGGGCTTCGCGCGGGGCATCGAGAAGGGCGTCGAGGTCCGCCAGGGCCAGGTGATCGGTTACGTCGGCTCCACGGGACGCGCGACGGGTCCGCACCTGCACTACACCGTCCTCCGCCACGGGCGGCCGATCAACCCGATGAAGCTCAAGAACCCGTCGGTCGATCCGCTCGACGAGTCGAAGCGACCGCGCCTCGCGGAGTCCCGGCGGCGCTACACGCCCGTGCTCGAGGGTATCCTCGCCGAGCGCCGCGTCGACGTGGCCGCGACCTCTCCGGCCACCACCGAAACAACGGTGTTGAGCGGCTCCTAGAGCGGCTCCTCGAGCAAAATCCGGCAGGCGCGCCGAAGAGAGGCTTCGGAAACCAGGCCGCCATGCGCCGCGCGCAGACGTCCCACCCGATCGATCAACCAGGTGTACGGCAGGACCTCACCGCCCCCGAGAACCGCCCCGGGCTCGCCGAGCGGGGTCAGGACCGGATAGTCGATCCCGATTTCGGCGGCCGCTCGGCGCAGTTCCTCCCCCTCAAAAGACTCGGCATTGATCGCCCAGACGGTCAAGCCGCGCGACTTCAACCGTTCGTGGACCCGGGACACGCGCGGGACCTCGCGGCGGCAGGGGCCGCACCAGGAGGCCCACAGGTTGACCAGGACGACTCGGCCCTGTAGGTCGGCGAGTGCTCGTGGCCGCCCCTCGCTGTCGACGAGATTCAACTCGCCGACCACGCGCGCCTCGCCCGCAGGGATGACGCGGATCGAGGTGCGGCTGCGGTAGATCGCGGCCGCGGCGACGAGGATCACGAGAACCCAGATCGCCTGCCGTACCCAGCCGCGGCGCGAGGGCGGCGGCGTTGCACTCAAAGCCATCTCAGGACGAACCCGTAATAGAACGGTCCGAAGACACGGCCGAACAGGACCCAGGCGATGACGATGCCGAGGAACGAGAACGAGGAGCCGACGGTGTCGCGGAACGCTCGTCCCCACTCGCCCAGTCCGGCGAGGACGCTGGCCCCGTCGAGCGGGGGAACCGGAAACAGGTTGAACAAGAACAGAACGCAGTTGATCAACAGAACGATCGATGCGAAGGCGGCGGCACCCGCGGCCCAGCCGGGCGCCGACGGTGTCCCGACCATCTCGCCCAGACGCACGTCGGAGCGGACCCACCAACCGGCGATGAGGCCCGCCTTGAGGACGGTGAAGGCCAGGGCCGCCAGCACGAGGTTGGCGAGCGGACCGGCGAGCGCCATCAGCGCGGCGCGGCGCGGGTAGCGCTGTTCCCAGTGCGGGTCGTACGGGGCACTGGCCCAGCCCATGGTCCAACCCATCAGGACGTAGGTCAGCAGCGGCACCAGCACGGTCCCGAACGGCTCGCGCTGGATGTGCGGGAGCGGGTTCAGGGTGACTTGCCCGCCGGCATAGGCGGTCGGATCGCCGCCGAGCCAGGCGACCCACGCGTGCGCCGCCTCGTGGCAAGTGACGGCGAGCAGGAACGCCACGTACCAAAGCGGCAGCATCAACAGTTGGTCGGGGGTCAGGAGGTCCATCGGCTATATAGTTGTAGCGCATGAGCGTCGCGAATGACGGCCACATTCCACCGGCGCGGACGGCCTCCAAGGAACAGCTTCGGCGTCGGCTGACCTCCGCCCCGGCCCCATGGCTCGCGGAGGCCCTGGAAAACCCCGAACTGGGCCCCTCCGAGCTGCTGCTGTTGTTGCGCAATCCCACCACCCCGACCGCCGTGCTCGAGGAAATCGGCACCAACCGGGACTGGATGGGCCACCACGAACTTCGCAGGGGGCTGGTCCGTCACCGCCATGCCCCGCCGACCCTGGCCAACCGCCTCCTGGATCTCCTGTTCTGGAAGGACTGGTGTGACATTGCCGCTCACCCCGGGGCAAATCCGAGGGTTCGGCGTCAGGCCGAACGGCTGCTCCGCAACTGTATCGGGGACCTCGGGCTCGGGGAGCGCATCAACCTCGCGCGCCGCGTGACACGCGCCCTGATCCCCGTCTTCCTCGCCGACCGGGAGACTCGCGTCATCCAAGCGCTGCTGGCGAACCCGCGGCTGGTCGAGATGGACCTCGTGCGGTTGCTCAACGATCGGGCACAGGGTGCGAACGTGCTGCGTTGCGTCGCGGAACACCCGACGTGGGGGCAACGCCGGGAGCTCCAATTGTTGCTGTTGCGACGACCCGAACTCGGCGTGCAAGCGGCTCTGCGGATCGCGCGAAAGATGCACCCGCGAGACCTGCGTCGACTCCTCCAGGATGATAAAGTCCCGCAGATCGTGCGTGTCGGCATCGAACGCCGGTTGCGCGGGGGCTCGTGAGCGGCCTGCGCCGGAGAATGGAGTTGAACGCGTGTCGTTCGGGGAAGAGCTGAAGCGCGAGCGCGAACTTCGCGAGATCACCCTACGCGAGGTTTCCGAGTCCACGAAGATCAGCCTGCGCTACCTCGAAGCCCTCGAGCAGAACGAATTCGAGAACCTGCCCGGTGGCGTCTTCAACCGCGGTTTCGTCCGCGCCTACTCGCAGTTCATCGGCGTCGACCCGGAGACGATGGTCGACGCGTACATCATGCAGGAGAACAGCCAGCTCGGAGAGCGCCGCAAGGACGCGAAACGGGGCGCCGACGAGAGGTCGGGCGCGCGCCGCTTCGTCTGGCTCTGGTGGGTCGCCGGCCTGTTGTTGATCGGGGCCGCCGCGTACTGGGGCTGGACCCACTTGCAAGGACAGCAACCCTCCCGGAACGATGCGGCCGGGGTCGAGGAGCGGACTTGAGCACGTCCACCGAGAACCCGATCGTCGCGGCGATACGCGGTGGAACCGCGCCGGAGCACGTTCGGGCGGCGGCCGCGAAGGGGGCGTTGCCGATCCCGCGTGGCACCCTGATCCAGCTGTTCGTCGAGCTTCTCCACGACGAGGTCGTCACGATTCGCACGGACGCCGAGAAGAGTCTTCAGGAGCTCGACAACGAGGCCATCAAGGAGGCGCTCGGCGACGAGGCGTGCCCCGCCCAGGTGCTGATCTACTTCAGCAAGCGCGCCGCGAAAGAGGCGACGCTCGCGGAGAGCATCGCTTTCCATCCGTCCTCACCCATCCCGGCGTTGACGATCCTGGCCGCGCTGGGCAACAACGCCGTGATCGACCTCGTGTTGACGAACGAGCAGGTGTTGCTGCGGCAACCCGGACTGCTGGAAAAGATGATGTTGAATCCGGCGCTGGGACAGCACCACCGCGGGCGCCTCCTCGAGTTGCTCGACCGCGCGGCGAAGCGCGGCGAAGAGGCCGCCGAGGCGGCGAAGGAAGCCGGAGAGGCCGAGCAGGAGGCGGCGGCCGACGAGGCGGAAGAAGAGGTCGAGGAAGAGACCATCGAAGAACTCGCCGCGCTGCTCGAGGTCGATGTCGGTGAGCTGCTTTCCGCGAGCGAGATCCTGGGCGCCGAGGAGCTGGAAGCCTCCGAGGATCCCGAGGTTCAAAACGCTTTCCAGAAGATCATCGCGCTCAATCCGGCTCAAAAAGCAATCCTGGCCATGAAGGGCGATCGCGAAGAGCGGTTGATCCTGGTCCGCGACTCCAACAAGGTGGTCGCGATGGGTGTGCTCAAGAACCCGCGCATCACCGAAACCGAGGTCGAGGCCATCGCGAAGATGCGCAACGTGACGGAGGATGTCCTACGCGTCCTCGGCAACACGCGCGAATGGGCCAAGAACTACACGGTGATCCACTCGCTCGTGAACAACCCGAAGACGCCCCAGTCGGTGTCGGTAAACTTCATCAAGCGACTGAACAACAGGGACCTGCAGGGCCTCTTGAGAAGCCGCGACATCCCGGAGCTGATTCGTCGCATGGCAAGGAAGACGTGGGAACAACGCAACCGGCGGCCCAAGATGCCGGGCAAGAAGTAACGAGGGGATTCGAGTCGACATGCGTCTGCTGAAAGAAGTCCGCAACCTCACCGAGAACTACCACGTCAAGTCGGGGATGTTCCATTACCTGCGCGGCGAATACAACCAGGCGGAGGAGTTCTTCAGGAAGGCGCTCAAGGACGAGGCCGAGCTCTCGCAGGCGGACCGGCGCAACGCGCGATACTACCTGACGCTGTCACGGATGGATCTGGCGACGAGGCTGCATGCCGCGGGAGACGCGGAACAGGCCGCGGAGCAGTTCAAGCGCGCCGCGGATGTCGGTGAGGGGTTCCCCGACGTTCACTACCGTCACGGTGAGGTGCTCGAAGAGCTGGGACGCATCGACGAGGCCATCGCCGCCTACCGGCAAGCCACGCGGTGCCACCCCGGTTACGTCGAGGCTTTCGTCGCGCTCGGCTTCTGCCAGCTGCGCTCCGGCCGGGTGGATGCGACCGTCGAGGCCTTCGAGAACGCCCGCCGGCTGAAAACGCAAGCGGTCAACGATCCGCATGCGCTAGGGATCGAGTTGCTGCGCAACGGGGACGCGGAGGGGGCTGCGGATCACTTCCACGAGGCCTACCGTGCGTCGCCCCAGATGGCCGACGAGTTGCGCGTCGCCGGGCTCGACCGGCTGGCCGAGGAGGAGTACGATGCGGCTCTCGAGTGCTTCGACCGGGCCGTCGAGTTGTGCCCTAAGTATCCTGATTTGCAAAACTTACGGGGGATCGCCCTGTTCGAGCTGGACCGGATCGAGGAGGCGGTCGAAGCTTTTTCCCTTTCCGCTGAGCTCGGTCCCGGCTATCTTGTCTCGCGTCTGAATCTGGCTTTTGCGTTGGTGGCCGCCGACGAGACCCGGCGGGCGGAAGAGGTCCTCGAGCAGATTCTTGCGGAGAACCCTTCCGAGCCGGCAGCGCTCGCCAAACTCGAGGAGCTTCGCTCCGGGAAGCGCCCGGAAAAGCGGAGACCGATGAATCGCGGCACGACCAGATGAAATCCAGAGTCCACGGGCTGACCGATGTCGGCCGGCGCCGCGAAAACAACCAGGACCAGCTCCTGGTCGACGAAGAGCGCGGCGTCTACGCCGTCGCCGACGGGATGGGTGGACACGCCGCCGGTGAAGTTGCCTCGAGCATCGCGATCCAGGCGCTTTCCGAGACGATCGCCGAACACCCGGAAGAGACCGTCAATCAACTGTTGGTCGATGCGTTCCAGGAAGGCAATCGGCGAATCTGCGAATCGGTCCTCGCGCGGGGCGAGTGGCGAGGGATGGGAACGACGATCGTCGCCCTCGTCCGTCGCGACGACAAGGTCATCATCGGACACGTCGGCGACTCGCGCACCTACTTGCTACGTGACGGCGCGCTGAACCAACTCACGGACGATCACTCCTGGGTCGCCGAACAGGTGCGCATGGGACTGTTGACCGACGAGGAAGCACACAAGCACCCGATGCGCAACATCGTCACGCGTGCGATGGGCAACCGGCTGGAACTCGAGGTCGATGTGTCCGAGCGAGCGGTCCGGCAGGGCGACGTGTTCCTTCTTTGCTCGGACGGGCTGAACTCGATGATCGGCGACGACCTGATCGAGGAGATCCTGACGACGCACCGGTCCGACCCGGTCCAGGCCTGCCGAGCACTCATCGATGCGGCGAACGAACACGGTGGCGACGACAACATCACGGTGATCGTCCTGGCGATCGGCTCGAACGACAGCGGCGTGTAGCCCGGTCGAACACTCGACGCTGCGCTCCTAACTGCTTGAGCGGCAACAACTTCAAGAGTTGACCTTGCGCTTCGCTCCCCGTATATTGGAGCTTGTTCGAGAGTTTGTCCGGGGGGGCACGGGCGAAGGGTAAGGTGTGCGAAAACATCGCTATTGCGCGTCTTTTCACGGTGTCGCGATGCTCCTCACGGCGCTCGCGGTGTCCTCTCCGATCGTCGCGGCCGACATGTTCCCCGACTCGAAGCCGAGTTCGGGCCGCGAGGCCAGCCGCTCGCTGACGGATTCCGGGCAAGCCCTCCACGGCTGCCTGACAACGGAATTGCGACAGGCCGAGGTCGGCGCCGCCGATGTGCGGCCGATGTCGAGCAACCGGCGTGGCGCCGCCCGCTGGCTGAATCGGCACCCCGCCTCCGCGCCGACCGGGGCGACGCAGGTCATCTCCGGAGTCGAGTTGCGGATCAGCCGCCCGGTGTCGATCCGGCTCGACGCTCTTCCCGCCGACGATCGTGACGCCCGCTTGCAAGCCATCGCGAGCGGTGTCGCCGAGCCACGACGAACCCTGAGCGATTACGGTTTCCCCACCATCGACGTGGACGTGTTGGTCGCCGACCTCGGACCCACGGCGAGCGGTTACACGACACGAGTGAGAAACCGACCCGTTCCGACGATCGTGGTCAGTATCGAGACGCCTCGGGCGGACCTCTATCGCGCGACGGCGCACCAGTACGCTCACGCCGTGGTGCAATCGCTGTCGGAAGATTTTTCGCCCACCTGGGGCGAGGCGTTCGCGGTATGGACGACGATGCGCGCGCTGCGTCTCGAGCGCGCCGGCGAATACGCCGCGCTCGACGAGCGGCTGCAGGACATGCACAAGAGCCTGACATCGAACGACTCCACCCACGCCGTGGGGAACGCGGCCTGGCTGACGTTCCTCGAATCTCGCTGGGGCGTCGCGGCGGTGAGGACCACGGTGGAAGAGTTGGCACGGGGTGGCGATACCGCCGCCGCCCTCGAGCGTGGTGTCCGCCGGGTCTCCCCGTCGAGACTGCGGCAGGCCTACGCGGACTTCCAGCTGTGGTCGCTGTTCACGGGCGAACGCGACGACTCGCGGCACCTGCGCGGCGCGAGCCGCTTGGCGACGCCGCGTTTCACCTCCACGGCGTCGGGGCTTCCCGCGTTGTCGATCCGGCGCGATCCCGGCATCGAGCCGTGGGGCGGCAGCCGCATCCTGCTGTTCGAGGGCGGCGGTGAAACGGGCGGCCTGCAGATCGGCTTCGAGGGCGATTTCTCCGCCCGCTGGGAATCCGATCTGGTGCTGACCTCGCAGGCGGGCGCGATCCACCGCGTTCCGCTGACGCTGCGCGACGGACGCGTCGAAACGACGGTCCCGCTGGACGGTCTGGCGGAGGCGGTGTTGCTCGTGCGCCGTATCGACGCCGACGATCCGACGCCTCGTGGCTACTCCTACTCGGCACACCGGGAGAAGGGGTACCCGTTCGAGCTCGCCGAGACCTCGGTCGAGTCGATTGACGAGCTGGGGCTTTTGGTCCAGTGGGAAACCACCCACGAACACCGTCTGATCGGCTTCAACGTGCTGCGCACCCGGGCCAGCGGCGGTCCGCGAGTCCAGGTCAACCCGGTCTGGATCCCGGCGCTCGGCGCCGCCGGTCGCGGGGTCGGCTACCGTTTTCTCGACACCGAAGCCGAACCGGGCGTGCGTTACGAGTACACCATCCAGGCCGTGACCGAGTTGGGGCTGACGAGTCATTCCGGCGGGCTTTCCGGCACACGAAACTGACGTAGCGCGGGATTGGTGAACGTCCCCGGCGCTGCGTTATAGTGCGCCGCCCAATGACCAACGCGCCCGAAGCGGTCTTCCGCGACGCCCTGACCCGCGCAATCGAGAGCGCGTGGGATCTCGCGCCCACCGAGATCCCGTTGACCTATCCGCCCAACGCCGAGCTCGGGGACCTCGCGTCCCCCGTCTGCTTCGAGCTTGCCCGCACGCTCAAACGCTCCCCGCGCGAGATCGCCGCCGCGATCGCGGACGCGTTCCGGGCGGGCGACGGGATCGAGCGGGTCGAGGTAGCCGGAGCCGGTTATCTCAACGCCTTCCTCGACCGCGATGTGTTCCTGCGCGAGAAGTTGTCGGGGGCAACCGCACCGGCGGCGCCGGATGCGCGTAAGATCATCGTCGAGCACACGAACATCAACCCCAACAAGGCCGCGCACATCGGCCACCTGCGCAACGCCGTCCTCGGCGACACGCTGGTCCGCTTTCTTCGGCGGCTCGGCCGCGATGTCGAGGTCCAGAACTACATCGACGACACCGGCGTTCAGGTTGCCGATCTCGTCGTCGGTTTTCAGCAGATCCGTGGGGAAGGTCTGGCGCAGATCCTCGAGCGCTACTCCGAGGAGGCCTTGCGCGAGCGCGGCCAACGTTTCGACTATCTCGCCTGGGACCTCTACGCCGAGGTGACGCAGTGGTACGCGGATGACGACGCACGGTTGACCCACCGTGCCGCCTGCCTCGAGGCGATGGAGCGCGGCGACAACGAAACGGCCGAGATCGCGGCCCACGTTTCGCGCCGCATGGTCCAGCACCACCTCGAGACGATGGACCGCATCGGGGCGCGGTACGACGTGTTGCCGCGGGAGAGCGACATCCTGCGACTCGACTTCTGGAAGCACGCCTTCGAGCGGCTCAAGAGCAGTTCGGCGATTCACCTCACCGAACGGGGAAAGAACGCCGGTTGCTGGGTGATGGACCTTGCGGATGCCGAGGCGGGCGCGGGCGAGGACCAGAAGGTCATCGTGCGCTCCAACGGCACCGTGACCTACGTCGGCAAGGACATCGCCTACCAGATGTGGAAGTTCGGGCTGCTCGGAAAGGACTTTCACTACGACGCGTTCGACTGGTCGCCACGTAGGGAACTCTACTCGCTGTGGTCCACCTGCTCCGACGGACGCGACGAGAACCCGCGGAGCTTCGGCGGTGCGACTCGCGTGTACAACGTCATCGATACGCGGCAGTCGTACCTGCAGCGTGTCGTCCAGCAGGGGTTGCGGAGCCTCGGGCACGACGCACAGGCCGACCGGTCGATCCACTACGCGTACGAGATGGTCGCTCTGACACCGGCGGCCGTGGCCGCGATGTTCCCGGACCATCCGCTGAGCGAGGAGGATCGCGGCCGCGCGTACCTGGAGATGTCCGGCCGCAAAGGGTTGGGCGTCAAGGCTGACGACCTGCTCGACACGCTGATCGAGCGCGCGCGCAGCGAGATCGCCAAACGTAATCCCGAGCTCGACGCGAGTGAGATTGACGAGATGGCGCGGCGCATCGCCGTGGGCGCGGTGCGTTACTACATGTTGCGCTACACGCGAAACCGCGTCGTGGCCTTCGATCTCGACGCCGCGCTTTCGTTCGAGGGCGAGACCGGCCCCTACCTGCAGTACTCCGTGGTGCGGGCTCGCAACATCCTCGGCAAGGTCGAGCAGGCTTTCGGCCCCGAGTCCGTCGCGGCCGGCGAGCTCGGCCGGGATGTCTCCCTGGCCGCGCTGCCCCCGGGAACCGTCGCCGAGCACTGGAACCTGGTCTTGCAGTTTCTGCGTGTCGACGCGGTCGTCGCCCAGGCGGTCGAGACGCTGGAGCTCTCGACCGTGGCCAAGCACGCGTACGCGCTGGCGCAGGCGTTCAACTCCTTCTACCACCGTTATCGCGTGGCCCAGGAAGAAAACGCATCGATCCGACGAGCACGCACCGCGATCGTCCGGCTGTACCACGACGGGATGCTCGAACTGCTGGAGCTGTTGGGGATCGAGGTACCCACCCGGATGTGACGGCGCGTGGTAACCTTTTTTGCCGAATGAGACCAGGCCGCCCGTGTCGTCGCATGCCATGAAACACGTCCTACTCGTGATCCTCATCGTCGCCCTGTGGAGCGGCGCCGCGGCCGAATCCGCACCGGCGACGATGCCCTTCTCTGAAGTCCGCAAGGGCATGCGCGGGACCGCCCGCACCGTATTCGACGGCACCACCGTCGAGAGCTTCGACGTCGAGATCCTCGGCAAGCTGCCGAACATCGGCCCGAGCCAGAACCTGATCCTCGCGCGCTGCTCCGGTGGGCCGCTGGCCGAAACGGGCATCCTTTCCGGCATGAGCGGCAGCCCGGTGACGATCGACGGACGGCTGGTCGGTGCCATCGCTTACAGCTGGGGATTCTCGACCGAGGCGATCGCCGGGATCACGCCGATCGAGGAGATGCTCGCGGTCGTGCGTCGGGACGCGGCCGTCGCGGAGCGCGCCGCGGGAAACGCCTGGGATTCCGGCTGGCGGCACGTGCTGTTCGACGCCTCGAGGCTCAGCGCGGTCTTCGATCGCACGCTCTCGACGCTGGCTAGCGCACCCCGCGGCTCCTGGGTTCAGCCGCTCGGCCTCGCAGGCTTCGGGCGTGGCGAGCGGCGGATCCGCAAACAGCTCGAGCGCGCCGGTATCCGGGCCGTGCAGGTCGGAGGCGCGGGTGAAAGCGGGACCGTGGCGCCCCCGCTCGAGCCCGGGTCGGCGATCGGGCTCAAGCTCGTCCGCGGCGATGTCGAGATGACCGCGACCGGGACCGTGACCTGGCTGGACGGGGATGGCGTCCTCGCCTTCGGCCACCCGTTGTTCGGGCTCGGCGAGGTCGATCTTCCGATGACCGGCGCGCGTGTCGAGACGCTGATGCCCTCCCTGCAGAGCTCGGCCAAGGTGGCCGTCGCGCTCGACGAAATCGGCGCGCTGCGACAGGATCGAACCGCGGCCGTTTTCGGGCGGTTGGGTGCCGAGCCGTCGATGATCCCGATACGCGTCCAGCTCGACAGCGGTGCCGGCAGCCGCACGTTCTCCTTCGATGTCGCGGATGATCCGATGCTCGCCCCGGTCCTGTTTTACCTGGCGCTCGGCGGGATCATCCAGAACGAAGAACGCGCGTCGGGCAACCTCACCGTTCGGTTAGCGGACGGCTCGGTGATCAAGATGGACGACGACCAGGACGTCGCCCTCGACAACGTCTTCGCGGGCCCCGAGGCGCTCGACTATGCGACCGGGATCCCCGCCTACATCCTTCACCTTCTGATGAACAACGTCTGGTCCGCTCCACGAATCGTCGGGGTCAACATCATCCTCGAGTACGACTCGCTACCCCGCAGCGCCAGACTGGTGCGGGCCGTGGCCGATCGCTACCGGGTGGCGCCCGGCGAAACCGTCGATCTCGAGCTCGTCCTTGCGCCGTTCAGAGGACCGCGCCGAACACTGCAAGCGTCGGTCCGGATCCCCGAAGAGCAACCTGCCGGGAAGCTGACCCTGCTCATCGGCGGCGCCGCTTCGGTGCAGCGGGACGAACAGACGGACAGCTCGATCCTGCCCCGTGATCTGGATCAGCTCGTCCTCCTGATCAACCAGCTTCGGCGCAACGATCGGCTCTACGTGGTCGCTCCCACGGAGGACCCGGGGCTGTTCATCGACGGTGCCAGGATGCCGAACCTCCCGCCGTCGATCGCGGCTGTCCTCGCCCGGCCGGGCGGACGCGGGAACAGGATCCGGGTTCCGCGTCGGCACCTGCTGGAGGAATCGCTGGACGCAGGTGAAGTGGTCGAGGGAATGGCCCGTCTGGAGCTGGAGATCCTCGGGAAGTGAGATTCCGTGTTGCCGCAACGCTGGCGATGGTCGTAACCGGGGGTACTTCCTTCGCCGCGGAAACACGTACGTGGTCGGCCGGGCCGGCCGAGCTCCTGCGGGGAGACGCGGACGGGATCGCCGTATCGAGCCGCGGGCAGTTGTTCCTCGCTCCGCGTGTGCAGCGACTGGACGATGCGCTCGCCGCTGCCGCCACGCTCGAGGCATGGTCGGCATGCCCGGGGGATCCCGGAGAGGTGTTCTTCGGGACCGGGCCTGACGGCGTCGTCTATCGCACCGACGGGAACGGACGCGGCAGGGAGTTTTTTCGGACCGGAGAGGCGATGGTCACCGCGCTGTTGCGCCTATCCGACGGCACGCTGCTGGCCGGCACGTCTCCGGGAGGTCGCGTCTACCGGATCGATGGAGAGCGGCGCGGAGGACTCTGGGTCGAGACGGGCGAGCGCTACGTGTGGTCGCTGGCCGAGAGCGATGGCGGGAACGTTTACGCCGGGACCGGCGAGCGCGGCAAGGTCCTGCGGTTGCGTTCCGACGGATCGACCGAGACCCACTTCGACAGCGATGAGCCGCACATCGTCGCGCTGCTGCATGACGGCGGCGGGACGCTCGTCGCCGGCGGTGCGGGAATCGGACGGCTCTACGAGATCGACATCGACGGGAACGGGCTGGTGCTCTACGACGACGATCTCGACGAGGCGCGGTCCATCGTTCGCACGGACGAGGACGGCTGGACGGTCGCGCTGGTCGGCACGCCGCAGCGCACGGTGGAGCGTCCGGAGCTGCGTCTGCGTTTGCCGGACGGAGTGAGCGTCGAACCGAACGTCCCGCTCGAGGAACGCCGCGGACCGACCTTGCGCGGCGTGATCGAGGGGCTCGAGAGCGAGGCGGCCACGAGCGCCGGGCCACGCGGACGCTTGATCCGCATCGATCGCAGTGGGCGACCCGTCGTGCTCTGGGAATCGGCCTCGGAAACACCGTTGAGCCTGGTGACCGATGCGGCGGGACGGGTGGTCATGGGCACCGGCGAACCGGCCCGCCTCTATCGTGTCGAACCCGACGACGACATCGCGCTGCTGGCCACGTTGCGCGAGGCCCACCTCACGGCGCTGACCCGTGCCGATCGAACCGTGTTCGCGGGGACGAGCAACCCGGCGGCGGTGTGGCGCGTCGAGGCGATCGATGCCGAGCAGGGGGCCTACCTGTCGCCGCCGCACGACGCGGGCACGCTGGCACGTTGGGGCTCGATCTCGTGGGACCCACGCAAGCGACTGGCACGCACCGAGGTCTACACACGGACCGGCAACAGCCCGCACCCCGACGCCACCTGGTCGGCGTGGAGCCCGGCCCAGGTGCTGGCCGACGGCAGCCCCGTCGACAATCCCGACGGTCGCTATGCCCAGTTCCGGGTGCGGTTCATCGGGAGCCAGGAGAGCGGCGCCCGTTTGGGCAGTGTGACCCTGCGCTACGAGACCTACAACCGCGCTCCCGTTCTGGTGGAGGACCCGCTTGCCGAGGTTCGTGCGGTCGGACCGACCGCACGACTGGAGTGGAAGGCCCGGGATCCCGACGGAGACCCGCTGGAGGCGGTGCTTGAATACCGCACCGCCTTGTCCGACGGGTGGACGACCCAGGCGGCCCGCGGAACCATCCCGGACGGGGGCCGCGACGCCCCCGCCGTTCAATCCGGGACGGTGGAGTGGAGCACCGAGGAGCTGCCTGAAGGTCTTTACGATGTCCGCCTGGCGGTGACCGATGAGGCGGCCAACGACCCTGCCGAGGGTCGTCGGACCCGGGGTACGATCTACCGGGTGACGGTCGATCGAACCGCGCCGTCCATCGAGGTGGGTCGCCTCCCGGACGGCCGCTTCGAGATCGTGCTGTCCGACGAGGTCAGCCGCGTCAAGCGATTGACGCTGCTGCGGGACGGCCGGGCAACTGCCCGGGTGCGCTCGGCGGACGGGGTCTGCGACTCGCGGCGAGAGAGATTCGAGCTCGCGCTGCCGCAGGCGGCGGGAGCCTGGAAGGTCCGGGGAGAAGATCTCGCGGGCAATGCGGTCGAGGCCGTCTTGCCGGGCGAGTAACGAAAAGGGAACCACATGAAGCTAGCTCAACGGCTCTCTTGGGTGCTCGCGCTCGTTTGCCTCACGGCCTTCTGCGCGTCCACCGAGACGCCCTCGAACGACGGGCCCCGTGTGGTGCGCATGCACATCTCCCAGGATCCGGCATCGCTGTCGTTGATCGGGAAGACCGATCTCAACTCCGAGATCTTCGGGATGCGGCTGACGGATGCACTGGTGCAGTACGACGAGAAGCTCACGATCCGGCCGCTGCTCGCGGAGTCCTGGGAATTCTCGGAAGCGGACAAGACGATCACCTTCAGGTTGCGCGACAACGTGCGCTGGCATGACGGCGAACCGGTCACCTCGGCCGACGTCGTGTTCACGATCAACAAGCTGCGTGAGCCCGAGACGGAGAACCTGCCCTGGGCCCCGGCCCTGGACAAGCTGGTCAAGCTCGAGAACCCCGACGAGAGGACGGTCATCGCGACCTATTCGGAAATCAAACCCGACGCGTTGGACGCCTGGCGCACGCCGATCCTGCCGGAGCACGTCGCGGGACAGGACGAGGATCTGTTCAACGGGCGGTTCGTCGAGCACCCCATCGGCTGCGGGCCGTTCAAGTTCGTGCACTACATCCGCGGCCAGGAGATCGTGATGGAGGCCAACGACGACTACTGGGGCGGGCGGCCCGCGATCGACCGACTCGAGCTGAAGATCTTTGCGGATCAGCAGACCGCCTACCAGGCGATGATGACCGGAGATCTGCACATCATGGTGATGGCGGCCAATCTCTGGGAGCAGGCTCGCGAGAGCGAGCGGGCCGCGGCTTTCGAATTCACCAGCTTCAAGAGGTACTCCGTGTACATCCTCGGCTGGAACCAGAACAACAATCCGTTCTTCGGCGATCCCCGGGTGCGACGGGCCATGGTGCTGGCGCTCGACCGTGAAAGCTTCATCGAGAACGTCGCCGGCGGTATGGCCCACGTCGGCGCAACGACGTTCCCCCCGTCTTCCGACTGGGTCGCCCCCGATGTCGAGCCTTACGGGTACGACCCGGACGAGTCACGCCGCCTGCTGACGGAGGCCGGGTGGGTCGACAGCGACGGCGACGGCGTGCGCGAGAAGGATGGGCTGCGGCTGGCGTTCACGTTGATGGTGCCCAAGAGCTCTCAGCAATTGACCAGCTGGATCGCCGACTGGGAGCAACAGTCCTGGCTCGACATCGGTGCTGACGTCAGCGTGGAACAATTGGAGTGGCAGACGCTCCGCGAGCGGCGTAAGGACAGGGACTTCCATGTTCTGGCGCAGACTCTTCAGTTCACCAACCCTGACATGTTCGACCTGTACCATTCCACCGCGACGGATCGCTACAACTTCTGGGGCAACGACGATCCCGAGATCGATCGTCTGCTGCACGCGGTGCGCTACACGTTCGACCCCGATCGGCGGCTTGCCGAGATGCACCGAGCCCAGCGTTGGTTGCATGAACAGGAGCCGGTCACGGCGGTGTTCTTCTTCGATGCCCCGTTGATCTACGACAAGCGGTTGCGCGGCGTCCGGCCGTCGCCGCTGGGGTACGCGGCCTCGATCCACGGACCACGTGACTGGCGCTGGTCCGACGACGCGGGCTAGCCGCACGGTGCTGCGACGGATCGTGAGCCGGCTGGCGACGGGGGCGTTGACGCTGCTCCTGGTCACCCTGCTCGTCTTCGGATTGATCCAGCTCGCCCCCGGCGACCCGATGGCCGTGCAGGACGACGGGATGGAGCGGCTCTCGGCCGCCGATCGCGCGGCGCTCGAGGCCTACTACGGGTTCGACCGGCCGGTGGCGGTGCAATACGCCTCCTGGCTGGGGCGGCTGCTCCGGGGCGACCTCGGCAACTCGATCCGTGACCGCCGCCCGGTTGCGGAGAAGATCGGGGAACGGTTGTCGGTCACCCTGTCCCTCAACGCGATGGCCCTGTTCCTGATCGTGACGCTGTCGGTGCCGATCGGCGCGGCCGCCGCCCTCAACCCCGGATCGGTCGCCGACCGCTGGAGCGCGACCGCCACCTACCTTCTTTATGCGGTCCCCATTTTCTGGGCGGCACTCCTGCTCCAGCGGCTGTTCGCCGTCCGGCTGGGCTGGCTGCCGCTGTACGGCAGCGGTGGCGTCACGGGCATCCCACGCGTCGCCAACATGGTGCTGCCGGTGATCTGCCTGACTTACGGCGGCCTCGCGTACGTCTCCCGCTTCGTGCGGGCCAATCTCCTCGAGTCCACCCGGTTCGAGACGATCCTCTCGGCGCGGGCCCGTGGCATGACGCGGTTCGCCATCCTGGTCCGGCACGGCTTCCGGCTCNNCTGGCGGTGCTGCTCCGGCACGGCTTCCGACAGGCGGCGGTGCCGATGCTGACGCTCGCCGGATTCCTGATCCCTGCGTTGTTCGCCGGCTCGGTCATCGTCGAGACGGTCTTCCAGCTCCCGGGACTGGGATGGCTGTTCATCGACGCCGCGTACCAGCGCGACCTGCCCGTGCTGCTCGGCGTCACCCTGATTTCCGGTGCGGCGGCGCTCGCCGGCATCCTGTTTGCGGACGTGACCTACGCGCTCGCCGACCCCAGGGTGCGTCGTGGCTGAGCGGACCGGACGACCGGCCTCGCTCAACCGCGGCCTTGCGCTGGTCCTGGTGCTGGGCGCGATCGCGGTTCTCGCCCCGCTTTGGGCCCAGGACCCGCTGCGCATCGACCTCGCCGCCACGCTGAAGAGTCCTTCCGGCGCCCACTGGCTCGGCACCGACGCGTTGGGACGAGACTTGACGGCGCGCATCGCGTACGGCGGCCGTGTCTCGCTGGGCATCGGCATCTTGACGTCGCTCTTTTCGCTCGCGATCGGTGTCCCGCTGGGGGCGCTCGCCGGCTTCCGTGGCGGCTGGACCGACGCCGCGGTTTCGCGTCTGATCGAGACAGTCGCCTGCGTGCCGAGCCTGCTGCTCGCGATCGCGCTGCTCGCGATGTCCCCCGCGGTCCTGCGCGGGATACCCGATGTCTTGCGCGTCGCCCTCGTTCTCGCCTTCGCGGGGTGGATCCCGGTGGCGCGCTACATGCGCGGCGAGTTCATGCGGCTGAAGAGCGCGGAGATGGTCGAGGCCGCCCGCGCCGCGGGCGCCTCGGACCTGCGCATCATGGTCCGCCACCTGTTGCCCTCGGCGCTGGCGCCCGTCCTCGTGACGGCGTCCTTCGCAGCCGCCTCGGCGATCCTCGTCGAGGCCGCCCTCTCGTTCCTGGGTCTCGGGGTGCAGCCGCCGCAGCCGACCTGGGGTGGTCTGCTTTCCGACGCCCGGGAGCAGATCGATCAAGGCTGGTGGTTGGCCGTCGTCCCCGGTCTCGCCCTTTACGGCGCCGTCCTGGGGTTCAACCTGATCGGCGAGGGGATCCGCGACCGGCTCGACCCGCGGGCCTCGACGAGGTAGCCGGGGCGGACTCCGTCTCGGCCGGCTCTCCTTTTAAAAGGTTGAGGCTCCCGCTGCGATAGCCCTCGAGGTCGACCGCCACGAAACGGAATCCCGCGGCCCGCACCTCCTCGATCAACCGCTGCCTCAGCCTGTCGTCGCGGAGCAGGTGGCTCCCGTTCTCGTCGAGCTCGAGGCGAGCGACGTCGCCGTGATGACGGACACGGAACTGGCGGAACCCGAGACGCGCGACCGCCCGCTCGGCTCGCTCGACCTGCGCCAGCCGCTCCGCGGTGACGGGTGTGCCGACGGGGATCCGCGAGGCCAGGCAGGCTGTGGCAGGTTTGTCGCTGACCGGAAGCCCGAGGTCGCGAGCGAGCGCACGGACGTCAAGCTTGGTCAAACCCGCCTCGATCAACGGAGCACGGATCCCGTACTCCTCGGCGGCGCGCATGCCCGGACGGTCGTCTCCGAGATCGTCCACGATCGCACCGTAGGAGACCGTGTCGAAGCCTCGGGCTCGCGCAATACCGATAAGGTGATCGAACATTTCGATCCTGCAGTGGTAGCAACGATCTCCCGTGTTTCCTCGATATTCCGGGTTTTCCAATTCCCGGGTCTCGACCTCGTCGTGATCGACACCCACGTGGGCCGCGACGCGACGCGCGGAGGCCCGCTCCTCGGCGGGAACCGCGGCGGAAAAAGTCGTCACCGCGGAGACTTTTGAACGTCCATTCACCCGCGCGGTCAACGCCAGCAGGACGGCGCTGTCGACACCTCCCGACAGCGCGACCAGCGTTCGACCGGGGGCCTGAAAGTAGCGCTCGAGGGGGATCGCTGGGGGGACGGTTGGAGGGTTCATAGAACGCTGCCTACCTGTAATTCATCAAGAGCGTTTCCGTGCTCGAGCTGCGGTGATTTCACCGCACACCCGATCCCGGAAAACGCTAAGAACTGGGTGATTCTAGCATCGGATTTGTTTCAGGTCGGTGCGGTCGAAATGACCGCTTTCCTTCAAGGTTTCCGCCTTGACAACCCCTGTGACTCACCGTACAAAACACGGCATCCCAACAGGGGGGGATGTGTACGAAACGTACGCGAAGAACCAATTTAGTACGAGAACAGTCCCAACTGTGTTTGCAGGAGGAAGGCATGCGTAATCGTTTACTCTCCGGCTGGCGGCATTATGTCGTTTTTGCCGTAGTCGTGAGTTTCGGCCTGGCCCCGGTCTTCGCCGGCGCCAAGGACCAGATCACGCCCATGATCGATAACCCGCAGGCGACCCCAGGCTTGCAGCAGGTGAACCGTGACGCTCAACCGGGCTTGAGCGGCGACGGTGTTGAACCTGTCACGTTGTACGCGCGGTCGAACTACGTTTGGCCCTACAGCGTGCCGACGCCCTACGGTTCGGCGACTCGTGAGCAACTGGGTGAGCAGGGCATGCTGCGCACGGTCGTCGGGGCGCTGTCGATCAACGAGCTGCAGCGGAGTCTGCCCCAAGAGTTGCAGACCGCCAATCAGCTCGACGTCCTGGAGGCACAGTACTTCATCGTCGACCTCGACAAGGCGTGGCTGCGCAACGGCGGTGCCGCCGAGTTCTCGGCCATCGTCGAGGCTGCGGGCGGGCGCGTCGTCGGCGGCATGCCGGTCAGCGCCGCGATCGCGCTGCTGACGCGCGATGCCTTCGTCGACGTCCAGCTGCACCAGGGTGTCAAGGCCGTGGCTCCCTTCCCGGCCGGGATCAAACTGCACCCCGAGATCGGACTGACTCCGTTGGCGAACCCGATCAAAGCGGTTTCGACCGTTTACGACCTCGATATCACACTGTTCCCCGGTGAGGACGCCCAACTGGTCGCGAAAGACATCATCGCCCTGGGCGGCGAGGTCACCGCTGCCGCCGGCCGCACGATCCGCGCTTCCATCGATCGTGCGGAGCTGGGGCGTCTTGCCCAGATCCAGTCGATCCTCGTCATCCACGAGGCGATCCCGTTCCGCCCCGCCGGTGAGGAAACGACGATCACGATGCAGACCGGTGGCTTCCAGGGCCGCGGAACGGTCGGCCCCTACCACCTCGCCGGCGTCAACGGCAGCGGCAACGGTGTCCCCGGTACGTCCCCGCAGGTGCTGATGATCATCGACACCGGCGTGCAGCTCGACGGCGCGGACCTCTCCGATACGCACAACTCCGCCGGTACCGCCGGCAGCGCGCACCGCAAGGTCGTGGCCTATCGCTCCGCCAGCAGGTTCTCCGGCACCGGCGACGAGACCGGTTGCGACGCGGGTCCGCAGGGCGGACTGACGCATGGTCACATCGTGGCGGCGACCGCGGTCGGCAACGCGACCAACATCGTGGATCTCTCGACCGGGTGGGATGCCAACGTCAAGTTCTACGCGCCCGACTCGAGCGACCTCGACTGGACGCTGGATGGCGTCGCCCCGGGCGGAAAGGTGTCGGTCCTGGACGCCTTGGTGACCCCGGCCGCGGCGTCCTGCGACGACCCGATCGTCAACGGCCTCACGGCAGGCCCGCTCTGGTTCACGGGCGTCAACGACACCGCAGCCTGCCCCGGCGCGACCTGCCCCGGCTTCCTGCAGGTCGGCTATCGTACGACGGACGGTGACGGCGCGCGTGTGTTCAACGCGTCGTTCACGGCCCAAGGGGCGAACGTCTACGAGAGTGCCGCCCGCCAGATCGACCTGTTCCTGCGTACTCGCCAGGACGCGCTGCTCTTCGCGGCCGCCGGTAACTTCGGGACGGACTTCGACAACGACTTCATCCCGGACCTCGGGAGCGTTGCCGCACCGGGAACCAACAAGAACGGCATTTCCCTCGGCAGGAGCGGCAACGCCAGCGTGGGCGACAACGCCGAGAACCGCTTCTTCAATTCGAGTGTCGGGCCGGCCCGTGTCGACCCCGGCGTGCTCTGGGAAACCGACCCGATCAACTCGCTGGATCGGATCCAGCCGGTGTTGATGGCGCCCGGTGGCGACGGTGGCGGCCTCGGTGTCGCCTCGGAGTTCGTCTGCCGGACCAACGACAACGACCAGAACGACCCGGTCGAGTGCGACATCACCGACGCCTTCCCCGGGACGAGCGTCTCCTCCGCCGCCGCGGCCGGCGCCGCGATGCTGGTGCGCGACTACTTCGCCCAGGGCCTCTACCCGACGGGCGCCCAGGTCAACGCCAACCAGGTGTCGAACATCTCCGGCGCGCTGGTCAAGGCGATCCTGGTCGCCTCCGCCGACTACCTCAACGGCGGCGGCGTCCCGACCGGCTATCGCTTCAACAACGAGCAGGGCTACGGCCGCATCCAGCTCGACAACGTCCTTCCGCTGCAGACCTGGGCGCAGAGCGTCTCCGGTCTGATCGTGGCCGACGGCGGCGACATCTCGCCCGTCGGGCCGAACAACCTCAGTGGTCTCGACGGCGTCCTCAACGGAGCGCTCCCCGGCGACACCGATCAGCAGACCTTCGAGGTCTGCGCGCCAAGCTCGACGCTGCGCGTGGCGCTGGCCTGGATGGACGCGGACACCGCGAACGGCACCCTGGCGACCGACCTCGATCTCGAGCTCGTCGCGCCGAGCGGCCGGATCTACTACGGCAACTACTTCACGGATGACGACAACCGCAACAAGGTGCTGGACGCCAACGAGGACTGCCCGGATCTGCAGGGCAACACCGGCGTCATCAGCCAGGGCCAGTGGAGTTTGCCGATCTGCCAACGCGCGAACGGCACGCTCTCGCCCCACGACGTCGCGAACAACACCGAGGCGATCTTCCTCTCGAACGACGTCGATGGTGACGGCATCACGGATGAAACCGACCTCGATCCGGCCGACGACGACCAGATCGAGATCGGCACCTGGACCATTCTCGTCAAGACCAAGGACACGAACCCGAACGGCACGCCGTTCACGCCCGGCGTGAACGCCGATTCGTCGCAGCGCTACGCCGTGGCGATCAGCGGCGCCGCCTGCCTGGGCTCGTCGGTGCGCTTCGACTCCGGGACCTACTCCTGCAACGAGCAGGCGCAGATCACGGTGAACGAGCTGCCGGAGACCCCGGCGCTCGACGCCAACGTCATCTCCGGCCGCACGGTCGTCGAGGTCTTCGACAGCCAGGGCCTGCTGGTCGACACCGAGAGCGGCCTGGCGTTCACGAAGAAAGCCGGCTCGCAGAGCTACGTCGGCGACCAGGTGTTCCTGACCGACGCGACGCAGCGCGACACCGGCAACGGCGTGCTCGACGTCCGCGACGGGGACACGCTGCGCGTGACCTACACGGACGCCACGGAAGGCAACGTCGAGGTCAGCGAGGCTGCCGTCGACTGCGAGCTGCGAATCACCTCGGGCGCGATCACGTTCGGACAGTTCGGCTTCGACACCGGCACTTTCGTGAACGGCGGCTGCGAGCGTAACGCGCGCGGCCTGTTCGAGTTCGGCTTCCCGGATCGTTACCCGGACGAAGACGAGCAGTTGATCCTCAGCGTGGCTATCGGCTCCCAGGAAACGGAGACGATCGACAACATCGTGTCCTCGCTGCGCTGCGTCATCGCGGACGACGCCCTCGCTCCCGAGGACTGCCGTCCCGGTACGCAGAACTGCCTGAACCCGGACCGGATCCTCACGGGCCCGAACGCCATGACCGAGTGTCCGGCCAGCTGGCTGAGCGTCACCAACTCACCGGTCACGATCGCCGAGCTTCCGTCGGCCGCGGCCATCGGCGTCAACTACAACCTTTCGATGGGCGCAACGATCCCGGATATGCAGGAAGTCGAGTTCGTCCTCGAACTGACCTCCCCGACGGCCGGTCGCGGCGGTACGGCAACGGCCGTCTTCCGCAACGTCCTCGACGCGGACCAGTTGGCGGTGCTGTACTCCACCGACTTCCCGACCGGCGGCTCCGAGTTCGCCGACTGGAACAACAACGAGTTCCTGGAAGGCTGTGCCGGTGACTGCGGTGCCTACACGGGCTTCGCCCGTCCGACCGACAACGCCGGTGACTTCTTCCGCGACTATCGATTCGAGACTCGCGTCTTCTCCGACATGACCGCCGGCGGCAAGAACGCCGAGGCGGCCGCCAACGCGCCGTGGAACTTCAACACCAACGACGGTGGGTTCAAGAACGGCATCGCGGCCCCGACGGACGACAGCGCGATCATCGACACGATCGCCCAGTGGGGCGAGGACAAGAACTTCAACAACATGCTCGACGGCTTCTGCTCCATCGGGAAATGCAACGCGGATCCGAACGAGCCGTGCAACGTTGACGACGACTGCGTCGCCGCGGGCGCCGGCACGACTTGCATCTTCGATGCGCAGGGCTGGTGCGGCGGCGTCCAGGGCGGCACCCAGTGCACCGACTTCGACGACCCGCTGGATGCTGACCTCGACCCCGAGGACTGCGAAGGCGACGTCTGCGTGGCCAATGCGTGCGTGCGGACCGGCAATGCCTGTGTCACCGACGCGGATTGCACGGGCAACACCTGCAACCTGGTGACCTGCATCGACAACCCGTTCAGCTGCTCGCTGGCCGGCCTGTCGGGCAACTTCCGTTGCATCTCGGAGTCGGAGGACATCGATCCGCGTGACTTCGACCTGGACAACGTCTGGAACACGGATGGTGGCTGCGGCTGGCAGACGGCCGAGGCGGGTCAGTGCACCGGTGGCAGCACCTGCTACATCGACGCCGACTGCCCCGGCGGCGAGACGTGCGACGCGGTGGCCCCGCAGCGCGGCATGTGGCACACCGGGCGCATCGGCGCGTTCGGTGCGACGGGCTGCCTCGGCGCCGGCAACAACATCGAGCAGTGCCAGGGCATCGAGACCGTCGGTGGTGAGACCGGCGAACGGCTCTGGTTCGAGCTGCTCTTGACGCCTCCGATCCAGAAGGTCGACGACACCGCCGACTCCGTGAACATCATGGAGTTCTCCTGGAACCAGGCCATCGATCTCGAGGACAGCAACGTGGGTTGGAGCTGGGAGGTCGACGGCGACACGACCGCGATCAACCCGGTGGACCTGACGTCCGACGGCAACGTCCTCAACCTCGGCTTCGGCAGCTACACGCCGATCGGAGGCTCGGACGGTGTGTCGGAAAACAACCCCGACTTGACCAACGGTTACTCGCTGTTCGCGCCGATTTTCGGCGTCGACAACCTGACGCGAAACGGCGTGCTGGGCAACAACCGCCACGGCCAGAACGCGTGCTACTTCGAAGGCGCCGGACGCTATCCGCTGCTGACGCTGAACGAGTTCGGTCTTGCCGGTCCGCTGGACGACGACATCAACAACGGGTACTGCCCCGGCGTCGGCGGCGGGCCGGATCGTCGTGGCGTCGCCTGCAACGCGGTGTGTGACGGCGGAACCGAGAACCGCCAGGCGTGCAACCTCATCGGCGGCGACCCGGATCCGGACGGTGACGGCATTACCTGCGCGGCGGGCGGCGGTACTTGCCAGGTCGGCAGCACCGACGTCTTCCTGAATCGCTGTGCCGACGACGAGTGTGTCGCCGGGTCCTGCATGCAGAGTGGCATTGGTTGCACCGTCGACGCCGACTGCAACGCCGGTCGTGCGTGCATCTTCGCGAACGACTCGATCGACGAATACGTCGTTCCCAACGGTCCGATCCGCAACATGGACATGAACGCGTTCAACGGTCCCGAGTTGCGTTTCACCACGATCGAGGACGTGGCCGGCGAGAGCGCCGCCGACTTCCAGGCGGCGATCGGCATGGTCAACTTCGAGAAAGAAGACACCGCGGCTCCCGACCCGGTTACCTCTTACGGGATCGGCGTCGATGACGTGGTGTTCACCTGGCAGGAGTTCACGATCGTCCCCGACGCCGTCGATTGCACCACCGGTGGTTCCTGCGCCACCATCGACAGCTCGGTCGGCGCCTCGTTCAACAGCGCGACGTTCCTGGACATCACGCTGCAGGACTCGACGCCGTCCAACAACGACTGCAACGATGACGGCGACAACACGGACGCCGGTGACGACACGGACTGCAACAACAACGGCATCGCCGACGTTCGCATCACGGGCAAGTCCGAGAACGAGCCCACGGGTGAGCGTCTGACGATGGACTGCTCCAACCCGTCGGGTTCGACCTGTCCCGATGGGGAGTACACGGGATCGCTTCCGGTCTCAGCGACGTACGACTCGCCGGGCGTGGTGTTCGTCCAGGCCCAGGGTGTCATCAACCCGACGGTCGAGATGAACTACTTCGACTACGACGACGGGACGGGGCAGATCTGCCAGAACAGCCTGTTGGCCAGCGCCAACGGTCTGGTGCAAGCGTTCACGACGATCGCCCTCAGCGGCGGTAACGTGGCCGTGATCGACACCAGCGTCCGCGACAACGGTGACAACGACGTGTGGGCCGACACGAACGAGACGGCCTTCCTGAAGCTCACCCTGCGGAACCAGACCGGGATGCTGCTGACCAACGTCCAGGCCAAGCTGGCGAGTGGCGATCCGAAGATCGATTGCATCCTCAGCGCCAACGTCAACGTCGGCACGATGCCCGCGGACGATCCGGACACGATCGGGGTCGACGAAGGAATCGTGACCACGGTCGAAGAGTTCGCGTTCCGGATTTCGCCGAGCGCCAATCGTGTGGGCACCTGCTCCAACTCGGCCTCGGCGTGCGGTCTCGACTCGCAGTGCCCCGGCGGCACCTGCAATGCCGAGCTGATTCCCTACAGTGCGCAGCTGAACGTGTTCATCAGCTCCGACCAGTTCGACACGGCGTTCGTCGACCAGGTGGCGACGATCCCGCTCGACCTCGATGCGATCGGCGGGGGTGGCCCGGCCGAGATCGTCGAGGGCTTCGAGGGTGGCTTCGGCATCTTCGGCATCAACAACATGGACTCGGCAACGGTCGGCGCCGACCCGCAAGCAACCGGCGCGGTCATCCCCGGCTCCGGCGGCAATGGCGGCAGCCTAACGGCTTCCGATGGTTTCCGTTGTTCGTTCGCCGATCCGGATTACGTCAACTCGTTCACCTTCGGTGACCCCGACTGCTTCCTGGGTCAGAACAACGACCACGCCAACACGACGTGGTGGGAGATCGTCACGGAGCGTGCGCACCTGGGCACCCAGGCGCTGCACTGGGGCATCTACCAGGACGACGTGCTGCAGTACACCACGCCGATGGGCGTGCTGGAGGCCGTCGAGACGGTCGCTCCGCTGGCCATGGGCTTCGCGCGCATCTGCTCGAACGCTCCGCTGACGGCGTGCCCCAACGGCGACGGCGACTGCCCGGGTGGCGCGGTCAACTCCTGTATCGAGGCCAAACCGCGGGCGGTGTGGAAGCACCAGGTCAGCCTGATGGACTTCCGCGGTGTGAACGTCAGTGGTCCGCTGCGTTCGGCGGACGGCGGCGTCATCCACGTTCAGTTGGCCAACCCGGTCGACGACGCGCCCGTGGGCGACTGGATCAAGGTCACGACCGTGGCCAACCAGTACGACTCCCAGAAAGAGGACAACTACAACGTCTGTACCTTCGACCCGATCGATGACGGGAACGACGAAGACGATTTCTTCGACCCGTCGGATCCGTTCCGTCGCTACGGACCCTCGTCGACCTGCTTCCCCGAGTTCGTCTACACCTACATGGGCGACACGGACGGCGCTTTCGACTCGGTCGCCGGTCTCGGTAACGCGACGCAGGGTCCGGGTCTACCGGGTTCGGTCGGACCGGGCACGTGGGTCGAGTCGGTCGTGGACTTCTCGCAGTTCCGCGCGCAGTACGTGCGGGTCCGCATGCTGGTCTCGGCGATCAAACTCGCGGAGACGTGGCAGGCGGCCTTCAACTACGAAGAGTCCGTCCCGCAGGAAGACGGTTGGTTCGTCGACGACTTCCGCATCAAGGACGCGATCACCTCGGCGGCCTCGCTGGAAGCCGACGTCAAACTCAACGAGAGCGTCTGCTCCGGTGACGGTACGACACCGTGCGTGGACGACTCGGACTGCTCCGGGAACGGTACCTGCAACTTCCCGGGTTGCGGGATCACCTGCAACACGATCACCCCGTCGCTCGTGACCGATCCGTCCGGTGGTACGCCGGCACCCGGTCAGGTGATCGAGCTCAACGCGCTCCAGTCGGCGGCCGATCGCTGCGTGGGTGGCGTGCTGCAGTACCGCTTCTGGGTCGACTCCGCCGGTGATGGGGGCGCTTTCGGTGACGACGCGGGCGACACCTTGCTCCGCAACTGGTCCGAGAACGCGATCCTGCTGCAGGCGCCCGGCGACGACATCGTCTACGCCGCGGATGCCCGCTGCTCGGCGCTGACCAGCTGCGTCTCAACGGCCTATGCCCCGATCGACGTGGCCTGCCCGGACAGCTCGCTGCTGGCCCCGACGATCACGGCGGACGGCTCCAACAACAAGAACGACTTCCAGTGGAGCGGTCCGATCAACTACGCCTACGCGGAAGGCCCGATCTCCTCGCTCGGCACGAACTACGTGCCGTCGTCGAGCGGCACGGGTCTCAACGGCGCCAACCACACGTTGGTGTCCGGCAACGGCCACTGGCTGCTGATCCGTACCGACAACCCGATCTCGGGCGGCACGTTCTGCAACGAAGCCGGCGGCCCGGGCTGGTGGGGTGTCGGCGGACCTGACGGCCGCGACGCTTCCGGCGACCTGCCGTAAGCAGGCGACAACTCGGCATTGCCAGGGGAGGGACCGCGGTCCCTCCCCTTTTTCTTTGTTCGATGTTAATATTTTGCTGCTTTTCGCAGGGGTTCAAGCATGTCCGGACACTCCAAGTGGAGTACGATCAAACACAAGAAGGCCGCGGCGGACGCGAAGCGCGGCAAGCTCTTCACCAAGCTGATCAAGGAGCTGACGGTCGCCGCCAGGCTCGGAGGCGGTGACGTCGACGGCAACCCGCGCCTGCGCACCGCGGTCGCCGCCGCCAAGGCCGCCAACATGCCCGCCGACAACATCAAGCGGGCGATCCAGAAGGGCACCGGCGAGCTGCCGGGCGTCAGCTACGAGGAGGTCACCTACGAGGGCTACGGCCCCGGCGGCGTGGCGATCCTGATCGAGACGCTGACCGACAACCGGATGCGCACGACGCCCGAGATCCGGCACATCTTCTCCAAGCACAACGGCAACATGGGCGAACCCAACAGCGTGGCTTGGATGTTCCACAAACGCGGCCGGCTGACGATTTCGGCGGACTCGACCACCGAGGAGACGCTGCTGGAGATCGCCCTGGAGGCGGGCGCGGAGGACATCGAGCAGATCGAGGAGCACTTCGAGGTCTCGACGCCTCCGGAGGCCTTCCATACCGTCCAGGAGGCGCTGGAGGCCGCCGAGGTAGAGGTCTCCGAGGCCGGGCTGGTGATGGAGCCTCAGAACACGGTGACCCTCGAGGGCCAGAAGGCCGCGCAGTGCCTCAGGCTCCTCGACCTGCTCGAAGATCAAGATGACGCCCAGAACGTCTGGGCCAACCTCGAGGTCGACGCCGACGAGCTCGAGAGCTCCACGGCCTGAGCGACCCGGCGTGCCCACCCCCGCGCGGCCGGCTCCGCTGACGATCCTGGGGGTCGATCCGGGGTCGTTGGCCACCGGCTGGGCGCTGCTGGCGGGGACCCCCGAACGCCCCCGCCTGGTCGCCAGCGGGGTGATCAGGCCGCGGCGCGGCATCCCGTTCGGAGAACGCCTGGCCACCATCCAGGACCGCTTCGTCGAGATCCTGGCCGAGCACCGACCGCTCCACGCCGCGGTCGAGACCCCGTTCCACGGCGCCAGCGCCCGGGCCGCCCTGCAACTGGCCCATGCCCGCGGGGTCATCCTCGCCTCGCTCAGTCGCGAAGGCATCTCGACGGTGGAGTACTCTCCCGCCGAGGTGAAGAAGACGGTCACCGGAAACGGCCGGGCGACCAAGGAGCAGGTCGCCTACATGGTGGAGCGGCTTGCGGGAACGAGGATTCCCGAGCACGATCGGGCCGACGCCGTGGCGGTGGCCCTGTGCCATCAGACGCACCATCGCGTGCAACGATCGATCCGGCGGAGCACGCGCGCCGTGGAAGAGACGCGATGATCGGCCGGCTCAGCGGGACCTTGCTGGAGAGCTCGCCGGAGCGGGTCTTGCTCGACGTCTCGGGGGTCGGTTACGAAATCCAGATCCCGCTGAGCACGTTCTACGAGCTGCCCGAGGCCGGTCGTTCCGTGCAGCTGTTCATCCACACGCACGTGCGTGCCGAGGCGCTTCAGCTCTACGGCTTCGCCCATGCCGAGGAGCGCCGTGTGTTCGAGCGGCTGATCGCGATCTCCGGCGTCGGCCCGCGGATGGCGCTGGCGTTCCTGTCGGGGATCGGGGCCGACGAGCTCGTCTCCGCGGTTCATGCGGAAGACCGCGCCCGGCTGCAACGCATTCCGGGCGTCGGGAAGAAGACCGCGGAGCGCGTCCTGCTGGAGCTCCGCGATCGTATCGGTTTCGACCCGCCCGAATCGAAGCCGCGGGCCGCCGCCGGGAAGGCCGCGGCGGCCAACGGCGGCGCGCGTGAGGAAGCGCTTTCCGCGCTGCTCAACCTGGGCTACGCACGCGACACGGCTGCGCGGGCGATCACGGCGACGATGGCGGAAACGGACGACTCGGCCACGCTCGAAACGGTGCTACGATCGGCCCTGCGCCGGTTGGTCGGGGCGAGCTGACGGCTCACCTCCGCGACGCGGCGCGCCGAGAGCGGACGGGGTCGTCTGAGATCCTCACCGGGAAAGGAGCCCCAGCTTGGAGAGCGACCGGATCGTCGATCGCGAGGCCGTCGACGGCGAGCAGAACTTCGAGCAGACCCTGCGTCCCCGGGTGCTCGGCGAGTTCGTCGGTCAACGCCGCATCAAGGACAACCTCGCCGTCTTCATCGAGGCGGCCACGCAACGCGGCGAGCCGCTCGATCACGTCCTGCTGTACGGGCCTCCCGGCCTGGGCAAGACGACCCTGGCCCACGTGATCGGCCAGGAGATGGACGCCCCGGTGCGTATCAGCTCGGGGCCGTCGATCGAGAAGAGCGGCGACCTCGCCGCCATCCTGTCGACGCTGGAGGGCGGCGAGATCCTGTTCCTGGACGAGATCCACCGGCTGGGACGCGCTCTCGAGGAGATCCTCTACCCGGCCATGGAGGACCGTTCGCTGGACCTGGTCATCGGCTCGGGCCCGGGCGCCCGCACGGTTCGGCTCGACCTCCCGCCGTTCACGCTGGTCGGCGCGACCACGCGGTTCGGGCTGCTGTCCCCTCCCCTCCGCGATCGGTTCGGCATCATCCACCACCTGGACTACTACGACACCGAGGAGCTCACACGGATCGCCGCCCGCTCGGCCGGCATCCTCAAGATCGAGCTCTCGCCGTCGGGTGCGGAAGAGATCGCCCGACGCTCCCGCGGCACGCCGCGAATCGCCAACCGGTTGCTGCGCCGCGTCCGCGACTTCGCCCAGGTCGCCGGCGAGAAGGCGATCACCGCGGAGGTCGCCGCGGGCGCGCTGGAGCGGCTCGAGGTTGACCGCTACGGCCTGGATCAGGTCGACCGGCGGATGCTGAAATCGATCCTGACCAAGTTCGACGGCGGCCCCGTCGGCCTGGCCACGCTCGCCGCCACCGTCGGCGAGGATGCCGGCACGATCGAGGAGATCTACGAGCCCTACCTGCTGCAGATCGGGTTCCTCGACCGCACGCCGCGCGGGCGGCGCACCACGCGGTTAGCGCACGAGCACCTGCGCAGCGGCCCGCCCGAGGGATCGCTGTTCTAGGCGACCTCGCGCAACGTGGTGCGAAGCGTGTGCGTGTTT